>Ga0326728_10001389_pt1 | contig 86022 bp, 85 predicted proteins | sample MB3enrmetagenome_FD_207602 | JGI IMG/M metagenome (GOLD analysis project Ga0326728, IMG submission 207602) | Lab enriched peat soil microbial communities from McLean, Ithaca, NY, United States - MB31MN | ecosystem: Environmental > Terrestrial > Soil > Wetlands > Peat | place: USA: New York...
TTGTGGTCTGAAGGTTATGTCGTAAGAACTGCAGGCGTTGTAACTAGCGCAAAAATCGAAGAATACATCAACAGGTCGTAATTGGAGATGCTCGCCCCGTAAGGGGCGAGTAGTTCACTTTTTTTAAATTAATTAATATTTATAGAATTATATTTTGTTCTTTGTAATTTATTGTTTTTACAAAAAATTAAATCTTCTTTTACCACTTTGATTAATTGTAGGTAATCCTTCTAAACTGAAAAAAAATGCCCGTTGATATTGCTGGAGTTTGTGTGCATCTCAACTTGGCATTAACTTAAAAATTAAGTGGGTTTTTTGGAGTTTAATAGAAGCTTTTTATGGGTGAGTCATCTTCGGGGGTTGCTGTTTTGATTTCGTTGATTTTTGTTTTGGTTAGTGCTTTGATGTTGTTGAAGTCTGACATTTCGCCATAACTTACTAGTGTTATGGCTGTGCCTTCTTCTCCTTTGCGGGCGGTTCTGCCAATGCGGTGGAAATATACTAGCGCATCCATAGGCACATCATAGTTGATTATGTGCGTTATGCCCTCGATGTCTAAGCCTCTTGCCGCAACGTCGGTTGCCACGAGTAGGCTTAGTCTATCCGAGCGGAAATCGTTGATGGCGCGGTCTCTTTGCGCTTGGGTAAAGCCAGCATGCAGTGCTTCTACTCGGAACCCTTTCCGATACAGTTGCTCTGAGAGTCTGCTTGTTTCCCTGCGTGTTCTACAGAAAACTATGGCTTTATTCACTCGTTCTTTGCGGATTATATCGCAGAGAGCCTCAAACTTGCTGTGCTGATTAATGACTGTGTAGAACTGCTTCATCTGTGTTAATGCTATCTCGTCTTTGCTAACAAGGATTTTCTGCGGGTTCTTCATGTACCTGTTGCAGACTTTCATAACTGACTCGTCAATTGTCGCTGAAAAAAGGCTTGTTTGCCTATCATACGGCGTTTTCGAGAGAATAAACTCGATGTCTTCAATAAAGCCCATGTCTAACATTCTGTCGGCTTCATCAAGAACCACAATTTTAACAGACCCGAGGTTTAACACTCGTCTTTCCATAAGGTCGATTAATCTGCCAGGCGTACCGACAACAATTTGGACACCGTTTGATAAAGAGTGTATTTGCTTGTTGATCGATTCTCCACCGTAAACAGCCAAAACCTTGATTCTGGCGTATTTCGCAAAACAAGCCATGTGTTCGGCTACTTGTACGGCTAACTCGCGTGTTGGTACTAAAATCAAGCCTTGAACACCGCGGATTTCACGGTTTAACCGTTGAACCATGGGGATGCCGAAGGCAGCTGTTTTTCCTGTTCCAGTTTGTGCCTGCCCGATAACGTCTTTCCCTTCGAGCAAGGGTATTATTGCTTGGGCTTGAATTGGAAAAAGACTTTCAAACCCGAGTTCTTCTATACCTCTGAGGACTTCACTAGTTAAAGGTAAGTCCTTAAATGATTGAATTTGCATATATTATTTTTTTCTCCTGCCACAGAACTTTTTCATGATTTCTCTACAAGCTTCAGGAGCTTTGGGTGATACATGAGTTAATGTGACAACCAAAAGGTCGGGTTTGGCATATAAAAACGTTTAGCATGATTTCAGACAATTGGATACATGTTAAAAATGGGTTTTCATAAAAAACAGTACTTTACTCTTTTAAGGGATAATTTTTAATTGTGATTGTCAGGGCTCAGTCACATAATCATAAAAGCAGATTGAATTATAATCTGTTTCAAGAAACAAAGTGCTTGAACGTTTAAAATTGGGAGATTAAAAAATGAGTAAAGCAAAAGCAAGAAAAAAACCGGCACCATACTTTTACGAAGGGCCTCCTTTAAGTAAAGAAGAAAAGGAAGAGGAAGCAGACGACCCCTATGACACTGATGAAAGAGAAACAATGCTGGATGAAGATGAAATCACCGCTGCTGAAGAAGGATTCATGGAGGGACGGGAACAGGAACCGCCAAACAAAAAAGAAACGCGCAAAAACGCCGTCGGTCACGATGACTCAATTTCGGTTGAATTAGCCAAAGAAGACAGCGAGGAAGATTAAACAATCAGCTAAACCATCGCTTCGCAGTCTTAGCGATTTCCAGAAGCTTACGGTTTATCATCTTTAGTGGAAAACTTGTAAGTATTAGCGTCAGTCAAAATTAGGTTTTGATGCATTTTTTATCATGTCATAGGAATAACTGCTGTTTTAGGTTTATTTCCACCATTAACCATAAAAGGCAGAAAGTAGAATGATTGCATGAGGCTTTAAAAAAAATAATGACGTTTAGAGATCCAGTCTGCGGCATGGTGCTTAATGAGGATACAGCTAAATTCAAAATCACTTACGAGGGTGAAACCTACCATTTCTGCAGCCTTACTTGCAAGAAAAGATTCAAGAGGCATGCCGTAAAATTCGTTAAGTAAATTGGTTCAATCAAAAAGAAGCGGGATTTGGATTCTCCCGAGAGATAAACATGCAGGGGAAAAATTGGTTTATTTTTCTTGCCGTTTTGATGCGCCTTTGAAGTTTGAGAAGATTCCTTTGTAGTTAAATGCGGATGCTATTTCTTTGTAGTTAACGATGATTAGAGAAAGCAGGGTGAAGAAGGGTATTAGAGAGTAATAGTAAAGTGGCGTATTAACGGCAGAGGAAAAAACCATGCTTATGAAGCCAGAGCCCATGCCTGGATAAAGAAGCATTAGATTCGACAGGGCCAACGCGCTGATTGTGCTTGCCGTTGCAGCTTTGAGTTTTTTGCGGTTGTACATTACGAAGAGCGGTATCGCTAACAGTCCGAACCTTGGATCAAAAAACCCAAATGCATAGGCGGCTCCAGACAAGTATGGTTTTCCTCGGCTGCCCAAATAGAAGCTGAGTAGAAGCAGAAGGGTGATGAAGACTTTGGCTTGCCCCTCGCCCCACTGCCAATAGTAGCTTAGGGAAAGGCCCCCTTGCGGGGAGGGAAAAGGCAGCAGCAACGCGACAACCATAACCACGAAGGTTACTGCAAGAGGCTTGTTAGCTAAGAGCTTATAGAGCAGGTACGCCATTAGGGGAAGAAACATAAACTGGACTATGTCGAAGGCTAAGAGTGCCTGTTGATAATTCAACGAGAGAAAAGGCGAGACAACGAGCAAAAAAGAAGGCAGGTACTTGTAGGCTTCAGGGTGTGGAAGTATGGTTGGTTCCCCATCATTTAAAGCTCCAAAAGTGTAAACGTGCGCTGGATTATTCCATAGCCTCCAAGCGCCCATGTAATAGGCTGAGAAATCTTTTGCCAGTATAGTGCCTGAAGTGTTAATGCCTGCGTTGACGGCGTAAGTCTCCGGATAAGCTACGATAAAAGTGTACAAGTTCAAGGCGATGAGTACTGCGATTCCCACGATGAAAACAATCTTGGTTAAGCGCGGTTGGCTAATCATTTCTATCCAACATTTGGCGGCAGTTTCGCATCTAATACTCATTGAAACTTTTATACTTTGGTTGGTATAGCATTCTTGGCTTTGCAAATCTTCCTGAAGCTATGGTAGCTCAATAAGCACGCTTACCAAATTCGGATGTATTACATCTGTAACACGTATGAAAATGCTTTTATTCAAATTCTACTTTGAAGCGGTTAAATGCCCGAACATAAGGACTGAATGAATAAATGAATGTGCAAAAACAAAGTAGCGCTAAACGTGCCTCAATAATCGCCACGACAGCAGCCCTCTACACCATATTCTTCTTCCTGTCATACTCGGTAGCATTGCCAAGATTCACGGTTCTCTATCTCCCGATTGTCCTGCTAGGCGTTTTTCCAATATGGTTCGGATGGAGCGGACTGGTGGGAGCGATGATTGGAGCGTTTATAGGCGGCGCTTTTGTGGAGGGCTTAGGTTTTCTTGGAGTGTTCGAGTCAGTTGTAGCACTCATAATATACCTCATAAATTGGACCCTTATGCCTAAAAAAGCCGCTGAGGATGGAAAGAGAAAAAGCCTGATTACTCTTTTAGGTGTTTACGCTTTAAGCCTCTTTGTGGGGACAAGTTACATTCTTTGGCAGTACACAATTTTGCCTCAGCTGTTTACTGCGGCCGAAGCAGAGTTCATTCTGGTGCCAACGTTTGCTCTTAACTTGCCGATCGTGTTGATAACATGCCCAGCTTTAATTAGGGCGATATCTCCGAAACTGAGAACTTGGGGTATGTACTGTGGTAACTTTAAGGAATGGAGAAACCTCAGAGCCAAATCCTAAGTATGGCATCTTTTTATTCATCTCTTTTACCCGCATTCACCGGTTGACTTTAACTCTGCTGTAATAGTAATCGAAAAGTTTGGGTATGAATGATGGGCAATGCTTTTAAGTTATCGGTCACCTAAAGGCAGTTTTGAGTGCCTGAAAATGAAAATAAGAATAATAAAATTAACCACAGAATTACTCGTCCAATTATTGCAAGGAAAGCTGCCATCTTTCTCTTCCAATTTTCCCAGCGATGCTGAACTATTAGACTTAAAACTTGATTTGTTTTCCAAGCAAGTGCTCGCGATAGTTAGAAGCGAAAGTTTCGAGGACATTGCCGAATCCTATCCAATCCCAGAATTCAACCTAACAACCGCTGGAGAACCTAAAACTGCCCCGAAGCCGATTGGAACCGTTAAACTAGAATCCAAACCTGAAGCTAAACCTACAAATGTAAGGTTAATTCAACCCAGCAAAACCCCAACGAGAATGGAAAATGAATTCAGCCCAGAACAGCGCAAACTGCTCAGTTTCACAGTTAAGGGAGATTGCGTTGTGGTAAAGCCAGTTCAATTTTTAAAGGCTGAATGGGAAGATATCAATGAGGTTGTCCGAAGTTTAGGCGGTAAATGGGTGAAAGGTGACATCATTAACTACTGGGAAATCCCAGTGCAGGGTTGATGATTTGTTTTGAGTAAGAAACGAAAATCCTTTAAACAAGATGTGCCTATTCAGAGTAAGAGTGGTATTAAGATGGAGAAAACCGATAAACCTCTAACTAGAGATGCACTAGTTTCTATGCAAGTAATAGATGCAAAAGGACGCTTGGTTGGAAAAGTTAAAGATATCGCTTTCGCCGTTGGAAAGACGGGCATTGCCTTGCAAGTGGAGAATGACGCTGGAGAAATCCAACATATCGCTTGGGAAGATGTCCAAGCAGCATCAGACTTTATACTTCTTAAAGCAGTTCCACAAAGCACTAGTCAAGAAAAGCAGCAACCCGTTCAAACTGGTTCTCTGAGTGAGGAAGAAAAGGTTTCTAAGCCACAGCAACCGCAAACCGTTCAAACTAGGGCTTTGAGTGAAGAGGAAAAGGTTTTTGGGCCTTATGAGCAGCAGCCACAAGCCGTTCAAGCTGATGTTCAGCAGCAGTCAACTCAGCCGCTTTGTCCGACATGTAATCAGCCTCTCACGTGGATTCCACAGTATAAGAGATGGTACTGCTACACCGACAAGAAATACGTTAAAGTGAATGAAAAACAGTCAACTCAGACGCCGCTTTGTCCGACATGTAATCAGCCTCTCACGTGGATTCCACAGTATAAGAGATGGTACTGCTACACCGACAAGAAATACGTCTAAACGAAATAAACTATCTTTAGATCTTTTTAATTTTTAATTTTTAGTTTTAAGCGGTTTCGTTTAGCAGGGATTTTTCTGATATCGTGATTGTTCCGTTTTTTCCAAGTCGGAGTTGTTTTTCAGCCTTAAACATAGCTACGTGCGCGTTTTTCACTTCTATACAGTCACCAACTGAAACGGCGTTTACCTGTTGGTCCCAGAGGCAAAGCATAATTTTTCCCGTTTCATCCCCTATCCATGCGTTAGAAACAAGAGCGTTGTCTCGAAATTGAGTATGAACCTTAGATGGCTCAGAAGTTTCCAACACTTTGGCAATTACATTTACCTTTTTCATGCCTACTCGCAGATCCTCTATCTTCATATGTGCGGGAGCCGGGTTTTGCTTTGCAATCTCTTTTCGGACTCTGCTTGTATTCATCCAATTATCGAATGAAACATCCTTTTGTGAGAGAGTTTCTTCGGGAACCCTGAATTGCGCAATTACTTTACTATTTTTGGTTATTAGGAAAATGGCTTCGTTGTTAATACTTCCACGGTATTCAACCGTTAAGTCTCCACATGCTGATTTCGCGTGTTCTTTGGCTTGAATTAAAGCCTGAAACAGTTCGGTAGGGTAAACTTCATGTTGTGCAGAAATGAAAGCAAGCTGATCTTCTAATGTGGGCTTCTTTGATTTCATACTATTTTTTCCTTCCTTCATTATACAGCGAATTATCTTGAAAAAAGCAAATGTTAGGTTTCAAAATTTACTTTTTCTCGATAAATTCTGACATTTCATTATTATATCGTGTTAACTATATAGGTTTAGCTATAAAAAAATCGGAATTCTCAAGGCAATTCGAGGGATTTGCCTTGATGCACTACGGATTTTTTGGTCCAAAAAGGAAAAAAACTAGGAGTTGTATACTGTATCTTGTAAACAAGTTGTTTTGAACTTAAAGTTTCTGGTGAAAATTGTGACAGAGGATCTAAAAGAATTAACTAAAGTCAAGTTAAGCAATTTGGATAAAATCTTTTACCCAGAAGTTAATGTTAGCAAAGGACAAGTTATCGAGTACTACATTAAAATGGCGCCGAAAATGCTACCGATTATGGTGGATAGACCGTTAGTTTTAACAAGGTATCCTGACGGCATTGAAGGGGATAAGTTCAGTTTTTTTGAAAAAAACGCTCCTGAAGGCACACCAGAATGGGTTAAAATAAAAACAATTTACTCACCAACGTCCCAACGAGACGTCAACTATATCGTTTGCAACGATTTGGATACCCTTATTTGGCTTGCAAACTTGGCAGCATTAGAAATCCATATGCCCTTCTCCAAGATTAACGCTCTGGATAAGCCTGATTTTCTATTTTTTGATATTGACCCTGAACCACCAGCAACGTTGAGCGACGCCGCCGAGGTTGCGCTTTTGCTTAAAGACAAGCTGCTTGATTTAGGACTTACGCCTTTTGTTAAGACTTCGGGTAAAAAGGGTCTTCATGTCGTAATTCCAATAGTTCCAGAGCATATTTTTGAAGAAACAAGGGCTTTTGTGCATAAAATCGGAATCGAATTAGCCAAGGAAGATGACATTGTTGTTTCCGAATTCAAGGATACAAAGAAACCGGGAAAGGTTTTCATCGATTACCTCCAGAATTCGCCAATGCGGACAATGGTGGTTCCTTACAGCTTAAGGCCGACGCCTCAAGCCTCTGTTTCGACACCCTTAGAATGGACTGAAGTAAAGAAAGGCATAAAACCATCCGACTTCAATATTTTTAATGTGGTTAAACGGAAACTTGATCCCTGGAAAAACATTTTCAAAAAAAGAGTTAAACTGGAGATTTAATTATGACGCAAGAAGATTTGGAGAAAACGGAAAGTGAAAAAGTTGGTGCAGCTGCCCCAAGAAGGTCAATTTGGTCAGGAAGCATCACAATTGGTTTAGTGAATGTACCTGTTAAATTGTATTCCATGATTTATGACAGGGGAATAACTTTCCATTTCTTACATAAAGTTGACGGTCAACCTTTAAAATACGTTAAAATCTGCACTAAAGACGATAAGATTGTACCATGGAACGAGGTCGTACGAGGCTATGAAGTAGCTAAAAACGAGTACGTAGTATTTGACAAGAAAGAGTTAGATGCCGCTAGACCTGAATCTGACAGCCGCATACGAATTACCAAGTTTGTTGATTACTTCTCGGTTGATCCAATCTACTTCGATAAGACTTACGCTTTAATGCCTGCAAAAAACAAGGAAGCTTACGCCTTACTTTTAAGGACGCTTGAAAGAAAAAACAAAGCTGGCGCTGGACGAATAACCCTGCGAACTAAGGAGTATCCTGCGTTGTTGCATACGTACAAGGGCGCGCTGGTATTAACCACATTGCGTTACAGCTATGATGTTGTGGACCCTCAGAATTTTGAGGATTTAAGCGGTTTAAAGGAGCCCGATAAAGCGGAGTTAGACATGGCTATAAAAATCGTCACCGATCTTTCAGGCGAGTTTGATATTACTGAATTCGAAGACACCTACATGAAAAAAGTTAAAGAACTTATAGCGCAAAAGCTGAAAGGCGAAAAAATCCAGGTTGAGAAGCCGCCAGAAGTGGAAGCTAAAGGTCTCATGGTTGCGCTGCGAGACACTCTTAAGCAGCTGGAACAGAAATGAGCAGGCACATTTACAAGCCTATGCTTGCAAGGGTTGCCCCCACCCCTTTCTCGGATAAAGACTGGATTTTTGAGATTAAATGGGACGGCTTCAGAGCCATAGCCTACATCGATGAAGAGCTCAGCATTAAAAGTCGTAATGAAAATGAATTAAAACACAATTTTCCGGAACTGGCAGAGCTAACGCAGTTAGCTAATGGTTTAGTTGTTGACGGCGAAATCGTTGTGATGAGGGAAGGTAAGCCTGACTTCCAAGCCCTGCTGGAGCGTGGTCAAGCTGTTTCAGAAGGCGAGATTCAAAGGCAAGCCAGACGAGCGCCAGTAGTATACGTTGTTTTTGATGTTTTAGAGAAGGATGAAAAACCACTCGTTAACCTGCCGTTGATGGAGCGCAAAAGGATTTTGAAGGACTCGTTGAGGGAAGGTTCACATGTGCTTCTGTGTGATTTTATTGAGGAGAAAGGTGAAGCCTACTATCAACTGGTCTTGGAGAAGGGTTTAGAGGGAGTAATGGCGAAAAAGAAAGATAGCCTCTATGAAGAAGGCTTGCGAACTGGGAGTTGGTTGAAAATTAAAAAACTGAAAACTTGCGACTGCGTGATTTTCGGTTACACGAAAGGAGAGCACGTTAGGGAAAAAACGTTTGGTGCATTAATTTTGGGACTTTACGATAAGGACGGTAAACCAGTTTATGTTGGTAAAGTCGGGACGGGCTTTACTGAAGAGATGCTTGGAGTTTTAAGTGACACATTTGAAAAATTAAGATCGGAGCTTGCCCCCTTCAAGCCTGAATCTGGTGATGAGGTAACTTGGCTTGAGCCCAAGCTGGTTTGTGAAGTTGCTTATCAAGTTGTAACGCGGGATAATAGGTTAAGAATGCCACGTTTTAAAAGTTTAAGAGACGACAAGTCGCCAGCCGAATGCACCTTTGACCAGCTAATCGAAAACAAAAAAATTGACCCACCCGACGGAGACGGGCTTTCTGAATATGAGTCAAAACGCAATTTCGAACAGACTCCTGAGCCTAAGGGCGGAGAAAAAAAGGGAAAGAAGCTGATTTTTGTGATCCAAGAGCACCACGCAAGAAGGTTACACTACGACTTAAGACTAGAGCGTGATGGTGTTTTGAAGAGCTGGGCTGTTCCAAAAGGAATGCCTGAGTCTGCTGGAGAGCGACGTTTAGCGGTGGAAACGGAGGATCATCCGTACGAATACGCAGGTTTTGAGGGCACAATTCCTGCTGGGCAGTATGGGGCTGGGACGGTTAAAATTTGGGATAAAGGCACTTACGAACCTAAACTTTGGGAAGACGACAAAATTGAGTTTACGCTTCATGGTCAAAGGCTTAAGGGGCGGTACGTTCTGGTGCGGTTCAAGAAGGCTAAAGATGATAAGTCTTGGTTGTTGCTAAAGGGCAAAGATTAGCATGCAAAGTCTTCATTTAGGCACCATAGGCTGGAGCTACGGCTTCTGGAGGGGCAATTTTTACCCGAATAAAACCGCGTCCAAAGATTTTTTGGCTTATTACGCGACTAAATTCAGTACTGTTGAGGTTGACAGTACATTTTATCGGATTCCAAGCCAGCAAGCCATAAGCAACTGGAAGGAGCAAACGCCTGATGGCTTCAGTTTTTCGCTAAAGTTTCCTGGAGTTATAACGCATATTAAAATGCTCAAGGATTGCCAGCGTGAAACTGACCTTTTTCTGGAAAGAACAAAGATGCTGAAAGAGAAGCTTGGGCCTTTGCTGTTGCAGTTTCCCCCCAGTTTTGGAATTGAGCGCTTATCCAGTTTGGCTGACTTCTTGCATAAACTTCCTAAAACTCAGCGTTACGTGATCGAGGTTCGAGATGAAAGTTTTCTTAACGACGCGTTTTATTCGCTTTTAAGAGACAGCAATGTTGCTTTGGCATGGGTTGATAATCCCTTTATGCCCCGTACCAGTGAAGTAACTTCTGATTTTTTGTACATTAGGTGGGAAGGAGACCGGAAAAAAGTCAAAGGCACCTTAGGCAAAATAGAAGTCGATAGGGAAGAGGACATACGGCTGTGGGCAGACAGAATAAAGCCTTTCCTAAGCAAGCAAATGAACGTCTTTGGCTACTTCGGCAAATATTACTCAGGTTATCCTCCTTCAGACATAAATTTACTTTCAGGTCTCTTATTGTAGTTTTTTTTTATCTGGTGTGTCGCTTTTGGATGTGATGGCGCAGCTGGATGAGCCCGTCGAGGTTTCATTTTGTGCCTGATGTTGAGAAGGGCGAAGTATTGTTTGATTCACGTGGAAGAGGAAGCTTGCAACAGCGAAAAAATGGTTTTGCACAATAATAGTGTTTTAGGCTTTATTGTGCAGTTCAGACCTAAAATTTTCATGTTGATTTAAATAGGAAGGGAGTAATGCGGGGCTTTGCGATAATATTATTCTTTTAGTATAATTATGTAAACTCGTCGTCCAATGTATTCCTCGGGGCACCCGACTTTTGCGCCGTTTCCTGTGGGCGTTACTTTGCCTTCCAAGAAGCCTACTATGCCGCTGACTTGTCTCTGCGGTTTCTGTAAGCTTTGGTTTAGCCATAAACATGTTTATACAAAGTATAAACTTTTTTACTTTTTTCGCCATATAACCCTACAACGGTCGCAAACATGCCAAGCAAGCGCCTAAAAGTCAAAGAACTCTTGCCGCTCAAGCGTGCGGGGCGTGTAATGGGTTGTTTCTTTGATAAATTCTTGTCTTCTTTGATAGAGAATGTTTGGGCGCTTGCGGCTTTCATTATTCTTTTGGCGGTAAGAAGTGAAATTTCGGCGACAGTGATTTATATTTATTTTTGTAGAAAAGCTTTTAATATTAAACTAGCGAGTAATGGTTCTGTTGCCTATGGAGAAGCAGAGGTATCGGGGTACGGCAAACGTAACAGTGCATACTTTACATTTTAAAGAAAAACTTTGTGGGCGCCCCGACCCAAGGGCGACGGCAGCGGAAAAAAATCAGGATTTCCTTTCTATTGAAAAACTTTTCAAGATTAAAAAATTTGCTTTGCGTCGTGGCGTCTGGTTTAAAGCCTTAAACCGAATTGAAAGGGGCGTCTTGGATCTCACCATGAAGTACGTTGACAACGTTAAAAGTGTGAAGTTGGCCAAAGTGTTGGAGGCCATAATAGAAAAGCTGGAGCAGGCAACGGAAAGCATGGTTGAGAGGTTGATGAAAACCGTTGGCATCCCTTTAGCTGAGAAGGTAAGTCGCATAGCAGTAAGTTTAGGCAACCGGTCTGCTAAAAGCTGGGCATCTGACTTGTCGTTTGCAGCTTTCTTGGCTGCAATGCACGTACGTAAAGAAGCATTTGGGTTATGAGCCGAAGGCTTCTTTAACCGATTGATTACAAGTGTTGCTTAAAGAAAAAATGGCAGTAAGCTAAATTGGTTGAAATTGGAGATATCAGGGAATTATTAGATAGGTTGGATATGCTTGTTGTTGCAGGTATTCCAGCTTACAATGAAGAGAAGACCATTGCCCGGGTTGTTTTGGGGGCTCAGAAGCATGCGCACGTTGTTGTTGTCTGTGATGATGGCTCGACGGATTTGACTGGCGAAATTGCGGAGCGGCTTGGTGCTGTTGTGGTTCGTCATGAACGAAATGCTGGTTATGGTGCGGCTATCCAGAGTCTGTTTAAGCGGGCGTTGGCGTTGAAGGCTGATGTGTTTGTTACTTTGGATGCAGATGGACAGCATGACCCTGACGAGATTCCGCAGCTAGTTAAACCCATAAAAGACGGCGTTGCAGAAGTGGTTTTAGGCAGCAGATTCATGGATCAGAATGGAACCGCTGATATGCCGATGTACAGGCAATTTGGCGTGAAAGTAATAACAACGTTAGCTAATGGATCTGGGAAAAACGGCGTTAGCGATGCTCAAAGCGGTTTTAGAGCCTACAGCAAACGGGCCATGGAGCGCTTAGGAGCCATTTCTGAGAATGGCATGAGTGCCAGCGTCGAACTGCTGCGTGCGGTCCAAAAAAGTGGTTTAAAAATCTGTGAAGTGCCTATTTCATGCAGATATGCAGACACGGTTGGAGTGGAAACGTCAACCGAAAATGCAGCCAAGCATGGCCTAGGTCTTCTAATGTCGTTAATCAAACTTGTTGTCGAAGATAGACCTCTCTTATTTCTTGGAATACCCGGCATGTTGTCAGTTGCTTTAGGCACATTGTTTGGTGTTTGGATGATGGATATGTATGCTTCAACACACCGTATAGTGACAAATGTTGCGTTGGCTTCTATTGCATTCATTCTGATTGGTTTCTTTATGGTGTCAACGGCCATAACGCTGTATGCGATAACAAGGTTATCGATAAGAATGAAGGGTAGATAGGGCAACTGAGGTTAAGTTGATGGTTAAAAAAGTGTTGGTAACGGGCGGTTTGGGCTTCATAGGCTCAAATCTAGTTCGCGAATTAGAAAAGCGTGGGTATGAAACTTGGGCTTGTGATTTAATGCATTCTTGGCAATCTAATTACGTTCGTTGTGACGTTAGCAAATTCAGCCAAGTGGAGCGATTGTTTGCAGATTATGACTTCGATTATGTTTATCATGCCGCTGCCGAGTATGGTAGATGGAACGGAGAAGACTACTTTGAAAACCTCTGGGCTACAAACGCTGTAGGCACTAAGAACATTCTGAGAGTTCAAGAGAAGAAGAAGTTTCGAATGATTTTCTTTGGAAGCGCTGAGGTTTACGGTGACTATGACGGTGTAATGCGTGAAGACGTTATGGACACGATTCCGATTAAACAGATGAATGATTACGCCATTTCTAAGTGGGTCAACGAAATGCAGATTTTAAATTCCGCAGCAATGTTTGGAACAGAATCAGTTCGGGTTCGCTTGTTCAATGTTTATGGCGTTGGCGAGCATTACACACCTTACCGCGGTTGGATACCTAAATTTATCTATAAAGCCATGAGAAATGAACCTTACACGGTTTACTTGGGTCACAAGCGTACACTTGAATACGTTGAGGATCTCTGCAGAACATTCGTTAACATAATTGGTAACTTTAAGCCTGGCGAAATCTACAATTTAGGCGGAGACACCCAATATGATATAAAATACGTTTCCGATTTAATACTGAAAAACCTAAACAAAGATGACTCCCAGGTCTCCTATAAAAAAGCTGAACCCTTCACAACCAGAATCAAAACTCCAGACGCATCAAAAGCGAAAAAAGATTTAGATTTTAAGTTAACCGTTTCTCCAGAAGAAGGCATGCGGAGAACTGTTGAATGGTTCAAGAAACTGTATGGTGAACAAAGCGATTAACGGAGAGAAGTTTGGATTGGACAAAAAGGTGCTTGAAGCATTCAACGGTAAAATTGTGTTGGTAACTGGTGGGGCAGGGTCTATAGGTTCTAACTTGGTAAAAACGCTAAGCAACTTGGAAACAAAGAAAATCATAATCATAGACGATCTTTCTTCATCTTATGAATGGAATATACCGGCAAGCCCAAAAGTTGCCTTTATAAGAGGCAATATTCTTGATGAGGAAAAGTTAAGGTGGGCGTTTAAAGAGAAACCTCAAATAGTGTATCATCTGGCAGCTCATTTTGCCAACCAGAATTCAGTTGATAATCCTGAAACCGACTTGATGGTAAATGGAATGGGTACGTTAAAGGTTCTGGAGCACGCTCATCTGGTAGGCGTTGAACGTTTCATATATGCATCTTCAGGTTGTGGAATATACGGTGCAGACTCCAAATTGCCCTTCGAAGAGCATGACGTGTCTATGAAGCTTTATACGCCATACCAAGTGACGAAGATGTTAGGCGAGCTCTATACAAACTATTATTACAATCTTTATCATCTTCCAATTGTTAATGCGCGATTCTTCAATTCATATGGTCCAGGTGAAGTTCCAGGAAAGTATCGAAACGTGATACCTAACTTCTTCTACTGGTCCATTAATAAGCAACCATTGCCAATCACTGGAACTGGCGATGAAACAAGAGACTTTACTTATGTTGGGGACATAGTGAATGGGTTGCTGGCCATGGCTCATTATCAGAATGCTGTTGGTGAAGCTTTCAATCTGGCAACAGGTCGAGAAATCAGAATAGGTGACCTCGCTCAGTGGATAATTGAGATAACTGGTAATGAAGCAGGAGTAATGTTTAAAGAGCGAAGAGATTGGGATAAAAAGAATAGACTTTTAGCTTCAATTGAAAAGGCAAAGCGCGTTCTTGGATATGAACCAAACATGGATTTCAAAAAAGGTCTAGAGCACGTATATGCTTGGTTCAAAGAAAATTGGCAAAACATTACGGTTTCACAAGATTTCAATTAACATCATATCCTTAACCGTTATATTTGTGGGACATGCATCGTGAGAGTTCTAGTGGTGGCTGAGTATTTCCCGCCCGATATGGGTGGCGGTGCCACAAGAGCTTACAACGTGGCAAAGGGGCTCTTACTTGCAGGTTGTGATGTAACAGTAGTTACTGCTTTTCCTCATTATCCTACTGGAAACATACCAGCCAAATATCGTAGAAAATTGTTGGCTATCGAAAACGAAGGGAAGTTAAGAGTAATACGGACATTTGTTCCCCCGGTGGCGTCAGAAGGGTTTACCAAGAGGTTTTTGCTATTTGCATCTTTTGTGTTTTCTTCTTTATCTGCATTGCCGATAGTTCGTAAAGTTGACGTGGTATGGGCTTCGAATCCGAACATAATTGCTATGATTCCAAGTTTAATGTATAAACTGGTTAACGACTGCCCCGTGGTTCAGAACGTAGATGATCTTTGGCCTGAAGCCCTTTACGATTTAGGCATGAACAGCAAATCTCTACCGGCAAAATTGGGTGAATTCGTAGCCAAGGTAACATATCGATTTGCTTCAGCAATTACACCAATCAGTCCTGCTTATGTCAAGGTGTTAACGCAAAAATATGATGTGAAACCAAGCAAAGTTAGTGTAGTGCCAGCTGGCGTTGACTTGGCAATGTTCTCTTGCAAGAGCATCACTGGATCAAAAAATGGCAAGTTCAGAGTTTTGTATATTGGTGCCTTCTCTCCAGCATACGATTTTGATCAGATATTCCGAGCAGCGAAGCTGTTGGCTAATTCTGAAGAAATAGAGTTTGTTATTCAAGGTGGGGGCGAACTTGCTTCGGCTCTAAAATCCCAAATTCAAGAGACAAAATCAAACAATATTAAAGTTATTGAAAAAATTGTTAGTCGCCAACAAGTTGTGAAGGAATTGCATGAAGCTGATGCACTGCTTCTTCCTTTAAACGGTATTGGCTCTATAGAAATGGGCATATCTTCTAAGCTCTATGAATATCAAGCTGCAGGTAAACCGATAATATGTTGCTCTAAAGGTCAGCCAGCCCGCTACGTGTCAGAAACAAAGTCTGGTATTGTGGTTAAACCTGGGGATTATGAGGCTATTGTTAAAGCTGTGATTAGTCTTAGAGTTGACTCTGAATTTGCGGGAAAACTGGGTGAAAACGGGCATGATTACGTGGAACGGGAAGCGTCTGTGGAAGCAGTTGGCTTAAGGATGAAACGACTTTTTACAACATTGCAATAAAGGGTATCACAAGATTAAGATGTTACCCAGCATGAGTTACATGAGCTGACTCGAGAGGTAAATAGTGCATGAGTAAACTTAAAGTGGCGGTTGTTGGGTGCGGGTTTGTAGCTCAGAAACGTCATATTCCAGGTTTTCTTAGGCTAAAGAAAACTGTTGAGCTTTCTGCTTTATGCGATTTGAATCCGCGTCTTGCTGAAGAAGCGTCCAAGAAGTTTGGTATCAAGAATACCTATTCTAATCTTTCAGAAATGTTGTTAAAAGAAGATTTGGACATAGTTGATATATGTACTCCGCCAGGTGCCCATGTAGCAGTTGCTTTAGAGGCTATTGAACGCCGCTGCAATGTCTTGATGGAAAAGCCAATGGCGCTGAACGTTTCTGATTGCGATAAAATGATTGACGCAGCGAAAAAATCCGGTGTAAAGCTTAGTGTGGTTCATAATCAAAGGTTTTATCCGCCTTTCATAAAGGCTCAAGAACTTGTAAGTTCGGGCGCTATTGGAAAAATAATGGGTATGCGAGTTTTGTCTCTGACAAACAAGAACGAATACATGGTTCATGAAGGACATTGGGTTCATAAACTGCCTGGTGGAGTTGTAAGTGAAACAGGGCCGCACACTGTTTACATGTCTTTAGCTTTCATGAATAGCGTTGAGGCCGCTGATGTTTTTGCAAAAAAAACCCTTGAATATCCTTGGATAATGTATGACGATTACAGAATAGAGTTGGAGGGAAATAGCCTTAACAGTTCAATCTATATTTCGCATGCTGGAAATTACACGTCCAGCGAAGTTGACCTTTTTGGCGCTGAAGGCGTAATTACGATAAGTCTCGACAGCATGTTATTGACGCGATCAAAACTAGGCGAACTTAAGCCGACTTCAGCTGCTTTATACTCTTTGAGTAACGCAGGACAAATCATCAAAGGTGTGGCGTTAAACGTTTCCAGAGTAGCATTTCACAAACCCATGTTGGGTCATTACATAATGATTGAAAAGTTCGTTCACAGCATCATCAACGAGCAACCCGTCCCTGTCACACCTGAAGAAGGTCGAGAAACAGTCCGAGCAATGAATATGATTGTTGAAAAACTCAATTACGCAAATAATAAAAACCAAAAAATGTTGAATACAGTTTGAGCAATCTGCAGGAATGGGTGTATAATAAATCCCCTATTGGAATTCAGAATCTAGCCGCATCAGTATACGGTCATAACTTGGCGGTTAAAAAGTACTCCAAAGGGTTCAACAGGACACTTAATAGCTTAGAGAAGTCAGAACATTTAAACACGCGAGATTTGGTTGAGCTTCGGACTAGAGAACTAAGGCGAATAGTAAAGTACGCTTACGAAAACGTCCCATATTATAGATACACGTTCAAGAAACATCGAGTTAACCCTGACGATATCAGAAGCATTAATGACATAAAGAAATTACCTGTTTTAACAAAAGAAGAAGTTAGACTTCATTCAAAAAGCCTTATTTCATCAGAATTTAACCGATGGCAATACGATGTGCGACACACTAGCGGCACAACGGGAACCGCTCTTACCTTAGTTTGGGGTCATGACGCCATAATGAAGGAGTATGCTTTTGTTGAAAGAATACGACGGCGCTCTGGCAAGCTTAGTTCAAGGATGACTCACATCACTCTTACTGGTAGACTGATCATCCCTCCAAAGCAAAAAGCCCCGCCGTTCTGGAGAGTCAATAAGTCGGAACATCAATATCTCTTCTCGATGCATCATCTTACCAACAGTAATTTGTCTGGCTACATAGAAAAAATAAAGGAATTGCAACCAGTGTATATTGAAGGATACCCCTCTCTGATCAGTGTCGTTGCAGAATACATTTTGCAGAATGCGATTGAGCTTAAATCCATTAAAGCCGTATTCACATCATCTGAAACTCTTTTTCTTTATCAACGTGAGCGAATAGAGAAGGCTTTTAAGTGTAAGGTTTTCGACCGATATGGATCGACTGAACTAGCTGCATCCATAGGCGAATGTGAGTTCGGCAGTTATCACGAAGACGGTGAGTATGGCATAATAGAATATCTTCGTGATGGTGAAGATGTAACGGAAAATGAAGCGGGAGAAATGGTATGCACAAATTTCATAAATTCTGCCTTTCCCTTAATCAGATATAAAATTGGAGATTTAGCAAAACCATCGATGCAATTGTGTCCTTGTGGCAGAGCGCTTCCTTTGGTCAGTGAAGTCATCGGCAGAATGGACGATGTTCTGATTACAAAAAATGGTGCTTATCTCGGTCGCTTAGATCACATATTCAAAGAAACGCATAATATCAAAGAAAGCCAGGTTATACAAGAAAGCGCGGACAAAGTCTTAGTTAGGGTTGTTCCCTGGTCTGGTTATTCTGAAAAGGATAGCAAGCACCTCTTGAATGAATTTAGCAAAAGACTTGGAGAGGGTATGGAAATTCAAATCCAAATTGTTAATAAAATAGAGCGAGAGAAAAACGGCAAATTTAAAGCAGTCATTTCCAAAGTTAAGAGCAATTTGCAATAAGGAAAACGATATGTGATGTCTTGCGTTTTGGGTATGATCTCAAATCTTTCAGGAAACATCCTTCTAAATCAAGGTAGGCGTTAAATTGGAGCAATCGCAAGGGAAAGTGGGCGTTATTCTCGATGATTCCTTGGCTTATCCAGAAAAGGTTCCTTTCAATCCACCCAAAAATTACGCTGAGTGCCCGCTCAAAGACGGCTTAAATAGCGATAACAAAGTCTACCCTGCAGTACGACACATTTTCAAACTGATGAATCTAGATATGAAAAAGTACGGCACATCCGACTGGTCTCCTTTATCCGAAATAATCCAAAAGGGACAAACGGTTTTGATAAAGCCAAATCTGGTTTTAGATAGAAATCTCTCTGGTGATTCAATTTTTAGTGTTATAACGCATTCATCAATTATTAGGGCAGTTGTTGATTACGCTTACAAGGCGACGGGGGAAAATGGCAAATTAATAATCGCGGATGCGCCTCAAAACGATGCGTGCTTTCAAAAATTAATGGCGGTTACGCATTTGAGCGAGATGGTTGAAAACTTGAGAGATGACTTCTCAATTCCTCTCGAGCTTTGTGATTTGAGGGAAGAAGAAGTTGTTAATGATGGTTTAATTGTAGCGAGAAAAGCCTTGCCTGGTGATCCGAGAGGGTATGTTGGTGTGGATCTTGGAGGCTCAAGTGCCCTGTGTGGATTAGATAAAAATTACAATAAGTATTACGGTGCAGATTACGACAGAAATGAAACACAGTGTTTCCAGAACGACAAACATCACATTTATGTGCTGTCGAGAACAGCGTTGGAAGCCGATGTCATAATAAATCTCCCAAAGTTAAAAACTCACATGAAAGCTGGCATCACTGTTTCGCTAAAAAACATGGTGGGTTTGGTGGGAAATAAAAACTCACTGGTACACTTTAGGATTGGGTCTCCCTCGACGCTAGGTGATGAGTTTCCTGAATATACGTCAGTTTCAAAAAAAGTGTCATTAAAATTCAATCGTATCTACACTGACTTGTTTTTGAGTAAGGGTGTTGGAACAAGCGTGATGCAGCAATTAATTAGAATCGGAGGGGGAGCGCGCACTTTCAGCAGCGAATCATCCCAAGAAGGCTTTATTCACAGTGGCAACTGGTGTGGAAATGACACGATCTGGAGAACGGTGCTAGATATAAATAAAATCATAACATTCAGCGACAAATATGGAACACTACAAGACAGGCCTCAAAGAAATTTTTTAAACTTGGTGGATGGAATTTTAGGAGGAGAAGGGCAAGGGCCTTTAGCACCTCTGACAAAGTATTGCGGTACAATTATATGCGGAGTAGATCCGTGCAGTGTGGACAATGTTGCGGCTAAGTTGATGGGATTTGATGCTCAAAAAATTCCGCTACTCTGGGAAGCACTAAAAGATCATAAAGAACCAAAAATCATTCTCTCCAAAAATGGGGCGGTTGCATCACTTGATTTGCAGAACCTTCCAAACCTCCATTTCAAATCCCCGAGAGGCTGGAATATTTCTACTCATTAGAGGTACAACTGTTGCATACTGTGGTGAAAGAATTAGTAGTTTTTTAGGTTGCGTTAAAAGCTGTTAGTATACGTTGGAAGTTTGAGTTATGCTCCGGTTTTCAAATCTCATGCATGTGCTTTTGGCGAAGCATGCGAAGGAAGTGGCAATTCCGTTCGATATCTTTTTAGCAATTTATACGAGTGGATGTTATCCGATGAAATAAAAGAGAAAACTACTTTTCTTGGGAATTCCTGCAACGGCATTTCAATGGTTGAGGACAGCCTTAATCCTGAAAATTTTAGAATTATTAAAAAACTTTTTGAAAAAAACAAGCCTCGTGTATTTTATATGCAGAATTATCATCCACTGAATAACTATGTTGCAAACTTAGCAAGAAAAAATGGTTGTGCATTTCTGTACCATGTTCATGAACCTTACGTACCTAACAAAAAAGTTTTCGGCTGGTTTAAACGGTATTGGCTTTATTTGTTTGAATTTTTTCAGGGAGAATTATTGAAAAATACTACAACAGCAATTGTATCTTCGCATAAGGCCTCAGAGCTTTTTGATTTGAAGTATCCCCAGTATTTGCAAAAGAAAGTTCTCATCCCCTTAATGTTTGAAGATTTAGGAAGCTCTTATCAGAACCTTCAGGAACGAGAATATATTACCTTTATTGGCCCCCCTGTTCGATCTAAGAATCCTGAAAAGTTTTTGGAGATGGTGGACTTTTCAAACAAAAGAAATATGGCGTTAAAATTCCTGTTAATATCGCGTTGGAAGATAAAAGAATCATCCTACATTAAAGAGAACTTGGAAATTTTTGATAAGAAGAATATAACTGATGAAATCTTTGGTCAATTGATTGGGAAATCTATTGCTGTAGTTGTGCCTTATCGGCAAGATACCCAAAGTTCTGCTTTGCTTATCTCCTACATGTATGGAACTCCCGTGATATCAAGCAATACAGGTGGCTTGCCAGAATTTGTTCGCCACAAAGAAACAGGCTATCTTCTTGATTGTGAAGCAGATGTGGAGGATTGGGTGGAAGGGGTACTCTACGTAAGACAGAATTTTTCCAGACTCTCGAATAATTCCCGGAAATATTTTGAGGATAACTTCTCAGGAAAAAACTGGAAAAAATACCTTAACTTACTAAATTGCAGGTTGGGGGAAGAGTATTGAAGGAACAATTGGGTGCGTTAGGGCTTGATATTGGGTGCGGCGAAAGCAAGAGATCTGGTAAAATCGGTCTAGATCTTAGAAAGATAGGTACAGTTGATGTTTTAGCGGATGCGCGTATGCTTCCTTTCAAGGAGGGCGTATTTAATCATGTTTTTTCCAGTCACGTCCTTGAGCATTTCGCGATTTCAGAAGTTTCTGGAGTCTTGGTGGAGTGGACGCGTGTGTTGGCGCCGGGTGGAGCGATTGAAATTCGTTGTCCTGATCTTCGTGCTAGAGCTTTTTTGTTTTTTTTGAATCCTACATGGGACAATATTAGAAACATTTACGGCGGACAAGATTATGTTGAGGATTATCATAAGTGTGGTTTCTCCTTCGGACTTTTGAAATCTCTCTTAGAATCCTGTGGAATAGGCAATGTGAAAAGAATTGTTAAGGGTTATAAAGGCGTGCCTTTTGTTCCTGACTGTCTTCATGTCATAGGAGTTAAGAGCGAGAAAGGAAATTGAAAATTTTACAAGTTATTCCCGTTCTTTACGCGTCATCTGGCGGACCGGCGGCTGTTGTTCGTTCTATTTCAAAAGAACTTGCCAAACGTCATGAACTCACAGTTTATACAACAAATGCTTTAGATCAACGGCGTGGATTCAATACCTATCCTTTTAAAGTTGAATCAAATGGTTATGAGATTGTTTACTTTCCAAGAATTCTGGCTTCTTATGGTTTCAACATTTCACCGAGTATGGCAATAGCTTTGCAGAAGACACTTCCCCAATATGATGTTGTTCATCTGCATTCCTGGCGACATTTCCAAGACTTAATAGTTCATCATTACGCAAAAAAGTATGACATCCCTTATGTTTTGCAGGCTCACGGATCTATTGCTAGAGTTATGGCGAAACAGAGATTAAAGTGGATTTATGATGTTTTCTTTGGTTATAGGTTGCTGAAAGATGCTTCAAAGGTTATTGCCCTTAACCCAATAGAGGCTGAGCAGTATAGAGGCATGGGTGTGCCTAGAGAGAAGATTGCCATTATACCTAACGGAATTGACCTGTCGGAATATGCTAGCCTTCCGCCTAGAGGTTGCTTCAGGAAAAAGTTTGGTTTAGATAAGAACGAGAAAATAGTGCTATACTTGGGCAGGATACATGAAATAAAAGGGATTGACATTCTCGTTAGAGCCTTTGCGAATATCCTTCATGAGTTGGACGATGTCAGACTTGTGATTGTTGGTCCTAACGATGGCTATCTTGGTGAAATTGAAGCTTTGATTAAGGCTTTACAGATAGAGGATACAGTGCTGATTTCGGGGCCTTTATACGGAGTGGCTAAGCTCGAGGCATATGTTGACGCAGATGTGTATGTTCTGCCTTCAAGATATGAGATATTCGGAAATACTGTCCTCGAGAGTGTTGCTTGTGGAACACCCGTAATATTAACGGAGAGTTGTGGAATCGCTGAATGTTTTAGAGATAAAGTTGGTCTAGTTGTTAAGAACAATTCACCGCCTCACCTGGAGGAAGCGTTGCTCGAAATGTTGATAAACCGAAAAAGACAAAAAATCTTTAAGGAAAACTGCAAAATTGTTATCCAGAAGTTTAATATTTCGGAAACTGTTGCGAAACTTGAAGAAGTCTACAAAGAGATAATTACACGCAGTAAAAATTACCTTTAAGCACACTTGTCCGCCGGATGGTTACCTTCGTGAGCTTAAGGCTCTGGTAAAAGAGTTGAATATAGAGAGAAATGTAATTGATAATAGGCACATTATATGGTGATGATAAGTTTTCAGCTTGCGTAGATTCAGAAACATGCCTTCTTCCATCGAGTTATGAGCTATTCGGCATGATCCTTCTTGAGAGCATTGCTTTCGGTAAACCAGTAATAACATCTGAGAATTGCGGACTGCAGAGTACTTAAGAGATAAGGTTGCGATAATTGTCAAAAGTAATTCATTAACGGATCTAGAAATAGCCTTGCTTGCATCAAATGATGAACTTCCGCAATTCATGAATTACAATGTTCCATAGGTGCTCCGTTATTTGAAAAAGTCGAAACTAAACCAACGAATTCTCGTATTCACAAGTGGTTTAAATCATCCATTAACCTCACGCACTAATTTTTTGGTTCGGTATCTTCTGGAAAAAAGTATTGGCGTTAAAGTATTTGACTTCAGTTTTTATGAAGAACAACAAAGTTTTATTAAATGCCTTAGAAGTATTCTATCCTTTCCATCTAGAGCATGGAGATCAAATGCTGGCATAATTCGTTTTCCCCTTTTTCCGGTCCCAGGGAACAATCGGATACGTTGTTCATCTTTCATACATTTTTTGGACATAATTCTATCATTTATATTGTCAAGTATTATTGTTCGATCCCTTAATTACGATATCACAGTTTGCACTGATCCCGTTGGAGCCCTATTAGGAATTTCTGCCAGAAAACCAAACAATTTTGTTGTATACGAAGATCTTGATTATTTTGAAGATCTGCAACTTGGAAAAATACAAAGCATGTTTGTTTCATTCTCTGAAAAAATAAGCTTAAGACGCGCTAACCTTGTAGTTTCAGTAAGCAAACCACTTTTCAACAGAGCGAAGCAATTGAATCCAAATTGTATCCTAGTCCCAAATGGTGCAAATCTCCAGTGTTTTACAAATACGTCGAACACTTCCAGAGAGCGAGTTATTGTTTACATTGGATCTTTAGATGAATGGGCTGGTCTTAAACTCGTCATCGATGCTTTCCCATTATTAAAAAAGAAAATTCCTGGACTTAAGCTAAATATAGTTGGAAGTGGGAAACAGAAACAATTCCTGCAAGAATCCGTGAGAATGCTTTCTCTCCAAGATAGCATTTTCTTCACCGGCAGGCTCTCTTATAATCAGATGGCAGATTTACTTTCTAGCTATTACATAGGCCTCGCGATGTTTAAGCCTTGCAATGCTTCAGCTTTTGCATCTCCTCTAAAATTATTTGACTACATGGCTGCAGGAGTCCCAATCATTGCTTCCGATCTTGGCGACATTGGGAGAATAGTTAAGGAAAGTAACGCGGGTCTCGTTGTAAACTGGACAATAGATGAATTCGTAGATGCAGTTGAAGAACTATTAACCAATAGAACGCTGTGGTTAAATTGCCATCGTGCGGGCCTTCGCTATGTTTCACAGTATGATTGGGAGATACTGTTTGCTGGCTGGTTAAATGAAGTCCAGAACAGGGCTTATGACAAAAAACATATCCTTTCATGACGCTATTTGGTTATTCATAAGATATCGGTAGGCGACTCATGATAACCTTAAGAACTTCCCTGACGAAGGTTTTTGATCTCAAAAAGCTAACTATCCTTCTTTTAGAGATCGTATTATTAACAGCGCACTATCTGCTTTCCTCTTCGGCAGGATTTTTCGCGTTGAGTTTTCCTCTTGGAATTCTCTCTTATATTCTGATCCCTGGTTTTGTCATTACCAACAGCTTGACCTTTCTACGTTCAAAACACGATTTGTGTTGGGATCTGCTTTTTGGTCTATCAGTTCCAATTCTGCTACTCTCAGTATTTTGGAGTTTTCATGTTGAACTAGATTTCAAAGTTGCAATTCCATTTCTTTTAGCCATATTTGTATTTGTTATGCTGGCTATTAAGCCATTGGAATTTGAACCTGGTTTCTGGAAGAAATATTTGGCTCCAAGTATTCTCTTAATTCTGTTGCTGACCATTGGGATTAGGTTATATTATTTATCAGCTAATTCTTCTTCTATCGCTGTCGACGGGAGCCTTTATAGCGATATTGCTCGAACTATTGCCTCAGATGGGAGATTTTCCTCAAAAATAATAGAGGGTACTGCACCAAATCCGTACTCCAATTTGGAAGGAGCCTTCAGCTATCCGTTAACTATTTTCTCAATCGCCACATTTTTCCTAATGGGCGGGGTTTCATTCTTATCGGGCAATCTTACTGTACTTTTCGTTGGTACTCTCCTAGTTCTTTTAATATACAAGATATCGTATGTACTTTTTGGAAAAAGAACTGCGATAGTAAGTGGATTAATTTCCTCATTTCTACCATTACTAGCTTATTATTCTACAATACTCTATGGACCTGAAATTCTTAGTGCGCTATTCGTTCTAGCTAGTCTTTACTTCTTTTTGGAAGCGGTCCGAAACAAATCCAAATCAACTTTAATGATCTTATCTGGCTTATTTGCTTCGATGGCTTTTGGTGCGTGGGGATTGATACCATTTTTCACGCTATCAACATCTTTAGCAATTATTTTTCTTTTGTACTATTTCCCAGCTTACAAGAAATTATGCCTCTATGGAGCGTTTTTATTAATTGATCTTTTTTTCGTGTACAAATTCAGCGCGATTCTATATGTTGAGTTGTTTTTCGTCATAATTCCTTTTGTTTGCTTATTGATAATAAAGAAAAAACATTGGGACTCAAATAGCCTTGGCATTACAGTTTTCATTTCTGCAATAATCTCATCATTGCAGCTTTTTTTCATCCGTAGTTACCTATCGGCGGTACCGTACATTACAGGAATGGAACATGTTATAGTTCCTTTGCAACAAACTCTGGTAACTAATCCTATTAGAGCCATAAATCCTTTCCTTCTGCCTGGTGGGATTCAAACTAATATAAACTACCTCGTCAACAGCTTTGGTCGATTTTGGCAGTCATTAATAGTGGTACTGGCCCCAATTCTCTTTGGGCTTTTCATTGCTGCGTTTCTTAATTCTGTCAAATTTAAGGAGAAACTTGGTATGCTAGTTTTCCCGTGTGTCGCATCTGCAATTTTCGTAATAACATTTAGTGAGTACGAATTCTGGTATGGAAATATCTTGAGTGATCGCTTTCTCATATTACCAGCCTGTTTCGCTATTATTTTGTCATCAGTTACGATCAACACATTGATAAGTACAGTTCCGGCTAAGGTACCAGGTTTGCCTTCAGGTACGAGGATAAAAGCTAAGCTTACGTCAACTAAGGTTAAGAAGCTATTCCTTGCCTTAACAGTTGTTGTTATTTTTATTTCTCTTATTCCTCTTCAAATCAGTTATCTAGCCAATTATAACGCTGGCTACACAAACGTCATAAACTGGTATGGCAAAGAACCCTTGAATTGGATTGAGAACTCAACGCTTCCTACGGACGTATTCGCTTCACTGGACGCAAACCGTTTGGCACTATTTACTGATCGCGAGTTTGTTGATCTGACTCCTCAATCTGGGCAGCTTGATGCAGAGGAACTTAATAGTGTGATTGAACAGTTCCACGTGAACTACGTGATAATCGATACATTTCTTATAGATTATAGCTCACACACTTCCCTGTTTGATTATTTATATACAGCTCCTTTAAACGAGAGTCATCTTTGCCCAATTGTCGACAGCGATTCACAGAACCAGATGGCCACTGCGCTTATCTCGTCAAAGAATTCGACTTCTGCTCAAAGTGTCTATGCATTATCACTGGAATATGAGTTTTCGGAGAATTCAAGAGTATTTCGTGTCTTTAAAGTTATTAACGCTACTTCCCTAACAAATATAGAGTTTAGAGATGATAATTTTCTCCAAGGCTGGACTCCACAAAGAGGCACTCTTGATCTTGACGCTTCGGGAGCAAAAGTTTCGACAATTAATAACAACGATTGGGCATACATTTCTTTTGGCACTTCTAACATTTTGTTGAACTCGTCTGCGAATCAATACTTAGCAGTTGAAGTCAAAGGAAACGACAGTTCCTCAAAATTCTGGATAGCATTAGCAGATTCAAACGGAACTTGGAACGAAATTCAGGATGATACATCTGCCCCTCAACAGTTTCAAATTTATACGTATGATATTAGCGGAGAATTAGGACAGAACTTAACAAATATTTATTTGGGGGTTTCTGGCGTCAACATGACATCTGTGACCTACGGTTGGATTATGATCTACTCGGTGTCATTATCTGGATAGGCTTCTAATATCAAAGTGGACATGCTCATGAGAATTGTTTTTATTGCTCCAAAATTCTTTCCAGAAATTGGTGGAGTGGAAAAGCACATTCAATCTGTAAGCAAAGAGCTTACCAAACTAAATCATAGTGTAATTGTAATGACTTCAACATTTAGAGACAATATCAAACCTTTTGAAACATACAAGGGAATACAGATTTATCGAAATTGTTTGAGACCTTCCTACTCGCCTCGGCTAAATAGCGTGATTAATCTTATGAAATCGTGGATTTTTTTCGCAAAAAAGTTTCCTCTCTTAGTGGATTGTGAGATCATTCATCTGCATGACATGGAATCGTTCTTATGGCTTCTCCCCCTAATTCCTTCCCTTAAGATATTGTTTAGAAAGAGAATTTTCACAACTTTCCATGGATTTGAAGGATATCCGGTTTCAAAATTAGCTATCATAATAAGAAAGGCTGCTGAAAAAATTGGAGATGGTAACATTTGTGTTGGATCATATATTGTCAAATGGTACGGCACAAAACCCGATGCTGTTATAGTCGGAGGTGTGGATACTGAAAGAGGATTTGCGATTGGCGCCGTTAAAGAAGGGGCTGTGTTTATCGGTAGATTGGCTGAAGATACTGGAATCATGCAGTATATTGAGGGCTTAAAAATTCTCAAAGACAAATACTCCATAAAAATGGAATTGTGCGTTTGTGGAGATGGCTTGCTGGGGTCAAAAATCCATGAATTCGCAACAGTTAACGGTTTGGAAGTCTTTTTTCAAGGATTTGTAGAACATCCCGAAGAATTTTTGGATCGCTATAGATATGCCTTTGTGACCGGTTATCTTTCAATATTAGAAGCAATGTTGTGCAAAAGGCTTATTTTCGCGATATATGGAAACGAACTAAAAAAAGATTATATTTGTTCTATCCCAAATGCTGAGGCTTTGCTATTTGTTTCCGCCTCCCCAGAGGAGTTGGCTGATAATCTTTACCTTGCAAAAAGCGAGCCCGAACAAGTTGAATCAATTCTGAAAAAAGCTCGTGCGTTTGCGATTGAGCAAACCTGGAAGAAAATAGCGACCACTTATCTAGAACTATATGAAAAGAAGGTGTGACTCGGATTTCCAAAGTATCTATTATATGCACAGTCAAAAATGAAAAAAGCAGCATAGATGATCTTTTGAGATCCATCGTAAAACAAAGTCGGTTTCCAGATGAAGTAGTAATAGTTGATGGAGGATCTTCAGATGGGACTCTGAGTGTGATACAAGACTACATGACCTGTCTTCCAATTAGGCTCATAACGTTGCCAGGTGCTAACATTGCTCAGGGCAGAAATGTCGCCATAAAGAACGCCAGTTACGATCTCATTGCTTCGACTGATGGAGGATGCAGACTTGATCAGAATTGGCTTGAGAATATTATTGAGCCAATTCAAAAGGACTCGGCAGTAGACGTTGTTTCGGGAATATACTCTCCTTGGTGCACTAATGAATTTGAAGAACTTGCTTCACAATTAATGTTTTTTCCCGATTCCGATAAAGTGAAAATTGACAATTTTTTGCCTTCAGCGAGGTCAATAGCGTTCAGGCGTAATGTATGGTCGAAAGTCGGCGGCTATCCTGAATGGTTGGTAACAGCTGAGGACACACTTTTTGATATTAATTTGAAAAGAGCTGGAGCATCATTTGCAATAGCCAAAGAAGCGTTAGTGTACTGGAAAGTTAAAGGCACATTGAGCGGTATCTATAAGCAGTATTTCAATTATGCAAAAGGTGACGGTTTTGCCTTTCTGTTTCCAGCCAATTACGCGGCTCCATATCTCATTCTGATATTTTTCGTTTTTCTCATAGCTATAGATTATAGAAACATTTTCTTGTGGCCTGCAATCTTTTCCTTTATTGCGGCTGCCTTTTCGATCAGATATTTGCGAAAAATCAAGCGTTTCTCGTTTAAACGGTTTCTGACAGCATTAGGTATCTCTTTAGCAATGGAGCTTGGGACCGATCTCGGTTTTCTTGCTGGTTTGCTGAAACATATTAGTTTCTTTAAATTTAACCGTAAGATGAAAAAATGAGTTTTTGGATACAAACTGTAATGGCGAAATTCCAACTTAATTAATGCACTCCCAAATATCAATTAGCACTTAAGTTTTTATCCTATCCGCTATCGGCTAAATTCCAGTTTGATTGTGCTGTCAAGTTTGTAAAGGTGCCTTCGACAGGATTTGTACAATTGATAAAGTTGTTTACGGCTACAAAAACTGTGTTAACAGTAACATTAAAAGGCGAGTAGGACCAGATTGCATTCACTTGTCCATAAAAAGTGTTATCTTCAATGGCGATGACTGACCAACCTGAACTACCCCAAGTGATAGCACCATATCCATAGAAAGTATTATCCGAGATAGTTATATTACCTCCACTCGTTCCGGCGGCAAAGTTTATACCGTAGTCTTCCGGAACCTGTCTGGATGTTATCGTGCATTGCGTAATTTTTAGCTGTTGAACTGAACCGACAATATAAACGGAATCCCCACCAGTAGGATCTTGCATTGTGACTCCGCTAATTACGCTATTTGAACCACTGCTTAATAGAATTGGTATAGAACTAGAACCAGTAACAGTTATCGAGCCACCTTGTATTTGCAAACTTGAGCATAATGAGCTTACTTGCAGCCCAATTTGACCATTAGCACCAGACAAACTAATGATGTTATTGAGAATTTGCTCATTTTGATTATATCCCCAAGTTGCTGAGCCAGAGCCAAGAAGAATGCCTGCCGCTGCCGTAGACTGAGAAGAAATTATGGTATTGCCAGCAATTAAATTTTCACCTATACTCTGATATGAACCGTCAATCGAAATACCATACGTTGTAAATTGAGTTATTTGATTGTTGATTATTTGGTCTTGATACGGAAATTCGCTTTCAATTCCAATGTTACAATTGTTTATCTGATTGCCACTGATTATATTTCCGAATTGTGTTGCTGTACCAGTTAGAAAAATTCCAACATGGTCATTAATACATATGTTATTTTCGATTATGTTGTTGTAGCTGTTGGAAGGATCAATCGCTCCTCCAGTTGTCGTTGTAAAATTTTCAAACCAACAATTATGAACCCAGTTATTATGCGAGGTTGCGCAGCCATGCCAACCATAAGGATTCATGCCATCCACTCCTCCTGTGCCATTGAACGTGAGTGATGATACTTCAACTCCGTAATTATATGCGGGGACTTCAAAAATCGGAAATAGCCCTAGGAAATTGGCACTTATTACTGTTCCGCAACCATCTCCTGTTACTTGAGTTCCTGTAAACCAATCTGTAGTATGGTCTGGATAGTAATTGCCAGCATCAATATGAACCGATTTACCGGCTGCTGCTAATGCCACTGATGTAAAAACTGAACTGCAATTTGTTGAGGACCAACAAATCGTGCCGTTAGCCGCCTTTGCAGCATAATGGCCTGTTGCGGGATCAATGTAAATCATGTAGCTGTAAGCGCCTATCGGTTCAGTTGAAACCACGTTCTCCGCTGTTATAGTACCTGAGACTGATAGTGACGAAAGCGTACTCATGTAAGTAGAAATAAGCGAATTTACCTTGGTGTTTGCATCAGGGATTTGGCTCCACGACAAAGAAGCCTCACTTATAAGCGCGTTCACCGTCGCGTTAGCGCCTGTAACCTGGTTCCACTCAACAGCGGCGTTGCCTATAATCTGTTGGACGGTCGCGTTCCAACTACCTTGCCAGTTAAAGTTCTGGTAGATTCCGACAAGTTGCTGAACCGTCAAGTTAGCGTTTGTTATTTGACTCCATGTTATCGCGGAGTTCGTCACTAACTGGACAACAGTCTCATTAGCGTTTGCAACTTGACTCCAAGCAATGCTCGCAGCGGCTATTAACGAGTTGACCGCACCGTTAAAACCTGTTATTTGCGATGTCGAAATGCTCGCGTAACTTAGAAGGTTGTCCACGGCGGACTTGAAGTCTGAGATTTGGCTTGACTTTAGATTTGTAACTGAAGCAAGAGCTGCCATTATCAACTGGTCAGCCGTCGCATTAGCGTCGCTTATTTGAGCCCAGTTTAAAGTGGAAGAAGCAATCAAAGCGATTATTGTCGCGTTTGTTATCAGGCTTGAATAAGGATTCGACAAAAGATAAGTATCGTTGACGCCGTTCCACCATAAAACTCCTGAAGATTCGTCAATAACATAGTCTCCCGCACTTGGAATGTATGTTAATCCTGTGACACCGCCGTTTATTTTGAGGATTACGTTAGCCGGTAACCTGCCAAGGTTCGCGTTCCAAGTTCCATTCTGCACCGTGACCGAAGAATAATTCCCAAGTGCTTCATCAATTATCTGAGCAGCGTTAGTGCTTTGATCCATAAGTTGCCCGTTAAACGTGTAGTAGTACCATCCAAGCCCATCAGTGCTTGCTATAGCCCCTATTGGCAAAGCGTCAATATTAACCGCTGGAAGATAGGCTGGATCACTTACCCATTTAGTAGCGCAACCTAAAGAACCATCTTTCCCAGTTACGCGAAGAACAATTAATTCACCTGAACAAGCCGCAGAAAAACTGAAGCTTAAAGTTTGCCCGGTTCCTAAAACAGACCCGTTGGCGCTCCACTCATAACTGAAAGGCGCAAAACTCACGTTACTGCAGGAAGCCGTGAAAACCTGCACCTGCCCAACAGAAAGCTTCACGGGACCCGAAGGCGAAATAGAAACACCGAGAACCTGTGGCTCCGACGCATGAACCTCAGTTAACGAGGAAGCCAAAACCGCGATTGAACCACTCAACAAAATTAGCAGCGAAATGAAAAGCGCTAACGTCTTATTAATTTTTGTCTTGAACATATTTTTATTCAAAGAAGTAACTCGGTAATTAACTCAAGCGCTAAACATATAAGACACACAATAAAAGAGTCAAGGTGGCGGGCAAATCTGATGAAAGTCCATGCTATCGCCTCGGCAAGGGTGAATGCTGACAAGGCTGATGCTATGATACTTGCGCCCTCGCTACGGGCTGAGCTTGTTGCTGAAAGTTATGTTCCTCCAAGTGATCTTAAAGAGGAATTCGCGCAAGTGAAGAATAGGCTTTCTTTGGTGAAAATGCGGTACGGTGGTTAAGAACACGATGCATGCTACAACTGACAAGTACGGATTACATCGCCAAAAAATCAACGAGCATTTAATTGGACATTAAATGCTATGGTGATGTAATATATGTGGTGGGACTGGACTGAAATAACCTTAGTGGATTCTGTCCTATTTTCTCTTCTCAGCATGCTAATTTTATACATAGTTGGTTTTGGTATTCTGAGGTTAATCTGTGCTTTGGGTAAAAAGGTTGATCCATTTAGTTCTTTTGATTTTTTGCAAAAAACTAATTTTAGAATTGTCTTCGGTTTTACCTTTATTTTTCTTTTTGTTCTAGTTTTTTCTGTATTTAATCTTTCTTTTTTAACATCAACTTTGCTGATTATTGCGATAGCTGTGATTGGCTTTGCAACTACATGGCGTAGCTTTAAATTAAAGTTACCCAAGAAACCCCACTTTCAAAATTACGCATGGATTATGGTTATCATAGTGTTCGTTGTACTTTTAGCAACCATACTTCTTTCATCAATGTTAATAACGGGTTTTTATGGATCAACAAACGATGACGGTGCATATCACACATTGATTGTACGGATCATATTAGACCATCCGAACGCGTTGTTGACGCGAACTGCACAGCCTTATGCTGGCTTCTTTCTTAACTATCCATCGGGGACGCATGTGCTGTGTGCTTTTTTCGTAACCTTGCTATCTGTACCTATTCAGAAAATCGTTATGATGATAAGCGTTATTTTACCTGCACTAATTGCTCTCTCTTTCTATTCCACAATAAAGTGCCTTTTCAAAAGTAAAGTTCTCTCGATTTTGGGCTTAATAACAGCAGCATTTTTTACTATTAGTATATCATGGGAGCCTATAGGCTGGGGCGGCCTGCCTCTTTTATTGTCCTTATATCTCTCAGTTAGTAGTATGGGTTTGATTTTTGTATTTTTGCTAAAGAAGAAAATGACTTGCTTAAATGCTTCACTTTTAGGCCTCATCTTTTTTATTGCATCGGAAACGTATCCAGTTGCATTCCTTATAGTATCATTATGGTTTTTACTAATTTTGTGTGTAAAATTATTGCAAAAACTTCGGAATATTCAAAGATTGAAGGCTTCTGTTCCCTCACTTTTCAGCAGAATAAATACATCTATGATAATTGCCTTCTTAATACCAATACTATTCAGTATTCCTTATTTTTATGCATTGTATACCCATAGTTTTTCAGGCGCTCCATTCAGCCAATTAAATTCAGGCGCAGATATTTCGGCTGAAGTAATGAAATCACGTATTGATTTCAACTGGCTAATTGATTTTCCTGCGCTCTCACGTTTCTTTTCAGGGTTCGGTAAATTACTTGGATTGGCGCCTTATTCACTAATCCCTCTTATCATATTTCTTATTCCCCGAAGTGCGGTCGCGCGGGTATCCCAAAGACTAGCCTCAATTTTTCCTTCACGAGACTTCGCATTCAGTTTATTTTTGATTTACTTTTTTATGCTGATGATTATGGGTTATCTGACTCTAACTCTTTATTTGCCGATTAACTTTCTAACGGCACTCATAGACCCGGAGAGAGTTTGGGCACATCTTTTCATTCCTGCGGTAATAATGACAGCGGTTGTTCTCTTTTCCGTCGTTTACTTCTCCTACTTTGGGCTTAAACGGCTATTTCACAGCGGTAAAACAAACGTGATGAAACTAAGCGGTCTTAGCAGAAATAGGATATTGGCTTGTGCTTTATTGGCATTGTTAATACTTACAGTGGGTCTGCTGAGTATCCCAATCGTTAACGATCAACAAGTGCAATACAACGAAATTGGGTCTTCCTTTAACAAATACGAAACGCTTAATCAAAGTGACGTATTACTGATGAACTGGATTACACAAAATATCCCCTTAAATGCACACATTCTGGTTTCTGCTGGTGATAGTGGCCAGTTTGTGACGACGGTAACTCAACGGTTAACCATTTCCCAATACAGCGGTTTAACAAATTACACCGATTTGATGACAATTTTAACTTCTAATGCATCTGATCCAAACGCAGTTCCATTCATGATAGAATATAACGTTTCATACGTTTACATAGGGTCGACTGCAACTACTTACAATCTTGAAAACCCCGATTATAGGCATTTTAATGCCACTCAATTCCTCTCAACCCCTTATTTCACACTGACAAAAGAATTTGGGAATGCTTGGCTTTTCCAATTTAACGCCTCAGCAGTTCCACCAGAGGTCTTAGAAGGGTTGCCACACCTCAATATCTTAAATAGTACAGGCGGATACACAGACCCATCTGCAGGAAATCATTATGGTTCAGGCGTGCAGGCAATCTATGCTTACCCCAATAAAGGCTATCAACTAGACCATTGGGAATTAAACGGCAGCTATCTTTGCGGTCCAGAAAATCCAGTTTCCCTTGATTATGGCAATTGGAATCTACAAGCCGTCTTCACCAAAAACCCTTCTTCCTGAAAAGTTAATCAGCCATTGAAACGCGGACGTTCCGTTAAGTGGAAAAACCGTATTTGCTTACACTAAAGCATGCTTTCCCACTTATCGAGCCATTGTTCAATGTTAAAAATTTAGAAAAAAATCTGGGCGGCAGCGAACATTCTTATATTCACGCTCTAACAGTAAACATTCACTAAACAATGGTTTGTAAGACGGAAGAGGGTATCAATTTAGCAATGGAATGCTGGAAAACTTGCGCAAAGGTTCTAGCGTGGACTCAAATGATTAGTCTATTGTCTAAATCCAAAAATCGGTTTAAAACTATGGAGAGTTGCTGGCGCAAAGAATAAAAGAACAAAATAGGTGAAACTTTGTTTTTTAAACAAATCCAACAGCACGGCGACAATTTTTCGTACATTATAGCGGATGAAGATGCTATGGAAGCGGCGGTTGTGGATTCAAGCTTTAACTCCAGCGAAATAATCAAGGTTTTAAAAGATAAAAAATTCAATTTAAAGTACATCATAAATACTCATGGGCACTCCGATCATACTGCTGGGAACACGGAGTTAGCCTCTATTTTTGGGGCGAAACTGGTTGCTTATAAACTGTCAAAATTGACCTGCGATGTCGCAGTTGAAGATGGCGACGTGTTAACTGTTGGCGGGGTTTCGATAAAAGTGATCTATACACCGGGGCACACCGTGGACGGTATTTGCTTGCTAGTGGATAATAAGAAGCTGTTGACTGGCGACACTTTATTTGTTGGTGAATGCGGAAGAACAGACTTGCCTGGCGGCAGCTCCAAAAGCATGTATGACAGTTTATTCAATAAACTTTTGAAACTAAACGATTCCGTGGAAGTTTACCCTGGGCATGATTATGGGATGAAGCCTTCGTCAACTATCGGCGAAGAAAAAAAGTCCAATTACACGTTGCAGCCCAGAAGCCTAAAAGATTTCATCGCCTTCATGAAGGAAGATTAAGCAGCTTTGTTCTACTGTTTAGGTTACATCGTGTTTCTTGAGACATTTTTTTTATTTGCGGTGTTCTAAACTATGGGTTTATAGCTTAGCAATAAGCATAATTAAACAAAACTTAAAAGAGTTTAAGAACATATAATGAGCTGTAGTGTAGAATGGTTCAATCTCGTCTTAGGCAAAAGGTATTGGTAAAATTAGAGGCTGCTGATGTTTGGGTGCGGTTTAGAGCTTTACGGATAAATCTTGTAGCTCAATCACTCAAAAACACATTTTTAATGTTCGGTAGAGGGTTAATTGAGGCTGGGCACTAATGATACTTTTTTTTAACGTCATTTCTATTATTTTGCTTTCAATCTTGCTTTTTTGGACAGTGTATAATGGCTCAATTATATACGTCGGTGTGAAAAGTAGACGCAAACGCCCCACAGGTAATTATGCGAATGAAGAACCGAAGTTTTCAATTATTGTGCCAACCAAGAATGAAGAACTTGTTATCGGTCGCTGTTTGAACGGTTTACTTGATTTGGATTACCCGAAGGATAAGCTGGAAATCATAGTGGTCGATGGGAATTCGACTGACGGTACATGTAAGGTGTGCTCGGATTTTTCAGAGAAGTATCCTGGGGTTTTCAAGATTGTTAATGAAAAGGAATCTAAAGGTAAGCCCGCAGCTCTTAACCTTGCATTGCCCCATGCAACAGGGGAAATCGTTGGAGTTTTTGATGCTGACAGTGTTCCGGAAAAGGATGTTCTTAGAAAGGTTGCGTCGTATTTTGGTGACAAGCAATTAATGGCTGTACAGGGCAGAACTACTTCGCTGAATGCGAAAAAAAACATTTTGACAAGGGTTGTTTCGTCGGAAGAGAAGGCTTGGTTCCAGGCTTTGCTTGCCGGAAGGGAAAAGTTGCAGCTGTTTGTGCCTTTAAACGGTAGTTGCCAATTCATAAGGCGTAACGTGCTGGAAGCGTTAGGCGGGTGGGATGCGACTTCTCTTACTGAAGATGTGGAGTTAGCTTTGCGGCTTGTTGAAAAAAAACTTCAGATAAAGTATGCTGAAGATGTTTGCTGCGGGCAGGAAACGCCTAATGGCTTAAGGGACTTAATCAAGCAGCGGGTTCGGTGGTATAGAGGATATATGGAGACGGCTTTAAAATATGGGCGTCTTCTTGACACTCTAAATAAGAAAACTGTGGATGCCGAAATTTCGCTTGCAGGACCATTTATGATGGTTGTGTCGTTGCTTAGCTACGTGAACTGGTTTTTCCTTGCGTTACTTCTCTCCGAAAACAACCCGATAATAAATTTCACGGGGTTAGTTATAGCTTTAACTGCGGTCTCCTTAGTTTCAGTCGGAGTCGGGTTAATTGCTTCTGAGAAACCAGTGAAGCTTCGAAATCTGCTCTGGATTCCGGCAATCTACGTTTATTGGCTTATTCAGATGTGTATTGCCGGGTGGGCTTTTCTGAAATTAATATTTAGGCAAAAGAAGGTTTGGAATAAAACGGTTAAAAAAGGTTTCGTAACATCAAACATTGCTAAGTAATCTGCTTTATATACAAAAAGACTGGTGTATTAATTTGCAAAAATTCTATAGGGTTTTAAATTTCTTTGCCATAGTTTTAAATCAATCTTCCGTGTATCTATTAACAGTTTAAGATCGTGTGGTTCGACTCGGGGAAGAAGGGAAATTACCACCCACCTAAAACAGTTCAGTCCTGTTACGATGACAAGTGCTTTAGTTAATTTCCAAAAAATTTGCTCTCTTCCATTAGTTTGGCTTGTTTCTTTAGAGGCTTCTCTTGAGAACGAAGCAAAAAAAGGCTTTTTTCAGTTGAATCATTGGTGGTTTAGCAGGAAGACAAAGTGCTTGACAGTGGTTGCGATTGTGGCTGTTTTGTTGATTTCTGTTTTTGCGTTTTTGCCGAAACAAATCGGTAGCAAGGCTACTGTCGTCGTTCCTCAAAGTAGTGATAACCCGACAGCTACGCCGTCGCCTACTTCAGGGAGTAAGCATGCTTCCTCCTCAAATATTGATCAGTGGTTCAATCTGAACGAGGAAGTACCGCAGACTCCGTCTCCGCCTAGGCCGCCTGGCATAATAGGATCCGCTCAGACTATCAATAACACTGTCTGGAAGGAGGTGGCGGCTGATGCTTGGGCATATTTCCAGCCTGGCATAGGCGTGGACTCTAAAACTGGGCTTCCTTACGCTGGAGGTCCAAGCTGTGCCTATTTTACTGATTGGGATTTAGGCGTTTATATTCAAGCTGCCATTGACGCTCAGAAAATAGGTTTAATAAGTAATGATAGCGCTTGGGACTTTTCTGCAAGAATAAATGATGTTTTAACTTTCTTGGAAACCAGGCCTCTTAATACCACTACTAATTATCCGTTCCAATTTTACGAGGCTGCAACCGAACAAGAATATACTTTATTACAGTCTAACGAAATCGTTGATGTTGTTGATACGGGAAGGCTGTTTGTTGCTCTTAACAATCTAATAAACTTTAACAGTAGTTTGACCACGCGTGTAGATAACATAGTCCTTAACGGAAGATCAAACTATGCTGCTTTAGTGCCCAGCATTGCGAGTAGTGCTGATTCAAATAGTATTTATGCTTATTATGTTGACAGCGGTTTTGCGAGCTTTTGGCCTGATCAACTTTCTAATGTTCCGAGTGAAATATTGAGTAATATTTTTTCAGGCGGAACTAATATTACCTATGGTGTTTCTTTGCCTATATCTTCAATTACGGGTGATCCGCTTCTTTGTTCAGTTTTTGAACTTAACAATAATGATTCTAGATTAATGGCTTTATCATGGCAAGTTTATGCGGCTTCCGATGCCTATTATTGTGCAACAGGTGATTATGTTGCTTATGGTGAAGGAAATGGTCCTTTTGGCTACATGTATGAGTGGGTAATTATGCCCAACGGTGATACATGGAACATAACAGATGGGAGCGGCGCATATCTGAATATAAATCCGATTATTTATACTAAAATTGCGTTTAGTTTCTTAGCTCTTTACAACACATCGTTTGCCCGCAGCATGGCTGTTTATCTTGAGGAATGCCTTCCAACTCCTACAAATGGTTACTCTGACGGAGTCGATAATTATGGAAATGCGGTTAAAGATGTTGGCAGCAACACGAATGGTTTAATCTTAGACGCAGCACAATATTACATACAGAATAATCCATAGTGCACCGATTATATGAAATCTAAGTAACCGGCAAATCAATTTTCTATTCTGGAGTTTTTTTTAAAAAAACCTCTATCTCTTTTACAAGCGCTGGGCTTTAGGCATGCAATCAAAGTTTAATACAATCTAAATCTATACTTCTCCATAAATCTGGAGAATAAAAGGTGCCTCCTGTTCATAATCCTGTGAAGGATTGGATTACTCGCTATTGGTATATTTTTCCCGTTCTTGCATTTGTCATACCGTTAGCTGTGAGGACGATGCCTGAGATTTTGATGGGTCCCTATATTTTAGGTTTTGATACCTTGGGCTTTTATGTTCCAAACACTCTGCTGTGGCTCCATAATGGCATAAACCTGTGGGGCCTCCTTGCAGTTGCGCCGCTATTCTACACGATCTTCCTGTCGATAGTTGCTGCTGGCGGATCACCCGTTTTTACGCTTAAGATAATTTCGCCGTTGCTTCTGGGTTTCTTAGGGCTGTCAATATATGCATATGCCAAGAGAGGCTTGAGATGGTCACCTCCTAAAAGTACGTTTGTTGCTGTTTTAGGGACAGTTTATTTTGTGGCTTTAAGGGCCTCTTGGGATCAACTTCGAGAAGAGCTTGGTTTGACTTTCTTTTTTGTTGTCCTTATGTTGCTTATGCTGCTTATCAACCGAAAGGACAGTTCGTGGAAACGTTACGTTGTTCTTTCTTTAGCGATGATGGCGGTGGTGTTATCTCATCAGCTTGTATCGGTACTTATGTTTGGGGCTATCATTGGTACGGTTGCCTACAGCTTGTTCCGTAAAGATTTTAAGTGGTCAATTAATCTGGTTGCGGTTTCTTTGCCTGCGGCGCTTTATTTTGTAATCATTTATTTGAGTGGTGTGGCGCAGTCTGGCATCCTTGGTTACTCAACAAATGTGTCGCCCTTGGCTACTTGGACTGGTTTTTCTTCCTATCCATCTATGTTGATAAGCGAAGGGGGTTTCTTTTTGTATTGTTTCTTGCCTCTACTGCCCTTGATTGTAGTGGGTCTTTGGCGATTTGGGAATCTTCAGCTCAGGTCCTGGCTTCTTTTGAGTTTTATTTTGTTGTTTATTCCACTCTACTCCGTGAGCCCTTATCGTTGGCTATTACTGCTTACGTATCCCCTTGCATTTTACGCGACGGACGCTCTAAGTACGCTCAACTCAATTAAATGGAAACACTTCAAGTTTACTGTACAGAGAATTGCGATATTGTATCTTGTTTTATCAACAGCTATTCTGAGCTTTGGCTTTATATTCATGACTTCAGAAAAACCTTTCTTTTACTTTAACCCACAGCAATTCAACCATTACTCCTACCAGATTCCAACCTCAATGTTGCAGAATACAATTTCAATTACCGACTGTCAAGCCACAGTCAATGCTCTGCAATGGTTCAAAGATAACTTGAACAGCAGTGCGCTTTTGCTTACGCATACAGCGTTTTATGGTTGGGCGCTGTTGACGCTCAATAGTAATCAGGTCATGAACTACGGATTTGGCAATCCTTCCACAGCGGCAACCGCGGCTGCTCAAGAAGGTCATACACAAATATACCTCATATGGTGGGTAAATGGACAAGGATGGTATGCGCAACCAACTGTGCCCCCGTCATTTCATGAAGTCTATCAGAGCGGAAAGATCGCCATTTACAGCTATGCTCCAAGTTAGCGAAAATGCAGGGTTCAAAAATCTCTGGACACGCTCTCTAAAAATAGAGTATTGACTTTGGTTGTTTAAACGCGACAGAATGGGATGTCTAATTTATCAGTAATTATTTTTTTTATTGTGATTTTTCATCCTGATCGTGAATTTTTTAATTTCAACTTAAATGCGCAATTTATAAATATCATAAAAGCAAATGTTGGTAAAAATAGGGTGAGAATCGAAACCTAATGTCTAAGGCTCCTAATAGCGCTGCTTTCTGTTTCCTTAGTAAAAAGCAACTGGTGAATCTGAAAACTAGAGCTATGCGTTCTGGCGCATGGTTCAAAGCATTGCAAAGAATAGACAGGGTGCTCTTTGATTTAACAATAAGAGTTGTAGATAACATCCGAAGTGCAAAGTTAGCAAAAAGAATCGCTTTGCTCACAAGGAAGCTGAAAGATGCTATGAAAAGCAGCTTTTCGAGTCGCTTGAGGGAGATTGGTTTGCCTCTGGCTAAAAAAATCAGTTTCACCGCTCAGAAGTTAGGAAATATTTCTGCTGGTGAATGGGTCTCTGATTCTTCTTTCGCAATCTTCTTGGCTGTGATTCATGTTAATAATGTTAAAATACTCAAACAGTAAATCAAAATTGATTCTTTGTTAGGTGGAACTTTGAGAATTTTTTTTGTGTGTATTACAAGATTATGGCAAACGTTAAATTCGGAGTTCCCCTCTTAAGCATAACAGTGCGTTTGTAACATGAATCAGATTGGCTTCGACAAGATTATGATTAAAGTCAAAAGTTACGTTAGGAAGAATTGGGGCTCCCCCTTTATCTTGGGATTCATGCTGCTTTTGATTGCTGTCGCTGTTTCCCTGTCTGCAGGATTGTCTTCCCTAGCTGACACTGTAGCCGTTTACGCGTATTATGCCTTGGCTGCTGGAGTTTTTCTTCAACTTGCCAGCTTTCTGAAATATCGCGGTAAAAGCGATGATGAGGTGGCTGTTTAATGCAGCAAATAGAGCAAGTAGAATTATCTTTCGTTATTCCAGCATACAATGAGGAAGACTTCATTGAGGACATGCTTGAGTCAATAGACGCGGTTATTGCGGGTAAGCATTTGCCGTATGAAATTGTGGTTGTTGATGACGGTAGCCGTGATAGGACATTGGCGAACGCCGTGAGATACGCAAAAAGAAACGGTCACGTTAAAGTTTTAAGTTACCCTGAGAATGTGGGAAAAGGCTATGCGGTAAAAACTGGTTTTATGCAGTCCAACGGAGGTATTGTTGTTTTTGCGGATAGCGATATGGAAATCGATTTAAGCGTTATCTCAAAATACATAGAAGCTTTGAAACGTGGCGATATTGTCATAGCTTCTAAAAAGCATCCTGATTCCCGAGTGATGGTACCTTTATCTCGTAAGATTTTGAGTGGCGGTTTCAACAGTTTAGCTAGGCTTCTTACTGGGGTGCCCCTTAAAGATACTCAATCTGGGCTTAAAGCAATGAGAAAGAATGCGTTCATTGATATTTTCCCTCGATTGGCCGTGAAGCGTTATGCTTTTGATGTTGAGTTGCTAGCTGTGGCCAATCTTTTTGGCTTAAAAGTTGTGGAGATGCCTGTAAATGTCAAGTTAGATGCTTCGTTTAAGCCAAAGGAGATATGGCGCATGTTTCTTGATTTACTTGGAATAGCATATAGGCTTAGAGTGACTCATTGGTATCAACGCCAGCTTCCCAAGAAAAACGGTTTCCAAAACATGGTTTCATTTGTTTTACGGGAAACTTAATGTCCTCAAAAGAGCTCGTTTCGATTATTATACCTTGCAAAGACGTGGACGGCTACACGAGAGAGTGTATTGAATACTGTGGATACTTGGATTATCCAAATTTTGAGATAATATTGTTACCTGACTATTCTACCGAAGCAATTGATGGCGTTAAAATAATAGTCACTGGTCCAGTAGCTCCGGGAATCAAACGTAACATAGGCGTTAAAAGCTCAAATGGTAAATTCTGTGCTTTCATCGATAATGACGCTTATCCTCGTAGTGACTGGTTGACCAGCGCATTGAAATATTTTGAGGACCCCGAAGTTGGCGGTGCTGGAGGACCTGGATTAACGCCAGAAGCGGACGGTTTCATGCAAAAAGCTGGCGGCTATGTCCTTTCTTCATTCATGGTTGGTAACTTATCAAGCCGATACAAAACCAAAAGCTGTTTCGAGTCAGATGATATTCACTCATGCAACTTTATTGCTCGAAAAACGGTAATCGAGGCAGCTGGCGGCTGGAATGAGAGATACTGGCCAGGCGAAGATACACTTATGTGTTTGGCAATTAAGAAACTTGGCAAAAAACTAATTGAATCATCTGATGTTGTTGTTTATCATCATCGGCGTTCACTTTTTAAACCGCACCTCAGGCAGGTTTCTAGATTTGGGGAGCACAGGGGTTTCTTCGCCAAAAAGTTTCCCGAGAACTCTGCGAAACTCACATATTTCTTTCCTTCTCTGCTTGTATTTTCCCTTATTGCAGGTGTAGTGTTGTCTTTGTTCTTCTCGTTCTTTGCCTATATCGTGCTCTTTGGTGTAGCAATTTATCTTGTTTTAAGCTTAATTGCAGCTGCACTGCAAGTTCGAAGTGTAAAGTTGCTTTTCTCAGTTTGGTTAGGCATAATAGTAACACATATCATCTACGGCTCTTACTTTCTATCGGGCTTAATTAAGCGTGATCTAAAAAGATGAAAATCAGCATTTCTTATCCACCAATTATTTCGGAGAAAGGCGTTCCACTTCTATCGCAAAACAGGCAATTTCAGTTCTTTCAATCGCCCACGTACATTTATCCTGTAGTTCCAGCGTATGCTGCAACTTTGTTGGCAAACGCGGGTTATGATGTGGTTTGGGATGATGGGATTGCAGAAGAGAAAACTTACAACCAATGGCTCAGCGATTTGGTGCGAAGCAATCCTGATGTCATCATGATAGAGACTAAAACTCCAGTAGTGAAAAAGCATTGGTCCATAATTGGCGACGTGAAAAAAGTTCTTCCCACTTCAAAAATTACTTTGGTTGGCGATCATGTTACCGCGTTACCTCAGGAATCGATGGAGCAGAGCAAGGTTGATTTTATTCTGACAGGCGGCGACTATGACTTTCTGTTACTGAACTTGGCTAATTTTCTTGATGGCAAAGCAAAAAAGCTTGAGTCAGGGGTTTGGTACCGCGAAAGCGACAGCATAAAAAACACGGGGCAATTCAAGCTAAATCACAGCTTAGATGATTTGCCACATATTAACCGCGATTTATCGAAATGGCAGCTTTACAACGAACGCAACGGCAACTTCAAAGTTACTCCGGGCGCATATACCATGGCAGGTCGCGACTGTTGGTGGAGGAAAGACGGCGGCTGCACCTTCTGCTCTTGGCCTACTTTGTACCCCACTTTTCGGGCGATGAAGCCTGAACGTTTAGCAGATGAGATTGGATTGTTAATCGAGCATTACGGCGTTAAGTCAGTGTTTGATGACACTGGCTGTTTTCCAGCGGGAGAATGGCTTAGGCGCTTTGCCAATCTGATGATAGAGCGAGGATATAACAGAAAAGTCCAGTTTAGCTGTAACATGCGGTTTGGAGCATTAACGCGGGATGATTATCGGTTAATGAAGAAGGCGGGTTTCAGGATGCTTCTTTTCGGTGTGGAGTCTGGAAGCCAAGCTACACTTGACAGGCTTAACAAAGGAACAAAAATCGACGACATCATGAACGAATGCAGAATACCCCGAGAAGAAGGATTAGAACCGCACATAACAATTATGGTGGGTTATCCATGGGAAACACGCCAAGACGCCCTGAGCACGTTGAATGTTGCTAAAACGTTGATGCAGAAAGGCTGGGCTGTTACCCTGCAATCTACTGTTGTTATTCCTTATCCGGGAAGCAAACTTTACGCTGAAGCTTTGAAGAATGGCTGGTTCCGGGTTGACCCGAAGGATTATGAACGTTTCGACATGAAAGAACCCGTCATGACTGCACCCGATATGACGCCTGAAGAAGTAATGAAGCTCTGCGATGAAATATACAAAGTATTCCTTACACCACAATACATGCTCAAACAACTAGTTCGAATACGTTCACTAAGAGATGTTAAGTATTCAATTAAAGGGGCAGCAAAAGTATTAGGGCACGTGAAAGATTTTGGGAAAAACGAGTAATTCTCTGAAAAATCAAGTCAACCTTTCGGAGGATCACCCGTTAGTTTCCGTTTTAATTCCAACATATAACTCAGGTAGCACAATAGCGAAATGCATTGAATCAGTTAAAGCGCAAACTTATCAGAATATTGAGATAATTGTCATTGACAACTTTAGTTCAGACAGAACTAGAGGAATAGCTGAAAGTCTGGGAGTTAAAACGTTAAGTAAGGGACCTGAGAGATCAGCTCAAATGAATTATGGTGTTTCCCACGCACAGGGTAAATACATTCTTCGCGTAGACTCAGACATGATTCTGGACAAAGACCTTATCGAAAAATGTCTCGGACTTTGTTATAAGGGCGCTGAGGCTGTTGTAGTCCCGGTTCTGCCACACCCGAATGGACCGAGTAATTTTTGGGCGTCCTGCAGAATGTTAGAACAGAAAATGCTTCTAGATGATATGGTTAATGTTGCCCCCCGATTCATTGATAGAAGTATGTTCTTAGCGGTCGGGGGATATGACGAAACGATTGTTGCGTGGGAAGATTATGACCTCCATAATAGGTTGCTTAAATCAGGGTGTCGAGTGTCTTCTTTGCAAGAGTCTGCCCTTTGGCATCTTGGTGAGGCTTCCTCTCTCGGCGAAGTTGTAGTCAGAATGGTTAGTTATGGAAAGACTGGGTCACTAGGTTTGTTCACTAAGAAACATGGTTCAGCTGGATTAAAGCAAATATCGATAATTAGACCTTCTTATTTTAGGCATCGTTATTACTTTGTTACTGATCCATTACACTTTGTTGGAATTTTCGTTATGAAAATTGTGCAAACATTTTCTGTTGCATTGGGGGCTTTTATCAGGCATTTACCATGATGCTAAGGTTGATATATGACTCTTCTAAATAACTGATTTTTTGGAGACAAATTTGCTAGTTAGTTATTTCCTTCTTGAAAGCAATAACTTATTATTTGATTAAAAAGAAATAACGTACAAAACAATAGAGCTGGTGAACCCTGCAAGAAAGCAACAAAGAATGGCCGACCATTTCGGTTGTAACCGTTAGTTTGAATGGGAAAAAGTGGCTTAAAAAGTTGTTTGGGTCTATTTTAGCTAGTAATTATCCAAAAGACAAATTGGAAATAATTTTTGTAGATAACGGTTCAATTGATGAAAGTGTTGAATTTGTCAAAAGCATGTTTACAAATGATGCCCGATTAAAGATAATTCAGAACACTGAAAATCTTGGTTGGTCGCCAGCCAATAATCAGGGGATGAAAGTGGCAAAGGGTGAAATTATTGCATGTATAAGCAACGATATGGAAGTAGATCCACAATGGATTGAAGAAATTGTTAAAGTAATGACTTCTGACAAAAGTATCGGTATAGTACAATGTAATTCTCTATCTATGTGGGACAGAAAAACCCCGGATTCTGGAATGAACTATCTGGATAAATTTGGGTATGCTTACAGTTATGCTCCACAGCTTAGAAGTTCAGAAGTATTTTATGCGGAAGGAATGGCTTTTGCGATTAAACGAGACGTCATCAAAAAGATAGGTGTACTGGATGAATATTTTTTCATGGAATATGATGACATGGACTATTCTTGGAGAGCTCGACTTGCAGGTTATAGAGTGTTCTTTGTTCTTGGAGCTAAAGTTTACCATGCTAGGGGCGGAACTGTTGGATCAACTTATTTCCAAAGAATTAACAATGCCAAATGGTACACTAGGAATCACATTGTAACACTTATTAAAAACTATGAATTAGGTAACTTGGTGAAATTATTGCCTGTAACTCTATCAATGGAAAACCTGAAAATTCTGTATTTGTTGGCGGTAAAGAAAAATCAAAAACTAGCCATTGCGGCATCAAAAGGTCTTCTTTGTGTTTTGACAGATTTGCCGGTTATTTTACAGAAAAGAATGGGAGTCCAGAAACTGCGAGAAGTTTCAGACAGAGTAATTATGAAGACAATGCATCCATTTAATCCTTGGTCCCTTAGATTGTTCCTTGTGCTTCAAGCAAAGGGAAAGAGACTAGCCATCGCTGCTAACAAACCAAATGAGTGATGTGATGAAAAAAATTAAGATTGGTATTATCCCTGCAGCTGGGAAAGGGCTTCGTTTAAATGATCTTCTATTAACGAGAGTGTTGCCTAAGCCGATGTTGCCAATTTTGAATAAGCCTCTTTTAGAATATGTAATGGACAACCTGAAGTCTATGGGTGTTGAAGATGTATATGTTATAGTTGGTTCTAAGAAGGAAATAATCCAAGAGTACTTCGGCAACGGCGAAGATTTTGGTTTACACATAACATATATTGAGCAGAACCCTTTGAGAGGGATTGCACACGCGATTAGCTTGGCAGAGCATTTTGTTAGCGAGCCTTTTTCGGTAATTTTAGGGGACGACCTAACAATTGCAAGTTCTCTTAGCAATCTTATTGAGACTTTTTGGGAAAAAAACGCGTGGGTTGTAGAAGGAGTTGTTCCTGAAAGTAATGTTGAGGCAATTAAGAGAGCTTGTTGTATCACTTTGAGTAATGAGGGCAAAATAAAGGAAATCTTTGAAAAGCCTTTAGCTCCAAAATCTAATCTGCGCGGTATAGGAGTTTATCTGTTTGACCCCAAAGTCTTTGATTTTATAGAAATGACCCCTACTTCGAGTAAACGAAACGAAAAAGAAATTACAGATACCATAGGACTGATTGCAAAAGAAGGACGGGCCTATGCTGCTTTAATCAATGGGATGAATATTAATGTAAACACTTCTTCAGATCTTATGGTTGCAACGAAATTACTCCTAAAGTGTGATTCTTCTGTAATTAAAACTCAAGATAATAGGATTTTATAATGTTAAACATAATAATTAACGGTCAAGGTCCAGAACCGTCAGATACTGTGTATTTAAGTGGTGGAACTATCCGTCTGATTGAGATTATGAAAAGGATCAGTAGAGAAAAAGGTGTTAATCTATATGTGATTTCCTCAAAAAGCATATGCAACACTTTTATAAAAAATGGTATAAAAGCGAACTACAAAGTTTCCCCATTTTTTCTAAAAAGGTCATCAAGCTTTTCCAGTTCTCTTCTTGATTCTGTTTTTCGTACTATTCAGGTAAGTCTTTCCAGTTTACCAACTGAAAAGGGCATTTTATATTCTCCTTCGGACTTTTTGTGGGATGCTTTTCCTTCTTTTGTTTGGAAAATGAGAAAAAGAAAAATGAAATGGGTTATCTGTATCTTTCTGGTTGTTCCAAATCTATTTAGAGATTATACCCTAAGTTTTGACAAAAATAAGCGAGTTTCAGTGCCAACACCTCAGCGGTTGCTTTATTTCTTAAGTCAGCAGTTCACTATTTCCTGGGGGAAACATTGGGCTGATCAAATGTTGATTCTGAACAAGATGGACAAAGAATATCTAGTATATAACAAAGGCGTTGATGAATCTAAAGTGAGCGTGGTTAATGGCGGAGTAGATTATGATCACATAAACAGTTTAAAAACTGATATAAAGCTATACGATGGAGTTTTTCTCGGACGTTTTCATCCGCAAAAAGGCATTTTTGATTTAATAAAAATATGGAAATTGATCTGTGAAAAAAAGCCAAACGCCAAATTATGCATAATAGGAAGTGGTCCAGCATCGATAACAGAAAAAGTCACGGCAGCAATAACAGAAAACAGTCTTTCCGATAATGTAGTCCTAGTTGGCTCCAAAACTGGCGATGAGAAGTTTCTATTGCTAAAATCGAGCAGCATTTTCCTGTGTCCAAGTCACTATGAAAGTTTTGCAATTGTCATAGCTGAAGCGATGGCTTGTGGACTACCTGTAGTCGCCTATGATCTGCCCATATACAAAGACTTATACGGAGAAAATATTTCGAAGGCTCCATTAGGCGATCTGAAGCAATTCGCAGATGCCATCATGAATTTTCTCACTAATGACGAGTTGAGGCGAATTTTTGGCCTTGCAGGACAGAAATTCATAGAAAGATATGATTGGGACAAAGTTGCAAAACAAGAAATATTGCTTATAGAAAGCTTACAAAAATGAATGCGTGTAAAATAAGTGTTTACAAAACAGGAATTTCAAGCCAGTAATGCCTATTTTAACAATCAACGAGTTTGTGCTCTTTCCACCCTCAGTTCTCTGATAAGAGTTAATATTCTTACGAATTGCAATTACTTCCCATAAAGAATAAGTCCCTCTATCGATAAGCTTACAGCTTAGCTGAGAAAACCGCCATGCATGTATTAGCTTGTAAAAAAACTCATGAGTTTTTCATAGCGGTATCTGCTTACATTGGTCTTTCTATTTTCTTTTTGTTTGGGCTGATTAATAGTCGCGGAGATGTAGCACAAGCAGACTGGGGTATACCTCTGACAGAGACTGCTGCGCTAAACACTTTTCATTCCTCCCTATTTGTTTGGCAATATACTGGCTTCGGCGGGGTCAATCGTGTTTGGGGATTTCCCTTCTTCACACTTCTAAATGCTGCTTTAGCTCCTTTTGGTTTTGTCGGAGGAGCTGAAATAAAATTGTTATCACTTTTTCTTGTTGCTTTAGCGGGAATAACTATGTATGTCCTAGCCCGATCACTCGGGCTAGGGTTCTTTTCTTCGTTTTTGTCAGGGCTATTCTTCATAACAACCGCAGTCGTATTCAATTGGCTTATGCTTGGTTTTATTTACTATTTAATTGCTTATGACCTTCTACCGCTCATGATTTTAGCCACAAAGAGGTTCTTAGAGACAAGTGACGTACGTTATGTTTTGATAAATGCTATTATACTGATAGTCGCTTTCGAGCAACCAACCTTTATTTTAGTTTATCCTTTACTTGGGTTTTTATTCGTGCTATTTGAGTCCAGAGTTAATCCAAAAATTATGCTAAGAGGGATCATATTCATAGTAAGTTCGTTTGCACTTTATCTCTTAACTGTGCTAAGTTTTTTTACATCAAATAATAATGCAGCTACGTTTTCATCCTATCTGGGTGGTTATTACGGCGTAATGTTGGCTCAGTTCGGACACTTAGCATCTATATTGAATCCAATTAGATTGTGGGGAAGCACATTTAATTACCAGTTTGAAACGTACTTTCCAAAAGAGTTAGTTTTACTCTCGTTTTTGCCCATTATCTTGGCTGTAATAGAAGTTTTTTTAAGGCCTCGTGATAGAAGAGTTCTTTTCTTCTTGTTGTGTTATATGTTTGTTTTTGTATCCTACGAATCATATGCCCATTTGAATTTTCTTGTCCACAATTTGCCATACGGATCCATATTCGAGGCACCAAGTATATTCCTGGTCCCCGCTAGTTTAGGCTTAGCTTTATTAATAGGATACTTGAACCAAACCATTTCTCGAGTATCCATCAGATTCAAAAATGCTAAATCTGGACATTTGGTCCACAGTGTATGCTTTATCATAATTTTGATCATAGTAATTTCAGCCAGTATTCCATGGTGGACGGGACAAACTTCAGGTAATCCCATTCCTGGTCCTCCAGTAAAATTAAACCTGTACCAGACTCCCTCTGGCTATACAGACTGGAGTAATGCCGTCCTAGCAGACAATGAATATTTCGTGCTCTATGTACCCTCATCTCTAGGAGGTAACGCTCAGATCACTAACACAAGTTATTTCTCACAACCATACGAAGGAGTCGACGGTGATATATTTACCGGCGTCAATGATTTGCCTTTTGTCTCGGCTTCCAACGCAACTATTTTTATTAATCAGTTATTTAATGGGAGTACCGAAGTGGGCGAGCAGTGGGGATCTTACAGTATAAAGTACATTGTAGTCTATACTAATGTTCAAAGCACATACAGTTTGACAGACCTATTGTCACGTCTTTCAACACAGAATGGCATGGTTGAAGTAGCAAACCTCACAGATGTTATTGTATACCAAAATAATTTTGCAAAGCCTATAGTTTATGCAAATAGTTCGAGCACTTCGACCGAAATTACTTATCATGACCCAACCACGTATAAAGTTCAAGCCACTTCTTCCTTGCCATACTTCATTGTACTCAATCAAGTCTACTCTACAGGTTGGACGGCTTCGGTTAACGGAACCAAATTAACAACTCACACCAAAGACAGCAACGGGTTTAATAGTTGGTACATAAATTATACGGGAAACATGACCATTGACATATACTATGAGCCCCAGACAACTTATATTGTAAGTATGATAGCTTCAAATGTGTTGATTATTTCGGTTTCAGCCTACGTAATTTTTACAACTATAAGGAAGGTAAGAAGAAAGCAAAAATGATAAAAAATAATCAGTATGTTTTACAATTCCGCTCTGCTCATGCCGTATTTTATTCAAAATTAGTTCATCATAAATGTTATTCGCTATTATCAAATTTGTTTCTCACTTGTGAGTTAAAAGAAGAAAAATGTGTATTAAATGAGTAAATTAACTTTAGATTGGTATAATTGTAGAAAACGGGTTTTAAATCTTAACTTAACCGAAAACTCAACGATTCTTGACATTGGAAGTAGGGACGGCAAAAAAGCAAACTATATAATAACCAAAGGTCAACTGACAATGTCTGATATCTGCAAAAGAAAAATTTCACCTTTTGTTCTTTGTGACGCAACAAATCTGCCGTTTAAAGACGATTCCTTTGAATTAGTAACAATGTTGCATGTAATAGAACACATAAAAAATGACGAGGCTGCCTTGAGAGAAATTTACCGTGTGCTCAGAAAAAATGGGACTGCCCTAATAGTCACACCTAATGCAAAAAGATTCACTAAACTTTATTCTGTAGCATTAAGAGTCTTCAAACGAAGCCCTTACCGGTATCCACTAAATATCGACCACGTTTTTGAATACGGCGATTCGGATATCAAAAACCTCCTGAAAACCTCAGAATTTCAAAACTACAAAATTGACCCATTCTTCATGAAAATATCTAGATACTTACGAATTAGAAAATATTGTGACCAATGGATAGTTACCGCCAAAAAGTAATTTAATATCTATCAATATTTTTTCAACCAAAGTTTACGCTGATTACATATTTACCTGTTATTCTTTGTGTTGAAAACCACATTACTGTTTTTTTGAGTCCTTCTTCGAAACTCACGTTCGGCTTCCACCCTACAAGCTTTTCTATTTTGCTGTGTCTCGAAGAATTTTGGGATGAATCATGCTCCTTGAGATTATTTAGGAACTGACATGAGAATACTAACCCAACACAGAAAACTACAATAACACAATACAAGGAAAAATAATCGAAACTTACCGTGAACAAATAAAGGAACTTTGATGATTAAGAGTCAACGTAATTAGTTAAACGTAAATGATGCCTATGCCATATGTTCCTTGGTTCCAATCGTTAACAAACTCGCTGAATCTATAATTGCATTTTATTTCATTCCAGAACCTATTAACTTCGCATTTGCTTTTTGTAGGGTGTTTTACAATGTCGTGAAAGGCTACAATGCCGCCCTCTCTAACGAGAGGCGAATACATTTCAAAATCTTTTTTCACGCCCTCATAAGTGTGGTCGCCATCAATAAAGAGAAAATCAAGTTTTGATCCAGAAAGAATATTCTTAACTTCATTTAATGTACCTGCCTCATGCGCATTTTTCCTAATCAAAACAATCTTCTGATTGCCTTTTGCGAAGGCTCGGTACAATTTGCTTTTTCTCACAGAATAGCCGCCTCCGAATTTTCCACCGGGCAAATCAACGCTTAGCACTTGCGCGATAGGGCTAGCGGTCTGGCAGAAAAGGAAAAGAGTGCCGCCTTTTGCGGTTCCAATCTCCATCAAATGTTTAGGTTCAAGCTCTTTGACGCTATTCAACAATTGGGTTATTTCATTTTTGAACTGCCCAGGTCTAATAGACAGCCCAAAATAGTTGAAAGCAAAAACAAAATCAACCGCAGTATCAACACCATCTATGTTCTGCATCGTTTTCTTAAACTGTCTTATGGCTAAAGGCAAAACAACCTTATGCCCCATCAGTTCCCAAAAAAGGTATTGGACTGCCTCTTTGCTAAATCTGAGAGTCCCCTGAGCTTTAACTAAACCAATACCTTCCTTAAGTTTAGCATTAATCTTCTGAACACTGTTGAGGGTCATAGCACCTATTTGGCGCTACTTTTTTTAAGTGTTTTGATAATCGCAGGTTCGCTTTTCTGGTTTATCCATCAAAGATTTATGGGTAGCCTATGAATGTTACGTTTGCGCTTGCTTGGTTACTGTATTTTATTCCCTGCTAAACGTGTTTGGACCTAACATGTGCCCTATGCCGCTACGCTTACTGCGTGTTACGTTATAGCTGCAAAGTAATTATCGCTTACTTGAACATTTTGAGTCTCACCAAAGATAACTTCATGAACTAAGAAAGCGTTAAAGCATGAATCGGTGATAGCGTCGCTAACCATGTTTTGAGCGTCAATAGCCAGATGTGCCACTTTCAAAGTAGCATCCATCAACTTTCTATAATGTTTTTGGTCCTGAAAATCTCTCACCCAAGGCAACTCACAAATGCCTCGCACCAATCAATTATTGAACTGAAAATGTGCTTATCTAAATTGAAAACAGATATCAACGTATTTTAGCTCGAACAATTTACATAAAATTAATACAGATCAAGTTTTAGTTTATTATTCTCATTGGGCGATATGATGGGTCTAAGGAAGATGTGATATGGCTGATGCAGGATATCCATTAGTTTCAATTGTGATTTTAAATTACAATGGTAAGCAGTTCCTCGATAGATGTCTAACTTCAATTTTTAACCAAAGTTTTTCTAATTTTGAAATCGTGTTTGTTGATAACACGTCCATTGATGGAAGTGTCGACTATGTTAAAACACGATTCGGTCATGACACTCGCCTTAAAATTGTTGAAAACAAAGGAAACTCTGGACCTATAGAAGGAAATAACGTTGGTATTCGGCTTGTAAATCGGCAGACACCATATATTGTTCTCCTAAATAATGATACTGAATTGACCGTGAACTGGTTATATTGTATGATCAATGCAATGGAGAGTGACCCGAAAATTGGCGCTGCTTGTTCTAAACAATTGCTGATGGATGACCGTAAACGGCTTCAAGGATTTGGTTCGTTCATCGATCCATGTGGGTTTAGCTACCAATTTGGGGAATTTGAAATTGATCATGGTCAATACGATGGTGCTACATTGGAGATTTTCGCCGGGGGAACGACCGCATTATTCATCAGAACAGATCTTCTTAGGCAAATAGGGTTGCTGGATTCAAACTATGATTTCGGCTTTGACGATGTTGATCTATGCTGGCGGGTATGGCTTGGGGGGTACAAGGTTGTCTGTGTGTCAAGATGTACTATATACCACAAAGTTTCGGGTACCACTCGAAATTTGGTACATGTTATTTTTCACCGAGAAAAGAATAGGATAATGACGATAATTAAAAATTATAGCGTCCCTTATCAATTTCGATTTTTGCCTCTTATTTTGTCGTTCGATTTATCGCAGTTACTATGGTTTGCGTTTACCAATAATTTCTCTATGTTTTCGGCAATAGGACGGGCTCTATTGTGGGATATGAAGCATTTCAGGTATATGTGGGCTCAGCATCTAATGATTAAGTACTACATAAGAAAAGTCTCAGATAAGGAAATCACAAGTCACATGCTGAAAATTAACCCTGCAGCGCTTTGGCAGCGAATCGGGTCCCAACACTTAAACAAGTAAGGATGCAACTTTGCTTCTTGCATGTGTGCTTATCAATATATTATCATTGTATTTAGACTCAAAACTAGGATGTACGACAAAATAATGTATAGTCAAAAACATAATCAACTGGTTCGCGGATTTAGGAAAATCAACCCATAAGACTTCCACAATAAGTCCGTAATCGAAGTCGGTAGCAAAGATGTTGGAAGCGATAGATCATTTGCGACCAATTTTGGAAAAATCTCCATCCTATACATGATGACCTGCAAAGTTAGGGTCAGACAGGTTCGCGAGTATTTTTCCGTTTTTCCTGCTCTACCTATGGGCTGCGTTTTTTTGGCACAAACCTCTTTATTGTTCTCTAAAGTCCATCTTCAAAGCCCACGTTTGGCTTCCACCCAACGAACGTTTGGTTGTGTCTGAGCAGCGTCTTTTTGGATCATCTTTTGGTATGGCTGAAATCTGTGGTTGATTTGCATTTTGTTGTTTCCTTGCCGTAAACATTTATACGTATCGTATACATGTTATTGTAAACAGTGAAGGCAATGACAGAAATAATTTCAACACGGGTTCCTGAAGACATGGCTAAAGACCTAGAAGAAATCGAAAAAGAAGAAAAGTCAGACCGTGCCACTGTGGTCAGAAAACTCTTAGCAAAGGCAATTGCAGACAGGAAACTCGAAAGGGCATTAACGCTCTATAGCAACGGAAAAGTAACCCTGTGGAAGGCTTCAAAGATCGCAGGTTTATCCCTCTGGGAAATGATGGAGATAGTAAGGCAAAGAAAAATTTCTTTCCAGTACTCGTATGAGGACTTCCGCGAAGACTTCGAAAAAGCCTTGAAGGAACAATAATGCCTAAACCGCTGGTCTTCAACTCAACCCCCCTAATTTACCTGACAAAATCCTCTTTAGCTGAGCTCCTCAAAGAAATCTCCGAACAAAAATTCACCACAGCAAGCGTGTTTGATGAAGTAGTCCGCGAAGGCAAAAAGAAAAAAGCGCCCGAAGCGTCTCTTTTAGAGACCTTATTCAAGGAGGAAATAATCAAAGTTCACAGCATAAGCAACAAAATATACCTCAATTATGTGAAGGAAATGGCAGCAGAAAGCGAAATGCAACCATTACATGAGGCGGAAGCCGAGATCCTCTGCTTAACTAAAGAACTAAATGGAGTTGCTATAGCCGACGACCAAGTCGCTAGGTCCGTCGCAAGGATTCTAAGAATAGAGCTTCACGGAACCGGATACATCATGGGCAAAATTTTTGCAACTGGAAAAATCAACAAGGAAAAGCTAATAGAGAAAGTTAAAGAAATGCGCGACAGCGGCTGGTACGTATCGGCTGAAGATTACCTAAAAATAATCGACTACCTCAAAAACCTTTGATTTGAAATTAAACCACCCCAACTTTACCAATACAAAAACAAAGGCAGGTTCACACTAAACTTCCATACCCCCTCAAATCAGCTTACAGCGAGGTTTTTATGTTGACCATTTTCTCCACCACATTGCTTCTCAGTACGCTCAGCCCGAACCGCGTGGATGCTTTAACGCCGTATTTTCCCGCCGCTTAGCCACTATAGTCGTCAGCAGTTGCGTCTCCGCTTTTTCTCAAATGCCCCAATGTTTAACGTGCTAGGTGCTTTCTGCTTCTTGTGATTTGTACACTCGAAAACTGGAGAAAAAAGGTCGATAAAAAGTCAAATTAACAAAAAATTTTACTATTAATTATGTGCCTTGCAGGTTCAAGAGTAACTTCTATGGCGTATCCTTCAAGACTTGGCTGATCCCGCTTCAATAGGGCCAGCGTAAGCCTTGGAATAACCATGCGTCCATCCTTTTGCATCCTAGCAAAAAACTCTCACTATTGCCAAACAAACCAACAACACAAACGTGACTCTTAAAACCTCAGACGACTCCAGCTTATGCTGCCACCGCACCGGCTTGGGAACCTGCAAACGATTCTGCTTCTGCAACACTGTTTTGAAACTAACTCTTTGAGTTAACGGCAACCTAAACATTTTCTCCTTTTTAGTACACTGAGGGAGACGCGAAAATACTTCCTTGTACTTCCTCGTACTTCCTTGTACTTTTGTGTGCTTTCTTGTACGCAGCCAGCAAACAATTTAAGCTTTGCTTCAAAAAAGCAACCCAAAACAACAACAATTTTTTTAGCCACACACAAAACAAAAACCAAAGCGCACCACGAATGTTTAACGTGCTAACTACCTGAATGCTTTCTACTTCTTGTGATTTGTACGCTGAAAAACCGTAGCAGGAACGGGAACTCTGCATAGATAGGGTCAGACAGGTTCACGCGTTTTTTCCGTTTTTATTGCTCCATCTGTAAGTTGCTTTTTTGCCACAAACCACTTTATTATTCTCTCAAGTCCTTCTTCAAACTTACGTTTTGCTTCCACCCTTCAACCTTTTCCAGTTTGTTTGTATCTGGGCAGCGTCTTTTGAGGTCATCCTTTGGTAGTGGATGAAATTCTATGATTGATTTGCATTTTATTGCTCTTTAACTTTCTTTGCCAACTCAAAGGATGATGGCTTCTTGGGTGTTGCCCACGTCTCCAACTTCTTTAAATCCATGGCTTATCATCAACGACATTAACACCATTGCGGTCATTGTTGAAATCATGGTCAATTCAAAATTGCTAAGAATACCCCTCCGTAAAGAGGTAAAAAACATATTTTTCCCTCTTCGTAGAGGGGTAAACTTAAAAGATGCTATTCTATTCAACTAGTCAAGGAAGATTTTGAGCTGCTAAAAATCCTTTATACTCACTACTATGGTGAGGAGGAGAAAAGTTAACGATGCCTAACAAAAAACGTGACGAATATCCTGCGCTGTGGTCAGCGAAACATAGTATTTCAACTGTTAAATTTTTAGATTTAGATGAAGGGCAAAAAATTGACTAAAGAAGAATCTGTTTCTGAATCGCTTCTTGAGAGTGCTGTTCGGGTTCTTTTACGCGTTGCTTTCGTTTTTGAACCTTTGGCGCCGACGGCTATTACGGTGCTGATGAATCAGCAATTGCGTCGATTCAAAGGAGCAGGCGTAATTGGAGATTATAAAACTAAAGCTAAACGCTTAGGAAAGTTTCATTATCGCATTGAAATTGATTTGACTTTGACTGGTATGCAGGCGATTCATCTTCTCAGCAACTTGTTTCCTGGACAATTTAAGCGTTTCAGGAGGTGGTTCCATGACTGAAATGAACGAAAAGAAAGGCAAATTGAAGTTAACTTTGGAAGTCGAAGTGAACGAGGAACTGATGGATTTAGCTAAAGACGCGATGTCTAAGATGCCTATTAAAATGCCTGAAATGATGAAGAGGGGCGGCGAAGAAAAGAAATAAATCCATTTTACCTCATTCTCATCTTTCTACATTCTTATTTTTTAAATACTTGTTTGCTTTTTGAAAAAATTGTTTTTTTTTAGTTAGGTACATGTTTCCTCAAAAAAGCGATCCTCGTAGATAGCAGGGGCAAGATTTTATCTGTTGCAATGAACGCGATTGTGGCGTAGGCGATTCCACCTAAGATGTCTGTAAAAAAGTGTTCTCCTAGATAGACTGCGCTAAACCATGTTCCGACAGGAATCGATAAAACTGGGAGTGCTTTCCATTTCCAAATTTTGAACGAGAAAAGAAAGACCAGCCAAGGCAAAGCTGAATGCATACTGGGAAATGCGGCGTATGCATTTGGGCTTAAAAAATCAAACAGGGTCTTGTAAACGGGAAGACCTAGGCTAGCATCAACTGACCCAGTTAAGATTCGCGTAACGTCTGGAACCGCAATCCATGGAGGCGCGACAGGGTAAAAGAGGAAAGTTATCAGGGCACTGTACGTTAATACGCCGAAGGCAACGGTGTATTTCCAGTAGTGCTTAGGACTTTTTTTCCAAACAATATAAGCAAAGACGGTTGGTACAAAGAAATATATGCCGTAGAAAAAGGCTCCTACGTAATTTAAAATGGGCATCTTTATCGTTTCTTGAAGAATGAGGCTGGGAACTTGACCGAACAATTGTATATCCAAATTGTATGGTCCTGTATTGAGGTTGTACTGTGAGATAGTGCCTATGAAACTATACATAATTTCATAAGAGATAAACACCGTAACGAATGGAAGCCAATCTTTTAAGGTGCGCCAGGTCCGTTCATTATACGTACAGTAAATTAGGATGCCTAAAACCAGAAATTCAGGTCCCGGAATAATTTTGTATTCTACGCAGAAGATAGTTACAGCCATTATGTATACTGCTAAGAAAAGAAGAGAGAAGAAACGGGAAGAGTGATAATCAAAATTTTTTATTGCAACCTTGAATTTCTCGTCGTCTTTTTGTTTTTCTTCCATTATGTAATCGTTACCAGTCACTTAGCTTGTTTTTTCCTTTTAAATGCTTTTTCCCAATTTCACCCAAAAAACTGCAGATCACTTAAAAATAACTATGAAAAATGACTGCAAGCGAACTTTGCTAAAGGAAGCTGATTTTTTAATGCGTTAGGTTAAGTGCTGTGAATGAAAATATTCTAAGCGTAAAGCTGCCGATAACGTTGACCGCTAAAACATTGACTAGGGGTTTCCCGATGATTTTTGGTGAATCAATGATTATGTAACGGAGAAAAAATCCAATTACTACGCCAACGCTAAGGGTGTGAATTCAAGCATTTTCATGTTTACCTATCTTTTCGTTAGGTAGGCATTATCAGCATCCTTAAGGTGCAGTTTTGACCCAGCAGTCAAGGCTAATGTCATAGCCAGATTTTTGCTCAAAAATTAAGCAAGGACCATTGTGCTTATTGGTTCTTGAATGCTTATTTCTGTGGTTCCGAAACCTAAAATAAGCTCGGACAAAACTATAGCCATTTGAGGTTTAAAAGCGTGTCATCCATTATCGAGGACCTCATTGCAAGAAAAATTTTCAACAATCGCGGAGAAGAAACAATAGAGGTTGACGTAATCACCACTGGCGGTTTCGGAAGAGCATCTGCTCCAGCAGGAAAAAGCCGCGGAAAAACCGAAGTGGTTTATTACCCGCAAGGCGGAGTGGAGCAAGCAGTAAAAAAAGTTGACGATTTAATCGCTCCTGAACTTGCAGGATTGAACTCTGATTTTCAAGAAGAAATTGACAATACGTTGCACGAGTTGGACGGCAGCACAGACTTCAGAAACATCGGCGGAAACACCGCATGCGCCATTTCTCTAGCCAATGCCGAAGCAGCTGCGAACTCTCATGGTTTACTCTTGTTCCAGTTTTTGGGCGGAAACGCCGCAACAACGCTGCCTTATCCTCTTGGCAACTGCATAAGCGGAGGTGAACATGCAAGGGGCAAAGCACCTGATATTCAAGAGTATTTGGCGTTGCCGCATGGTGCTGAAACTTTTCTTGAAGCTCAAACAGCCAACACTCAGATTCACCGCAAAATCGGCGAAGCTTTAAAAAAGAAAAACAGCCAGTTTAACGGTGGAAAAAGCGACGAAGGCGCGTGGATAGCTAACATTGACACTGTTGACGCGTTCGACGTCATCGCTAAAGCATGTGAAGAGGTTGGTAACGAGTTGGATTTTGAATGCGGTTTTGGTGTTGATGTTGCAGCTTCTACGTTTTGGAAGCCTAAGGAAGAAAAATACGTTTACGAGACTGAAGGTAAAAAGCGTGACACGGCTGAACAGCTTGAATTTATGCTTGAATTAATCGAGAAATATCATCTTGCTTACGTTGAGGACCCATTCAATGAGGAAGACTTTGAAAGCTTCGCTGCTCTAACTCGCAAAGCTAAAAACTGCTTGATTTGTGGGGATGATTTGTTCACAACAAATACTGAAAGGTTAAATAATGGAATAAAGATTAACGCTGGAAACGCCATCATAATAAAAGTCAACCAGATAGGTACTCTGTCCGATGCAGCTCAAACGATTGAAACTGCACAGCGATATGGTTATGACCCAGTTATGTCGCATCGTTCAGGAGACACATGCGACTGGCACATTGCTCATTTGGCTGTGGCTTACAATTGCCCCCTAATCAAAACAGGCGTAGTTGAAGGCGCACGCATAGCAAAACTTAACGAGCTAATAAGGATTGAGCATTTCCTTGGTAACAGGGCCAAAATGGCTGATTTAAAAATACGCTAAACAGATGATGAAAAAATGTCAGAAGACGGAAATAAAGAGAATCAACCAGTAGAAAACGAAGAGGAAAACCAAGAGGACCCCTTCGAAGAGGAACAACCAGCAGTAGCTGATGAAAAGTCTAAGGAAGCCCCGCCTGCAGAGGAACTCCTCTTACCCAGAGACACCCTGCTTTCCGCAGGCATCCACATCGGAACAAGAATGAAAACCCTTGACATGGAACCCTTCATCTACCGGGTTAGACCAGACGGATTATTCGTACTTGATGTTAAAAAAACAGACGACCGAATAAGAGTCACCGCAAAATTCCTCTCACGCTACGAGCACGCAAAAGTAGCGGTGGCAGCGACAAGGCTGTATGCTCAAGAACCAGTCAAAAAATTCTGCGATCTAACTGGTTCAACACCGCTAATTGGCCGCTTCATCCCTGGTCAACTTTCCAATCCGCAGTATCCAGGCAGAATTGACCCTGAAGTCATACTTGTTTCAGACCCGAGAGCAGACGCACAGGCAGTAAAAGAAGCCTCAAAAGTTGGCATTCCCATCGTTGCGTTATGCAGCACAGACAACGAGTTCGCGGGAGTAGACTTAGTTATTCCCACAAACAACAAGGGCAGAAGAGCATTAGCAGTCATATTCTGGCTTCTAGCAAGGCAGGTCCTTCGTGAAAGAGGCGAATTAGCCGCCGACAAGGACCCGCCAGCAACCATAGATGATTTCGAAGCGAAGGTTACAAGGGAAGAGGAGGAGGAAGCCTAAACAGTTGCCGACGATTCGGCGTCCAACCGTGGCAGGTCAATTTTATGAAGGCGATGCCGAAGCGCTTAGAGCACAAATTAAAAACTGTTTCCTCCATGATCTAGGTCCAAGAAAACTTCCCGCTGTAAACTTGCGTAATCATCCCCGAAACATAGTTGGCATGATTTGTCCCCACGCAGGCTACATGTACTCTGGTCCTGTTGCAGCATCAGCTTACTACGAGTTAGCCTTGGATGGCAAACCTGACACGGTAGTGCTTATGGGGCCAAATCATACCGGTTACGGTAGCACTTTGAGCATAATGCGTGAAGGCGTTTGGCGTACACCACTTGGCGACGTAGAAATCGACACTGAAATGGCAAATGGCCTTATCCATGAAACCAACATTCTTGATGTAGACGAACTCGCACACCGTTATGAGCACTCAATAGAGGTTCAGTTGCCATTTTTGCAGTTTCTCTACGGCAACACATTCAAGATTGTGCCAATCTGCTTCCTGATGCAAGATTATGATTCCACTGTTGAGGTGGGAAGGGCGCTTGAAGAAGTTTTAGACACCACAAACACGGTAGTCATCGCTTCTTCTGACATGACACATTATGAGCCAGCAAAAACTGCAGCCGCAAAAGACCAGGCTGCGCTTAAAGCGGTAACAGACATGGATGCCAAACACTTCTATGAAACAGTCGAAACACAAAACATCACAGCCTGCGGTTACGCGCCAATAACAGCCCTGATCACTTACGCGAAAGGAGTCAACGTGAAAGAAGCTAAACTCTTAAGCTACCACAACAGCGGGGACATAACAGGCGACTATTCAAGCGTAGTAGGATATGCAGCGGTAAGTTTCAGAAAGTAGACGCTTAAAAAATTTAGGCTCCTAAATCAAAAGTTAATTGTTTATATTGAGTTCCATCGTGTGAGGGCTTCTTGCCGTTTCTTTTCTTCTTTAAGTTGCTGTATTTCATTGTATAACGTGATTGCTTGTGTGAATTGTGCATCGTATTCTCGAATGGTGTCTTGCATTTCTTCGCTCCAACTGAGAAGATGCGGATAACAGGGAACTATGCGTATGCCGCCTATTGGTTGTTCAAACCAGAATTCTTTGTAGGCGCCTGCGTTGCTGCTGGTGGTAACATTAAATCCAAATTTTTCCAGCACTAAGCCCAGGTGTCCTAGTATATGTCTTACTGCATGGTCAAGGGCTTCTGAGTACTTATCGGCTACTTGCTTATATTTATCAATAGGATCATGCAAATTCGGTTTTTGGTGCCACCACAATGCAGGATTATCAAACTCGTCTCGGACTATTTTTTCAGTGTTTTTAACCAATTCGTTGACTTTATCTTTCATATCAGCTATTTTTTCTTCACTCATGGTTAAGGTGATTTCAGGATATTTGGTGATGTATTCTTTGACTGTTTTTCTGTACCATTTAGACGCAAAGTCTACTGTTTCTTTAGTAAATTCTGTTTTGATTTCTTCCATGCGTGAGCGAAAAGGCAAAAGCTCTGCTTCTTTTCTCTCAATTAAAATGTCTATTTCTTCACTCATACCTTGGAAACCTCAACCACCCCATTTACGAATGCGTTTGCCTGCATGTTTCTATATAGCCTATATCATAAAAGACTTTTCCGATGTCAATCCAATCTTGCTTTTTAACTATTAGTCTCGATTCCATGGAACCATGAATAGTTACAAAAGTGCAATCAAGCGGAAAGTTCCTAAATGACTAAGAGATTGTTGCTTTATTTTGTTTCCAACATTATCTTGTATTTTATTAGCACATAATTTGATTTAAGCAAGAAAGGAATGACGAGAGTTGCCAGCAAAAGTTGGACGATCTGGCTGCCAATATGAGATAAAATGTCTTGCCCACCATCTTTCTATGCCTTATCCGTATTAGCGCATGGCTTGACCTGCCTAACATTACTTTTTTGTCCATTAACCGATAATTTCGCGAGCTTGTTAATGTAATATGCAGTGGATGAATTCTTGTTTTTTATTACGACTACTATGTTTACTGTCGCTAGTATGACCGCTATACCAAGACACATGCCCAGAATTTCCAAATCCGCTGTTGAGGCGGTAAATGAGTAAATTTCACGAAGATTGTAAAAGGCTGCATTGAGGTTCCTTGCACCCATAAATAATGATATGCCTGTTACCGCGACTGTTACGTAGAAGGACTCTTTTGATTTAACCTTATACAGTAAGTAGTAAACTGCAAACGTGATGGGTATGTAATAGACTAAGGCACCTAACGCACTAAAGGGCCATCCTAACGGATTAAGTTCAAAGCCTGATTGATTGAGATTTATTACAAAGTAGGTTGAGATAACATCAAAAAACCAGCATGCAAAGCCGAAGCCTTGCAAAGACATCAAAATATTCTTCGCCTTTTTGACTGCAGGCTGGGTTAGCCCTCTTTCTTTAAAACATTTTAGGTACACGATGCCACGAATGGAAAAAGGAACTGCCAAAAAAAGAAAAAAACCCAAGCCAAGCCACATGTTCATGTTAACATTAGAAGCAGCCCAAACACAAGTGATTAGCCAAATAATGCTTGCCATCGCTATGAAGCCTTGAAGAACGCTTTTCGCTTGATCCATACCTTTTGCCTTTTAAGTAAACTGAGTTATCTATCGCTTTGAATTTTTGTCTGTATTTTTCTGCCATGCACAAATGGTCTTTATAGGCGTAATTAATGCTAAAGAAGACCTAAATGCCTGGGAAAAAAGTGCTTGTATTTATCGTTTCATTGATAATTCTTGCTTCAGGAGTTTTCCTTACGTATACTTATTCGGGTCCAGTCGAGGCAAAAGATGTCCTCGCTCAAGGTACCATTACTGTGCCAGCCAACGGTTTACAATCAATATGCTATACCGAAAGTTCATTCGGCAATTACTATGTACAGGTTGACGCCAACAAAAACACCATACAAGCATTTTTTAACAATGAAAATTCAACTAAAGCTATATTGAGTAACGGGACAATAGTGGATATTTGGAATCTCCCATATAAGGTTGTTTTCAATGGTTCATCCGGCGAATTTTGTAATCCAATAATTGAGGAGAAAGCAAGTTCTGAGTACCTTTTCTTGTTAAATCCTAATTCTTTTAGCGAAGTAGTAAGTTACAGCGTATGGCGAAGTTGGACCTACAATAATTATTTTGGCATGTTAACAGGAATTTCGCTTATTTCACTTGGAATGGTCATGCTCTTTCTGGTGGCATTCAAGAATAAATTAAGAGATTTCAATAAAGCCCTCGAAAACCAAGAATAGGCAAGCGCTGCAAACGAACATTTTTATCTAAACAGCGTAATAGCTACCTTTCAAGGTGCTACAGTAATGGGTAAAGGGTCAGGTTACGGAAAAGTAATTTTGTTCGGCGAACACTTCGTTGTCCATGGTGTCCCGGGCATTGTTTCCGCGATTGATTCCACAACTGATGCGGAAGTAAAAAAAGCGTCAAAAGGAATCAACGTTAAAGATGAGAGAAAAACCGCTAAAGGCTACAGCGAAGAAAAACGGCTCCAACAAATCGAATCAATCGAGAGAATGCTAAAAGCCATGGGCATCGACCCCAAAATTGGACTGGACATTTGGGTAGGCGGAACACTACCGGGGTTTAGCGGGTTGGGCGCTTCTGCAGCAAGCAGCGTTGCCATCGCAAGAGCCATCGCCCAAGAACTCGGCATGCAAATTTCTGACGAAAAAATTAACCAAATCGCCTACGAAGCCGAGAAGGCATACGCTGGCAACCCCTCAGGCATCGACAACACCGCTGCAACTTACGGCGGTTTAATGTGGTTTAAAAAAGACATGGCTGGCGGATCAGACAAGATAGAAAAGTTGCATTTGCGTAGGCCAATAGAGATTGTCATCGGCAGCACGGGCAAAGTCGCAAACACCAAAGCCATGGTGGAAGGCGTAGCCGAACGCAAAAAAAAGAACCCGGCAAAATACGACCCAATTTTCAAACAAGCCGAAAACTTATCGCAAGCTGGACGAAAAGCGCTGGAAAATTATGACCTTAAAAAAGTCGGTGAACTTATGAACGAAAACCACCGCCTGCTCCAAGAAATCGGCGTTTCCAGCAAAGAACTCGACATGCTGGTCGATTTAGCCCGAAAACAAGGCGCTTTCGGCGCAAAACTTACAGGCGGAGGCGGAGGCGGATGTATGACTGCATTAACGCCGGGTAAAGATTTGCAGGGAAAAGTTTTAAGCGCAATTAAAAGCTTAGGCTTTGAAGTGTTAAGTACAAAGATAGGCGTTGAAAAATACTAGGTTGATGCAAGTTGGGCTTTAGAAACTTCATAGAAGAGTTGGACAAAAGCGGCGAATTAACAAGAATCACAAAGCCAGTCTCTACTGAGTACGAGTTGGCTGGCATAATAAGTGCTCTTGGCGAGAAGCCGGTTTATTTTGAGAACGTGAAAGAGTCAAGTTATCCCGTTGTGGCTGGACTCGTATCTTCCAAAGAATTGATTGCGCGGTCGTTGGGCTTAAAAAAAGACCAGTTGCTGCCTAAATTGTCCAACGCAATAGAACATCCCGTGCCGCCGCAAGTTGCTGACAAAGGCGTATGCCAAGAAATCGTGGAAACCGACGTTGACTTAACCAAGCTCCCGATTATGCATTACTTGGAAAAGGACGGCGGAAAATACATCGCTTCAGCGGTAACCATCATCGATGACCCGCAGCTGGGCAGAAACATGTGTTTCCACCGTCTAATGCTTAAAGACAAAAACCACTTTGTAGCCCGCATCGTGGAAGACCGCGGCACAGACACTGCGCTCAAAAAAGCAGGCGGCGAACTCGACCTAGCCATATGCATCGGCAACTCAACTGCTGTACTGCTTTCAGCCGCCACTTCCTTGCCCAAAGGCGTTGACGAACTGGGAATGGCTAACGCCCTAGAAAAAACGGAACTGGTAAAGTGCAAAACCGTTGATTTGGAAGTTCCAGCGGACTGCGAGTTTGTGCTTGAAGGGCGCATTACAAAGGAGAAAGCTTCTGAAGGTCCATTTCTCGATTTAACAGGCATTATTGACCGGGTGCGGCAGCAGCCAGTTATCGAAATTAAATGCGTAACTCACCGAAAGAACCCCATCTACCAAACCATACTCGCAGGCAAAAATGAGCACAAGTTCCTCATGGGCATGCCGAAAGAACCCACCATCTACAACGAAGTCAACAAGGTCTGCCAATGCAAAGACGTCTACATCACTCCCGGCGGATGCAGTTGGCTCCATGCTGTTGTGCAAATTAAAAAGCAAAACGCTGACGATGGCAAAAAGGCAATTGCCGCGGCGTTTGAAGGACACAAATCGCTAAAGCACTGCGTCGTTGTGGATGAGGACATTAACATTTATGACCCCAATGACGTGGAATGGGCTATCGCGACAAGGTTCCAAGCAGACAAAAACGCAGTTATTCTTTCTAACCAGCCCGGCTCTTCGCTTGACCCATCAGCCGACTTAACAGAAGGCAAGAAAGCCACCACTGCCAAAGCAGGCTTAGACGCGACTGCACCGCTCGCGACAACGGTCAAAGGCTTCAAAAAAGAAGAATACACAAAAGTGGACTTAAACAGGTACCTGTGACAAACATGCAACTAACAAAACAAGAACAAAAAATGCTCGACGGCGCCGAAGGCTACGCTGTACAAAAAAGCATGGAAATACTCGTTGCCCTCGGTGACATTTACGGTGCAAAAAGCCTAATCAAAGTTGGCAGCGTTCAAGTGGCAGGCGTATCCTACAGCAACCTCGGCGACTCAGGCCTAGAATTTTTAAACGAGTTGGCAAAAGACGGCAAAGTCCGAGTGCTCACAACGCTGAACCCTGCAGGAATGGATTTGGAAAACTGGCGCAACCTAGGCATTAGCCCAGAGTTTGCTGAGAAACAAAACCTCGTAATAGACGCCTTCCAACGCATGGGCATACTTGTCAGCTGCACATGCACACCCTACTTGATCGGTAACTTGCCGCTTTACGGCGAGCACGTTGCATGGTCTGAAAGCTCAGCCGTTACCTTCGCGAACTCGGTGATTGGCGCAAAAACAAACAAAGAAGGCGGGCCATCCGCTCTGGCGGCAGCATTTGTTGGCAAAACACCCTGCTATGGGCTGCATTTGGATGAGAACCGTGTGCCAGACGTCCACGTGCAAGTCAACGCTCCATTGACAAAGCTTTCAGACTGGGGCGCCTTGGGCTATGCGATTGGCAGGAAAGTGGAAAACAAAATTCCCTACATAACAGGTATACAAACGGTTGATTTGGATGAGCTCAAATCGTTCTGCGCTTCCGTGGTAACTTATGGCGCAAAACCGCTTTTCTACATTAAAGGCATAACGCCCGCATCAGAACTGCAAACTCAACCAAAAGAAACAGTTACCATTGAGCCAGCAGACATAAAAAACGCTTATGACAGCATCAACGACGAAGTAAACGACATTGAACTGGTATGTGTTGGTTGTCCGCATTGTTCAATTAACGAAATCGCCAAGGTCGCCGAGTTACTTAAGGGCAAGAAGGTGGCTGAGGGCACGGAGTTTTGGGTTGCCACTTCAAGAACAGCCAAACAACTAGCTGACAAGCGTGGCTACACAGAAGTCATCGAGGCGGCTGGCGGCAAGTTTGCCTGCGACACGTGCATGGCGGTTGCGCCGTTGAAGGGCAGGTTTAAGTCGTTGGCAACAACTTCGGCGAAAGGCTGCTATTATTCAAGGCAGAACGGCATGAAAACGAAAATGGGTAGCATAGAGGAATGCGTACAGGCGGCGGTGACTGGAAAATGGAGCAGTTAAAGGGCAGGTTAATCTCGAAAGGCAAAGGCGAAGGAGAAGCCCTCGTAACTTTCCAGCCCATATCATTCTACGGTGGAGTAGACCCGAACACGGGCGTCGTCATCGAAAAAGGACATGAACTTCAGGGGCAAAGCGTCAAAGGCAAAATCCTTGTGTTCCCAACTGGCAAAGGCTCAACCGTCGGCTCATATACGCTGTATCGCATGAAGAAGAACGGAACCGCACCAGCAGGCATGATTAACAAGGAATGCGAAACCGTCGTTGCAGTCGGCGCCATAATCAGCGAAATCCCCTGCGTCGACAAAGTTGATATCTCAAAAATCAAAACAGGCGACAAGGTTAGGATAGAAAACGGTACCCTCAAAATTTTATAGCAGACTACAAAAACGATAGAGAAATATTGTCAATGAAAGTACGCTCCACTATTCGGTTTATAATCTGCTTAAACCCCTGCTTTCGTCTGGTCGGACACCGCTTTGGTAGGACGCATATGTGTTGCAAGGTAGGCAGAGACGACGCCCATCCAAAAAAGAACTGAACCAAGAAACAGTCGTTCAGTCAGTCCGCCTATGCGCGCATTCAGATGCGGGAAAACGAAAGGTAATCCGAACTCAATCGCCCAGAAAACTATGACTAATACCGATAAGGGTAGAGCGATGCGTTTTAAGCCTTCAAACAATCGATTTTGCTCTAATTTTAGTGAGATTGCCAGTGTCCCAAATGCACCGCCTATGAAAGCGATTATGGCAACGACAAGATGAATTGCCCCGTGCCATGATAGAGGTGTGGCTGGTACATCGGTCGGGAATATAGCAAGGAGCAGTGCTTCAACTGCCCATACGCCGAACAAATACGTGCCAGTTCGAAATGGTAATCTGGCAACTCCTTTCACATCCAAAGTCTGCAGGAAAGCAAAAATAAACAAGAGCGAAAGTATCCCCCGATTCAGGAAGTTTACCGTCATGATAAGCCCAAACTTGCCTACTGCAAGATCGCTTTCTGCTTGGCTTATTGGGCTATAATGTGGCGGCAAGACTTGAGCTATCACATCGAGTATTACATAGAGAACGATTCCTAAGATAACTATCCAGAAAAGTTTAGCAGAATTCTCTTTCTTGAATTTAGCCATGACTTGCTCGTTAACTAGTAATAAGATTAAATTTATTATGTCTTGCCGTTTAGTGAAAAAGCAGACTTTTTACCCTTTGAAGGATAAAATAGTAACTCAGTTTTTCCTAACGTAAGAGAAGCTTCTGTATGTTCTCGGTAATGCTTTTCAATAAGTGGCATAATATCAAAGGTGAAGGTGCGAGGAACTTGAACGAGGCGAAACCAGTAATCCTAAAAATCGGCGGCTCAGCCATCACCGACAAAACAGGGGAACTAGCCGCAAAAACTGAAATCATAAACCGCTTAGCGGAAGAAATTAAACGGGCGGATCTTGATAACTTGATTATTGTGCATGGCGGCGGCAGCTTTGGTCACCCGACCGCGGCGAAGTACGGCATAAAAGACGGCTACAAAAATGAGCCAACGCAAAAACTTGGTTTCGCAGAAACCCATCACGTCATGACCGTGCTTAACGGGTTAGTTATGGACGCGCTTATTTGGCACGAAATCCCAGCGATAAGCATCGCCCCATCATCCTGCATCATAACTGAGAACGGCAAGATCAAATGTTTTGACGAAACAGTCCTCAAAGCGATGGAGAAAATGATGTTTATACCCGTCTTGTATGGCGACGCAGTTTTAGACGATAAATTAGGCTTCACAATTCTCTCTGGCGACCAGCTGGTTGTTTATTTGGCAATTAAGTATAAGGCTTCAAAAATCATCCTTGGGGTTGACACGGACGGCTTGTTTGATTGTGACCCGAAAACTAACCCGAACGCTAAACCCTACAAGCACTTAACGTTGGCAGAACTCAAGCAGATTCAGCCTAAACTCGGCAAGGCAAATGGCACAGACGTCACAGGCGGCATGGCAGGCAAAATAGCAGAGCTTATCCCAGCCATTGAACAAGGCGTTCGAGTTACTATTACAGGCGCCACAAAAGGGTTATCTATTTACAGAGCACTAACAGACCAAAGTGTATTAGGCACTGAAATCGAGAAGGCGTAAGATGACTGAAACCGAAAAACGAAAAGCAGAACACATAAAAATCCTCTTGGAACAAAAAGCCCAAGCCCGAAAAGCCACCACAGGCTTCGAAGACATCCAACTGGTCCACCGAGCACTGCCAGAAGTTGACAGACAAAAAATCAGCCTATCAGCATCTTTCTTAGGCAAAAAACTCTCTGCACCGCTGATTGTTGGCGCCATGACCGGCGGGACAGAAGAAGCAACAAAAATAAATGCTTCAATCGCCGAAGCCGTGGAAAAATTGCATTTGGGCATGGGTGTGGGAAGCCAAAGAGCAGCCATCGAAGACCGCCAACTTGAGAAGACCTATTCGATAGCACGCAAAAAAGCGCCAACTGCCTTCTTAATAGCCAACATAGGCGGCGTGCAACTTGTTCATGGATGCGGCTTAAAAGAAGTCAAGAAAGCCGTGGAAATGATAGATGCTGATGCAGTTGCTTTGCATTTGAACGCGGTGCAGGAAGCAGTTCAGCCTGAAGGACAAACCAACTTCAAAGGTGTCTTAGCCAAAATCAGTGAGATCGCAGGTGAACTTGACATGCCTGTGATTGTTAAAGAGACTGGTTGCGGTATTTCAGCGGAAGATGCAAAAGCGCTTGAAGCTGCAGGCGTAAAAGCCATCGACATCGGCGGTGTCGGCGGAACAAGTTTTGCAGCGGTTGAATATTACCGTTCAACAAGCCCAAACAACATGGGTGAAGTTTTCTGGGACTGGGGCATCCCCACAGCCGTAAGCCTCATCGAAACGACTCAGACCGTGAAGATTCCAGTGATTGCTTCTGGAGGAGTCCGAAGCGGCTTAGACATAGCTAAGTCTTTAGCGTTAAACGCAAATTTAGCCAGTATTTCTCAGCCTGTACTTGAAGCTGCAGTTAAAGGGGCAAAGAAAACACAGGAATTGCTTTCTTGTTTAATCGATGAGTTACGTAATGTTATGTTTCTTGTGGGCGCTGAGAACCTTGAAGCCTTAGCGAAAGTGCCTGTGGTTGTTACTGGAAAAACTGCAGAGTGGCTCAACATCCGAGGTTTCGACACAGTGAAGTATGCGCAGAGGAGTACGTTAACATTTGAATATTGAACAGTTTCTTGAAGAAAAAGCACCCTTAATCGACAAAGCCATTGAAAAGTACATTCCGCGAAGCTTCAGCAAAGACGCGGTTCTTTTCAAGGTTAATCCGCCAATGTACAGTTACAACTTAGAACCCCTGAATAAAGCGATTGCAGAGCCCATCTGGGACATGCTGGACCGAGGCGGAAAAAGGTGGCGCCCAGCGCTTTTCCTGCTGATTTGCGAAGCGTTAGGTAAAGACTCAGATTACTGTTTAGACTTCTCCATTATCCCCGAAGTTATCCATAACGGAACGTTGGTTATAGACGACATTGAAGATTCCTCAAAACTGCGTCGAGGCAAGCCGTGCACATACAAAATCTTTCAAATGGACATCGCTGTTAACGCTGGAAACGCGATGTATTATCTGCCGCTTCTTCCGTTAATGGCGCAAAAAGCAGAGCTTACACCTGAAATGGAACGGGACATATACGAGGTTTACGTGCAGGAAATGATTAACCTCAGCATGGGGCAAGCCATGGACATTGCATGGCACAAGGGCATCGCAAACGCGGATAAACTAGGCGAAGAGGATTACTTGCAGATGTGCGCTTACAAAACAGGCACTCTCGCTCGCATGGCAGCCAAAATGGCGGCTGTGCTAGCAGGCGCCAACAAGCCACTGGTGGAAAAACTTGGACGTTTCGCTGAAAGCATCGGCGTTGCCTTCCAAATGCAGGATGATATTTTAGATATAACAGGAGAAGAGTTTGCTAAGAAGAAAGGCGGTGTTGGGCAAGATATTACTGAGGGCAAAAGAAGCTTAATGGTTATTTATACGCTGAAAAAGGCGAGTAGCAATGACAAGAAGCGGCTTATCGAAATTCTCAATATGCACACTTCCGACCAAGCCTTAAGAGACGAGGCAATAGCTTTGATGCAGAAATACAATGCGATAGAACATGTTAAGCGTACAGCAGAGCGGATCGTCCAAGAAAGCTGGAGTGAAGCTGAAAAGCTTTTACCGACCCCCCAAGCTAAAGAAAAATTAAAACAGTTCGCCGAATTCTTGATTAAAAGAAACAAGTAACCTAAGCGAGCGTAAAAAGCTTGACACTTGAAAAAGACACTGAACTTAAAGAGCTTATTCGCAAAGCTGCACTGCTTAACGCGGTATCGCATGACGGCAAAGCTCAAGCAGGCGCCCTAATGGGCAAAATTCTTGGCGAAAGACAGGACCTGCGAACCAAGGTAAAAGAGCTCTCAAGCCAAATCAGCACAATAGTAAATGAAGTTAACAGTCTCTCCGTTGAAGAGCAAAAAGTGATTGTTGAAGAAAATTGGCCTGAAACCCAAAGGAAAGAGAAGGCTGAAGAAAAACGGCTTCCGCCATTGCCTAATGCGGATAAGTATTCTCAGATAGTGACGCGGTTCTCTCCGAATCCTGACTGTGTTCTGCATTTGGGTTCAGCAAGAGCCATAATCCTAAGCCACGAGTACGCCCGCATGTACAACGGCAAATTCATTCTGCGCTTCGAAGACACGGATCCAAAAGTGAAAAGGCCGTCGCTGATATTTTATGATAGTATCAAGCAGGATTTGAAGTGGCTAGGCTGCAAAGTTGACGCGGAATACATCCAAAGCGACCGACTGCCAATTTACTACGATTACACCGAGCGGCTAATACGGGACGGAAACGCATACGTTTGCGAGTGCCCGCCTGAAGAGTTCAAGAAAAAAACCTTAGCTAAAGAACCCTGCCCATGCCGAATCCTTTCAACAGCCGAGAACTTGGAACGCTGGAACCGAATGCTCAGCGGCGGTTACACGGAAGGGCAAGCGGTAGTTCGCGTGAAAACTGAACTGGAACATCCCAACCCAGCGGTCAGAGACTGGCCAGCCCTAAGGATAATTGACACAAAGAAGTATCCTCATCCACGGGTTGGAAGCAAATACATTGTTTGGCCCCTCTACAATTTAGCCGCTGGCTTAGACGACCATTTAATGGGCGTGACACACATCATCCGCGGCAAAGAGCACTACACCAACATGGTTCGCCAGAGATACCTGTATGAGGATTTAGGCTGGAAATACCCCGAAGCCATCCACTACGGCAGACTAAAAATCACAGGCGCTTTCCTAAGCAAATCAAAAATTATTCAAGGCGTAAAAGAAGGCATCTACGCAGGCTTTGACGACCCCCGCCTAGGCACTTTCGCCGCATTAAGAAAACGGGGAATCACGCCCGAGGCTATCAAGAAAATGATAATCGATGTAGGAACAAAATCCAATGACGTAACCTTGAGTTGGGAGAACCTGTACTCGTACAACCGCAGAATTCTTGACGCCTCAAGCAACAGGTACTTCTTCGTGCCCGAGCCTGTTGAACTAAAGGTTTTGCAGGTGCCGCAAACTTTCCATGCCGAGCTTCCTTTGCACCCGGAAAAGCCTGAGCGGGGATTTAGAGAGTACACGGTAACTCCAGAAGATGAAGAGAAAGCGGTGAGGTTTTGGGTTTCAAGAAAAGATGCTGAAGCGATGGAACCTGAAAAAGTAGTTAGGCTCATGGAACTCTTCAACATCAAAGCCGACAGCAAAACAAGCAGTCAAGTAACCGCGACATTTACAAGCGAATCCTACGCGGACGTTAGAAAAATTAAAGCTCCGCTTATCCAGTGGATACCGAAAGGCGAAGAGTTTCCCTGCCAAGTTGCCATGCCAGACGCGTCAGTTACCAAGGGATTTGCTGAGAGCGCCTGCAAAAAGTTAAAGCCAGACGCTATAATACAGTTTGAACGCTTCGGATTCACACGCATAAACGAAGTAAACGGGAAACTAATCGTCGCTTATTACGCTCACAAATAAGAGATGAAAAACATGAGAAAACTCGATAAAGCAATAATTTGGCCAATCTACTTCGACGCTTCTAAAACAAGAAAAAAAGGACGCCGAGTCCCAAAAAACTTAGCCGTCCAATCCCCAAAAATCCTGGAACTTAAAGAAGCCGTTGACAAATTAGGCCTCAAAAACGAAGTTAAGCCTGAAGCTCATTTTCCCAAAACTCATTGGGCTAAGACTGGAATGTTGCTTGTTGAAAAAAAAGAGCCGAAAGGAAAGATAATACAGAAAATTGCAAAACAATTAGTGAAGATTAAAAACGTGCCTGCAAAACCGCAGTAAAGTTTAGCTTTTCTCTTTAGTAGCCATTAAGACAGCGTTAATTACGCCATCCTTGCCTGGACGACTGGTAACTTTCGCAAGCCCCAGAGCAGTTTCTATTTCTGCACCCTTAGTTATAACGCCTCTTCGGTTATAATCAACGTTAGCGCCGTTTCTAACGACACGGGTGATTTCGGTTTTTTCTGTTTTGCCGCTTTTAGGATCGGTTACCGAAGCGTATTTGTCGCTTAAAACCTTGATTTTTATGTTGCCGCCTAAGCCTCTGGAAATTTTCCTTCTGGGTTCACCAAGGATTGTTTCTGCAGGGTACCCGCCCTGCTCATACTTTTTCTTTGATCTGTAAGCTCTTTTTTTGCCGCCTGTGAGTTTTCTTTTGCGTAAACTGCTATGCGAAGACATAATCTACATTTCCCTTTTACGAATATCTAATTCGAGTAGTCAGTAAAACAGTAAATTTCCATATAAACATATCCGTTTAAGTTTGCTCGTAATCCTTCAGTACGTTGCCGAAAATGGGAAAACTATGGCAAACGAAAAGACTTTCACCCGAAGAAATGAGCGCAGCAATAGCGCATGAAAGACGACTGGCGCAACATGAAGGGGCGAGTTAATCTGGAGATGGGATAATTTCTTTTACGGTTCGTGTAAAATTGTTTGAACATCCTTGACAATGATAAGTTCGTTCAAAAATAAGAAGAGTTCCACCCTTCGTTGGTATTTTGTCCAAGTATTTTTCATTGACAACCATGTCACCCTTATTACAAATTGGACATCTGACTAAATCATTGGATAATGGACCAGCTTTTTGTTCAAGATGCTGTGGACTTTGCTTTTGGATTCCTTCACCAGAAACAGTTGCTTCTAAAGTCTTCTTTGCATCGTTACCTTGTAAAATTTCTGCTTCTTTTCCAGCAAGTATTTGCGAAAAAGGACCTTCTGCCTCTTGTTTTAGACCACAAACTTGACCAGAATCTTCAATCGCTCCGCTCCATTGACCAACGCTGGCAAAGGTTCTGGTGTATAACTTTCTTGTGGCAATTTTGCCTCCTGCTATGTTAATCCACATGCCAGTAATCGTTTGTTTTTTTAGATTCTTTTCCTCTCGATTTTTCATGCCAATTAGAATATCTCTGTAAGGAGGAAAACCGAGAAATTTTGGCAACAACATCTTCGGTTGCTGTTCATTTTGAGCAGTCAAAAAGTTCTTGCCAAAAGTTGAGAGCACGTAGGGGGCTCTGCCTGAGTGAGCTTCCAATATACCAAATGCAACTGCTCCATTTAACGCAAATCCCAAAAGGTTTTGCTCGCTTACTTTTGAACCAAACATATTAGAAATTTCGCCAAATCTTACCGAACCGCCTTTGTCCATAACTATTTTTGAGGCTCGAAGGATATCTTCGATGGTTGCACCTATTGGTAAACTTTGTTTTAAAGACGACTTTTCGCTGGCATTCTTTTCTTTTTCCTCGGTTTTAGCGGTTGCATTTAGCTTTTCAGTCATAGGTATCATGCTTATATTGTAATGAAGAGGATATTACTTTTGCTATTCGCATAAAAGTGACAAGAAATGGCAACTATTACAAAAACTAACCCTAAACTCTTTGACCAGTTTATGGATGTCGTCTCTTCTTTCCAGCCATGCTCTATTGAGCAAATCAGACGTGCAATGAAAGAGGGATGGGGACCTGTTTACTCAGCGCGCAATTTTGCTCTTGAATATGGTTTCGTTAACTACAGCGAAGAAAACAAAAGATTTACTTTGTCTATGTTAGGCGAGAGACTACTTCGTTTTAGCGGTAATCTGCGAAACGAGTTTTTAGTTCATAACGTTAAGCTACAATGTAATGAGCCGTTTCTATCTCTTAGCAGAGAACTCCAAAACAAAAAAGAAATGACTATTCAAGATGTGAGTGATTTTCTTGAGACAAAATTCCCTTCAAAGAAGAAATGGGCTCCAATCGATAAAGACGCAATCGGCGCCGCCATGTCAGAATGGCTGAAAGTCTTGGCAATAGTCAGTTAGAAAAAAATAAGCTTATTTTTTCCAAAGGTGAAACGAAGACAACCGGAATTCTATATTATCCTGAAATGTCAACCTTGCTCCATAGGTCAACATATGATTTTCTGATTGAGAATTTTAACACGCCTCACAACATTTTAGACGAGCCGTACGAAATTCTTGAGAAAGTTAACAAAGCGGTAGATGACAATGACAAAGGCAATTTCTTTGAGATATTTATTGGGAGTGTCTTCAGACGATTTGGTTTTAGTTCAAGATTGCGTGATGGACCGAAGGAGCGCAAAATCAATTTAACTTTTCAAAGAAAAGGAGGCGGTGACGTTGGACTTTTCTGTCATTTCCCGTTCCAAACAAATCAAGAGGTTCTTCATGGATACGCTATTGCAAGTGAAGGAAAAGCAAGCGAAAATGCCATAGGTAGCAAAGCAATTGGACAAGCACGGAATCTTGCTATAAAAATTAGAGAATATTACCCTAAGTATTTAGTTCATACTTTAGTGATATCCCAATCAAAGTGTGGTTACGACTCAAGTGGAAGAGAACAGGCGCCGCCTGAAGTTATTCACATTACAGCCAAGTGCTTGTTGAGTCTATTAGACCTACAAGAAAAACAGCTTGAAAATGATAAGCCGTTATTAACCCCATCCAGCATAGCGCTTATTTTCGAGGAACTAATAAAGAAACAAGAGTTAGAGCCACAACCGACTGATATTATAGAGCTTGCCAAGGAAGCTTTAGAAGGTGAGCAATAATGGTAGAATTCATAATAAGAAATGACAAAATAACTCAGGATGTTGTTGGAAAAATCAATTCTGACTTCCCAAAGTATACGACTCAGATAATGAATTTGGCTAATCAGAACGCTCAAGGTACGAGACCAAAGGTTGTGGGTCAGATGTCTGAGCTTATAGAAGAATGCCCGAAGGGAACATATGAAGAGTGGGTTAGTTGGTACTCCAAAAGGATGCCTAACGCCGTTGATAATGCAACAGAAAGAGTCTATGAAATGATTCAAAATCTTAGCTCCGCTTTTAAGGCGATAGACAAAGCTCTTGTAAGAAAGTGGGTAGAAGATTTAGTTTTAACAAAAACTTTTACGGGTTTCTGTTTTCAGGAGAGCATTCTTAAAACGATTGCACAGAGAAAATGGTTGACATATAGAAGGTCAACACCGGAAGAAGAATCACGATTTATCGATGGATATATCGGTGACACGCCTGTTTCAATCAAACCTATAACCTATAAAACCAAAAACATGCTTCACGAAAACATTAGCATTAAACTGATTTACTATGAAAAGGTAAAGGACGGAATAATAGTAGAATACGATTTCTAACTATGTTCAATCCAATTCTTTAGTGACTTACCTTTTTGAAATAAGCTGCCATCAACAAATTGGAAGGTAGGCTTTTCTTTGTATTCAACCTCAAACTCGTTATCTTTCTTAACTATTTTCTTTAGCTCGTTGAATTCTATTTCTGTTTCTTGACTTGTCATTACAGGAAATCCATAGACCCTGCTTGTATAAACTAATGCACCTTTAGTGCTAATTCGCTTACGAGTAAACTCAAGATGAGCGTTTATTCTGCTCTCAATTAATTGGTTCGAGAAATCAACAATTCCTTTGAAACGCGAAGATAAATGCTCCGTAAAGTTAGGGTCAATTTCAAATCCAATACTGCTTCTTCCTGTTGCCATTGCTGCCATCGTGGTAGTTCCAGTCCCTAAGAAAGGGTCTAAAACTACGTCTTCTTTAAGTGAAAACATGTTAATCAAACGATAAGCCAATTCAAACGGGTATGCACCGCTTCTTTCTCTAACCTTCTTATCGATATTGTTCTGTTTCGTGCCTTTGAGGTCTTCCCAAACGTCAGAAAACCATAAATTCCGTTCCTCCCAAAAGAACGCGCTTTTTTGTCTCCTAAGCTTTTCATCTGATGTTTTGAAATTGCGTTTGTTTCCTTTTCTCAAAACTAAAATATGTTCATGTTCCAATGTGACGTAAGCGCCAGCTGGCAACATTCCAGAGCCCATGAATTTGTTTGGAGCATTTGTTTGCTTCCTCCATAAAATCTCGGGAAGAGAACTGAAACCCAATTTGATACAATATTCCAGAATTCTCGAATGATTGGAATATAGTTTGAATTCATCGCCAATTTTCCTTGTTGCATTACCAATGTTTATGCAAGCAAATCCACCTTCCTTTAATACGCGATGAACCTCTTTCCAGACTTTGTCGAGCTCTCTATTCATGAGTTCAAAAGCTTGATTGCCATCTTTATTTCTCAATGCTTGTCCAATTGCTGGATTCTGTTTAGAAAAAATTTCGTCCCACATTTCGATCATCGGATAAGGCGGTGAAGTAATCATTAGATCTACAGATTGGTTCGAAATTTCGGTCATATCACAAGAATTGCCGAAAACAACTTTGTGCAAAGTTATCATTACTGTTCCCTTACCCGTTCCTTAATAGCGCGCATTTTTGTCATCTTTAATTGGTTCTTGACATTTTTTGTTTTGATTAGGTTCGAGATCTTTCAAGCTGTAATGACCGGACTTCGTTCTGTACAGTTCATATACTTTGTCTTTTCTAATCATCGTGACTGCATCGCACTTTTTAATTTGGACAAACTTTAGGTCGTCGTCAAAGTCTTCGCTATTATTAGCCTCCACGTCAACGAACGCATTAGAACCAACCTTAAGGCTGGATGATTTTTTTCTAAGGGGTAATTTTATCTTGACCATGTCAGAGCCCTCGCTTGCTACTTCAGTTGCCCAAGATTCTTCTTAGGCGATTTTTTGCTTAGTAAACTTTCTGACATGGCATCGATTATGCTCTTAGCCATTAAGATTCCGTCCATTTTTTCCTTTCTTTTTTCTTGACTTTGTGCCAATTCTTTGACTAAATTCGACAGTATTTTTTCTGGGGGTAAAAATTCCTGGTATGGAATTTTTTTGATATCATTGACGTAGAAGTCTTCAGGTCCAATATAGACCTTGACCAAGAATTGACCACTTGGCGTCAAATACGTTTCATCTTGAGGCGCTCTATCGTTACCGTCTGGGTCAATGTCAATCCATGACTCGGCAACCTGTACGTTGCAATCGAACTCTTTTAATAATTCCCTGATAGAGTCAAAGAGTTGCTGATATGCATCATAGATGCTTCCTTCTGGCTTCTCAGCTGAAGTATAGCCGATAAGAACTTTTTCGGTTATCTCTGATATGTTAATGCCCAACTCTTTTGCTTTCTCTACCGCTTCTTTATCAACGCTTAGTGTGAGTTTCTGTTTTTCCTTACCCAAACTAATGACCTTCTGCTACGTATGAACATACGTGCACTTGTGGGATATAAGTCTTACGTGTGTTTATACGTAACGTGTCTTTGCACGTATGTCCCTCAGTTTGAGCAAATTTGCGTTAGTGAGAGCACGTTAAACTAATAAGAAAGCGTTAATATCCAGAATTTTCGCACTTTTAACATCGCCAGTAGTTTAAAAACGACAAAAATTTCTCCGTAAATTGCTCAAGGCGCTTGAAAGGGCTGTTTTAATGCTAAAATCGCTGTTAGCGCAAGCATGTCCCATTCATGCGTCAACCGCGTTAGATACGCGGGAACGATGGTTTGGCAACTATTTAATAAAAGAGCGACTCGAAAAGTTTTGATTCCGTTAACTTTCAGCTTATTTTAGAAAGCAGAAGCTTTGCAGTTTCTTTCTTAGATTTTGCGAGCTCCATGAAAGCGTTTAGAAGCCCTTTCTTTGAGGCATCAAGAATTTCAAGTGAAACAAGCTTGCCGGATTTGTCGCAGCCCACAATTACGTCATTATCAAGCAATTTTTCGTCAGCTAATGCACCTTTTTTGAGCTTAATCGTAAGGACATCAGCTTCAGAATCATACTTTATTATCAAAGTCATCTTTCTGACCGCTTCCTTTGCTTTTGTATTTATGTTTCTTGATAGTCCTTTAATGCGTCGCCGAAAATGCGTTTTAACTCTTTCTTCATAATGCTCGCATCATGCGTTAACCCGAAGTAATCCGCAAAATAATCAGTAGTCTTTAAAGCCATCGAACGCCCGCTTCTTTCAGCCGCAATCAACCCCATATCCTTCAGCAACTTCACATGACCGTAAGCGTGTTGCCCCCTGACATCAATCACGCGTTTCTGAGAAACAGGCTGCCGGTAAGCAATGTAAGAAAGCGTCTTGAGAGGTCCTGAAGACAGAAGAGGTCTGTTCACAAGTTTCTTAATCAACGGTGTGAAGTCTGCTTTCACCTGCAGAACGTAACGTTCATCTTTTAACGCTAAAATCTCCAGCGCCGTGTTCCTTGCAGCATATTCTTGTATTAGCGTGTCAGCGTATTTTTGGGCTTTCTTCTTTGAGCGGCTGCCTATGACTTGGCATAACTCGTTAAGGTCTAATGGGCGACCAGCCACGTACAACGCGGCCTCTATCAGTGCTAAGCAATGAGCTTTCCGTTCGGCATCCTGCGTTTGCTCTGCATTAGGATTTGAATTATCTGTTTGTTCCTTCGGCTTTTCCAACGTTGAGTTTCCCCACGGCAATGTATAGTTCTTCTGTTTCTTCATTCTGCCATAAACTTATTCTGTCATCCTGTGCTAAAAACAAGAGGTACATAAACATTCTTAATGCTTCAATTCTAGTTGTGTCTTTCGAGAGAGTTGAGAAATCGATTATGCCTGAGCCCTTTACTTTCTCGCATAAAATTGCGTACAGCTTACCAATCTGCAACTCAAGCTCAGCGATAAACGTGTCAAACTGCGGCATCCAATCTGAAACCGCTGGAAGAACAGGATGCTGCTCAACAACATGCTCAAGATGAAGCATTTTTTCACCCTTCAACACGTCGTCTAGGACTTCAAGCAAATGCTGAATGGTTGTTGAGGTTAACTCGTGTCTCAACGGCAGGAACAAGGGTGGCGGAACAAAATCCTGCGGGCCTTTAGGCGGCACAGGCGCCTCTTGCAAGGTAAGCAGCAGTTTAGACTTCATTAAGTAAATTAAAGCGGAAGAATCCAACGCGACGCCTGAGGCTCGGAAATCGACTTTGTCGGTCCTCTCCATTTCGGTGAGAAAAGACCGTAGAAGGTAAGCTATGTCAACGTTCCACGGAGTAAGCTTCTCAAGTTTATTTAATTCAAACAGTATGTTCCACGGTGGTCGAAGATAAAAGGGCCTTCTGATTGGCGTTGTGGACATTTAGCTCGGTGCCTCCGCTGGGAACTTGGCGGTCACAACATTGGAGACTCCGTTGAGTTCGTAGACTCCATAGACTTTCTGTGCTTTGTTAACCATTTCAGGCCGCAAGCTGATTACGATAAACTGGATTTTTCCAGCCTCCTCAAGTAGCACTTCTGCAAGTTTTGCAGTGTGGAAAGCATCTAAGTGTGCATCCACTTCGTCGAGAATATAAAATGATGCAGGCGTAAACTCTTTCAGTGAAAATATGAAGCTGACTGCTGAAACTGAACGTTCCCCACCGCTTGCCCCGCTCACAATAATCGAGGGTTTATTTGGGAACTGCACAAGCATGTCTATTCCTCCATCGAAGGGTTCATCAGGATTTTCAAGCTTAAGGGTGGCTTCTCCTCCGCCGGTGAGTTTGGAAAAGTAAACCTTGAGGCTGGTGTTGATTTTTTCGAAAGCAGTCATGAAAACTTTGCGTTTCTTGGCTTCAATCTCATCCATAAACTGTACAATCGCTTGTTTTTCTCTTTCCAACTCGTTTAAGCGAACAGATAACTCTCTGTACCGTGAAATCTGTTCAGCATAATGAGACACTGCAAGCTGGTTTATGGCGCCTATTCTTTCAAGTTCAAACTGCATCATGCGAATGGTTGTTTCGGCTTCTTCAACCTGCTTCTGGCTTGTTTCTAAAGGTTGCTCATAGCCAAACTGGCGAAGTTGATTTTGAAGTTGCTGAAGCTGAAGTTGGCTAGTTTCCATGCTCAATTGCAGCTGGTTTAGAAGCCTTTCAGCCTGTTCATATTCTGAATCAAGCGACCGTAGCTCGGCATCAATAGCATCTATTTGTGAAGTGAACTTTTGGGATTCTTCACGTGCAGAAAAAACAGCGTTTGAAAGTTCCACACGGCTTTTTTCTTGTTCATCTAGTTCTTTCCTGATTGATTCGCGTTCCGCTTGCGCTTCGGCAACTTCTTTCTCTATTTTTCTTTGCTGTTGCTCAACCTTAGCTATCTGTATCTTGATGTTCTTGTAGCCGTTTCTAAGGACTCTGTCGAATTGTGATTGATACGTTGAAATTTCCGTTTGAGTAGAGCCTGAGTTTTGGCGAAGCGTGTTTACTTCTTCTCCGATTTTTTCCCGTTGAACCTCGAGTTCTTGAATGTGTGCTACATCGGTTTTTAATCTTAAATTGGTTATGTCTGTATGCAGTTTCTGGAGCGCTTTTTGGATAGAATTCCGTTCATTTATGTACATGTTCATGCGGCCTTTGTAAGCTGCAGCTTCGCGTTCAAGTTTGCCGCCGTATTTTTCCGTGTGCCGAATGTTGAATTGTGTTCTTTTAACGCCTCGTTTAATTCTCACTATTTCCCTGTCTAAAGTGGAGATGGATTCTGAAAGCCGTGTAATTTCAATTTTACTTCGTTCAATTTCTTCTTCAAGACCAGTAATGTCAGTTCCTCTTTGAGTGAGGTGCGTCTGGAGGGCTTTTACTGCTTCGTCTAAACTTTTTAATGCATTTTCGCTTGGAATAATTGTTGAAAAATCTATTGGCGCACGGTAATAGCCGCTTTCAAAAGCACCCGGCTCATACAAGTCACCGTTAACTGTGACCGCGCGGTAACCCTCGTTTGAAAGGGCAAAGGCTGTTTTATCGTTTGAGACCACTACTGTGTCTCCGAAAACATAGTTAACTGCCATCTCAAAGGTTCTTTCATACGTCATGAAGCTTGAAAGGGCGCCTACTACACCGTCTCGGCTGGGCGTTTCCTTGTTTTTAATGTTAATTGCGCCTTGGAGTGGAATAATTTTTATTCTGCCCAGTTTCATTCGCCTAAGCGTTTCGGTACATGTGAAGGCTGCGTCTATGTTTGCTACAACTAAAGCATCAAGCCAACCTGTTGCCGCTGCTTCTATGGCTTTCTTATAGTTTTTATCGATTTTTATTAAATTGCGTAATCTACCGTGAATACCTGTTATTGCGCCAACATTGCCCATTTCCTCTATGCTTCTTAGAGCTTTCTCTTCAGCAGCTATGGTTGAGGCAAGGTCTCTTTGAGTGGCAAATTCAATTACGGCGTCTTTAGCTGAACTCGCTATTCTTTCTGCTTCCGTGATTTCTTTTTCAACGGTTTCTTTTTGAATTTTTTTGCGTTCGATGGTGTGTTCAAGATTTTTAAGCTGGTTTTTCTGGTCCTTTTGAACCTGCTCCAGCTCAGATAGTGACTTTTCGATTTCGACTAGGCTCGTGAGGAATCTTTCTTTTCGCACGTTTAAGTTTTTGATTCTTCCAGAGCAAAGCCTAAGTGCCGCTTTATCTTTCGTGTATTCTGATCGTAAATACGCAAGTCTTTTAACATTGTCTGCGATTTCGGCTTCCATAACTCGTATTTGCTGGTTGTTATCGCCAAGCCCTCCCCAAAGCTGGGCGGTTTCTTTTGCCAGCGCATCGTGTTCCAACTCTTTTTGTGCCATTTGATCCTTGATTTTTTCATATTGACTGCGGAAAACTCGGATTTTTAAACGGTTTTCCCGTATCTCGCTTCTTAGGTTTTCTTGCTGAGCAAGATTGTTTTCTCTCACGCGCTTTAAGCTTTCAAAGCTAGCTTGCCCGGAACTTATTTTCGTTGATAACTCGGTTAGTTTAGATTTTAGCTCGCCGATGGTTATTTGAACTTTAAGAACTTCTGAACCGCCTTCTTCAAGGTTTTCGCCGCTGAGTTTTCGCCATTCGCTTTCAATACCGTGCCGTTTTGATCTGCGCAAGTCACGTTGCTCTTTTAACTTGTCAACTCTGGCTTTAACTTTTTCAGTTTGGCTATTTGCTTCATTAATTTTACCGTTTAATTGCGTTATGTCGTTTGAGATTTTAACTGCTTGGAACTTTTTAATTTCACTCTGGATGAAATTATAGCGTAAAAGTTGATTGCGTTCACGTTCCAAATCATCGAGGCGCTTCTGTACTTCATCTATTCTGCCCATGGCTGTGCGGATTGAAATGTCCGCAGTTCGCAGTTTTTCTTCTGCATCGGCCTTCTCCGCATCGTACTGGGCTATTCCAACGAGGTCTTCGATGATTTTTCTGCGTTCAAGCGGGGTAATTTCTGTTAACCTAGTTATTGTGCCTTGAGGAACAATGTTTTGGCTCATACTGCTTATTGAAGCCATAGACAGAGTTTCTATAATGTGCCCTCGAGACATTCTTCTGCCGTTTAAGCGGTAAACGCTTTGCCCATTTCGGTAAACTTCACGTGAAATCGTAACAGTGGTTGTGTCAACAGGCATTACGCCATCGGAATTATCAAATTGAATGATAACCTTGGCCATTTTGACTTTTTCTTGCCCTGGTTTTTCTGAGCCGTGAAAAATCAGTTTGGCTGCGTTTTCAGCCCGGAGCCTTCTTGTGCTCAGTTCCCCAAGCGAGAAAAGCACTGCATCCATAATGTTGGTTTTTCCGCTTCCGTTTGGGCCTGTTATGGCTGTGAAACCCTTATCTAAAGTTACCTTGATGGTCTGTGGCCCAAAAGACTTAAAGCCTTTTAACTCGATTTTTTTTATGTACGGCATTTAGCCTTTATCCTCACGGCAAGCAGTGTATACTATTTTATTTTAACATCTCATCAACATACGTATAAAAGCTTATAGCATTTGATCTTAGTTTACACTTATAGATTGGAGAACCTCTTTGAAGAGCTAAGAGCTAATCCGCATAGTCCAAACCGATGAAACTCTCTTTCTTTAGCGGGTTGCCTGTGCTTATGTTGGATGCAACAAGAATCACTGTTTCTTATTGTAACTTAGTTAATAGAGAAAACAAGAAGAGAGAATTGGTGTTTTTCTCTGGACCATGTTTCTTTTTCCTAAAATTGCATCAAAGGAAATGGAGAAGTGCTTTCAAAAGCAATTAGAGAAGGGAAATAGCGGATATACTTTTACGTTGTTTGAGTTTGTTGAGTCTAGAGCTTGCTGCGATGTCTGTACCATACAATGAATATGAGGATCAACATTATGATTATAACGACGCTTACTATGAGCCAGTTAGTAATGAGCCAGTTAGTTGCACTGGAAACGAACACTATTGGAGTTGCTGTTCGCGTTGGCGTTGGAGTCGGCGTTGACGTTGGAGTTGGTGTTGACGTTGGAGTTGGGGAACCATCCAAAGCATAAACGTTGCCGTCGTATGAGCCTACATAGACTGCTCCGTTGGCAACAGCGGGAGATGAAAAAACCGCGTAATTGGTGGTGTAATTCCAGAGTTGGTTTCCGTTTGTGGCGTTCAATGCATAAACGTTGTTGTCATCGGAGCCGATGTAGACTACGCTGTTGGCAACAGCAGGAGACGAAGTAACTTCGCCGCCGGTGGTGTAATTCCA
>Ga0326728_10001391_pt1 | contig 85854 bp, 67 predicted proteins | sample MB3enrmetagenome_FD_207602 | JGI IMG/M metagenome (GOLD analysis project Ga0326728, IMG submission 207602) | Lab enriched peat soil microbial communities from McLean, Ithaca, NY, United States - MB31MN | ecosystem: Environmental > Terrestrial > Soil > Wetlands > Peat | place: USA: New York...
ACCACGGCGACAACTACCTCTACGACAACACCGCGTTGAATCCGAACGGCACCAACGACCCACAGTACTGGCGCTTCTCGGTCTACCACGTGCCCTCGTTCTTCGACATCATTACCTTCAACCACGAATTCGGCAGGGGCTGGAAGCTCGACACCAGAACCTATGCCTACGGCTACTCCAACCACCAGCACTATCAGAACAAAACCGACCAGGATCTCATCACCGACCCGGTGCTGACCGCGACGAAGACAGAAACCGTCGGCGGCACCGACCAGCCAGGTTGGGTGGTCGGCACCACGCCGACCGGTGTCGATAAGGAGAACCAGTACGCCCGCGGCGGCGAAATCGCGGCCCTCAGCTATGCCACCAAGTGGGGTGTCTTCCGCACCGGTTCCTGGTACGAGTACACCAACACCCTTCGCTATCAGATCTACACCGACCCCCTCACTTGGGTGGATTCGCCGTATCTCAACGACATCAAGTTCCACGAGCACTTCTATACCACAGCCGTCCAGCCCTATGCCGAGTTCCAGTATGTTGCCATCCCGGATCTGACCGTCACCGCCGGCGTCAAGGATGCGTTCTTCCGCATGAACCTGACCCAGTACGCGGACGGCCATACCATCGGGCAGCTCACCTGCCCCACCGCCGCCGCCACTTTGGCGTCAAGCTGCACTGCCACCGCCCAGCACACTCAGGATTACAACTCCATCCTGCCCTCGGTCGAGGCCAACTACCGCCTCAACAGCAGCGCGTCGGTTTACGGTCAGTACGGCCGCGGCAGCATCGCTCCCTTCAGCGCGGTGTTTGACACGACGGGCGCGGAGACCGCGGTTACGCCTCCGCCGACCATCGCCTCCACTTATCAGGGCGGCACCGTGGTCAAGCTGAACAGCTTGGCCTTCGACGCGGATGTCTATCACATCCACTACATGAACACGTATTCCACCTACACGGTTCCTACCTCCTGCGGCTGTGCCGACGCCGGTTTCACCTATAACTACGCCAACCCCAACTCTGACACCAACGGTTTTGAAGCCGAGGGCAACTTCGCTGTGAACCACAGCCTGAGCTTCAACGCCAATGGCACCTTGGGCACAGCCAAGTACGAGACCTTCGCCGGGGCGCCTGCTGTCACCGACTCGAACGGCATTGTCATTACCCCTGCCCTTGCCGCCACGCCGGAGGCCTGGGTTGCTTTGGCTCCGCACGATACCGAATCGGTAGGCATGACCTATCAACAGAAGGGACTCGACTTCGGCATCTTCGGCAAGCGCATCGGCGACCGCTGGAACGACATCAGCAGCTTTCACCAGACGGTTCCTCTTTACCCGTTCTGGATGAACAACCTCTTCGTGAACTACAACATCCGCCACTCGGTCTTCGAGGGCTCCAAGATCAAGCTCAGCATCAACAACCTCTTTGACGACCACAGCATCGTCGCCAACAGCGCGGCCAACGACGGCACTTCGCTGACTTCGACCACTGTCGTCTCTTCCCAAAAGGTCACACAGAGCCTCCAGCTCTACTCTCCGAGCTGGGCCGACTCCATCGAGAAGCAGGCTGGCCGCTCAATCATGATCACGTTCCAGCTCGGCCTGACCCGCGAGCGCTAATCAACTCCGCCACGCGATCGTGGCCCAAAACCAAATGCCTTCCGGCACGCCGCCGCCGGAAGGCATTTTCCTTCTCAAGTGGGAGTAGTCTGATCTTCAGATGGCCCACTCGACTGCTCTCTTTGCAACTCAGCTCCGGCTCGAGCTCGCCGCCCGCAACCGCGGCTACGCGCGCGGGCGCGCGCACGTGGAGAGCTACGGCAGCGCCCCGGTCATCGTCTATGAGCCGAACGGCGGCCGGCATGGGAATTTCTTTGACCCGGCCTATGCGGCCATTCTGGCGCGGCCCGGCTGGATGCGCCGCTTCGACAAGATCCACGCCCAGGCGGCTCGATCGCTGCCCAAACCGCAATCCAATATTGCCCGGCGTTGGCGCGAGCTCGACTCCTCCATGAGCTCCGACGCGCTGCTCATGAACATCTTCTGCACGCCCGGCGTCGCTGAGTCATCGGCGGTCCGTACCATGCTCGGCGTCGACGACGGCGCGGAGCCGATCTTTGGATGGAAGGCCCGCGTTCCGCTTGCCGACGGGCGATTCGACCGCACCGAGGTCGATCTGCGCTTCGGCTCGCTGCTCGTAGAAGCGAAGTTGACCGAGGCAGACTTCCAATCGCGTTCCGCTGCAGTCGTCGAATCATACCGCGACTTCGACGAAGTCTTTGACCGTGACCGGCTGCCGCGCACCGAGATCGCCACCACGCGCTGGATGCAGGCCAGCGAATTCCCTGAGAACGCATCGCAGGAGCTGGAAAGTTTAGTCGGCGATCCCGCGCTTTTTTCTCCTCTTGAGTCCAGCTTCCGCTCACCCGGCGAGGAGGGTTATGCCAGCTATCAACTGATCCGCAACGTGCTGGCCGCGCATGCCACAGGTTCGAGCTTCTGCGTCATCCACGACGAGCGCCGTCCCGACTTGCGCGAAGAGTGGTTCGAGGTGATGGCCGCCGTGAAGAGCGCCGAGTTGCGCACCCGCCTGAAGGTGCTCACCTGGCAGGAACTGGCCGCGCTGCTTCCCGAAGCGTTGCAGGAGTTTCTCGATCGAAAATATGGCATCGTCGCGCCGGGAAAAACACCTTCGCCGATCGAGGAAGCGTCGGGACTCGCAGATTGATGCGGCAGAGTCGGGCTACAAGCCGAGGATCTTGCGGTTGCGCCTCGCATCCGCCTCGCTGCCCGCGAAATCGTCAAACGCCCGGTCCGTCACGCGAATCAAGTGCTCGCGCACAAATTTTGCGCCCTCGGCCGCGCCCGTTTCGGGATGCTTGATGCAGCATTCCCATTCCACGACCGCCCATCCCGGATAGTCGTACTGCGCCATCTTGCTGAACACCTGCCGGAAATCGATCTGCCCATCGCCCAGCGACCGGAACCGCCCCGGTCGGTCGATCCAGTCCTGATAGCCGCCATAGACGCCCGCGCGCCCGCTCGGCCGGAACTCCGCGTCCTTCACGTGAAACGCGCGAATGCGCTTGTGATAGAGGTCGAGAAAGGCCAGATAATCCATCTGCTGCAGGACCATGTGGCACGGGTCGTAGAGAATGCATGCGCGCGGGTGATTGCCTACGGCGGCGAGAAACCGCTCAAAGGTCACTCCATCATGCAGATCCTCACAGGGATGCAGTTCGAAACACGCATCCACTCCCGCCTCGTCGAAGGCATGCAAAATCGGCAGCCAACGCGCTGCCAGTTCCGTGAAAGCCTCGTCGATAAGCCCCGCGGGCCGTTGCGGCCAGGGATAAAAGAAGGGCCACGCCAGCGCTCCGGAAAACGTCGCATGCGCCGTAAGACCCAGGTTGCGGCTCGCCTTCGCCGCCCAAAGCATTTGCTGCACCGCCCATGCGGACTTGGCCTTCGCGTTTCCGGCAAGCTCAGGTGGTGCAAAGCCATCGAGCAGCGTGTCGAAGGCAGGGTGGCTCGCCACCAGTTGCCCTTGCAGGTGCGTGGCGAGTTCCGTCACCTCTAGTCCGGCTCGCGCCGCGATCCCCTTCACCTCGTCGCAATACGCCTGGCTTTCAGCGGCTCGCTCCAGATCGAACAGCCTTCGATCCCAGCTCGGAATCTGGATTCCCACGTAGCCGTGTTTTGCCGCCCAACCAGCCATGCCTTCCAGCGTGTTGTACGGTGGCTGATCGCCGGCAAACTGCGCCAGAAAAATCCCCGGTCCTTTAATCGTCCTCATATCCTTCACCTTAACGCCGCGCTTTTTAAGTCTGGCCCATCTTCGTTTGTCCGTTGATGCGCCTCGTCCTCGCACGACGAAGCCACAGGCTAAGAGCTAAAAGCTGCTCTTAGAATTCCACCCAGCCTTCTCTGCGGTTGCTCTCGATGGCGCGCTCGATAAAGCGCATGCCGCGTACGCCTGCCTCAATCCCGGGCAGTGTGGCCGGCAGCGCATTTGCCTGTCCCTGTTTCCACGCCATGAGTGCATCGGCGAACTCGCGATAGAGCACGGCGAAGGCTTCGAGATACCCCTCGGGATGCCCGGCCGGCACACGCCCCACCGCCAGCGCATCGGAACTGAGATAATTCATCGCCGCGTGATGAATCTCTTCCGGCCTGTCGAGCCACTTCACAATCAACCGGTTCGGATCCTGCTGCCGCCATCCAAGCGAACCCTTTTCGCCAAAGATGCGCAGATGCAGCTCGTTCATCTCGCCGGCGGCCACCTGCGAGCAGGCCAGAGTGCCGGCAGCGCCGTTGCTCATGCGCAGGAATGCATTGCAATCGTCGTCAAGTCTGCGTCCCGGCACAACGCGACGCAATGTCGCGTTGATCGCCGTCACTTTCAGTCCGCTGATGTACTCGAGAAGGTGAAACGCATGCGTGCCGATGTCTCCGATGGCGCCGCCTGCGCCGCTTTGCGCGGGATCAGCGCGCCAGGCCGCTTGCTTGTGTCCCGTGCTCTCCAGCGGCCCACTCAGCCAGCCCTGAAAATACTCCACTGCAACTTTGCGAATGGCTCCCAGTTTGCCCGCCGCGCACATCGCCCGCGCTTCGCGCACCATCGCGTAACCCGCGTAGGTGTGCGTCAATCCATACGGCAGGCCGCTCTTTTGCACCGCGGCCTCCAGTTTGAGCGCCTCCTCATAGGTCGCAGTCGCCGGCTTGTCGCTCATCACGGGAATGCCCGCCTCAAGCGCCGCCAGCGCCACCGGCAAGTGCACATGGTTCGGCGTCACGATCGCTACAAAGTCGATTCCGTCCGCCCGCTTGCTTTCGGCCTCGATCATTTGATGGTAGTCCGCATACGCGCGCGCGGGATCGATATGAAAGCGCACACCCGCCTCCTGCGAACGCTCCGCCGACTGCGAAAACGCTCCCGCGACCAGCTCAATTTTTCCGTCCAGTTCCGCGGCAATGCGATGCACCGGACCGATAAAGGCGCCCGGCCCTCCGCCCACCATACCCATGCGCAGTTTGCGTGCTTCCGCCATCGCTTCCCTTTCCGCGGCTATGTCCGGTCTCGTTTCCAAACAACGTAACGCCGCCGCCTTTTCAACAGGAACTCCCTCCCAAGACCCTGGCATTTCGCGCCACTGGCCAGGTAGCCGCCATCCACTGCACAGCGCTCTGCACTCACCGCAATTCTGCAAACACTCCTAGCCTAAATGATGGCTCTGGCCACAGTCGCTGCGTGTAGCCGCGCACTGGCTGCCTCGGCCCTCGTGCGCTAAAGTATTGTGTGACCATGAATCCACTTTCGATTCCTGATTCCAGCCGCCGATGGGACTGCCTCAGCCTGGGCGAAGTCATGCTTCGCCTCGATCCCGGCGACATGCGCATCCACACCACGCGCCATTTCCAGGCTTGGGAGGGCGGTGGAGAATACAACGTGGCTCGTGGCCTGCGACGCTGCTTCGGCCTGCGCGCCGCCGTTGCCACCGCGCTCGCCGACAACCCCGTCGGCCGTCTCGTCGAGGACTTCATCCTCCAGGGTGGCGTCGATACCTCGCTCATCCGTTGGGTGCCGTATGACGGCGTCGGCCGCACCGTGCGCAATGGCCTCAACTTTACTGAGCGCGGCTTTGGTGTGCGCGCGGCTGCAGGCTGCTCCGACCGCGGCCACACCGCCATCAGCCAGGTCAAGCCCGGCGATTTTGATTGGGAGTCGATCTTCGGCCCAGCAAGCGGCTCGCGCTGGCTGCACACCGGCGGCATCTTCGCCGCCCTTTCCGCTTCCACCGCCGAAGTTGCCGCAGAAGCCATGGACGCCGCGCGCAAATATGGCACGCCCATCTCCTACGACCTGAATTTCCGCGACTCGCTCTGGAAATCCATCGGCGGCAAGGCCAAGGCGCAGGAGGTCAATCGCGCCATCGTGCGCAAACTCGATGTGCTCCTCGGGAACGAGGAGGATTTCTCCGCCATGCTCGGCATCGCCATCAAAGGCGTGAGCGAGGACTTCGCCGAGCTGCCCATCGCCGGATACGAAGAGATGCTGCGCGAGGTTGCAGCGGCGTATCCCAACCTCAAGCTCGTGGCCAGCACGTTGCGCACCGCGCAAACCGCCAGCCGCAATGCCTGGGGCGCCATCGCGCTTTACGAAGATAAGATCGTCCACGTTCCGCAGCGCGAGATCGACATCTTCGACCGCGTGGGCGGCGGCGACAGCTTCGCCTCCGGCCTCATCTACGGCTTGCTCGCCGGCAAAGGAATCGACTGGGCCGTCCAATGCGGCGTGGCGCACGGCGCGCTTGCCATGACCACCCCTGGCGACACCAGCATGGCCACGCTGGCCGAAGTCGAACGCATTATTAAGGGAGGCTCGGCGAGGATCGCACGATAGGCCATGCGAGCGTCTCTGCCGTTTTTCGCTGACTCGTTAACTTGCTGACCCGCTGTCTTTCTAACTCCGCTAGCACCGCTAGCTCCGCTTTTCGAGGGCATTCCATGTCAGAAACTACACAGCAAATCATCGAGCGCGTCGGCCTCATTCCCGTTCTGCGCGCCAAGAGCGTTGCCCAGGGCCGCGCCGTGGTCGACGCTATGATCGCCGGCGGCGTCACCGTCGTTGAAGTCACCATGACGGTTCCCGGTGCCGTCGACCTCATCAAGGAACTCAAGAGGCAGTTTGGCGAGGAGCTCCTGCTCGGCTCCGGCACTGTCACCACGGCGGACCAGGCCCAGGCCACCATCGATGCCGGCGCGGAGTTCGTCGTCAGCCCCAGCCTGCATCCCGAAGTCATTGCCGTCACCAAGAATAACAACAAAATCTCATGCCCCGGTTCGCTCACGCCCACTGAGGCCATCACTGCATGGAACGCGGGCGCTGACTACGTAAAGATCTTTCCCTGCTCCGCTGTCGGCGGCGCAAGCTACCTGAAGGCCCTGCTCGCGCCTTTCCCGCATCTCAAGCTCATTCCCACGGGTGGCGTCACGTTGCAAAACGCCGAAAGCTTCATCAAGGCCGGCGCGCGTGCCCTCGGCGTAGGCAGCGACCTCGTCAATCTCGCCGCCGTCGACGCGGGCCACCCTGAAACCATCACCGAAACTGCTCGCGCGTACCTGAAGGTTCTGGCAGACGCGCGCAGAAACTGACGTGATCACGAATATGCAGGCTCACTCGGATCCATTTCGTCTCGACCACCGCATCGCCCTTGTCACTGGCGGCGCCAGCGGCATTGGCGAAGCCACCGTGAAGGAACTCGCCCGCGCCGGCGCCGAGGTCTGGATCGCCGATATCAATTTCCCCGCCGCCGAAGTTCTCGCCGCCTCAGTTCCCAATGCCCGCGCGTTGCATCTCGACGTCACCAGCCCCACTTCCATTGCAGCGGCTCTCGCGCAGCTCGAATTCCTCGACATTCTCGTGAACAATGCGGGTATTGGCCACGTTGGCTCCATCGAAACCACCGAGCCCGAAGACTTCGACCGCCTGATGAACGTGAATGTCCGCTCCGTCTATCTCGTCACGCGCGCGTTTCTTCCCTTACTGCTCGCTGCGCACGAGCGCCACGAAGCCCTAGGCGCGATCGTCAACGTCGCTTCCGTCTCTGGCCTCGTCGGCATCAAGCAGCGCTTCGCCTACTGCACCAGCAAGGGCGCCATCGTGGCCATGACGCGCCAGCTCGCCGCCGAATATCCCAAAACATTGCGCGTCAACGCCGTCTGTCCCGGCACCGTGCAAACGCCCTTTGTTGAGGGTTATCTCGAAAAGTTCCACAAGGACAACAAGGAGGAGATGCGCGCCGAGCTCCGTGCCCGCCAGCCCGTCGGCCGCCTCGGCAAACCGGAAGAAGTCGCCTCCGCGATCCGCTATCTCGCCTCCGACGAAGCCGCCTTTGTCACTGGATCGTTGCTCACCATTGATGGTGGCTGGACCGCCGCCTGAATTCGCACAACTGGGTCTCTGGCAACTTGGTCTTGCACGAACGGGGGTGGCCCAGGTCCCGCTTTTGGGACCTGGGAAAGCACAAAATTGAAGAGGCGAATTCTCGTTGCCAGAGACCCAGTATTTACACTGCTCCAGGAGGCTGCTTATGCATCTCGTCTCATTTTCCGTAGCTGACAGCAACGTGCCGCGCCCTGGTGTACTGCTTCAGCAAAACGGAGCCGTCATCGACCTCGCCGCAGCGTATGACGACACTCTCGCCGTGATCGCCGCCGGCATCGCCGCCATTGACAAGCCGAGCGCTTACCCCGGCCACAACCTCAACGAAGTCCGCTTACTCGCGCCGATCTCGAATCCCCCGCGCGTCTTTGCCATCGGTTTGAACTACCGCGATCACGCGGCCGAGTCAAAGATGGCGCTGCCCTCCGCGCCCGTCGTCTTCTTCAAGCTGCCTACGGCCATCGTCGGCCCCGGCGACGCCATCGTGCTGCCCAAAGAATCTACCGAGCCCGACTACGAAGCCGAACTCGCCTTCGTCATCGGCAAGGGCGGTTATCGCATCCCTGCATCGGCGTGGCGCGAGCACGTCTACGGTTACACCATCATTAACGATGTGAGCGCGCGCGATGTGCAGCGGGCCACTTCGCAGTGGTCCCTGGCCAAGAGCTTCCCTACGTACTGCCCCATGGGCCCCGCCATCGTCACCGCCGATGAGATCCCCGATCCGCACCAGCTCGACCTTTCACTCAGCATCAACGGCGAAATCCTGCAAAACTCCAACACATGCGAGCTGATCTTCAAGGTCCCCGAACTCATCGAGTACATCTCTTCCATCACGCCGCTGTTGCCGGGCGACATCGTCTCCACCGGCACACCATCCGGCGTAGGCATGGGCCGCACGCCGCAGCGCTGGCTAAAGCCTGGCGATACCGTCACGGTAACCATCGAAGGCCTCGGCTCACTCACCAATCCCGTCGTTGCAGAGTAAGTCTCTCGTCGAAGCGCAGTCTTTCTCCGTCCTCGCGCAAAAAGGCATGTCTACCCCAAACAGAAGAGGCCCCGCCCAGGGGCCTCTTCGTTGACTCGCTAACTTGCTGTCTCGCTGACCAACGGTTGCCCCACCCTTTCCGGCGTCTTTCGCCGGAAGGGTGGGATTCCCCGTCATTCCTAACTCGCCGCTTCCGCTTCCGCCGCCTTTGTCTCCGCGAAGCACCACGCATACAGGGCCACGCAGATGTAGCAGACAAGAGGAACTACGTAGGCTGCCTGCAATCCACTGCGATCTGCCACGATGCCCATCAACTTTGTCAGCGCTGCACCGCCCAGAATCGCCATCACCAGCCCGGATCCCGCGGTCTTGGTCTTATCGCCCATCCCTTTCAATCCAAGGGCGAAGATCGTCGGGAACATGATGGACATGAACAAGCTGGTGGTGAGCAGGCAGCCCACGCCGAACCAGCTTGGATACACGACGGCAATCAGGCACAGTGCCACGTTGATCACCGCGTAGAACGCCAACATCTGCCGCGCGTGGAAACGGCGCATCAGCCATGCGGAGCTGAATCGACCCACGGCAAACGCCCCCAGCGTCCCGGTGAGCATGTAACCTGCGGCCCTGTCTCCAACTCCTGTTGCCGATCGCACATAGAGGATGAAATAACTCCATGTACCCACCTGCGCGCCCACGTAAAGAAACTGCGCCAGGACGGCAAACACATAATGCCGCTGGAACAACCGCACATGCATCTGGCCGCTCGGCGAACTCTCTGAAGTATCTTCGCTGCTCAGGTCCGGGAACTTTGTGAGCAGGATCAGGACCGCCCATACGAGCGCGACCAATCCAAGCGCCAAATAGGTCGGAACTACGCGCATGGTCTCAGAATGCAGATACATCCGATAGGTTCCAGCGGCCTGCCGGGCAGCCCTCTGCGCGGCGTTCAGTTCCACTCCGGAAAAAATGAAGATGGTCCCGATAAACCCCGCGCTAATTGAGCCGAGCGGATTGAACGCCTGTGAGAAATTCAGCCGCCGCTCGCTTGAGGCCGACGATCCCAACTGGGCAATGAAGGAATTTGCCCCGGTTTCAAGGAACGAAAGGCCGCACCCGATCACTCCTTGCGCACCAATGAAGAAAAAATAGCTATCCGCACGGGCCGCAGGCCAGAAGAGCCAGCACCCTGCAAACAGCAGCATCAGGCCAATCACGAGGCCAAACTTATAGCCAAGCCGCCGCATCACCAATCCCGCCGGGATGGCCATCGCAAAATAACCAACGAAATTAGCGATCTGGATTTCCGCGGCGCCCGATCGGTTGATCTCAAATGACTTCATGAACTGCCGAATCAGAAAATCGGTCAGGTTGTTGGGAATCGCCCATAGAAAGAAGAGCGGCGTCACCACCAGGAACGGAAGCAACCGTCCCGCGGGAATCAGCGGGGCCTCAATGTCTTCGTGCTGCGATGGCGAGTTTCCTTGCCCTGGGTTTCGTGGTTCGATCGGCCCGACGGAAATGCTCAAAGTACACTTCTCCTTCTGCTCGGCAGCCCGCATGAGGCACCGGCTCCCAGCTCTCTCTTTTTTCAGCGCCCTGTCTGTCCCCTTTGAAATGGCACTCACCTTTGTATCGAATCCGCCTTTGTGCTGGCAAATTCGTAATCGTTCGCGTTAACGTTACTCACGCAAGGAATTGCCGCTCGCCCCGTCGCGAATTGCCTCGCTCTCCTTCGCTCGTGACCGCCCTCGGCGCGCTTATAATCCCTGCGTAAGGTGGCGTGGTCCTTGAACGTGTCTCCTCTGCCGCCGCCGGTCAGCGCAATGCGACGTTCTGTGCCCGTCTCCATCGAATCCGCGCGTCTCTTTTATGCCGAGGAGTTGTGCCGCCTCAATGGCATCTCCTCGCCAGACCTCTTCGCCGCCTTCGCAACCGTTCCGCGCGAGCGCTTTGTGGGGCCCGGTCCGTGGGTCATTCAAAGCAGCGGCACGAGCTGGTTCACGAAGGACGCCGACCCCACCCACGTTTACCGTGACGCCCTCATCGTGCTCGACGAAACGAAGCGCCTGAACAACGGCCAGCCCAGCCTCTGGGCCATCCACCTCGACCGGCTCCACGTTCGCCCCGGCGATCAGATTCTCCACCTCGGCTGCGGAACAGGCTACTACACCGCCATCCTCGCCGAACTCACGGGCCCAGCCGGCAACGTCACCGCAATCGAAATTGAGGAAGGCCTTGCAGCCCGCGCGCACGTCGCACTCGAACCCTGGCCGCAGGTCACCGTGGTCCACGCCGACGGCTCGTGCGGCCCCTTCGGGCGCGCCGACGTGATTGTCGTCAGCGCCGGCGCCACGCATCCCCTGCCCGCGTGGCTCGCCGCCGTCAAGCCCTCAGGCAAGCTCCTCTTTCCACTCACTTCCACGCGCGGGCCCGGAACCATGGCGCATCTCACCCGCACCGGCGCAGACCACTTCGCGGCCACGCTTCAGGGCTCAGTTTTCTTCGTCGATTTCTCAGGAGCGCGCGATCCCGCCGTCAGCAATGAGCTTGCCCGGGCGCTGCGGCGCGATGAAGGCGCCGGCGTGCGCTCCCTGCGCTGCGATCTTCACGCTCAAGACGAATCCTGCTGGCTGCACGGCAACGGCTGGTGCTTCTCGCGTCTCGCCGCAATCGCCGGTGAACGCGCGTGACAGACGGGGTGCCCCATCCTAAACGCGCTGACTGGGGTCCCCGCGGACAGGTCTTCGTCCGTGGGGCAGTTGAGCGTTGAGGGTGGGATAGCGCCCTCACAGCACCCGCGCCAGCCACTTGCCGGTATGCGAATGCAAATTGCTGGCAATCTCTTCGGGCGGACCTTCGGCAACGATCTTTCCGCCGCCTTCGCCGCCCTCTGGACCCAGATCGATCACCCAGTCGGCGCTTTTGATCACGTCCAGGTTGTGTTCGATCACGATCAGCGAGCCGCCACCGTCGATCAGCTTGCGAAACGCGGTCAGCAGCTTCGATACATCGTCGAAATGCAGTCCGGTCGTCGGCTCGTCGAGGATATAGAGCACGCGGCTGGCCTGCGAAGGTTTGGCCGTCGCATTCACGGCGCGCACTGCGGCCAGATGCGCGGCCAGCTTCACGCGTTGCGCCTCGCCGCCCGAAAGCGTCGTCGCCGACTGCCCCAGCCGCAAATATCCCAACCCAATCTCATCCAGCACCGCCAGTTTTTCGAGCAGTTTCGTCTGCCCGGCAAAAAAGCGCAGCGCCTCCTTGACCGTCATCTGCAGCACGTCGTGAATGCTTTTGCCCTTGTACTGCACATCGAGAATTCTGGGCTGGTAGCGCGTACCGTTGCAGTCCTCGCAGGGCAGCTCCACGTCGGACAGGAACTGCATCTCCACGGTCACCGTGCCGTCGCCCTCGCAGGTGTTGCAACGCCCGCCGGGCACGTTAAACGAAAAATGTCCCGGCGTGAGCGAGAGCCGCTTGGCTTCGGGCTGCGCGGCAAACAGCTCGCGGACCAGATCGAAGCCCTTGATATACGTGATGGGATTCGACCGCGGCGTGCGCCCGATCGGCGTCTGGTCCACCAGCACCACGTCGTTCAGCCGCTCCGCTCCGCTTAGCGCAGTGAACACTCCGGAGGGATCGCCGCCATCCGTCTGCCCCAGCGCCCGCGCCACCGCGCGATATAGCACCTGGTGCACCAGTGTCGATTTGCCCGATCCGGAGACTCCCGTTACCGCGACCAGCATTCCCAGCGGAATTGTCACGTCCAGCCCGTGCAGGTTGTTGGCCCGCGCTCCGCGCAGCACCAGCTTCTCACGGCCCGGCGCGCGTCGCCGCGTGGGCACAGGAATCGCAATCTTCCCGCTCAAATAGCGTCCCGTCAGCGACGCAGGATTGGCCTCGATCTCGGCAAGCACGCCCTCGGCCATCAGTTTGCCGCCGAATTCGCCCGCACCCGGTCCCAGATCGAGCAAATGATCGGCCGCGCGCAAAATGTCGGCGTCGTGCTCCACCACAAGAATCGTGTTTCCCAGGTCGCGCAGCTCTTCGAGAATGTGAATCAAGCGCGCCGTGTCACGCGTGTGCAATCCGATCGAGGGCTCGTCGAGCACGTAAAGCGCGCCCACCAGCCGCGATCCCAGCGAAGTCGCCAGTTGTATCCTCTGCGCCTCGCCTCCGCTCAATGTCGATGCCAATCGATCCAGCGTCAGGTATTCGAGCCCCACCGCGACCAGAAAACTAAGCCGTTGCCGCACCTCAATGAGAATCGGCCCGGCGATTTCCTCCTGCATCGGCGAAAGTTTGAGCGCGTCGAAAAACTCCTTGGCCTGCGCAATGGTCAGCGCCGTCGCCTGGCAAATGTTCTGGCCTGCAATGCGCACGGCGCGCGCATCGGCCCGCAGCCGCTGCCCGCGGCAATCCGGACACTCCGCGTAGCCGCGATACTTCGACAGCATCACGCGCACGTGCAGCTTGTATTTCTTGCGCTCCATCTGCGCAAAAAAGCCCATCACGCCGGCAAATCCATCCTTGCCGCGCAGCACCGTCTCGCGCGCCGCTTCCGGCATTTCTCGCCACGCCACCTCCAGCGGCACGCCCAGCTCCGCCGCGCGTTTGCGCAGTTCGCTAAACCATGGGCGGTACTTGGGCCGGTTCCACGGATCGATCGCGCCATCCAGCAATGTCAATCCCGGGTCGGGAATCACAAGATTCAGATCGTAGTCCACGGTGTTGCCGAATCCCTGGCAGCGCGGGCACGCGCCAAAGGGATTGTTGAAGCTGAACAGTCGCGGCTCCGGTTCGCGCCCCGGCCGATGGCAGTGGGTGCACTCGTACGAGCCGGAAAAACGCAGCCGCCTGCGCTCCGCGGTCTCGTCTCGCGGCGCCTCTTCAAAAATGACCTCGCCTGCCTCGCGATATGCCGTCTCCACGGCGTCCACAATGCGCGGACGATTGTCAGCACTCACAACAATCCGGTCCAAAAGCACAAACACCGGAGCGGAAAGGTCCAGATCGATCAGCGATTCCGGCGTGGAGAACTCGAAGATCCTTCCCTGCTGCCACAGCCGGTTGAATCCGCTCGACCGCAAGTCAGCGAGCCGCGCCTTCATCACCTCGATATGTGCCGCATCGCCGGCCTTCCCCACCGTCTTGGCTTTAGCCGTCTTTTTTGCCGCGCGGCCCGCGGTTTTCTCCGGCCTGGCTTCCGTCTCCGGCGCCGGAGACGCGCTCATTGCGGGAAACAGGACGTTCAGCCGCGCGCCCTCGCCCAGCGCCAGAATCGCTTCGGCCGCCTCGTCCACCGAATTGCGTTTTACCAGCCCATCGCAAAAAATGCAGTGCACTTCTCCGCAACGCGCGTAGAGCAAGCGCAGGTAATCGTAGATCTCTGTCGCCGTCGCCACCGTCGAGCGCGGGTTCCGCGTGGTGTTTTTCTGCTTGATGGCGATGGCGGGAGCCAGCCCGTCGATCTCGTCGGCGTCGGGCTTCTCAATCCGCTCCAGAAACTGCCGCGCATAGGCCGATAGCGACTCCACATACCTCCGCTGCCCCTCGGCATAGATGGTGTCGAAGGCCAGCGAGCTCTTGCCCGATCCCGACACGCCGCTGATCACCGTCAGCTTGCCGTGAGGAATATCGCACGAGAGGTTCTTCAGGTTGTGGGTCCGCGCACCGCGGATGATGATGGCATCGTTCAAGAGGAAGTCTGCTGGCAAGAAGTTGTCCGGCGGCGACACAGACGCCTCAGCGAGGCTCAGAGCGCGACCGACCACTCTCGATTATATGCTTCGGCCCAAGATCGGCTCGCTCGGCGCAATTCGGCCGCACAGGTTCCTCTCACGTTCTCTTTCAATCGATTGCTGCCGGAATGGTGATCAGGGAGGTGTCTGCTTCATGCTTGAGCAACCACGGAACCAGGCAACGCTCAAGCAGCCAGCGCAGACATCTGCTCCAATCCGTGCTGAGTCTCCTCGCGCGATTCGCGATTCAGCACATTGGCCAAGCCAATCAGCGCCTGTGACGCGCACGCTGGGCACTGTTCCGCGCAGTTTCCAATGCAGTTGCAGTCCTGGCAGAGATACGCACACGTCAGGGGCATGTGTTGCATTGAGTTGAAGGTCATGGGCTCACTCCTCCGGTCATCGAATCGCTGGAAGATGATGGCTCACAGGGGAAAGTTGGAGAGAGCTGCCCCGCTCAACTCTCATTGCCAATATAGACGCAACCTGTCCGCCCGAAGTTGCGTTTTTCTTTGTCCCCGCTCTGGCCGAGTCCTGATTCCTTCCGTGGACCGCGTGCGTCCAACCATCGCCAAAGGTATCTTGTTCCATGGCAAGGGATTCCCGCCGAGGCGCGCTGCCGGGACGGCTGGCTCTTCGATGGCCCCCGCTCCATGCCGCTCCGGTCCGGACTCGAGTTAACGCCGGCCGAGGCTGGCCCGGAAGCCGCAACTGATTCCCAGCCCGTACTGAGCCGGTCCAAGGTCAGGCACGGTTGCCGCGCTCCCCGTTACACTGTTCTTTGAGGTACTGCGTGCAACGCCCGGCTCTTCTGGTTCTGCTTTTGGCGCCGCTTCTGGCTCCGGCTGTTGCCTCGGCCCAGGCTTCTCCGCCCGTCGCCGGCCTGTCTTCTCCGGCGCAGCCGCCATCGCAACCCTCCGAGCCCATTCCCGCCGCAGTCGCCGCAGCCGAATCCGCCATCGCCAGCTCCGACTGGAAGACCGCCGAAACGAAGCTCGACGCGTATTTGGCCACCCATCCCACCGATGCGCGCGCTCTCTTCGATGCCGGCTACGTTGCCGACGCGCAGAATCGTCTTGACGACGCGGCCGCTCTCTATCGCCGCGCCATCGTAGCCGATCCCAAATCCTTTGAGGCGCACCTCTCGCTGGGTCTGCTTCTCGCCCGCCAGAACAAGCTGGACGAAGCCCGTCCCGAACTTGCCGCCGCCACAACACTCGATCCCGGCCAGGCCGGCCCCGAACTCAAGGCCCGCGCCTGGCGTGCTCTGGCGCGCATCGATCGCGCCACAGACCCCGCTGCCGCTTCGAATGACCTGCTCGAAGCCCTGAAGCTCTCGCCGGAAACTCCCCAGGACACCCTCCTTGCCGCCGAGTTGGCCGAACAAGCCGGCCAGAACGACGCCGCCGAAACCGCCTATCGCCGCGTACTGGCAAAGGATCCCCACTCTGTCCCCGCCAACGCCGGGCTTGCCCACCTCCTCATTCTGCGCAAGCAATATCCCGATGCCGAAACCCTCCTCCGCGCCGCGCTCTTGAGCGCCCCCGACGATCCCACGCTCAACGCGCAACTGGCCACGGTACTCGCCGCACAGGACAAGGCCGAAGCCTTGCCGCTCCTCCAAAAACTCCACGAGGCGCACCCTGCCGACCCGGCCATCACGCGCATGCTGGGCGAGGTACTGGCCGTAGCCGGTGATTATGCCGGCTCCGATCAGCTTTACCTCCATCTGCTCGCCGCCCATCCCCAGGACCCCAACCTGCTGGTCGCCCACGGCCAGAACCTTGTCCGCCAGGCCCAGATGGAAGCGGCCGTCAAGGTCTTTGACAAGGCCACGCAGATCGACCCTTCCAACGCCGACGGCTGGAGCGGCCTGGCCTTTGCCGCCTCGCGCACCGGGCATCCCGACGTCACCCTGCACGCGCTCACCATGCGCTCCCGCTTTCTGCCGGAAAACGCTTCTACCCTCTTCCTTTGGGCCATTTCCTACGATTCTCTGCACCAAAAGCTGCAGGCCGCCGCCTACTATCATCGTTTTCTCGAGGCTGCGGGCGGCAAATTCCCCGATCAGGAGTGGCAGGCCCGCCAGCGCCTTCAAATCCTTGAAAAATAACCCTTCGCGTGTCCCGGATCCCGGACCGGAAGCCAACTCCTCTCTTTGCAGCTCACTTGCTGCTCTCTTGTCTGCTGCTCTTTTGTCGCCGCCCATTCCGGCACCTCCGTTATTCACTGCATCAAAATTCCGCCCTTTTGCTCTTGCAGATGGCTGCAAAATGCGCGTACTATGAGCACACTCTGGGGCAGAACCGCATTGGTGGAGGTTCCTTATGCGGGCTTTGGTTCCAATCGTCGCCTTCCTCACGCTGAACATGTCCGCCGCATCTGTGTGCGGTTCCTCGGGCGACAACAAGCCGCTTGATCCAGATGCCATCGCCGCGCTCGAGGCGCGTGCCAACCAGGCCCAACCGCGCGAACAATGCTTCCTCTATGCACAGCTCGTCCAGCAGATGACGGAGCTCAGCATCCGCCAATATGCGGCCGGCGACTTCAACAAGGCCACCAATTTGCTTATGCAGGTGCAGCGCATCGCGCAAAAGATCCATCTCTCCCTCGCCGACAATGACAAGCGCCTCAAGAACGCAGAAATCCTGCTCAACCACTCGGTCTTCCGCCTCAACGAGATGCTCCACGCCAGCAGCATCGAAGACCGCCCGCTGGTGGAGCAAACCCTGGCGCAGGTGACCAAGGCGCAAAACGCCACCTTGATGCAGGTCTTCCGCAAGTAGCCGCGCCGCAGCCGCCAGAACGGTCCACTGTTCACTGTTCACTGTTTGTGCTTGAATAGAAGCGCTGGAGGCATGCCGCCATGCGTCCATTTTTGGCCGCTCTCTTTTGTCTGCTCTTGAGCGCGCCTCTCGCCGCCCAACAGCAAAAGCGCGAGCCCCTCACCGAAAAGCAACAGGACGAGATCGCTGAAGCCGGCATCGATCCCGTGGCCCGCGTCAATTTGTACGTCAAGTTTCTCAATGACTACTGCGACACCATCAAGGGGCTGATCCCACGCGTGAAGTCCGCCTCCCGCGCCCGCCGCATCGACGACGAGCTGCAGGATTTTGCCGCCCTCATGGATGAGCTCGGCGACAACCTCGATCTGTTTTCCCAGCGCAAGGCCGACATTCGCAAGTCGCTCAAGGATCTCAATGAGTCCATTCAGCGCTGGCAGGGAGTCCTGCACAACCTGCCGAGCGAACCCGGCTTTGAGTTGTCATTGAAGGAGGCGATCGATAGCGCCAACGATCTCGCCGGCCAAGCCAAAGAAATTACCGCCGACCAGGAAGCCTATTTCAAAGCTCATCCCGACGAGAAGGGCCAGGACCGCTACGAACCGAAGTGAGGCAGGGAGTAGCCAGTAGGGAGTAGCCAATAGGTAGCAGCGATCACGCAGAATTTCCTCAACTGCTGCTAAAATCCCTCGTTGACTTACCGCGCAAAGCGGAGAGCAACGGAGAGAGAATGCATGGCCACCTCACTTAAGGACCTCATCGTATGGCAAAGATCTGTTGAACTTAGCCTGGCAATTTACAAGCTCACTGCCGGGTTTCCTTCGGCGGAACAGTTTGGTCTGACGAACCAGCTGCGCCGGGCCTCAGTCTCCATCGCCAGCAACATCGCTGAGGGTTATGGCCGACCAACGAGAGGAGAATATCTTCAGTTTCTCGGTCATGCGAGGGGCTCAAACTGTGAGGTGCAAGCGCAGCTTGTCATTGCCGAGGGACTCGGGTTTGGCGCAGAGGCGAAACGCCGCCACGCAGAAGGTCTGTGCGATGAAATTGGCCGGATGCTCGTTGTGATGATGAGGAAGCTGAGAGTGTAAGGTCCTATTCCCTATTGGCTACTGGCTATTGGCTACTCCCTGCTCCCCTGTTATTCTGGCTTCGGTGGCCCCCGACGTCGCTCCCATCTTTCACGAAGAGTACCGCGCCCTCCGCCCGCGCGCGCCCATGCCGCCCATCCATGTGCGCTTCCGCCGCTTCACCTCGCTCAACACCACCATTCGCCTGCGCGAGGGCGAGATCTTCGTCAGCCTCTCCGACCTGCTCGAAGGCGCGCCGGAGTCCGTCCTTCACGCCATCGCGCACATCCTTCTTGCCAAGCTCTACCGCAAACCCATCGACCGGGCGCACAATCTGCGCTACAAACGCTTCGCTACCAGCGCCGCAGTCACGCGCCAAACTGACCTCATCCGCACCGCGCGCGGCAGCAAGCGCTACTTCGGACCCGAGGGCCGCTACTTTCATCTCGAAGAGGTTTTTGACTCGCTTAACCTGCGCTTCTTCGGCGGCCTGCTCGGCCGTCCCGACCTGACCTGGAGCGAACACCACGCCAGGCGCTCGCTGGGCCACTACGACGCCGCGCACAACACCATCGTCGTCAGCCGCGTCTTCGACCGCCCCTCCAGCCCGCGTTACGCGATCGAATATTTGCTCTACCACGAGATGCTGCACCTGAAGCATCCCGTTCGTACGCGCGGCCTGCGCCGCTGCGTACATTCCCGCGAGTTTAAAGCTGAAGAAGCGCGCTTTCCCCAACTCGCCGAGGCCCGCGCCTTCATCAAGCGGCTATCCTGAGCCGAACTGCCATTTAACTCGGCCTGCGTGAGCCAAACTCTTCGCCTCTCGCCTGCGATATCCTAGCCTCTTCACATCTCTCCTTTGAGGTGACTTGACGTGAGCCAGAATCCCCGCCTCGTCCTGACCGAGCGCTTCACTCAGGCTGTCGAATACGCGCGGCAGTTGCACACCGAGTACCGCAAAGGCACCGGCATCCCGTACATGGCGCACTTGATCGGCGTGGCCGCGCTGGTGATGGGTGAGGCTGACGGCCGAACCCCTGTGACAGAGGACATGGTGATCGCAGCCCTGCTGCACGACGCCGTTGAAGACCACGGCGGCATGCCGCGCCTGCGCGAAATTGAGCAGCGTTTCGGGCCCGGCGTAGCCCGCATGGTCGCAGCCCTCTCCGACACCTTCGCTGAGGATCACGATAAGAAGGAAGGGTGGGAGGACCGCAAAGTGAATTACCTTGCACGGCTGCGCCATGAACCAGACGACGTCCTGCTCATCTCCGCCGCCGACAAGCTCTACAACGCGAAGGCTATTCTGGATGATTTCAAGGAAATTGGCCCAGCAGTCTTTGAACGGTTCAAGCGCGGGAAAGATCAACAGCTATGGTATTTCGACGAGTTGCTGAAAGTTTTCCGCTCACATCCGCCGAATCGAATCGTGAACGACCTGGAGCGCGTCGTCCAGGAGCTGCACGCACTTATGTCAAACAAGGCGTAAATCCCCGGGAGTTGGTTTTCTAGTCTCTAGTCTCTAGTCCCTAGTCCCTAGTCCCTAGTCCCTAGTCCCTAGTCTCTAGTCTCTAGTCTCTAGTCCCTAGTCCCTGTACTTCCAAGGCTCCTGTCAGGCTGCTCACCTTCGTCACATCGTGGCTCTTGCACCACGATTCGAGCCCCTTCGCCAGCCGCTCCGTCGCACACGGATCGGCATAGCTTGCAGTCCCCACCTGAATTGCCGTCGCGCCCGCCAACAGAAATTCGACCGCGTCCGTCGGCGTCACGATTCCGCCCATCCCCAGCACGGGGATCTTCACGGCCCGCGACGCTTCCCAAACCAGGCGCAGCGCGATGGGTTTGATGGCCGGCCCCGACAGCCCTCCGGTCACATTGCTCAGCCGCGGCTTGCGCTCCTCGGCATTGATCGCCATGGCCAGAAACGTGTTCGCCACACTCACTGCATCGGCTCCGCTATCCGCGGCCACGCGCGCCATGTGCGCAATCGAAGTCACATTCGGCGTCAGCTTCACAATCAACGGCCGGCCCACAACCGCCTTTGCGCGGCTCACCAGGTACTCCAGCGACCCCGCATCCGCCCCGAACGCCATGCCGCCTGCATGCACGTTCGGGCACGACACGTTCAGCTCGTACGCCGCAATCCCCTCCGCGTCGTTCAGCCGCTCGATCACTCCCACGTACTCGTTTACCGTATACCCGAAGATATTCACGATGACCTTGCACCTGGGGTAGCGCCTCATGGGTGGCAATTTGTGCTCAATGAACTCCCGCACACCCACGTTCTGCAGCCCCACCGCATTCAGCATCCCTGCCGCCGTCTGCACAAGGCGCGGGGCCGCATGGCCTGCCATCGGCTCCAGCGAGATGCCCTTGGTGACGATCGCGCCCAGCCGCTCCAGCGAAACAATCTCTTCGAATTCGATGCCGTAACCAAAGGTGCCGCTGGCAGCGATCACTGGATTCACCAGCTCCAGTCCGGCAAACCTTACTCGCATGTCGGGTTTCACTTGGCGCCTGTCTTCCTTTGTGTCCAGGGTCTGTTCACACTAGCTGACTTTCCTGCCGCGCTCACGAAGCTGCGGACTTCCGCGGGCCTTCGTCCATGATACCCGCCCACGCGAAGCGCCGCTTTGCGCTCCATGCGCTTCACCCCAATGCAGAAAGGCCCTCCGGCTCAAACCGGAGGGCCTCTGCTTTTGCTTTTGCTTTTGCTTTTGCTTTTGCTTTTGCTTTTGCTTTTGCTTTTGCTTTTGCTTTTGCTTTTGCTTTTGCTTTTGCTTTTGCTTTTGCTTTTCCTATTCCCTATTCCCTAGTCCCTATTCCCTGTTCTTACGCCGTCACCGTCTCGCTTGCGTCCACCTTCACCGGTGTCAGCCAGCCAAACCGGTCCGGCTTCAGGCCGTTGGCAATGCCGAAGAACTCGTCGGCGATCCTCTTGGTAATCTCGCCGGGCTTGCCGTCGGCAATCACCACACGGTCGATCGAGCGGATCGGCGAAACCTCTGCGGCGGTGCCTGTAAAGAAGACCTCGTCGGCGATATACAGCAGCTCGCGCGGAATCGACTGCTCGGTCACCGTCAATCCCAGGTGGCGCGCAATGGTCAGCACACTGTCGCGCGTAATCCCCGACAGCGCCGAGTTGGCGAGCGGCGGCGTGAACAGCACGCCGTTACGCACGATAAAGATGTTCTCGCCCGATCCCTCGCTCACCAGCCCATTCACATCCAGCGCGATCCCCTCCTGGTAGCCGTTGATTTCGGCTTCCATGTGGATCAGCTGCGAGTTCATGTAGTTCGCTCCGGCCTTGGCCAGCGCCGGCATGGTGTTCGGGGCCAGCCGGTTCCAGCTGGAGACGCACACATCGGCCCCTCCGTGTCCGGCAATGTACTTGCCCCACGGAAAATTGGCGATGTACACCTCGATCGGCGAGCCTTTCGGGCTCACGCCCATCTCGCCGTAGCCGCGCAGAATAATCGGCCGGATATAGCACGGCGCCACGCCGTTGGCTTCAATCACATCTACCACGCCCGCGCACAACTCCTCCAGCGTGAACGGAACTTCCATGCGATAGATCTTGGCCGAGTCGAGCAGCCGTTGCATGTGCTCCGGCAGGCGGAACACCGCCGACCCGTGCGGTTGCCCGTAGCAGCGAATCCCCTCGAACACGCTGGAGCCATAGTGGATCACGTGGCTCATCACGTGGATCGTGGCCTGCTTCCACGGAATCAGGTCGCCGTTGTGCCAGATCTTCTCAGTGGTTTGGATGGGCATGGGGGTTGAAGTACTCCTTGGTGTGCGATATTTGCGCACTTCTTAAAAGGGTGTCATGCTTCGCCATTTGCTGGCAAGCGCCGAGGTTCTTGAAAGGTTAACGCCCCTCCCGCCAAAGCACTTAGGATCTCTGATCTCTGATCTCTGTTCCCTGTTCCCTGTTCTCTCGTCCTTAGTCCCTGTTTTCACCACGGCAGCGCCTGTCCCAGATGAAAATACCCGCCCGTGGGCCCGTCCTCAGGCAATGTGGCCAGCGCCGCGCTTGTCTGGGCGCCTTCGCTCAACTCCATCGGCGCCTCCGGGCCGCCCATATCCGTCTTCACCCATCCGGGATGCGCCGAATTCACTTTGATCTTCGTAACGCGCAGATCGTACGCCAGATGCACCGTGAACGCGTTCAGCGCCGTCTTCGATGCGTCGTAGGCAAAGGATTTGGCATGGTAAATCGGAGAATTCGGATCGGCATGCAGCGTCAGCGACCCCAGAATGCTCGAAAGATTCACAATCCGCCCCGCCGGACTCTTCTCGATCAAGGGCAGCAGCTTCTCCGTCAGCGCCACCACCGCAAAAAAGTTGGTCTCAAACACCTTGCGCAGCACCGTCATGGGAACATCGGCGGCCCGGTGCTCCGGACCCGTCCCCGGAAACGTTCCGCCGGCGACTCCCGCGTTGTTCACCAGGATGTCGAGCCGGCCGTAACGCGAGTTGAAATAGTCGTACGCCGCCTGTTGGCTCGCCGGATCCGTTACGTCCAACCGCAGCACATCGGCATCCACTCCTGCCGCGCGCAGCTTCTTCACAGCTTCTTCACCCTCGGCAAGATCCCTCGACCCAATCACGACCTTCGCCTTGCCTTTCAGTTCCAGTGCGGTCTGGAAACCCAATCCACGATTCCCGCCGGTAATCAATGCAATCTTCTCTGCCATCGGTCAAAATTCTCCTGTCCTGCTTTGGATTCCCGAACCCAGCCAAAAGGTTCAAGCTCTTCTCCCGCCAAGCGAGCCCTCTTCCCTAGTCCCTAGTCCCTAGTCCCTAGTCCCTAGTCCCTAGTCCCTAGTCCCTGTTCCCCAGTCCCTATTCCCTATTCCCTGTCCCCTGACCGATACTCTCTCTATGGCCGAACCGCCGCAAAAAATCGAGCCGAAGCAAGACGCCATCCGCATCTCGCCCGGCCCGCGCATGAAGGCCGCCCTGCTGCTCGCCATCCTCGCCGACATCGTACAGGTCATCCTCTTCCCCATCTTCTTCGCCGGAGCCGAATCTCCCCCCGACGACATCCTCGACCTTTCCATGGCAGGCATCCTCTCCTGGCTCCTCGGCTGGCATTGGGAGTTCCTGCCCTCTTTCGCCGGCAAACTCATCCCCGGCTTCGACCTCGTTCCTCTCTGGACCCTTGCCGTCGCCAACGTCTATCGCAAATCCCGTCCGCGCGCGGGAACCATCGACCCAGCCGCGTAAGAACGCCCCACCCCATAGGCCGCACTCTCTCTTATTCATTCGGCAATTACCAGTGTTTTGAAAGGGCGCGGCTTCACGGCTTGCTGAAAAATTGCCGGAGCCATGTTTTGTAACAAGGGCACGGCTTTAGCCGGGCCGCAACAACAAGGGATAGGACGGGGCTTTAGCCCCTGAGGGATTCTCCCCTGGCGAAAACTCTTTTTGCAGATTATTTCGCAGATTGTGCGCACAATAGTCTCATGTTGCCGCTCCAAATAGGTTGCCAATGCGCAAGGAATGCCCCGGCGGCGTGTCAGGCAAGCAGTCAAAAGTTAATGGAAAGGTAACGATTAGAACCCCAAACGGCGCTTAACTCGTCTGCCAGCAAGAACATGAAAATAAGTCGTTTTACACGAAAAACTTAGCCCATATCGCCTGCGCCACAGACTATTACGCACGTGCCACAGAATGCGCTGAGCTGGTCTGATTACCTTACCGTGACGGGGCATACGGTATTAGCTCTTTGCTTTGCGCGCCCGCCTTCAATACGTCCTCTTCCGGAAAGACGATCGGCTCAAGATGGGGCCTCCCCTCGATATGAGCGGAGAATTGGTCTACCGGGTGGGCGAAAATGATTCGCCCAGCGTCTTCCCCGACTAGTCGATCTAGTAAAACATCACAGAAAGTCTTTAAATACAATATCTTCACCTCTCATCGATTCCTCCATCGCGAAGCATAGCAGAATCCGAGAACCCTTCCATATTTTTTATCGGATTCCGTATTTGCAATTTACGAGTCCGTAGATGTATCATCATTCATCAACTTCCGCCGTATACTGACAGTGAGGTTCAAATGGAAGCCAGCGAGAAGAAGCAAGCAGCCCCTCCGTATGTGGCATACAAAACGCTCTCGAACTTTCTTGATCGCTTTAAACAAGGGGTTCCGGGGCGCATTGATCGCGGCCTGATGGGTTCGATGTCCGGAGCGGCCCAGAGTCAGGTCACTACGGCTCTCCGCTATCTAGGGATGATTTCAGACAAGGGGATTCCACAGCCACTGTTACATCGCTACGTGAGTGGACAGGAAGATGAACGACGGGCCGCACTTCTGGAAGCCCTGACTAAATCCTATCCATTCCTTTTTGGTGACCACTTCGACCTGGCGAGGGCCACCGCCCAACAGCTCCGGGAGGCTTTTGAGGCCAACACCTCAGCCACTGGCGAAACGTTAGGTCGATGCATGTCGTTTTTCAGGGACGCCGCAGCCGACGCAATGCTCATCGTTTCGCCTTACATCAAGGAGAAGAGGCCTCGCGTTGCAGGCCCCAGAAAGAAGCCGTCAGCCCGAAAGGAAAAGAGTACAGCAGATCCAATTCCTGCATCGCAGCATTCCGGCGTTTCGCCATTAGGAGGGATGCAGGCGCAGACGAGCATGCTGTTGTCAGGGCTGTTTTTGCGGCTCCCCAGACCGGGGACGGTATGGCCGCGTGAAGAGAGGGACGTATGGCTGCAAACGCTTCAGAACGTGCTGCTGCTTGAATATCCAGAGCACTAAGGAAGGTTTAACGGAGAGCGTCTAGCGGGTGCTAGAACTGGGATTTATACCCTGGGATTGCTGAATGGCAACGGAGTTCGAATCTCCCGCCCTCCTCTCGGTGAAATTGCGTAATGGGATGGAGATGGAGTGGAGGATTTGAAATCACAACCTGAGGCCGTCTCAGCTCAGCCGCCAGCATGCCCCAAGAACCGCGAATTCGCGTCTATACCCGAACTATATGCCGCTTTTCAGAAGGAATTGGAGGGCAAGCAATTCTCGGACCCGAACGGCAAGGTCGCAACGTTTCGTGCAGAGGATTTTCCCCATTTAGTGAAATTGGAATTCTTTGATCGGAAGCAAAATCGCTGGGTTGACGCTAGGGCGAAGGCCGTAATTCCTCAGCTGCAAAACGGGACATTCGATGAGGCGCGATATCGCATCGCGGACGCTTCCCGTCCCAGAACACTGTTCTGGATACCCGAGATTATTGCCAGCCCCGACTCCACTGATCCAAACAGAAGGAACACAAGGAATGATGTATATGCGAAAAGGTATCGGAGAAAAGGGAGCGGGGCGACGCTCAAGATTGTGCTGGTAGAGACGCAGCCGGACGGAACTCGGACCGTTCAAACCTCGTTTTGGAGCGACGATAGATATCACGCGAACTGCGTTCACAAGAAAATGACGCCTAAATAGAGAAGGCCACCCTGCGGTGGCCTTCAATGCCCATTACCCTGGGACCAGGGAATAGCCCGTATCTCAACGGGCGTCAAACTGCTTATATGATGCCCTACATTATCGGGGGATTCAATACCTACAATAGGCCATTGTCCGACAATCTTTGATGTCGTTCCCTCATCCTCAACCCCTAACAACACCTTTTCAACATAATCTTCGCTTGAAGAAACATTGGATTTAGGCGTATAGCGAAGCCAGTGAAGGTCGAAAAGGACAAATTTGACGCGCTGCTTTCCCGGCTCCCGAAATAGAAGCCGGAAAAGACTGTGGCAACAAAGGGGACTCCTACGCGACGTGAGCCGATAATCCCTAAGCCTCGGCCGCCGGCACTCAGACGAACTCTGTGCATAGTATTGGTGCGATGACGGCCATGCGGCGTACCGTGTGGCGGGACCCGCCCTCACCCCTGCGAATGCCGAAGCACCCGGCCGCTGCTTGAGAGCCAAACTATTTTCGGGCACTTTTGCAGATTATTTCGCAGATTGTGTGCACAATGGTCTTAAGTTGCCGCTCCAACCAGGCTCCCAATTCGCAGAGAATGCCTCGGCGGCCGGAGCCGCAATGAGCCGAAAGTTGACCAAAGAGTAATAATCACCCCGAAAATGGCCTCTAACCCCTTCGGTTGGACGATTTTGCGTCGTAACTCGTTTATTTTCAACGGGCTACAGCCACAGATCAGAGGTACAAGTCGCTGAAAACAAGCCACTTAACCCCCAAATGGGTATGGGGGGAGGGGTAACGAAAAGATATCGTACAGCAGGAACGCCGTCGTGTATTTGCTAACTCCGCTAACTCCGCTAGCTCCGCTGACTCCGCTACCTCGCCGCCAACTCTTCCACCGTGACGTCATACGGCGGCAAGACGCCGCATTCGGCCGCCATGCGGAAGAACCCCCGCATCCCCTCCACGCACTCCTCGTCGAGCACGTAGTGGATGTTGGCAGTCAGGTACGTCCGGATGGTCTCCTCGGGAATGGGAGTCCGCTTGGACCACTCGGCCACCAGGGCGTCCATGTTCGCAAGCCCGTGGTCCCGCGACTGAATGAAGTCTTCAGCAACCCTCTCGTCCAAAGGGCTGCTGCATGCAATGCCAGCGCCCCACACCGCCGACACAAAGGGCAACCCGGTCAAAACGTTCCACTCCGCGGCCAGGTCGCGATATTGAAGCTGCTCGCCGGTCCGCTCCATGCGGTTGAATCGCTCTTCGAGAGCCAGTAACGCGGGATCGCCGATCAGGATGGCGGCGTCGGCGCGCTCCAGCATCAGGTCCAGATCGGCAGCCATGGGCAAAAACTGGATCCCAGGATTGCCCCACTTCTGGAAGAGGATGCGCGCGTAGGCAACCGTGGTGCGGCTGGCCGTATCGGCGGCAACCGATTGCAAATCGGTGAGCAGTTGGCTCACCCGGTGCACCAGCAGCAGCGAGCGCACGCGGTCCTTTGAGGCGATGGTGCAGCCGGGCAGAATGCGCACCTCCGGCGACGTGGCCAGCGCGGCAATGGGAACCAGGCCGATATCCGCCTGCCCTGAAGCCAGGCGCACCGCGCACTCCGCCGGCGTCATGCGGTCGATGCGGTATCGCTTGGCGAGCTCATCGCAAAGCGGGGGGTGCTCGAAATCCCACATCAGCGGCGCAGGATTCATAAATCCAATCGCCGCGATACGCAGCCGTGCGTCGCGCGCTTCGTTCACATTTTTTAGACTATCAATCCCTGCGCCGGGTTTCACGGCGAAATGCGTATGTGGAAACGGATTGGTCAACTCCGCGCAGCGGGGTTTTCCGCGAGCTGGTTTCCCTACCGCGCTTGACAGCGCAAGCCCGCCGCCTCGGATAATCGAGGCCATGCGATGGATTGTTTTCTTCGCGTCTCTGGCTGTTGCCGCAGGCGCTTCCGCGCAACAAGTGGTTCAACTCCCGCCTCCGCCAGCAGCCTCGGCGCCGGCTGCCGACACCTTCCGCTTCGTCTCCGACGCTCCGGCCGGTCCCGGCTGGGGCCGCCCTGATGAAATCGCGCGCAAATATTTTCACGAGAATTTGACAGTGCTCTTTGAGCGCACGCTCACGCTCGACGCCGCCCTTCCGCCGCGCACCACGTTGCGCTGGATCTTTACCGGCCCGCGCGCCGGCCTTACCGTCGAGCTCACTTCGAGCAAGGTCCGCATCGCGGAACGCTACTACGATTCCATGGCGCTTTACGAGGGCCAGGGCAACTTTCCTGAGAAAACCACCTTCGCCGAAGAGCGCCAGTTCACAGGCGATGCGCGCGCGCTCACCGTCATTGCCGATGCCCATCTCGCCGTGCGCGTTCTGGTTAACGGCCAGCAACTTCTCGAAGCTCCGCTGCTCTTTGACCTTACGCGCCACCAATTGATGCTGGCTGCCTCGCGCACCGCGCATCAGGTCGTCTCAGGCTCGCTGTTCAGGCCCGATCTCAAGAGCGCGACCATCACCATCAATGCATCGCAGGTGCACCAGACCATGCTCGGCTTCGGCGGCAGCCCCAGCATTGCCGCCTACGCCGAGTTGAGCGACGAGGGCAAGCGCGTCTACTGGCAAATCCTCAAGCGCTACAACCTGCTGCTCTTTCGCGAGTACCCGATGGGCACCGAGCTCAAGCCCGACCTGAGCAATCTCGAGGATCTCGCCGACGCCACTCCGCACTACTACGGCGACAACTTCCCCAACAGCGAGATGTCGAGCTTCGACTACAGCCGTCATGTGCTCGATCTGGGCGGAAGCGTCATCTACGAGCTTTGGGCCCTGCCCTCATGGGCCACTTTGCCCTGGAACGGCTCGCACGCCACGAACACCTGGAACAAGCCCATCAAGCAGGTAGCAAATCCCGACGAATACGCGCGCCTCATCGTCACCTACTGCAGGAAAGCGCAGGCAGCTACGGGTTCCGCCCCGGCCATCGTCGGCATCGAGAACGAAGTCGACCAGCCGCCCGAGGTCTTCAGCGCCATGGCGCTCGCCCTGCGCCGCGAACTCGACAAGGCGGGATTCACCGCGACCAAAATCCACATGGCCGACGCCAGTTACATGTTCCTTGGCATCGATCGTGTTACGGAGCTGCGCAAGAATCCTGAGGCGTGGAAGGCCATCGATTACGCCGCCGTACATGAATACGACTTTCAGGAGTTCCTCGCCAATCCCGACTTGTACGACGCGCGCATGAAGCAGATGCACGAAGCCGCGGATGGCAAGCCCTTCCTTGCCACGGAGATCTGCATCAACGATCCGCACTACCAGGAGCCTTCGTACCGCATCGCCTTTGCCGTGGCGCAGCTTTACCACAAGAACCTGACCGAGCTGGACGCCGTGGCGCTGATGTATTGCTGGCTGCTGCTCGATGTGGAGCAGCCCACCTTCGCCGGTTCGCGCTCGCTGCTTGCCCCCGACCGCACGCGCGGCTGGATTCCCGTGCCGAGCAGCTATCAGTTGCGCGTGATGGGCGCATTCAGCCGCCACATCGTCAGAGGCATGGAGCGCATCGGCGTGGATGCGAGCGATCCTGACCTGCTCGCAACCGCATTCGCCGATGGGCAGAACGAAACGCTGGTCGTCGTCAATCGCTCGGCTACGGCGCGCAAGCTCACGGTCGAGGGCGCCGGTCATCCCTGGGCCGAAATGGAACGCACCGGCCTCGAAGAAGAGAATGCCGTCTCCGCCGTTCCGGGAGAAGTGGTGGTTGAGCCCGGAGAAATTGTGGTCCTCTCCGCCATCAAGGCCGAATAATGCCCACTCCGCATAGATTGTGGGGTGCCCCACGTCCGGATTTTCGGACGTGGGATAGCGCGCAGTACACTTGCCTTCGGGAGTATTCCCGCATCGATTGAGGTCTTCCGTGCTGCGTACCTGCATTCTTTCACTGTGCCTCGTGTCCTTTGGTAGCGCGGCCGTTCTCTCCGCACAGGTCGTCATCGACCATCGCTACGCAAACAGCGACGCGCAGAGCCTGATCGGCCTGCCGATGGGCAGCCACAAGACCATCGTCGACAAGCAAGGCGATCTGAAGTGGTCGCAATGGAGCCTGAAACGCAAACCGCTCGACACGCCCATCGGCTTCAGCGACCAGATGGACGGCGAGCTCGCCATCCAGGCATTCGCCGCTACCGATCCACTCAAAGTCAACAGCCAGCAACTCTATCGCGGCCGCTATCCGTTCATCGTCTCGACGGCGCACTCCGGCAGCCTCACACTCGAAGAGCTCGCCTTCGCCGTCGATCCCGATGCCAAACCCGGCGAAATCCCCACCGCCCACTCCGGCGCAAAAGCATTCGACGTGGTTTGTCTCACCATCAACAACGACGGCGCATCCGCAGCGGACGTCACGCTGAAGCTGAGCGGGCGGGAGCGCAATCTCCCCGGCCACGTCGTCGGCCACATGCTCGAGAACGGCGCCGGTGAAGACGTTGCTCTGGTGACCGAAACTGCCGGCGCCACGGTCGCCGCCGAAGACAACGGCCTGACGCTTACTCTGCATCTTTTCGTTCCCGCACAAGGCAAGAAATCGATCTGGATCGAACTTCCCTACGAGTGGCCGGTCGCGCGAAACGGCGAACTCTCGCGCGAGAGCGGCGAAGCGCTGCTCGCCAAGGCCGTTGCCCAATGGGACAGCCTTTGGGCGCACGCAACCAAAGTCGAGTTTCCGCAGAAGGACCTGACCGATTTCTATTACTCGTCGATCGCTTACGTGCTCATCCTCACCGAATTCGATGCGCGCGGCGATCTATGGGCGCTGGATGGTCCCGCGGTCTACCGGCAGTACTGGGGCCGCGGCGAATACTTCCAGGCGCGCGCCATGGAGGTTGCGGGATTCATGGAGCCCGCGCGGCTGAGCGTGGAGCACGCCTTCCATGTCATCAACGACGACGGCGAGTGGGACTTCCCTCCCACCAGCGGCTGGCCTGCATGGGATAACTCCGGTGGCAACGCCGCAGCAGTCTGGGACTACTACCTCTTCTCGCGCGACAAGCAGTGGCTCGCCAAAGCGTATCCCGATCTGCTCCAATCCGCGTCGTGGATTCGCGATCACCGCGAAGAGTCCACGCTCGAAGGTGTGGACGGCATTCCCGCCGGCGCGCGGCCCATCCATCGCATGCTTCCTTCAAAATGCCGCACTGAACCCAATCCCCCGCTCAAGCCCGGCGAGAAGACGTATTGGTACGGCCTGCTGCCGTGGAGTTACGGCGACTCGGGCCTGCCGGAGGGCCACTCCTTTTCGCACAACTTCCTCGCGGACTACGCGATCAAAGTCACCAGCGAGGCCACGACCGTGCTAGGCCATCCGAATGACGCCGCCTGGCTCGATCGCGAATATCAGGCCTTCACGGCAGCTATTCACGAAGATGTCAACCGCGCCGTGACGCTTGAAACCATCACTCCGCCGTATCTGCCTGCCATGCCCACGTATCCGCAAGGCGCTTACTCGCAGACCTTTCTCGCGGTCTATCCCACCGGCCTCTACGCGCCCGACGATCCGCTCGTCACCGGACTGATCACGCGCATGGAGCGCGAGGAGAAGCAGGGCCTGCCCACCAATATTGCCTGGGCCGGACCCGCCGGCGTCTGGGCGGGCGAGTCAATGAACATGGCGGAGACCTATTTGTTGCGCGGTGAAAAGCAGAAGGCCGCAGACATGCTCGCCGCAGCGCTCAACCACAGCTACACCACGAACGTGTGGAAGGAAGAGATTCTCGTGGAAGTGGACGCGCCGCGCGCTTGCGACACACCGCACAGCAAACGCTCCAATATGGAAGGCACGGGCGACATGCCCGAAGCCTGGGCCAACGCCAATCTTGTGCTTCTGCTGCGCGACATGCTGCTGAACGAGCGCGACGGCAAACTGCATCTGCTTCCCGGTCTGCTGGCAAGCTGGGTGCCCGAGGGCAAAACGCTTACCCTCGACAACGCGCCTGTCACGACTGGCGGCACAGTGAGCCTGCGCGTGGAGCACGTAAACCCAACGCTCTGGCGCGTCACCATCGATCCGCGTGGCGTGCCGCGCGATTTCGTTCTCCACTTCCCATTCGAGCCCGGTGCGCTCGTTCGCGTCGATAATAAGGGGACCATTACTTCAGGGCAGTTTAACCTGAGTCTCGACAAACCCAACACCGTGGAGCTGAACTCGAATGAAGCGCCGTGACTTTCTCTATAGCGCGAGCGCGGCCGCGGCTTCTTGTCTCACGCCTCATCGGCTTTTTGCGTAAAGCAGAGACATAGGGGGAATCATGGCACGAGGAAAGAAGCAATGGAGCAGACGGCGTTTTCTGCGCGACGCATCGCTGACAGGAGCTGTGCTGGCGCAGCGCGGTTCCCTTCCCGCGTTGAGCGCGGAGATCCCTGCGGAAAGCATCCCCAGCGAGCACGTCCTCTTCTTCGAGCAGCCCGCGGCCGCGTGGCCCGACGCGTTGCCTGTAGGCAACGGACGGCTCGGCGCCATGGTCTTTGGCAATCCGGCCAAAGAGCGGCTGCAATTGAACGAAGAGACCGTCTGGATGGGCGAGCGGCGCGATCGCGACAATCCCCAGGCCAGCCGTACGCCCGAGGTGCGCAAGCTGCTCATGGCCGGCAAGGTTCACGAGGCTGAAGCTCTTGCCGCGCAGGTCATGATGGGCGTTCCGGACCGCCTGCCCTGCTATCAAACACTCGGCGACCTTTGGCTCGATTTCGATAACGTGCCCGTTGCCGTGACGGGTTACCGTCTTGAACTCGATCTCGACGAGGCCGTGGTGAAGACGCGCTTCAACACTGCGGGCGCACAGTGGACGCGTGAAGTATTCAGCTCGGCGCCACGCAATGTGATCGTCGCGCGCATTGAATCCACGCGACCCTTCGCGCTCACGGTGCGGCTCGATCGCCCCGCACACAGCGAAACCACTGCGGAAGCCAGCGATCGCCTGGTGATGACGGGCGCGGCACGGCCCGTGAAACCCACGACCGATCCGAAGACACAAGAGCGGCAGGCCGGAGTGGCATTCCGCGCTGAATTGAAGGCCATCCCTGAAGGCGGCACGGTGCGCGCCGCGGGCAACACTCTGCGCATCGAAAATGCGCGTTCCGTTACGCTGCTCCTTACTGCCTCCACCGATTTTCGCGAACACGACGAGGCCGGAATGGCCGCAGCCTGCGCCCGCAATCTGCGCTCCGCGGCCGGCCGCAGCTACACGGAGCTGCGCGGCGAGCACGTGGCCGACTACCGCCGCTATGCCGGCCGCACCAATCTTCGTTTGCTTGACGGCCCCGACCCGTTGCGCGACGTTGCGACCGACAAGCGTATGGAGCGCCTCCGCAATAGCGGCGACGATTCCGGCCTCATCGCCGCGTACTTTCAATACGGCCGCTACATGCTTATCAGCAGCAGCCGCCCGGGTACGCTTCCGGCCAATCTGCAGGGCATCTGGAACGAGAGCCTCGACCCGCCGTGGGGATCGAAGTTCACGGTGAACATCAATGCCGAGATGAACTACTGGATGGCCGAATCCGCGAATCTCGCCGAGTTGCACGCGCAATTATTCGATCTGCTCGACTCGACGCGCCCCTTTGGTTCTGCCACGGCGCGCAAGTATTACAACGGCCGCGGATTGGTGGTGCATCACAACACCGACATCTGGGGCGATTCGATTCCCGTCGATCACGTACAGGCCGGCGTGTGGCCCCTGGGTGCGGCGTGGATCTCGCTGCATCTCTTTTCGCATTACGCGTACTCGCTCGACACTGCCTTCCTGCGCGACCGCGCCTACCCACGGCTCAAAGAGATTGCCGAGTTCTTTCTCGACTACCTTGTCCCCGGCCCTGATGGAACCCTCCTCAGCGGACCCAGCCAATCGCCGGAAAACAAATACAAACTTCCCGACGGCTCCACGGCCAGCCTGTGCATGTCTCCTGCCATGGACACCGAGATCGTTCGCGCGGTTTTCGATCGCGTCTCCCGGTCCAGCAAGATTCTTGGCGTCGATGATGCTCTTCGCGCACAAGTTGATGCCGCCGCGAAACGCCTGCCGCCATTCAAAGTTGGCAAGACCGGCGCGTTGCAGGAGTGGAACGAGGATTATGGCGAAACTGAGCCCGGTCATCGCCACATCTCGCACCTCTTCGCGCTTTACCCGGACCACCAGATCACGCTGCGTGAGACGCCCGATCTCGCCAAAGCCGCGCGCGCCGTGCTTGAGCGCCGCCTGGCGAACGGAGGCGGCAGTACCGGCTGGAGCCGCGCCTGGATTGTGAATTGCTGGGCGCGATTGGAAGACGGCGAGGCTGCCCATAGCAGTTTGCTGGCGCTGCTGCGGAACTGCACGCGGCCTAATCTCTTTGATATTTGCGGCATGAAGGCCAACTCGCCTTTTCAAATCGACGGCAATCTGGGTGGAACCGCGGGAGTGATTGAGATGCTGCTGCAGAGCCATGGCGGCGTGGTGCGTTTTCTGCCCGCACTGCCTTCAGCCTGGCCTCAGGGGAGCTTTCGTGGATTGCGCGCGCGCGGCAACATCGAAGTGGATTGCGCGTGGCACAACGGGAAAGCGACCATTGCGACTTTGCGCGCGAATACCGACGGCCGTATTGCGTTGGCGGCGCCATCAGGGCAGCGCATCCTGCGCGTCACGCGGCTTGGAAAGGAAGTCCCTCTGCAGTCTGTGAATGCGCAAACCGCTCAAGTGGATCTACGCGCGGCCTCGCAGTATCGCGTTACATTTGCCTAAGCGGCGCTGCAGCAACGCACGCTCAGCGGTGACCGCCGCTATGCGAGCCGCCGCCTCCGCCGCCTCCGCTGCTGTGCGAACCTCCGCTGCTGCCCCCACCGCCACTGCTGTGTGAGCTGCCGCCGCTGCTCCCGCTGGAGTGCGATGAGCTGCTGCTTGACCAGTGACTCGACCCGCTGTTGCTCGAATAGCTTCGCGGTGGAGAATACGAAGGAGCGGGAGTACTGTGGCTCTCCGGCGCTGGTCGTGGTGGGGGAGTGTAACTCGGCGGGGTTACGATTTCACCTGCGGGACGGCTGCTGGTATAGCTCGAGCGCGGAGTGGCAGGCGGCCCGGCGCTCGTCCCTGCTCCGGTATTGCCGGGCCTGGTGCGAGCGGTTTCGGAAGTGAAGGTCTCATGCGAATACACCGGGCGTGAAGGCAGTGGGCGTAGCGCCTGTACTGTGCTCCCTGCAATCGTCACTTGCGTATTTTTGTCTCGCGCGGGCAAGCTCGTGTTCACCAGCGCCGTGTGCCGGTTGACCGCGATCATCGGAATCGGCCGGTGACTGATCGGCCCGTGCGGCGGGAGCGGTCTTGGAATCGGGCGATATCCTATGGGCGCATAGCCGATATTGGGGCCACCATAGAAACCCAATCCCCACCATGGCCTGCAGCCGCCCATTCCCGGCGCCCATCCCCAACCGAAGCCGTTGTAGAAGTTCCATGCTCCGCACTGGAAGGGCATATAGCCCCACGAGTAGCCTGACGCCCACACGTAGCCGTAAGCAGGTGTCCACATCCACTCGCCGTTTCCGTAGGGATCGAAGTCGGCATTCGCCGCCTCATACGGAGACCAGACATAGCCTTGCCCGGGTACATCGTACCAATTGCCGTTGGCATCCAGATCGTTCCACGCCGGGTTCTGGGTTTCACCCAGATTCTCGGGCGCCCCGCTCTGCGCCGCAGCTTCGGCGGTCAGCGCTTGGTCTCGGTCAGAGTTCCACGCATCCCAGGAGTTGGGCTCGATCGATTCGGCGACGTTGTATTGACTCGGGTCGGCGGGGTTGAGCGTGATGCTTTCGCCGCCATGGAGATCGGTTGCAACGGCGGCGGCGTTGACAGTGGGCGAAGCGATGATCTGCAGGTGTACGTTGCCGGAGAAAACGGCGAGGCTGCCGGGAGGGGTGTCCATGGCAATGCGCAGGACGGTAAATCCGCTGGTGGTGGCCACACTGGAGCCAAAGTGCACGCTCATCTGGCCGGCCTGGCCGCCGCCCTGGAACTCGAAATAACAAAGACCAGAATTGAGGGTCAATTCGGCATCGGCCGAGGTGCCCGCGCCGCGCAATACCTGCAAGGTCAGCGAGCTGTCGGGCGCAATCCGAACCACACTGCTGTCCTCAAACTGGATTTCGGCCTTGCCATTGTCCGCTGTCGTCAACTGCATGCCCTCAAGCAGCGGCGTATTGATCACTGCCTGATCGGCCAACACCTGATTGCCCTGCGCCAGCTTTACCTGGCCGTCGACAAAGCTCAGGCGCACCGCGCGAGCGGGCTGCCCTGTGCCCTGCTGAGCTTCCTGGGCCGATGCCACGCTGACTAGTGAAACTACCCCCAGGGCCAGCAATGCCAGCCCTGCAATTGCTTTGCGATTCCCCAAGAGATTCACGGTGCCCCGCCTTCCCGTGTCCTGCGGCGACCCCCATCTCCGCTCATCGGCAGCCCACGTTAGGTATGACACACTTTACCGGGAAAATGTCGCCTGCTTCGAAAGATTTATCTCGAACCCCGCGCCAGCAGCATCCGGGCCCGCTTTCTCACCCTTTCCAATACGGAGTCATCCTGAGCCAGCCGCTCCAGAGTATCCCGGATCACGCAAATCTGCTGCGCCCGGCCGTCGCCCACAGATTCGACGAGGAATTCCGTCTCCGCGTCCAGGCCCAGCCGGTCATGCTGCAGCAGCATTTCCAGACGTGCCCCCTCCAGAACCGTCTCCGCGACGGCCTCCAGCGAGTCCCCCAGCTCCTGAATCTCCTTGTCCTTCGAATAGTTGAACGTGCAGGAGCCCTGTCCGTGCGCCCCAGTATAGGTGAGCGTCTTCCAGCCCTGAAAGGCCACCTTGAGATGGCTTTCGCAAGGCTCGTTGAACCACCTGTGGCGCTCGGCTGCAGCAAAGACGCGTCCGGCATAGGCCGCGCTCACCTGGATGTCGCGGTCCACAGCGGGGGGCACGATCTCCTGCTTGGCGTCATCGGAGGGCTTGCCCATCTGGGAACGAAAATGGCCGGTTCCGTCAGGCCGAAGAGTAAGCGTCCATTGCGAAGGCGAAAGGCCGGGGTCGGAGAAGTCCAACTGGAACGTGGAGTCCGCCGTGGGACTGGCTTGTCCGTGCGCGGCGACAGCCAGCAGCGCAACCGTCAGCCCCAATTCCCTCCCCAATCCCCTCATCGACGCCCTCATCGCACAACCCCCTGCAGAGCCAGCGTCTGCGCCGTATGAATGTGGCAGATGGCGATGGCGAGCGCGTCGGCGGCGTCGGCTGGCTGGGGCAGCTCGGCCAGGCCCAGCAGCCGCGCCACCATGAACTGTACCTGTTCCTTTTTGGCCATTCCGTAGCCCACCACACTTGATTTGATCTTGAGGGGCGCGTATTCCGCCACGGGTATTCCCAGCCGCGCCGCCGCCAACAAGGCCACGCCGCGTACCTGCCCCAGCTTGAGAGCCGATTTCGCATTCACGGAATAGAAGACCTCTTCGACCGCAACCGTATCGGGTTGCCAGCGCTCAAGCTCGGCACACAGTTCGCGAAAGACCTGATCCAGGCGCTCGGGCAAAGGACGGGTTTTGGCCAATCGGATAGCCCCCATTGCCCGGCACATGAGCCGCGGCTCCCGTTCGCCGTTGTCCGACTCCACGACGCCGAAGCCCGTTACCTCGGTGCCGCAATCGATGCCAAATACCCTCATCGGGTCCAAGTTTACCGCAGATAAGATGGATAGACATGGACCAAGGGAACACGGGAATGAGGAAACGCGGGGGCAAAGGAGCAAGAAAGCGGGTGAAAGAGTGAAAAAGTGAAAGAGTGAAGCGAGGCAGCCTGAAGCCGATTGGGTGCAAAGCGCATCCAACCAGTAACGAGTCTGGTTCGTCGATAGAAGTTTCATCACAGGAAAACAAAGCGCGATTCCAGGTGTCGATACCTTGGAGAGGAATACTGCGAATGGGTCTTGGGGGAACGATGGGCAAGATTCCGGTAGCTGCGAAACGCAACGCAATCCTTTGGCAGAGCCAGGGGATTTCGCCGCGCCGCCTGGCGCTGACGCTGGCGCTGGGATTCGCTGTCGGCTGCATTCCGGTGGTCGGCATTCCTACGGTTCTGTGCGCCCTCCTGGCCCTGGCTCTGCGCCTCAATCTGCCTGCGATCCAGATGGCCAACTATGTTGCCATGCCGCTGCAACTGGCTCTGATTGTTCCGTTTGTGCGCCTGGGCAGATGGCTTGTTCCTACCCACAACGGTCCTGCCTTCGACCCGCGCGCCCTGCTGCATCTACCCGTCCTCCACCTCGCTACGTGGATGGGAGGTCTGGCCGGTCAGGCTCTGCTGGCGTGGCTGCTGGTTGCCGTCCCCGCCGTGGCGCTGATGACCTTTGCGCTGACGCGTATGCTGCGCCGCATTCCCGCGCTGGAGTCGGCCGGGGACTGAAGATCAGGAACTTGGGAATAGAGATCGGAGATCATTGATTGCGGGCGCCCGAGCTGGGCGCCCGTCGTGTTTGTGCGGGGGTACGCTTCCTGCTTCTACTTCCCTACGCTGGCATCGGGGACGGGCTGGGCGCTGTCGATCCAGGCCGTGTAGATCATGTCGCGCAACATGCTGGCGCCGTCGGCCAGGCGCGCGGCGGTAAAGTCGCGCGATTCGGGCGTGCCCGCGCCGAGGAAGCCTCCCACCTTGTCGAGCTGGTAGACCCTCTCGACATACGTTGCTGAGTGGCGCAAATAGGCGACGTAGGCGTCGAACACGTCGCCCTCGATCAGCTTGACCGGCGTCATTTTGGCCTGCACATCGGGTGCGTGCATGTTGGCCGCAACAAACGGGCCCTCAAACTGGTAGTGAATCTGGTGTTCGGTGGTGTAGCCGTTTGGGTTCGGACCGACCCATCCGTTGTATTTGACGGTGACGTGGAGCGGCTGCGAACCGTCGCCGACGTAATGGCCCAGCCAGCCGGCGTAGAAGAGGATGGCGGCTTCGATCGGCTTGGTGTCCTGGCCGGCCGCAAGGAGGGCGCGGTACTGGCGCATGGCGGCTTTCAGGCGCTCCCAGACCTCATCGGCCTCCCACGGCTGCAAGCCGATCGTCTCAGGCCGCTGGCCGGCGGCGAAGACCTTGGCCTCAAAGTCGAGGCGCCTGCGCGGCAACGGGCCGAGCGCGTCGGCCAGCTCCATGTCAATGAAATGCTCCGGAGCCTGGGCAGCGCTCAGCTCCGGCTCGGCCCTGGAGCGCCAGCGGTCCGGTTCGGGGCCTAGGTATTCGATCTCGTCTTCGGCGGCCTGGGTGCGGAGAAAACCCGGCGTATCAGCCGGAAGCGTCGCAATGGCCAACCGGTTGATCATGCGATGGCCCTCATTGCCCCATGCGTGCGCGGGCTGCGAAGGTAGAACCATGCACAGGAGCCAGGCGGCGGGCAGAACAACGCGAAGAGAGATGGTTCTTACCACATGACGAAACATGCAGCCAGTATAAGACGGGAAAGCAGGGAGCGAGGGAGAGTGTGAACAAGTGAAGAAGTGAACGAGTGAAGCGGGGAGTGAGGGAGCAAGGCTGCAGGTGGGCAAGGGGGCTGGCCCTGTCGAAAGCAGAAAAACCGCAGCGTGAGGCGCGGCCCCGGTAACTGGATGGCGTCCATGGAGCGGGTGGGGCGTGGTTTTGCCTAGAGAGCGCGGAATCAAACGCTTATACTACGTGCAATTCGCAAAATCGCACACCCATGGGCGGGCCTTGGAGAGAAGTATAGTGCGAAACGGGTTGAGCACGGCGGATTGTGACATTGCCATGCACGGGGAAGTAAAGACCCGGGCAGGAATACGCTTGCAGTCGACCGAAAGGCGATTGAGGGCCAAAGCCTGCGAAAAGGGAAAAAGGAAGAGCCGATGAGCGAGCTGCCGGAGAGCCAGGAGAAGGGCGGAGAGGTTCGCGGCGACGGACCAGCAGATGGGGGCCGGGCCGGCATCTCGCAGCTTTGGCTGATCTTGCCTCTCCTCATCCTGGCGCTCGCAGCAGGCGCCGCGCTGGCCCGCGTGATTCCTGCTTTCCGATGGCAATCCCTTCTTATCCTGGCGGCCGCGGTGGGCACGGTGGTATTCGCCTACGTCGTGAACCGGCTGATCGTGCACGCCACGTATGAGGCGCCGGCGCAAGAGGCCATCGGCAAGGGTTTGCGCGAGCTGCTCGACTCGGCGGGGCCTGCCGTTGTGGCCATGAATCTCGAGGGCGAGCTGTTCTACTCGAATCCCGCCGCGGAACGGTTGCTGGGCTACCGCGCCATCGAGCTGGTGCACTTGTGGGGCAAGGCCGACATTCTGGCGCCGGGAGAGTGCGATCGGCTGGTAGCGGAGATCCAGAAGCTCTGTCACGTGACCCGGCCGCCGGAGCCGACGCCTGCCGGGCGCATGGCCGCATACCTGGCCTGCGTGCGCATGCTGCCGCCCAGCATGGTGCCCAGCTTCAGTGCGCAGGTGCGCCACAAAGACGGCACGATCATCCCGGTTACGCTGCACATCTCCGCACTACGCGGTGCCACGGCCGAGCTGACAGGCATGGTGGCCGTAGCCGTGGAACAGGGTTCGATTCCGCAACGCGAGCAAGCGCAGCGCGAATCGCAGGAGAGATACCGCGATCTTTTCGAGCACTCCAGCGAGATGATTGCCATGCTCAGCCCAGCCGGCCAGTTTCTTTATGCGAATCCCGCATGGCAACAGTGCTTTGGGCTGGAGCGCACGGGGATGCTGGCTTTGCATTCTTTCGAGGAGCTTTTTTCAGGCAGCACGCGGGCCGAGGTTGCCGCGCTCTTCCACCGCGCGCTGGACGGTGAACTGGTGGAGCGCGCACCGTTGCGCCACCATACGCCGGAAGGGCGCCTGCTGGAGCTGGAGTTGAGCCTGAGCCGGCGCCAGAAGGCGGGCAATGCGCTGGCGGTTCGCTGCCTGCTCCGCGACGTGACGCAGCAGAAGCATCGCGAGAACCGGTTGGCGCTGCAACTGGCCGTGAGCCAGATTGTGGGCGAAAATGCGCCGGGCGAGTCCGCGGGTATGCGCATCCTCGAGGCCCTTTGCATCTCCCAGGGATGGGAGCTGGGTATCGAGTGGCTGGTGGACACCGAGCAGATGCACCTGGAGTTTGGGACAGCATGGGGAGTTCCGGGGCAACGAGCTGAAGAGCTCATCCAGCGAAGCATGGGCCTGGCGCTGGCGAAGGGCTCCGAGCTTCCTGAGCGCGCGTGGAAGGAGGGCCGCCCGGTGTGGCTCGCCGACCTTGCCGCAGTGCCATCCAGCCCGCGGGTGGCCGAGGCGCTCCAACACGAGATGGTTTCAGGGTGGGCGGTGCCGGTGCGCGCGGCCAACAAGGTGCTTGCTGTGCTGGAGTTTTATTCCCGTTTCCGCCTGCGTGAGGACCGCGAGGCCATTGCCGCAGTGGAAACCGCGGCCGCATCGCTGGGACAGATGCTGGCGCGAACCCAGGAACGGGGCCGCGCCGACGACCTGAGACGGCAGCAGGAGATCCTGCTGGATGCCGTAACCGATGGCATCTGCGGGCTGGACCGCGAGGGCCATGTGCGTTTTGCTAACCCGGCGGCGGGGCGGCTGCTGGGCGCGCCGCCGGAGACGCTCACGGGCAGGCCATTGCACGAGTTGCTGCACGGAGCCGCGCCGCCCGACCGCGCCTGCGGCCAGGATTGCCCGTTGCGCAAGGTCGCGGCAAAATCCACCTCCGCGGCCGGCGAGGAGAACTTCTTCCGCGCCGACGGCAGCTCGTTCCCGGCCGAGTATGTGCTGACGCCCATCCACGGGCACGGCAGTTTTTCCGGCTGGGTGCTGAGTTTTCGCGACATCACCCAACGTTACGCTCTGGACCGGATGAAGGATGAGTTCATCTCCACGGTCAGCCACGAGCTGCGCACGCCGTTGACTTCGATTCGCGGGGCGCTGGGACTGCTCACGTCGGGAATGCTCGGCGAGGTGAACGAGAAGGCGTCGAACCTGTTGCGCATTGCATTGACCAACTCCGACCGGCTGGTGCGATTGATCAACGACATTCTCGATCTGGAACGCATTCAGAGCGGGCGCGAACCGCTGGCCTTCCGCGCGGTGCAGTTGGCGGATATCGTGAAGCAGGCCATTGAAGACATGCAGCCGATGGCTGATGCCGCCGGCGTCAAGCTGCTGCACGACGCAACGCAGGTGGAGATTACCGCCGATCCCGATCGCCTGCTGCAGGTGATTACGAATCTGCTGTCGAATGCGGTGAAATTTTCGCCGCCCAATTCGCCGGTGAGCGTAATGCTGCGGCCGGGCGTGACGGGCGTGATCCTGTCGGTGATCGATCATGGGCGCGGCATTCCCGCCGACAAGCTGGAGACCATCTTCGGGCGGTTCCAGCAGGTGGACGCTTCGGATGCACGGCTAAAGGGCGGCACGGGATTGGGACTGGCCATCTGCCGCACCATTGTGCTGCAGCACTCGGGACGGATTTGGGCGGAGCGAAATCCGGTGCGCGGCTCGACCTTCCGCATCTTCCTGCCGTACCATCCGGTGCCCGTGCCGGCGCAGGGCGGTACGCCGGAGGGAGAAGCCGGACACGGCACGGTGATCCTGGCCGACGCCAACGCGGAGACGCGACCGAGGATTGCGGCGCAACTGGCTCGCCATGGCTATTCCGTGGTACAAACGTCGACCGTGGAGCAGACGCTGTCTGCGGCCCGGCAGGGCGCGCACGCCATCCTTGTGGATACGGCGCTGGACGGAATGAACGGATGGGCGATTCTCCCGCTACTGAGGCGCCTGGATTCGGCCGCGCGTACGCCGGTGGTGTTGTTAAGCGTGGAGGATCCGAAGAGCGCGGAGACGCTGCCGGAGGGCGCGGAAGGGCGCGTGCCGAAGCCGCTTGAGGAAGATACGCTGCTGGCCGAGCTGGCGCGCGTACTGTGCGGGTCGGGCGACACGGCGCGCATTCTGATTGTGGAGGACGATCGCGACCTGGCGCGGGTGATCGGCGAGGTGTTTGCCCGGGAAGGTATTCGCGTGCAGACGGCGCACTCGCTGCGGGAGACGATCGATGCGTGCGCGGCCTTCGCCCCACACCTGCTGGTACTCGATATCGGGCTTCCCGACGGTGACGGCTTCAACGTGGTGGATTGGCTGCGCCAGCACGAAAACCTCACGCACCTGCCGCTGGTGGTGTACTCGGGCCGCGAGCTGTCACCGGCGGAACGGCGGCATCTCACGCTGGGCCCGACGTATTTCCTGGCCAAGACGCGCGTGCAGCCGCAACAGCTTGAGGCCTTGGTGCTGACCATGCTGCGTTCCCTGCGGCAGACGCAGGAAACCGCAGCGGCGCCATCTTTCGTACCGAATTCATAACCCGTTTTCCGCCCCGCTCCATCGACAACGCCGCGCGGGCGTCGGACAATGGTGTAGAGCTTGCTATTAACTTTGGCGCGTGCGGGCGCTGGGAGCCAATTTTTCCCAGTTCGCGAAGCGAGGAGTGACGCATACCGGGTGTCTGCTAGCGACGAGCGACAAAGAAATGGGGGAAATTGGCCCCAGCCCTTCGGGTTGCGGCGCAAATCGCGCCATACTTCGTTGTCGTCCTAGCCTTGGACTCACCAAAGCCTTCGTCCTCCGCCTAGTCTGGCGCGATTTTCGTTCGCAACGCCTGCGCGTGCGAAAGTTAATAGTAAGCTCCAGAAGGAGCCTTTCTAGAGTGGCCCGCAAAATCCTGATCATCGACGATGAAGACGATATCCGCGAAGTAGCCGCACTGAGCCTGGAAAGCGTGGCGGGCTGGGAGGTGATCAAGGCCAGTTCCGGAGCGCAGGGGCTGGCACGCGCGGCGGAATATCAGCCCGACGCCATCCTCCTGGATGTGATGATGCCCGGCATGGACGGGCCTATGACCTTCCGCGAACTGCGCAAGAACCAGGCCACGGCGCGCATTCCAGTATTGCTTTTGACGGCCAAGGTGCAAGGCACCGACCAGCGGCGGTTCGCGGACCTCGGCGTGGAGGCAGTGCTCTTCAAGCCCTTCGATCCGCTGACGCTGTCGACGCAGATTGCCACTGTGCTGGGCTGGAGCTGAACGCTCGATGCGATGAAAACTACCGGCCAACCCGGCGCCCGCACGGATGCGGCTCTCTCGCAGGCGATGGATGGCTTGTGGGTGCGGTTTTTGCCGGAGATCAAAACGCGGGTGGCAGTTCTTGAGGCGGCCGCCAAGGCCGTAGGCGAAGGGAAACTCGCTGGAAAGCATCGCGAAGCTGCGCAAGCCGCCGCGCACAAGCTGGCGGGCGTGCTGGGCACCTTCGGCCTCACGCGGGGCACGGTCCTGGCGCGCGAATTGGAGCTGACCTTCGCTCGCGAATCCTCACCGGGCCGCGATGCGGGCGCGAAACTGGCCGAGATTGCCGCCGAATTGCGTAGCATGGTCGAAAGCCGCGAGCCCTCGGCCTGAATAAGATGGCCAGCCGAGCATTCAGTAGCGTATTCTTTCGTCTTCGGCGAGTGAAACGGAAATCGCGGATCACTCCAACCGCAAGGAAAGGCACCGAATCATGCAAGGTTTCTCGCTTGACGCACTCTTATTGTTCGGATCTCTAGTGGTCGCGGCTCTGTGGATTGGCTCACTTTTCGCAATATGGAAACTGGCGCAGACTCGCACCGACCGCCCGTGGCTGTGGGTCCTGGTAGCATTTCTTCTGAGCTTCGTGCTCACCCCAATCATCAGCATGGCGATCTGGGTAATCCTGCTTGTCAACTATGTCCGGGACCGGCGCGGGGATGGCACGACGACGGGGCAAGGCAACACGATCTCGCTAAATCTGAATGCCGGACCGAAGCCCGACGATCCGAGTTAGTGGGCGCTCCAATCTTGTCAACGAGCTGATCATGCTCGTTGAAATACCTGATGCCCTCGCGTGAAATCGCCATCGGAATAGAATTCCCAAGGTATTTCGTTTAAATCGTTATCCTTGACCTTAATTGAATCTTGAGTGTTGAATTACACTCATCGCAGTGACCGCACGCGACCCATTTGCGTCCCACGCCGACCTCGAGCCCCAGCTCGGCCTGCGCTTCGACGAGCCGCGCGCCACGCGCCGCATCTGGCCCGTCCGCGAGCTGGTGGCGCGGGTACGCGAGCTGGTGGAGCAGGAGTACGGCGACATCTGGGTAGAGGGTGAGATTTCGAACTTCCGCCCCGCTCCCTCCGGGCACGTGTATTTCACGCTCAAAGACGCCGACGCCCAACTGCCCATCGTGCTCTTCCGGCGCCAGGCCATGCTTCTCCGTTTTCGCCCCGAGGACGGGCTGCATGTGCTGGTGCGCGGGCGGGTGAGCATCTACGAACAGCGCGGCCAACTGCAGCTGGTGGCGGAGACCATGGAGCCGGTGGGCGCGGGATCGCTGCAACTTGCCTTTGAGCAGCTGAAGGAACGGCTCAAGGCCGAGGGGCTCTTCGACGCGGAACGCAAGAAACCACTGCCCATGTTTCCGCGCACGGTGGGTGTTGTGACTTCGCCCACGGGCGCCGTGATCCGGGATTTCTTGAACATCGTCAGCCGCCGCCACTCCGGATTGAACGTTCTACTTTGCCCGGTTTCGGTGCAGGGCGAATCTGCGCCCGGCGAGATCGAAGGTGCGCTGGCCGAGCTCAACGCTGGGGATCTCGTGGACCTCATCGTGCTGGCCCGCGGGGGCGGTTCGCTCGAAGACCTGGCCGCCTTCAACAGCGAGCGCGTGGCGCGGGCCATTGCATTGAGCAGACTTCCGGTTGTCTCTGCGGTCGGCCACGAAACCGACTTCACGATTGCGGACTTTGTCGCGGACCTGCGCGCGCCCACGCCGTCAGCGGCAGCCGAGCTGATTACCGAGGCGCAGCACAAGATCGCCGAGCATCTGGCCACGCAGTCGCATCGTCTGGGGCGCGCCGCGCGCTTTCAACTGTTGCAGGCGCGGCAGCGGCTGACGCGATTGCCGGTGAGCCGCGCCGAGTCGCGCGTGACGACGCTTTTGCACCGCTTGGGACAGCGGCTGGATGATGCGACCCAGCGCTTCGATACTGCGCTGACCGCGCAACTGCGCCTGCGGCAGAATCGCATTGTAGAATTGGCCGCCGCGGTGCTGCGGCACGATCCACGGCAGAACCTGGCCCGCGCGCGCGAGCATCTGGCCGACATGCGCGCCCGCCTCGATCGCTGCCTCGAGCGCCTGTTGCAGTCTTCTGCAGCTTCGCTCAATGCGTTCGCCGCGCGCCTGCATTCCTTGTCCCCGCTGGCCGTGCTGGACCGCGGCTACGCTCTGGTGCTTTCGGCCCAGGGCGCCCTCGTACGCTCGACGGCGCAGATTGCCGCAGGCGACCGTGTGACCACGCGCCTGGCCGACGGCTCCTTCTTGAGCCGCGTTGAATCGACGGCGGCCGCTGCGCCCCCGGCGGCCCCGAAAAACGCGACTTCAGCGCCCACCCCCGGCAAACGAGGCAGGAAATCGACATCATGACAGCATCTTCCGCGCGCAAACTCTTCGGAACCGACGGCATTCGCGCCATCGCGGGCCAGGCGCCGCTCGACCCCACGACCGTTTACAGCGTGGGACTGGCGCTGGCGCACTCGCTGCGCAAAGCCGGGGTCCCCACGGACAGGTCTTCGTCCGTGGGGTGGAAGACTGTGACCCAACCCAGGGTGCTTTTCGGCCGCGACACGCGCGAGTCCGGACCGTGGATTGCGGCCACGCTGGCGGCAGGCCTGCGCGAAGCAGGCGCACAGGTTGAAAACGCGGGCATTGTGACCACGCCGGCGGTCGCGTTTCTCGCCCGCACGCATGGCTTCCACGCGGGCGTCGTCATCTCCGCTTCACACAATCCCTGGCAGGACAACGGCATCAAGCTCTTTGGCGCGGACGGCTTCAAACTGCCCGACGCGGTGGAACTGGCCATGGAAGACGAGATTCTTCACCACGCCGCGCAGGTGGAGATCTCCGATGCGCAGCGTTTTCCGGCTGTCGAGGACAATCCGGCGCTGCAGGCCGACTACATCCAGTTCCTGATGGATTGCGTACCCGGCCTCACGCTCTCCCACCTGAAGATCGTGGCCGATTGCGCCAACGGCGCGGCGGCGGCCATTGCGCCAGAGCTCTTCCGGCGCCTGGACCGCGATGGACGCAGCAACATAACCCTGCTCCATATTGCGCCCGACGGCCGGAACATCAACGCGAACTGCGGGGCGCTGCATCCGGAGCACGTGGCCGGTGAGGTGAAGGCGCGCGGCGCGGATCTGGGCCTGACTTTCGATGGCGACGCCGACCGTTGCATGCTGGCCGGCCCGCAAGGCAACGTGATCAACGGCGACGCCATTCTGCTCGTGACGGCGCGCGACCTGAAAGCGCGCGGCATGCTGACCGGAGACCTTGTGGTGGCGACAACCATGTCGAACATGGGACTGGAAGCGGCGTTGAAGCACAGCGGCATCCGCATGGTGCGCGCACAGGTGGGCGACCGCTACGTGCTCGAAGAGATGCAGAAGCTGAATGCGGCTCTCGGTGGCGAACAGTCCGGCCACATTCTCTTCCCTCATCTGGCGACCACCGGGGATGGTCTGCTGACGGCGCTGGTGGTCCTCGATCTTGTGGCGCGCACCGGCAAATCTCTCGACGAACTGACCGCCGATCTCAAGGTTTTCCCGCAGGTGATTGTGAACGTGAAGGTGCGCGAGAAGAAGCCACTGGATACGATTCCCGCGGTGGTCACGGCCATCCGCGCGGCGGAAAAAGAGCTGAAGGATACGGGCCGCGTGGTGATTCGCTACAGCGGAACCGAGGCGCTGGCGCGCGTGATGATCGAGGCCGAGAGCGAAGAGGCGATGCGCAGACATGCGGAGGCGATTGCCGCGGCGATCCACGCGGAATTGGGAGTATAGACGGGCGTTTTGTTGTTTTCGTTCAGGCGCGCTACGCAGCGGCGCTTGGGAGCGGAAGGCGCGGAATACGGAGTTTGCCAGCAGACTTTCGTGTCTGCGCAATGTCGTAGGCGCTCTGCATCCGCATCAGTGTATCCATCTTCACGCCAAAGGCTTTTTCGATGCGCAAAGCCATCTCCCCGGAAAGGTCCGCTTTGCCGTTGAGGAGGCTGGACAAGGCGGGCCGGGAAACATGTAGAGCCTTTGCCGCAGCCGTAACCGTCAGCCCCGCGGCCTCGACAATCTCGGTCTTAATAAAATCTCCCGGGTGGGGCGGGTTCTTCATCGGCATGGCGTGTCTCCATTCGCGCTCAGTGATAGTCTTCCAGGTTCACATCTAGGATTTCGCGTCCGGTCTTGTCAAGGCGAAAGGTCAAACGCCGGTTGGCGGTCACGCCAAGGCTCCAAGTTCCTTTGCGATTGCCGGTGAGCGTATGCGCTTTCCACATGGGAAGAGCCAGCAATTCTTCCGGATCCTCCATTTCGTCGAGGAATAGAAGCATTTTGCGAAGCTTATCGGCCGTGGCGGCTACTACGCCCTTCGACTCATCTTCCTCGTAAAGCTTCCTGAGGCCTTTGTGAGCGAAGCTGAGAATCTTCACAGAGAGAGCGTAGCCTGTTACTTTACACTTGTCAAATGGAACTTCAGACTTCCGCGGCAAGCTGGAAATGAGCGGCCGCAGCCTTTACCATCGAGTTATGCCCCACTTCCCTGCCGGACAGACCCTGCTCATCGACGCAGACGATACGCTGTGGGAAAACAATATTTACTTTGAACGCGCCATCGCTGCATTCATCAGCTTTCTTGACCATCACGAGTACTCGGCTGCCGAAGTGCGGCAGGCGCTGAATGCCGTGGAGCGGGAGACGATCCTTTCGCATGGCTACGGGCTGTCGAGCTTCACGCGGTCGCTGGTGGATTGCTTCGAGCGCCTGAGTCCCGCGCCGGTGACCGAGGAAAAGCGCGAGCGCATACGCGGATTTGCGCGCTCCATTGCCGAGCAGGAAATCGAGCTGCTGCCGGGGGTGGCGGAAACGCTCGAAGACCTGGCCAGCCGGCATCATCTCATCCTGATGACCAAGGGCAACCACGCGGAGCAGGCCGACAAGCTGGCGCGATCGGGCCTGGCGCAGCACTTTGCCGCCGTGGAAATCGTCGCGGAGAAGGATCCGCCAACCTATCACGAAGTGATTGCCCGGCACGAGCTGAAGCCGCACACCAGTTGGATGATCGGCAACAGCCCCAAAAGCGACATCAACCCCGCGCTGGCCGCCGGGCTGCATGCGGTCTTCCTGTTCCACAAGGACACGTGGGTGCTGGAGCACGCCGAAGTGGAAGCAGCACCGGAAGGCCAGCACCTGATCGAACTTGACGCATTTGCCAAGCTGCGCGAGATTTTTTGAGAGCCCGGACACGCCGCGGAGAACCGCCCGTCCGGGCCAGACGATCTGCGCTTTTATGAGAAACTAGAAGTGCGGCAGTGAGTTTTTCTTCGGGGCGGCTGCATCTGCGCCTCAAATCACGCTTCAACTTGGTTGGAACGGGCTCTTGCGGCCGGTGCACCGTCGCGACTTGCGCGCGGCAACCGAAAACACTCTTAGGAAATCGCAAAGAATGATCAGCGTCAGCAATGTTTCCATGCGCTACGGCTCGAAGGTGCTCTTCGAGGACGTGAGCACGACCTTTACGCCGGGACGGCGCTACGGATTGACCGGGCCGAACGGGTCTGGCAAATCGACTTTTATGAAGATTCTGACCGGCGAACTGGAGCCGCAGAAGGGCACGGTGGTGCGCCCGCGCAAACTGGGTGTGCTGCGCCAGGATCAGTTCGCGTTCGACGCCTATCGCGTCATTGACACCGTGATCATGGGCAACAAACCGCTGTGGGCGGCGTTGGAAGAGCGCGACCGCATCTATGCGAAGCCTGAAATGACCGACCAAGACGGCATGAGGCTGGGCGAGTTGGAAGGCATCATCGGCGACGAGGATGGCTACACCGCCGAGAGCGACGCCGCCGTGCTCCTCGACGGCCTCGACATTCCCGAGGCCTTGCACGAGCGCAAGATGGGCGAGTTGCAGGGCGGGCAAAAGGTGCGCGTGCTGCTGGCCCAGGCGCTCTTCGGCAAACCGGAGGCGCTGCTGCTCGACGAGCCGACCAACTATCTCGATCTCGACTCGATTCACTGGCTGCAGGATACCTTGACGAACTACGACGGCACCCTGATCGCGATCTCGCACGACCGGCACTTTTTGAATTCGGTCACCACGCACACTGCCGACATTGATTACGAAACCATCATCACTTACACCGGCGGCTACGACGAGATGGTGATGGCGAAGACCCAAATTCGCTCCACGCTGGAGGCGCAGATCGCGCAACGCGAGAAGAAGATTGCGCAGCTCAATGAATTCATCGCCCGGTTTGCCGCGGGCACGCGCTCCAGCCAGGTGACGAGCCGGCGCAAGGAAGTGGAGCGGCTGCAAACCAACGATCTGGCGCGCTCGAACATCCAGCGGCCGTACATCCGTTTCGACCAGACGCGGCCCAGCGGCAAGCACGTTCTGGAATTCAAGCACTTGACGAAGTATTACGGCGATCTTGAAGTGATTGAAGGCTTTACCGCCAACGTACTGCGCGGCGAAAAGATCTGCCTGATGGGCCGCAACGGCGCTGGCAAGACCACGCTGCTCAAGTGCCTGCTGGCAAATTATCCGGGCTTGGCCGAGAAGGATTTCACGCTCGATTCAGGCGCGGTGTTCTGGGGTCACGAGGCGCAGGTGGGCTACTTCCCCCAGGACGTGGGAGCGACGATTGAGCCCGGTCTGACGGTTGCCGAGTGGCTGCATCAGTGGAACCCTGCGGCGCACGTTGAAGACATCCGCGGGATTCTGGGGCAGATGCTGTTCAGCGGCGAAGAAGGCTCGAAGCCGACCAAGGCGCTTTCCGGCGGCGAACAGGCGCGGCTCGCGTTCTGCAAGCTGATCCTGACCAAGCCCAACATTCTCATCTTTGACGAGCCGACCAACCACCTCGACCTGGAAGCGATCAATGCGCTGAACATTGCGCTGCAGCGGTACGAAGGCACAGTGCTTCTGGTGACGCACGACCACGACCTGATCGACGAAGTGGCCACGCGCATGTGGATCTTCCACGACAAGGAGATCGAGGACTTCCAGGGACCATACGTGGAGTGGAAGGGCAAGCACAGCTAGCACAGGAATTGAGGTTGCCCCATCCTTGCCACAGTTTTATCGCGGCAAGGGTGGGATTCCAACACGCCAATCCGTCTTTCGCGTCCCGCGCAACCCTCTCCGCTACTTCGCGCTCGCCGGCGGCACAATCCCGTTCATCCGCAAATACTCGACCATCTGGCCGTAGTGATCCCAGCAATGCGCAATGCCGAATCCTGCAAGCGTGGCGCGCGTCTGGAAGCCCGGTTCCGGCGACTTGATCACCTCAAACGCGTTGGCCGGCGTCAGCGTGGCGATGGCCTTGTGGGCAAAGGCAAACGAACCCGCCAGCGCGGCCACAACGTCGTCCTTCCTGGTCAGCTTGAGGATTCCCTGTGGATCCACATCCGGCTTCAGTCCGCTGATGGTGCTGTAGAAGAAGTAATTCGCCTCCGCCACATGGGTCGCCTGCTGCGCAAATGTCCTCACCGTGGCGAACTCGGTCTTCTGCCCCGGCACAAAGATCGCCTGGCTGGGAGCGAAGGCGAACTTGTCGGCGGGCATCGCTTTCACCGCGCTCATCATTTCGCCTTCAATCACGCTCAACTGCGAATCGAACGCCTCGGCCGGCGTAGCAATGGTGCCGGGCTCAGGTCCCTTCGCCGTGCCACCCATCTGTGCCGCCGCAGTCAGCGAGCCTAGACCCAACAAACAACACGCTGTCATCCACCGCATGTGCATCGCAAACCTCCGGGCAAAGTTTCCTCTACAGAGTCCACAGGTTAACAGAAAGGGGTCCAGAAAGTTTCCTGGTACGCCACATTGCGATCCGTGCGCGGTGCCCTACCGGAGTTCCTTGCATGCACGCGACTCCGTCGATACAGAATTCATCCTCAAGGGCCAACGCCATTGTTTTTGTTGACCATTTTCGGCAAGACGACACTCACCCGCTTTCCGAACGGATGTGCAAGAATCGGATACGATTCGGGGGCATCAAGAAACATGGGGGCTGGTGACCCTTTTCAGCGGAGCCGGGATCACGGGCGCAGCGCAGATGCAGGACAGCAGACTTTTTCTCTCAGAAGATTCGGCAACGGAAAGGCCCCGGTCGCGGCTGTGGCGCGGCCGTGCGTTGATTTTCGGCCTCATCTCGGCGTCCACGGCCGCACTCCTGCTTTGCCCCTGCGATTGCCCGGGCCAAAACCCGCACGCCATTTTGTTGATTGCGATCTCGATCCTCTTGGGCGGCGGCGCGGCGGTTCTCGTCTATTGCGAGATGCGACGGAGGAGCGATATCACGGCTTTCCTGAAGGCCGTCGCCGCCATTGCTGTCGTGATCTTCGGGGTTTACGCGGAGTTCACCGTTGCCATGGACTTGATTGCCTTGCTTGCCCGGCGCGGGCAGTAGCACCGGCGGTCACGCCCTGCGCTGCACGGCTTCTTCGTAGACGCGCACGTATTCCTTCGCCGGGCCGGACCAGCAGTAGTCGCGGGCCATCCCGTTGCGCATCAGGCGCGTCCAGCCCTTCTTGTCGTGGAAGGCTTCGAGGGCGCGGTCGATCTCGACGAGAAGGTCTTTGGGATCGTAGCCCTCGAACTTGAAGCCAGTTCCGGTCCCCTTCACCGCGTCCCACTCCTCGATAGTGTCGTCGAGGCCGCCGGTGGCGCGCACGATGGGGACGGTGCCGTATTTGAGCGAGTAGATCTGGTTCAGGCCGCAAGGCTCATAGCGCGAAGGCATGAGAAACATGTCGGCGCCGGCTTCGATCTTGTGCGCCAAGGCGTCGTCGTAGCGAATCTGCACAGACACGCTCGCGGGATGGCGAAAGGCCCAGCCGCGGAAGAGGTTTTCGTAGTAGGGATCGCCAGTGCCCAGCGCGACCACGGCCAGATCACGATCCGCCAACTCTTCGACGATCTTCGCCACGATGCCGAAGCCCTTTTGCGTGGCGAGGCGCGAGACGATGCCGATAACGGGCGTGGTGCCGGCTACCTTTTCGAGACCGAAGGCGTGCAGCAGATCAGCGCGGCAGATGCGCTTGCCTTCGAGATTCTCCGGCGTGTAATGTGCGGCGAGGTGGCCGTCGGCAGCGGGGTTCCACTGCGTGTAGTCGACGCCGTTCAGAATGCCGCGCAGGTCGGCGGCGCGCTTGTGCAGAACCCCCTCCAGCAGCTCGCCGAACTCAGCGGTCTGGATTTCCTCGGCATATTTGCGGCTCACCGTGGTGAGCAGATCGGAAAAGACCACGCCGCCCTTCAAAAAGTTGAAGCGATCGAACTGCTCCACCTTGTCCATGGTGAAGAGATCCCAGGGAAAGAGGAGTTGCTCGGTGGTGTTGGGCGGAAACTTGCCCTGGTAGGCGGCATTGTGAATGGTGAGCACGATGGCCGCGCTATGAAGGACGGGATCGTCGGCATAGGTGTTGCGGAGATAGACGGGAATGAGCGCGGCCTGCCAATCGTGAACGTGGAAGACATCGGGCACGCCGAGGAGTTTCGAGGCCTCGATGACGGCCCGGCAAAAGAGGCCGAAGCGCTCGGCGTTGTCGGCATATTCGGAGCCGGGAGGGCCGTAAAGTTCCTTGCGGTCAAAGAGTTCCGGGCAATCAATGAAGTAATACTGCACGCCTTCGCGCTTGCCGCCGTCGACAACGCCGACAAAACGGTTGTAGTAAAGGAAGGGGATGGTGATGGAGCGAACGGCGTACTTCGGCTCGCCTTCAATGTGCCGCCGGATGCGCGCATAAAACGGCAGGTAGACCGTGACCTGGTGCCCGAGCTTGACCAGCTCGCGCGGCAACGCCCCCACTACGTCGGCCAGCCCGCCGGTCTTGGCCAGCGGCGTGCTTTCTGACGCGGCAAACGCAATCTGCATCAAGCAATCCCCCGTCGCGCAATCAAGGCCCAGTCTACTACGGGGAAGGCAGCGGAGTTAGCGGGGTTAGCGGAGTTGGCGGGCCAGGCTGTACGCGCAGTGAAAGCAACCGCCTGGAATATGATGAGGTGGGCGCGCAAAAAAGAAATCCGCACATGGATTGCGCGTGTGCGTGGTCTGCGCAGCACGGCGCTCAATTCTCAAGCTTGCATCACGGGAAGAGAATTCATGATCGACAGATTCAAATTGCTCTCTGCTCTCGTCTTCGCTTCATTTGTCGCTTCGCTTGCGGGCGCATGCGCGGCGCAAGTTACCGGCGCGCCGCGCTTGGGCGGCCAGCCCCCTGCACAGCACACTTTTGGTGTGGAAGGCGGGAAGTACCTGCTCGACGGCATGCCGTTCCAGATCGTCGCGGGCGAAATGCATTATGCGCGCATTCCCCGCGAGTACTGGCGCGCGCGTCTGCGCATGGCCAAGGCCATGGGACTGAATACCATCACGACCTACGTGTTCTGGAACTTTCATGAGCCGCAGCCCGGGGTGTACGACTTCACGGGCCAGCACGACGTGGCAGAGTTTGTCCGCGAGGCGCAGAGCGAGGGGCTCTGGGTGAATCTGCGGCCGGGCCCCTACTCTTGCGCGGAGTGGGAGTGGGGCGGATTTCCCGCATGGCTCTTGAAGGACCACTACATTCAAGTGCGCAGCACCGATCCCAAATTCATGGACCCGGCGCGGCGCTGGCTGCTGCGCCTGGGCAAGGAACTGGCTCCCCTGCAGGTCTCCCATGGCGGGCCGATCATCCGGGTGCAGGTGGAAAACGAGTACGGCTCGTTCGGCAGCGATCACAGCTACATGGAGCAGATTCGCCACGACATGGTGGATGCCGGATTCGACGAGTCCTTGATGTATACGGCCGATGGACCCGAGCAGATTCCCAACGGATCGCTGCCGGATTTGCCGGCAGGGATCAACTTTGCGCCCGGCGGCGCGGCGAATGCCTTTGCGACGCTGCACAAGCTGCGCCCGGAGGGTCCGTTCATGGCCACCGAGTGGTGGGACGGATGGTTCGATCACTGGGGCGGCGAGCACCACACGCTCGACGCCAAGGCGCAAGCCGCGGAGCTCGAGTGGATTCTTGCGCAGGGCTACTCCATCAGCATCTACATGGTGCATGGCGGGACGAGCTTTGGCTGGATGAACGGCGCGAATATGGATCACACGCCGTACCAGCCAGACGTGACCAGCTACGACTACGACTCGGCCATTGATGAGAGCGGACGGCCGACCGCCAAGTACTTCCTCTTCCGCGACGCCATTGCCAAGGCCACGGGCGTGACGCTGCCGCCGGTTCCGCTTGTCGATCCGCCGATTGCGACGCCTGCAGTGGAATTCAAGGAGTCCGCCTCGTTGTGGCAAACGCTGCCGCAGCCGTTCGCTTCGGGGCAGGTGGTGACGATGGAGGATCTCAACCAGGCGTACGGCTACATTCTTTACCGGACGACAGTTTCTGGTCCGGTCGGGGGCGACCTGGTTCTTGACGAACTCCACGACTACGCGCGGATCTATGCGGACAGCAAGCTGTTAGGCACGCTCGATCGGCGGCTCCAACAAAATCATCTTGCCGTCAATCTGAACGTTCCCGGCTCACGCCTCGACTTTCTGGTGGAGAACTCGGGCCGGGTGAACTTCGGCCCGGAGATTCGCGGCGAGCGCAAAGGCATTACCAAGCAGGTCACGCTGAACGGCAAGCCGCTGACCGGCTGGCAGATCTATTCCCTGCCGATGAGCGATCCGGAGAAGCTGCCGTTCCGCGCGGCCGACTGCACGGGCGCGTGCTTCTACCGTGGCGCGCTGCAGGTAGACCATCCCGGCGACACGTTCCTCGACACCAGCAGCATCGCAAAGGGCTTTGTGTGGGTGAACGGCCATGCACTGGGGCGTGCGTGGAATATCGGGCCGCAGAAAACGCTTTATGTGCCGGGCCCGTGGCTGCATCCGGGAGCGAATGAGGTGATCGTCTTCGACCTCGACGGCGCACCGGGCATAACCGTCGCCGGCAAGACCAAGCCTGTCCTGGATGCGCCAGTCGAGAAGCCGTAGATACCGCAGCGCCATCCACCCCAGTCGTGTGAACGGAACTTAGGGCTTATTCGCAAATAGGTGCCGCCGACCTCCTGGCCCTCAGAGACCTCGGCAGACCTCGAATTCCGGGTAGTCGCGCATGTGTGAGAAATGGAGGCTAAGGAAATACAAATCCGCCCGCTGGCGCAGCACATTTACAGCCGCATCAAACGCGATGTCCTGCTCAACGCGAAGGCAAGGCCGGGCCTACTGTCCCACCCCTTTCTGGATCAGGTGGGTGGTGGAACGGCCTTCGACCAGTGGAATGATCCTGACCTCTCCGCCCCACGATTCCACCTCTTTGGCGCCAACCACTGTATTCAGGTTGTAGTCGCCGCCCTTCACGATCACATCTGGCTTGACGGCAACAATCAACTCCAGAGGCGTCGGTTCGTCAAACACCACCACAGCGTCAATGGCGGCCAGCGCAGCCAGAACCGCAACGCGTTCGCGCTCGCCAACGATGGGCCGGTTCGGGCCTTTGAGTGCGCGAACAGAGGCGTCGCTGTTGACGGCGACAATCAGCCTGTCACCGTAGCGGCGGGCCTGCTCCAGCAAGGTGATGTGGCCGATGTGCAGCAGATCGAAACAGCCGTTCGTAAACACCACTCGTTCATTGTTGGCTTTCCACATCACCACGCGGTCGGCCAGTTCCTCGCGGCTCAAGGCCTTGTTCGCGGCGTCACGCGCGATCTCAGGAGCCAGCGCGGCCAGCAGTTCGTGCTTTTCCACCGGCACTGTCCCGACCTTTCCCACCACAATGCCGGCGGCCAGATTGGCTAGTTGCACAGCCGTCTCAGGTGAAAGCGCAGACGCCAGGCACAAGGCCAGAACCGCGATCACCGTATCTCCTGCGCCGGAGACATCGAACACCTTGCGGGCCACTGCGGGCGCCGTAAAGATTTTGCCGGGCCGCACCAGGGCAATGCCCTTTTCGCTGAGAGTCGCGGTCAGGAAGTCGAGATGCAATTCCCGCACCATCGACTCCGCCGCTGAAAGCGGTTCCTCGATGCCGTGCACGCGTGCCCAGTTCGGCTCCCGTGCTGCCGCAGAAATCTCCGCCAGATTGGGGCAAATCGTCGTTGCGCCGCGATAGCGAGAAAAGTCAGGGTTCTTGGGATCCACCAGAACCGAGATGCCCTTCTCGCGAGCCGCCTGGATGAGAGCCTGGCAGACCTCGGGGGACAAAGAACCCTTCGCATAGTCGGAAAGGACCAGAGCATCGCACTCGGGAAGCCGGGCCAGAACATGCCGAATCAGCCGGTCATAGTCGCCCTGCGGTCTCGGGTCCGATCGTTCGGTGTCGAGGCGCAGCATCTGCTGCTGTCCTCCCAGGATGCGCGTCTTGACAATCGTAGGAAAGCCTTCGGAGACAATGAAGTCCGCTGCAATGCCGTTGCTGCGCAGATTCGCCTCCAGGACCCTCTCGTTCTCATCTGCGCCGGTAAAGCCGATGACGCAGGTCTGCGCACCCAGCAGCGCCATGTTCATCGCCACGTTGGCCACGCCGCCCGGTCGGGCGCTCCTGTAGGTAACTCGCACCACGGGCACAGGCGCCTCCGGTGAGATGCGCCCCACCTCGCCCCAGATGTACCTGTCGAGCATGACGTCGCCGACCGCAAGCACGCGCTTCTCGGCCCACGAATGCTCAATCGCGTGAATTACCTCGTTCAGTTGTTCGATCATCGCGGCTCTCGGGCGAAAATTCCCTTCCTTCAGGCAGACTCTACCATAACCTGGCTCTTATCCGAGGAGTGCAAGCTACTCCCGGGTTTCACCTGGCGACATTTGTGCGAACTCTCGTCCTGCGTTCCTATCGCCGTTGAGTACGCCGCGGACCGACTCCATCACGCGCTCCGGCGTCACCATGCGCATGCAAACCGGGTCATTGCAGGCAGAGTTCTTTTGGTTCGCGACACTCACACATGGCGAGCAGGCCAGTTCTGCCGTTATCGCCTCTGTATTGCCCAGGCTGCCATAGAGCCTCGGCGTCTCCGGCCCGAACAACACAATCGACCGAATCGGCGTGATGGCTGAGAAGTGCGCCGGACCGCTGTCGTTGCTGACTAGAACAGCGGATATGTTGTAAAGCGGAATCAGGGCCTTGAGTTTATGCATTCCGGCAAAGCTGCGAACGCGCGGATGGCCAATCGCATCCTGCATGCGGAGAGCCTCTTCGCGCTCGCTGGGTGAGCCGGTAATCAGCACCAGCGCATCCTCCCACTCACGCACCACCATTGCGGCCAGCGCGGCAAATTTCTCCCTCGGCCAACGCCGTTGCGGCAGCATCTCCGAGCTGTTGGGATTGATCAGCACAATGCGGCAATGCTCCGGCTCATATGCGGAATAGACCTCGCGAACCAGTCCGCGCACAAACTCCATCTCGCTTTCCGCCACATGCCGCACCGGCACGCGGATCTCCTCGTCGGAGACATGGGTCTTGGAGTACGGAACCTCCGGCTTCGCTGCCAGAAGCGCATTCACCATGCATACAAAATTCTTGGCCGCGTGGATGTGGCCGTTGAAGTTCACGCGGTGGGTCATCATCTCGCCGCGGTAGAGCCCCTCGCAATGAAAGCGGTAAAAGCCCACGCGCCTTCGTGCGGCGGTGAGGCCGGTCAGCAGCGCAGAGTATCGCGAGAACAGCTCCAGGTCCACTACCGTATCGATCTTCGCCTTGCGCACCCACCTCAGGAAGCGAAGCGAGTCCAGCGACAGTGAAGTCAGGCCGTTGTCGCGAATGGTTACGATATTCGATTCGGGAACCGTATCCAGCAGGCGCAGGCTGTCTGCGTTCCGCTCGAAGATCAAAAAGAAAATCTCCGCCCCCAGCTCTTTCTTGGTCTTTTCCAGCGCGGGGTTGGCGATTACCGTGCTGCCCATCTCTGAAAGCTCGATAAAGAGCACCCGTTCCGGCTTCTCCGGACCCTTGCGGCTTCCCAACAAGCGCATCAACTGGGTACACAAAAAGCACAGCGGCACGCCAATCCAGTAATCAACGGCCCGCATGGTCTTCAACTTCATTTTGCTGATCCTTCACTGCTCTCGGGTAATGTAATTTTTCTCAATCCTGGCAATCCCGGTTCCTTCTCCGGCCGGTTGCTTCTCCGGGTTGATCGGAACCGGGTCGTTCAGGCAGATGTTGTTCGTTGCGGCGCTTTCTCCATTCAACGCGGGCAGACACAACCCGGTCAAGTGCAGCTCTTGGTCCTTCCCGTGCGCCTGAACGAGCCGGCAGCCGCGCCTTCATCTCATCATGGTTTTTTTCGCAGCGCAGGGTCTGCACGCTATCCTGAATCTGCTCCCCGGAGGCTCGCGCATGCTTTTCCTCACCGCTGCACCGCCCGCCACTCCCACACCGGTCGAAGAGATCGCGGCGGGCATCGTGAATATTGGCGCTTTGCACGACCTGCCGCTGGAAGATCGGCTATGGCTGGCGCGCCACGGCCAGGAAGTCGTCGCAAATCCCGGCGACATTCTGTTTGAAGAGGGCGCTCCGGCGGACCACATGGTGCTGCTGCTCAAGGGCGAGATCCATGTGCGGCGGCAGCACGGCGGCCCGATGGCGCTATTCGTCGGCCGCATGGGGCAAATGACCGGCATTCTGCCGTTTTCGCGCATGAAGGGCTACGGCGGGCAGGGATTCGCCGTATCGCCGGTGTGGGCACTGCTGATTCACCGCTCGCTTTTTCCCGAAATGCTGGCGGCCATTCCTTCGATGGCGCAGAGGGTGGTATCGACGCTGCTGGACCGCGTGCGCGAGGTGACGCGCATCGAGCAACAGGCGGAAAAGCTCACTGCCCTGGGCCAGTTGGCCGGAAATCTTGCACACGAACTGAACAATCCCGCTTCGGCCGCGCAACGCGCCGCTGCTAGTTTGCTGACGGCCCTGCGCGCCAACCGCAGCAACCGCCTGAAGCTGATTCTGCTTTGCCTGACCGAGCAGCAGGTACGCAAGATCGAAGAGTGGGAAGAAAAGATGCTCAGTCGCACCGGCGAATCGCTGGCGACGGCAGAGGATGCGGATGCCCTGGGATTCATTTCCCGCGAGGAATCGGCGCGGGCGTGGCTGACCGCCATTGGCTGCCCTGACGCGTGGGAGGTGGCTGCGCAACTGGCTGAGCAGCGCGTAACCACCGCCGATCTCGAGGAGATGCGCGGGTTCCTGGACGATCACGCGATTTGCGTCTCGCTGCAGTATTTCGCGCGGTATTTGCGCGCGGCTCGTGCGGCCGAAACCATCGTGAACTCTACTGCGCATATCTTCAACCTGATCGGCGCCGTCAAGGACTACTCCAACATGGACCGCGCGCCAATTCTCGAAGTCGACGTGCCGGCCGGTCTCGACGCCACCCTGCAGATGTTCCGCTCGCGGATGAGCAACGTGGAGATCGAACGCGAGTATCAGCCCGACCTGCCGCGCATCAGCGCCTATGGCGGCGAGCTGAACCAGGTGTGGACGGCGCTGATTGAAAACGCATTGGACGCATTGGGCAATCAGGGCCGCCTGCGCGTGGCCTGCCGGCTGGAGGCCGAGATGCTGCTGGTGGAGATCTGGGACACCGGGCCCGGTATTCCTCCCGAGCTGCAGGAGCGCATCTTCGAGCCGTTCTTTACTACCAAGGCGCCAGGCAAAGGGCTTGGCCTGGGACTCGACAATGCCATGCGCATCGTGCGCAAGCACCGCGGGCATCTGAGCGTGAAGTCGGAGCCGGGCTCGACATGCTTCCGCGTGCGGCTGCCGCTCGACCAGCTGCAAGCGTACTGAAGAACAGGGAGTAGCCAGTAGCCAATAGGGAGTAGAAAGCTCGCTTACACGCTACGCTCGGAACCCGTTTCCCTTTCATTCCCGCAATGAGTTACTCTGCCCCTGGCAGTCCGGTTGGGAAGGTAAGGTCACAAGATGGGCTGGCGGAGCGACATCAATTCACGTCTGACACGCAAACTCGGCTGGTATGGTGCATTTCTCGCGAGCGGGGCCTGTTTTACGCTCATTGCCTGTTCGGTTGTTGCGTTGGCTCTGCGGAAAAGTGCAGCAGACCTACTAATTCCTGGACTTCTGGGAATGGTGGTCTTCGCAACGGTCGGGCCATTCTTCTGGTTCGCAGCAAAGGATCCTCACAAGATTCGCATCCGATAGGCTTTGGGTGGGATAGCGGTCTTAGGCTTGGGCGGGCAGTCGTCAATCTTTTACTCTGCCTTCCGCCTTGTCGTCATTGATTTGGAGACATTCAGGGGCCTCCTCATAACGGGCCTGGTTTGCACACCCGTCCTGGTGATCGTCTCCTATTTCACAATTCGTGCTCAGCTTAAAGGCAAGAAGGAACTGGTTTAGCCGTCGCCCTAGCGGGCCTATTGGCTACTCCCTACTGGCTATTCCCTGCTATTTCACCACCTCGACGCCGCGCCAAAAGGCGACATAGCCTTTGAGCTTGCGCGCCGTGGGTTTGGGGTCGGGGTAGTACCAGGCCGCGTCCTGGTTATCCTGCCCGTCGATCACGACCGTCATGTACCGCTTCTGGCCGGTCGCGGGATCGGTTGAGGTGGTGGTGCTGGGTCGAAAATACTCGCGCTTGAGGCTGGATTCGGGGAAATAGACTGTCCCGTCCACTTCCATGATCTGATCGCTATCGGCAATAACTCGGCCGTTCCAAATTGCTCGCGCCATGGATTTTCCGGTCGCTTTCAATCGTTCAACCCGTGCTCCGGCCAGAGCATGAACCGGCCGGGCAAGGGGAACCGATACGACAGTACCAGACTTTGGGCGGCGTGGCGAGTCCTACAGCGGTTCTCCAGCAGCTGTGAGACGAAGCCGAAACCGCTAAGTGGCTTTTTTCTCAAGAAAAAGCCACCTTGCACAGCTCAATAAACACCACAAATAACTGGAGAACCGCTCAAATCAGGTACGTGCGCGCCAGCGGCCCTACTTGGCCGCGACAATCGACTCGATATGCATACTCTTATGAGCTGCATCTTCTGTCGCCGTTACGGTCACGTGGGCGCCGTAGAAATCCTTCGTTACCGCATCCGGGTTGTCGATGCTCCACACCTGCTTGTCGGCATCGACAAATACCGGCTTCAATCCGCTTTCAATGCACTTTTTCACGCAATCTGCGCCGGTCCCGGTGTGTTTTGCGCCGCACATGGAGTCGGAGATCCATCCAGTGCTTGTAGATGAGCCGGCAGCTTGCGCCACAACGACGGCCATGGCAAACAGAGCCGCCAACAGGAAAATGCTTCGTTTCATGGGGACCTCCAGGGACGAATCTTCACTGGCTCCTATAATGCTCCGGCTGCAGGATTTCCACAAGGGCAAGTTGTTAACCGCGCAGAACCGCCCCGAAGCGTCTAGTTGACCCCGCGAGAGCTTCGCATGGCGTCTACGCGCTTGAGGATCGCCTCGTAGCGCTGCGCTGCGGCAGAAAAGCGGTTGATCAGCTCCGAGGTCTTGCTCAGGAACATGGGGTTTGTCTCGCGAATGGCGTCCAGTATGGGCGCAAACTTGGCCAGCAGGAAGAATCCTTCGCCGTTCGAGTCGACAAAGAGTTCTGCCGAGACGGCGCCGTGCAGAACCATGGCCGCCGCCATCTCCCAGTAGGTAATAACTTGCCGGAACCAGGCATTGTGCGGGTCAGCGGGGTTTTCTGCCACGGCAAGAAACTCTTCCAGCGTTTGCGGCCAGAATTCGCCGGTGATCCAGGCGCGCGCATGGCGCATGACCGCTTCAGTGCGCAATTCATACAGCTTGAGAATGATTTCGGCGTCGGCCGGTGTGGCCAGCATGCGTTCCATAGGCAGGCATCTCCGCTGCCCATATTACAGGAACCGGAGGAGATGTGTCGCTGGATTTTACGCGATTGGCGAGTGCTAACTCGCTAATTTGCTGACTCGCTGTTCTTATGCCGGCTGCAGTTCACGCTTCTCTTCCTTTTTTTCCACCACCGGCCCGTGCGTCTCAGCCGTGGGAGGAGGTGGCACATCGCCAATCCGCTTGGAGTAGGTGCACACCACCTTGCCTTCCTCCGCGGGAGCCGCGGCGGGCTTCTTGCCGCGCTTCTTTGGCGCCGCAGCCTCTTCCTCAGCGGACTTCTTTTTGTTCGGGCATTCCAGATAAACGCCTGAGCGGAGGGTCTTTTCGACGAGGTACGGGCTGCCGCACTGGGGGCACTTCTTCGCCACTGGCTTCAGATTCGAGATGAAGTCACACTTGGGATAATTCGTGCAGCCCCAGAAGGTGTTGCCACGGCGCGCACGACGCTCTGCCACGTCGCCCTCGCCGCACTTAGGACACTTGAGGCCCTCGATAAGATTCTGCTTGACGTACTTGCACTTGGGGTATCCCGAACAGGACACGAACTCGCCGTACGCGCCCTGGCGCAGCACCAGCGGCTTGCCGCAGACCGGGCAAGCCTCGCCCGTAGGCTCGGGCGGCTTCTGCTGCTGTTTCGAACTCAGCTTGCGGAAGGTCTTGCAGGGCGGATCGGCGTTGTAGTCGGGGCAGGCCATGAAGGGACCGAAGAGCCCGCGGCGCATGACCATCACCTTGCCGCAGTTCTCGCAATACTCCTCGGTGTCGCCTGCTTCCTGCGCCTCCGGCGTATTCAGGTCCGGCTTGGCGGCGATGTTCTCCTTGGTGAAGGTGCAGCTTGTGGGGTCCTTCTTGTTGTAGGCCGAGCACGCGTAGAAGGTGCCGAACTTGCCCCACTTGAGCAGCAGCGGCGACCCGCAGACGTCGCACTTTTCCCCGGTCTTCACCTCCATCCGCTTGATGTTTTCCATCTTCTTGCCGGCGTCCTTCAATTCCTGCTCGAAGTAACCGTAGAAGCCGTTCAGCAGATCCGTCCACTTCTCCGTGCCTTCTTCAATGTCGTCGAGCTCGGTTTCGAGCTTGGCTGTGTACGCGGTATCGAAGATGTAGGGGAAGTTCTTGACCAGCAGGTCGCAGACCACCACGCCAATCTCGGTGGGATAGAAACGCCCGCGCGAGCCGCCGTGCTTGACGACATACTCGCGGTCCTGAATGGTGTTGATGATCGACGCGTAAGTCGACGGGCGGCCGATGCCGCGTTCTTCCAGCTCCTTCACCAGCGAAGCCTCGTTGTAGCGCGGGGGCGGCTGCGTAAAGTGCTCCTCGGGGAGCAGCTCGTCGCGCCCCAGCGTCCTGACGCCATCCAGGCTGGGCAGCCGGTTCGCGGACTCATCGTCATCCTTGTTGTCTTCCGACGACTCATACAACTTGAGGAATCCGTCAAAGCGCATGACCGAACCGCTGACCCGGAAATCGTAGGTCTTGCCGGTTTTGGCGGAAAGCGCAGCGATGTTGGCCGTGGTCACGTCGTAGACCGCCGGAACCATTTGCGAGGCAACAAAGCGCCGCCAGATGAGCGTGTAGAGCTTGAGCTGTTCGTCGCTCAGGTAGCGCGCGAGCGACTCCGGCGTGCGCGCGGCGTCGCTGGGCCGGATGGCCTCGTGCGCGTCCTGCGCGTCCTTCTTGCCTTTGTACACATTGGGCGCGCCGGGCAGATACTGCGCACCCAGTTCCTTGCCGATCCACGCCCGCGCCGAGGTAATGGCTTCGGGCGCCACGCGCGGCGAATCGGTACGCATATAGGTGATGAGGCCCGTGGTGCCCTCTGCGCCAATGTCCACGCCTTCATAGAGCCGCTGCGCCACGCCCATGGTGCGGCGTACGTTGAAGCCCAGCTTGTTGGCGGCGTCGCGTTGCAGTTGGCTGGTGATGAAGGGCGCGAGCGGCCGGCGCTGCTGCTCGCGGGCCTGCACGCTGGTAACGGTCCAGGCGGCTTTCTCGAGGGCCGCCAGAACGGCTTCCATCGCCTTCTTGTCGGGCAGGGCGCTCGAAATGAACTGGTCTTTGCCTTCCCTGTCCTTGCCGTTGGGCACGCGGACCGGCTCGCCTTCGATGCCGATGAACTTTGCCTTGAATTTCTGATCGGCCTGCTTTTCCGGATGCAGCAACGCTTCCAGAGTCCAGTATTCGATGGGCTGGAAGCCGCGAATCTCGCGTTCGCACTCGACGATCAATCGCAGCGCCACGGTTTGCACGCGGCCGGCCGAGAGCCCGCGGCGCACTTTGTCCCAGAGCAAGGGCGATATCTGATACCCCACCAGGCGGTCCAGCACGCGGCGCGTCTGCTGCGCATCCACAAGATGCTGGTCGATGTCGCGTGCGTGGGCAAAGGCCTCCTGCACGGCCTTTTTCGTGATCTCGTTGAAGGTGACGCGGCGAATTTTCTTGCGCTCTTTGGCGTTGGTTCCGAGCTGCAACGCCAGATGGTAGGCAATCGCCTCGCCTTCGCGATCGGGGTCAGGCGCGAGATAGACTTCGTCCGCCTTGGCCGCCGCCTTCTTCAACTGCTCGACAACCTTTTCCTTGCCCGGCGACACCACGAGGTGCGGCTCAAACGTCCGCTTCTTCAGCTCCACGCCGAGGTCGTTCTTGGGCAGATCCATAATGTGCCCCACCGATGCGCGCACATCGAATCCCTTGCCCAGATATTTTTCGATCGTCTTGGCCTTCGCGGGCGATTCGACGATCACCAATGCTTTGCTCGTTGCCATTCCTAACCTGGTTCCCTCTTTTTCTTGAATACCTCGCCGGCAATCATTCGATGCCGGGATGCTGTGCATCTGTCTCGCAATGCAACATTGGACTCATTTGAAGCCCTTCCGGTTCGCTGGGGCGCTTCAAAACCCTCTTTCGAGCCAAAACCCTCCCCGGGCTCGGGAAAAAATAATGGGCCGCAAGTGTTGCACCCTACCATGGAACACCCTCGCATTTCCACCGGCAGACCGCAATTTTCTTCCTCCGCCGTCCCATTTCCGGGAACAAAAAAACCCTGCCCTCTGCCAGAACCTCCGCAAATTCTTGGGTTTACCGCGCTGGAAGTCCTGCCGCAAAAATGAATCTAATTGATGCTGGCTTTTACTGCGAAAATCTGCCCCTTCTGTCCCTCGTCCCTAGCCCCTAGTCCCTACGTCCCTGCCTCTAAATCGTCCTTACGTAGTTCTTTCCCGGCAGTTGTCGCACCCGGCCCGCCATTTCCAGCTCGAAAAGCGCGGTAAACATCTCAGAGGAGGTGAGTTGCGTCTCCAGCAACTCGAGAATCTCATCGATTTGCAGACTCTCGTCGGTGCGCAGCACCTCGAGCACCATGGCCTCCTGCGGCCGCAGCACAGGATCAGGGAGTAATGATGCTCCGGGCCCGGCTTTGGATGCAGCCGGAGCCTCGGCCTCCAGTTCCATCCTCACCTGCGAGGGCAGATCTTCCCAAACGTCCTCCCAGGTGGCAACGAGCTTAGCCCCCTGTTTAATCAATGTGTTCGGCGTCCAGGAGCCTTTGTTAGTCACGTTGCCCGGCACGGCAAACAGGTCGCGGTTCTGCTCGGCGGCGCAGCGGGCGGTCACACGCGTGCCCGAGTTCTCGCCCGCCTCCACCACCAGCACCGCCACGCTCAGCCCGCTCAGCATGCGGTTGCGGCGGGGAAAGTTCTGCGGCGCGGGAAACGTGCCCATGGGCACCTCGCTCACGATGGCCCCGCCCGCGGCAAGAATCTCCTCGGCCAGCTTCCGGTTCTCCTTGGGGTACACAATATCGATACCCGTGCCCCACACGGCGAGCGTGGGCATGCGCGCTGCCAGCGCTCCTTTGTGCGCGCAGGAGTCGATGCCACGCGCCATGCCGCTCACAATCAGCAGCCGCCGCGCAGCCAGATCGCGCGCCAGCATCTCCGCCACGCCCGAGCCATAAGGCGTGGGATGCCGCGTGCCCACAACGGCAATCGCGGGACGGCTCATCAGCTTCACGTCGCCGCGCACCCACAACACGGGCGGAGGATCGTAGATCTCGCGCAGGCGCTCGGGATACTCCGGGCACGAATAGGTCACAAGCGTTGCGCCCTGCGCAACCACCCTTGCCCACTCCTCTTCCGCCGCGCGCCGGCCCTTGCCATCAAACAGAAACTGCGCCGACTCGGCGGGAAAGCGCAAGCCTTCGAGCGCGGTGAGCGGCAGCGTAAAGATGCGGCTGGCCGCGCCAATCTCTTGCACGGCATCGAGGATGCGCTTGGGTCCCAGGCCCGGCGCAAGCGCCATCGCGAGCCAGGCCAGGCGCTCCTCGTCGAGTTGCGCCGCAAGCGGGCTTTCGGGTTGTGACGCAGAAGGGCTTTGGGCATGCTTCAGCTTCGCCACAATCGCTGGCGCAGCATCGGGAGAGAACTGTGGCGGATTCAAAATCTACACACTCCGGCTTTCGTCAGTAGAAAGCCCAAGCAGATCAAAGGGATGTGCGCCCACGTTACCGCCCGCCGCGCCGGAAGTCAAGGCCGGGGTCCCCAGCGACAGGTCTTCGTCGCCGGGGTGGAAGGCAAGGGGTCACAGCAAGTCTTGTAGAAGGCCACGACCGGGGAAACCACACAGCGCCCGCTCCGACCCCAAATTCCGGACGCTGGCCGGTCGGGTCGAGGACTGGCGCGGTATTCCGAAGGTCGAGCCTAGCTGTTTCTCCCCGTTTCCTCTGGGAGTGCCTCAATAGCCCAACCGTGAATTCGTTTCCAGTCCCCGCCACATCGCACCCAGCGTGCGGATTTCCCGCACTGGACGCACCTGTTTGCTTCGCATCAAGGGTTATGCGGCCTATTGTGCAGGGGCGACTTTCGCACTGGTCCATCGCCAAAGCATGTAGTCATTGAACAAGCCCAGCCGTTCATAGAACTATGCGCTACTCCACCGCTTCCAGCCAAAGCCTTGTCGTCCCCGGGCTCGCATCAGGTGCCGCCTGATCTTCCGTTCTACCCATTCCTTAACCAACGTGAAGCAGGAACTCGAATGCCCGATCCGAAAGTAGTTCACCCAGCCACCCAGAACCGGATTGACTTTCACAATCACCGTTTCGACGGGCCAGCTGACATGCTGCCGGAAGATCTCCCTGACCGCATCATCCTGAACCCGGCGCGCCACCTTCTCTAACAACAGCGAGTGCTGAACGTTATCAAAATAGGCGGCCAAGTAAGGTGCAGTTTGCCAATCAACCAGGAGGAACCAGCCGGGGAGCAGCTCTGGCGATTGAGCGTGATTCAGGGTTTGGCAAGATTGAAGTACTTTCAAGACAACCCAGGGGCGGTGGCGAGGGCGTGAGCTCTTGTCGCCCATTTCTTGGGGGCTGGGGAGTAGTCCCTACGCCCACTCCCCACCGCGCAGATACTCATCGATTCCCTTCGCCGCCTTGCGCCCGGCGCCCATGGCGAGGATCACCGTGGCGCTGCCGGTGACGATGTCGCCGCCGGCAAAGACGCCGCGCTTGGAGGTGCGCATGGTTTCGGGATCGGCCACGATGTAGTTCCACTTGTTGGTGGCGAGATCGGGAGTCGTGCTCTGGATGAGGGGATTGGCCGTGGTGCCCACGCCGATGATGGCGACGTTGGCGGGCAGGACGTATTCGGAGCCGGCGACAGGCACGGGGCGGCGCCGGCCGCTCGCGTCGGGTTCGCCCAGCTCCATGCGCACACAACGCGCGCCGGTGAGCCAGCCGTTTTCATCGCCCAGAAACTCAACCGGGTTGGTCAGCATGCGGAACTCGATGCCCTCCTGGCGCGCGTGCTTCACTTCTTCGGCGCGGGCGGGCATCTCCGCCTCCGACCGCCGGTAGACCAGCGTTGCCGAGCGCGCGCCGAGGCGCCGCGCCGTGCGCACCGCGTCCATGGCCGTGTTGCCCCCGCCGACTACAATCACATCGCGGTCGCGGCAGTCGTAGATCGGCTCGTCGAACTGCGGGAACTGCCAGGCGCGCATCAGGTTGACGCGGGTGAGGAACTCGTTGGCCGAGTAGACGCCGTTCAAGTGCTCGCCGGGCACGCCGAGAAACACCGGCAGGCCCGCGCCGGTGGCGATGAAGATCGTGTCGCATCCTTCCACGCGCATCAGCTCATCGAGCGCGACGCTCTTGCCTACCACCACGTTGGTTTCGAACTCCACGCCCATGCGGCGCAGGTTCTCGATCTCAACGCGCACGATTTCTTTGGGCAAGCGGAACTCCGGAATGCCGTAGACCAGTACGCCGCCCAGCTCATGCAGCGCCTCAAAGACGCGCACGCGGTGGCCTTTTTGAATGAGGTCGCCGGCAGCCGAGAGCCCTGCCGGGCCGCTGCCTACAATGGCCACGCACTTGCCCGTAGGCGGGGCGATCGCCGGCAGGCCAAGCTGGCCGCTGGTGCGCTCGTGGTCGGCGATGAACCGCTCCAGGTTGCCGATGGCCACCGGCTGGCCTTTCTTGCCCAGCACGCAACCGCCTTCACACTGGCTCTCCTGAGGGCACACGCGGCCGGTGATGGCGGGCAGTGCGTTATCCTCGCGCATCTTCGCCGCCGCGGCCAGAAAATCGCCCGCGTAAATCAGCGCCACGACTTCCCTTATCTGGACGCCCACGGGGCAGCGACCGACGCAGGCTGGCCGGTTGCAGGCGAGGCAGCGCGAGGATTCTTCCTCGGCGCTCTCCGCGCTGAGGCCCTGGTTCACCTCGGCGAAGCAGTGCGCCCGCACCTCTGGCTCAAGCTCCGGCATGGCCACGCGCGGAATTTTCATCCGCTCTTTGAGGGGAAGCGGATTGGCGTCAGGCATAGTGCTTCTCCCCTTGCGCATCGAGCCTTGCGCGCAACTGTGCCGCTTCTTTTTCCCTTGTGGCCAGCGCGGCGCGTACGCGCGCCAGCTCCTCCTGCCTGTGCTCCTCAAAGGCTTTCAGCGATTGGCACTCCTGACTCCTGTACATCGCATTGCGCTGCATCAGCACCTCAAAGTTCACCAGCGAGGCGTCGAACTCCGGCCCATCCACGCAAGCGAACTTGCTCTCACTGCCGAGCAGTACGCGGCAGCCGCCACACATGCCTGTTCCGTCCACCATGATGGAGTTCAGGCTGACCATGGTCTTGATGCCGAGCGGCGCAGTGATCCGCGCCACGGCTCGCATCATGGGCACCGGGCCCACGGCGAGCACAAAATCAAGCTTGCGCCCGGCGGCGAGCAACTCCTCGAGCCTTTTCGTCACCAGACCCTGTTCGCCGTAGCTGCCGTCATCGGTCAGGATGTACGCCTCATGGCTCGCCGCGCGCACCTCGTCTTCAAAGACCACCATTTCCTTGCTGCGCGCGCCTTCAACAAAGATGACGTGATTGCCGGCTTTCTTAAGCGCTTTGGCCGTGGGCAGCGCCATGGCCGTACCGACGCTGCCGGCCAGGATCACGGCCGTACCGTAATCCTTTATCTCGGAGGGATGGCCAAGCGGGCCAACCACGTCGAGAATCGAGTCGCCCGCCTCAAGGCAATTGAGCAGCGTAGTGGTCTTGCCCACGGCCTGCACGACGATTGTGATGGTTCCGGTCGCCGGATCGGCACTCTTGATGGTGAGCGGAATGCGCTCGCCCTGATCGTGGAGGCGCAGGATGACGAACTGCCCCGGCCGCTGCTTGCGCGCGATGCGCGGCGCCTTGATCGTAAACTGCCGGATGTTGAGGCCGGCGGTGCTGGCTTCCACAATCCTGTACATCGCGCCTCCGCTTCCACTCAGTTTTTCTGAGGGGTAGGGTATTTTGGAGCCCATCTATCCGCGGCCTGAAGAGACGGGACATGAAGCCTCTGCGGCCTCCCTCACCCCTAACCTCCAAGTGCCACATTGATTATCCGGTTGGATGGGATGGTCTGCCGTGATACATGTCACCTGGAAGGCTTTAGCCGGAATTTCCATTTTTTCTCTCGGCAACTCGAAATTTACCCCCACCTGTGAGGGTTTTCTCCAGTAAGGCGTTCGTCCGGATCATTGCCACAAACTCCACTAGCTAATCACTCTAGAGGGGACCATAAATGTCATCGGCGGCAGGCGAGCGCCCCTTGCCAAACTCATCAGCGCGAAATTGATGGCTGTAATGTGGACCAGGCCTGCCGAAAATGACCGCGCATTTTCGGCAGTCCTCCAGCCGTGTTCCTCGTTTGGAACCGTAGCAGCCAGAGCGAGCGGTTCTATCTGAGGAGCATCGAGTTCCCACAGATATTCACTATGAAAACCTGACATGCTTGAGGCTATAGCCGCACATCTTACTCCGTACGACCCGGTGCGGCAATGCATTGAAGGACAACGGGCCACGTCAAAACGTAAAGACCGGTCCAAATTCCGCTCGCCGGTCCTGCCAGATGCGGGAGGGCGTTCCTGCAATCGTCCAGAACTTGCCCAGTTCAGGGATGGCGCGCGAGCTGTAGTGTGTCGGCTCGAACCCAAATGTGCACCACTGGTTGATCTTGTAGTACAGAGTCGCACCAGCAAAGTCGCTCTCAATCATTGGAATACCCAACCCCTGGCCAAGCTGGTTCGGGCCGGCTCCGTCGAGCAACCCGAGCTGCATGGCGGCATCGCTGTGCACAAGCTGGTCTTTGCCTGCGTGCAGATAGAGCTGCCATCCCGCGTTGTAACCCTTCGGATTGGCTTTGAACCAGCGCGAGAGCGGTAGTCCGAGCTCGGCGAATGCGCCATAGGCGCGCACTCCATGCTCCGGCGCAACCACAACGTCGCCGGACGGGCAGGCCCCCGAGCCTGGATTGACCTTGCAGCCCAGGACGGCAAAGCCAGAGAGCATGCCCGCCACATTGTCCACTCCCGTTCCAAGGAAGAAGGGCGCCGGAGTTTCACCGTTCGCGTTGACAAGGGGGATCGGGAAGAGGCCGCGCGTATCGGTGTAGTTGGTCGTGAGCTGACCGCTCAGCTGCTGCCGCAGATCAGCGCCTCGGTAGCCGCTCACGACCAAGGTAAACCAGCGGGTGGGCAATTGCGCCGCGACTTGGTCGCCATACATAGCGCTGCTCGCGGTAAAACCTTTGGTCAACGAAGTGCCCGTGACCAGGGCCGTGGGGTATTCGTCACCGATCAGGTCCTCAGCTGTATTGGGAACAACGGATGTGCGGCGCCCGTAGAATCCGGCCCAGAAGATTTGCGCGGGAGCAACCGCGCGGGCTTTGTCGAGTTGGAACTGCATAGTCAGCCCGGCCGCAAGCTCGGGGCGGTTGGAGTCGGCGCCCTGGCGCTCGGCCTCGCCGACCTGGCTCAGGAAACCGACGGTGGGTGAGACCCCGGGCGGGCAGTCAACAGCCGCCAGCGTACAGAAGGTGAGCTTCTCCACCTGCCCCGAACTCGGCATCATGATTGCAAACTCAGGTGAGAGCTTGAAATTGCGCTTAGAGCCGCCCAGCTTCTGAACGACGCCGAAACGAAACTGCGGCGAGCGGTTGTAGGTGGCGCCGTAGGCGGCAGCGTTCCACGTGGTATCGAGCATGTTGGGTAGCGCCTTGGAACCGAACAGTGTCCAGTCCTGTCCTCCTACAAAGAACAGGCTGGTCCTGTCCGTCGCGTGGTAATCCAGGCGCACGTAGGCCAGGCGCAAGCGCAGGTTGGGGTTGCGAATGGAGGTGACGTCGGCGTTATCTGCCTCATTAAAGTTGCCTTCGAAATCTGCCTCGAACCGGCCGGTAAGGGTCATCTTTTCAGAGATGCCAGGCCACTCAAGATTGAGGCCGATGCGGCTTTGACGCGCTTTCATGTGGAACTCAGGGTCGGCATTCGGGCCCGTGTTACTGCCTGGCAGCAACATGAGACCGCCGGGAATGGGAAAGTCATCGCCATTGGGCGAACTGCTGTCCTCTTCCCCGGTTGCTTTGATGAAACCGTAGGGCGTAAACGTCACCGGGCCGACCTTGAGACCAACTAAACCGCCGGATTGAGGCGGATCGAAGGCGAGCGCGCGCAAGGGAACACTCGCCGGGACCGCGGACACGGCTGCGGATTTCATTTCCGCAAGTTCGGATCGCGGCACGGGGGCAGCTTGCGGCTTTGGCGCTGGTACAGGGCTGCCAGCCGGGACTGCGGCCGCGGACAGGTCTGCCGCAGTTAAGACGCCTTTACGCGTGAGGACTTCAACAAGAAGTTGCAGTTGGGATTCGGGGGCTGCGACGCGCAGAGCATCGACCTCGGAAGGCGTGAGCACCCCTTTCTTCAAGAGCGCATTGACCAATGCCGTGAGATTCACAGCGCCTGGATCCGTAGCTGGCGCAGCGGTTCCGGCAACCGCGCTGGCGCTGTCTGTAATCGTGCCCTGCATACTTCCGCGGTAGGTTTGGGCGCTGCAGATACAGACGAAGATAAAGGCGAAAAACACATACAGTACAGCGATCGACCGGCTTCTCATAAGGCCATGCTCCTGAAGTTTCTACGTCGGAAAATTGCAGGGATTCTAACACGCAGTGACTGACCCGGATAAGGACGGGACAAGGGCGAAAACAAGAAACTCCAGAGTGCGGGATGAGATTGGGGCGAATTTGGGACTCGGAACGAAGCGACGCCTTCCGCAGATTGTGCTGATTCTAAGGATGGAAGCCGCCCAGTTAAAGAACGGCCTTTGGTCGCCGGTCGGGCTCGGAGATGGCCTCTTACTCCCTTCGGGGCCCTTGACGCCAGCCTCGCCATGCCTGTGCCTCCGTGTATGCTCTTTTTTCGCAGACATTCGTTCCCGTCCCCCTTGACAAGGCCGACACCCTTATGGATGCTTATTGCACTCAGCGTGTCAGGGTCGATTTCGCCGGATACCGTGCACAAGGAGATGGACTGGGACCTGGCGAAAGTGAACGTGGATGGCGGGGCCATCGCCCTGGGCCATCCGAGCGGAGCTTTGGGGTACCGGATTGTGGTGGCCTTGCTCCACGAGATGCAGCGGCGCAATGCCAAGAAGGGCTTGGCTTTCCACTGTATCGGTGCCGGCATGGGCAAGGCTGGGGCCCTGCAGCGCGATTGAATCCATAGCGGTGGGTGTGTGCCAAAGGCACGCATCCAGAATCCAGAAAGAGCCAGGCAGTGGACGGTAGTGTCGCAAGGAGCACATCATGAAGGGAAAAGTTGCAATCGTAACGGGTGGTGCGAGTGGGATTGGCTTGGCGATAGTGGAGTCGCTCGCACAGGCGGGCGCGAAGTGCGTGATTGCCGACATGGATGTTCCCGGCGGGGAACGGGCCGAGGCCAAACTGAAAGAGGCCGGGACGCCCGGTTTATTCGTTAAGACAAGCGTTTCCGAGCCCGGCGACGTGCGCCATCTCGTCGATACCACCATCGAAAAATTTGGACGTCTCGACATTCTGGTCAACAATGCAGGTCTGCAATTCGTGGCGCCGATAGTGGAGTTTCCCGAAGAACGCTGGGACACTCTGATAGGCGTTATGCTTACCGGAACGTTTCTTTGTTGTAAGTATTCCTTGCCCCACATGATCAAGCAAAAGTGGGGCAGGATTATTAACATCAACTCGCTCCACGGCAAAGTGGCGTCGCCCTTCAAGGTGGCTTATATCTCGGCCAAGCACGGACTGCTGGGATTAACGAAGGTTGTGGCGTTGGAGACGGCCGAGCACAACATTACCTGTAATGCCATCTGTCCGGCTTACGTGCGTACTCCGCTCGTCGAAAAGCAAATTGCGAATCAGGCCCGCAGTCACGGCATTTCGGAGGAGGACGTGATTCAAAAGATCATGCTTGAACCCGCCGCCATCAAGCGGCTGCTGGAACCCTCCGAGGTTGCCTCGCTGGCACTGTACCTGTGCACGGACGAAGCCTCAGGTATCACCGGCGCGGCGCTGGACATTGATTTGGGTTGGACGGCGCACTAGGGTCTGTTAACACTATTAGGACGGCAGCGACGGGAGCGGATTTTTCTGAGCGCGCGAAGCGAGGAGTGGCAAATGTTGAAACATTTTAGCGACGAGCGACAAAGCGATCAGGAAAATCCGCCCCGTCCCTTCGGGTTGCGGCGAAAATCCGGCCATACTTCGTTGTCGGCCTTGACTGGGGTCCTGCCACAGCCTGTGGCCTCCGCCTCGTCTGGCCTGATTTTCGCTCGCAACGCTGCTCGCCCTAATAGCGTTAACAGACCCTAGGACAAGATGCTCTTCAAGGCCTGCCGCAAGGCACGCCTTCGTAACTCGCAGGGAGAATTGCTATGCCTATCGATCCTCAGACCGCCGCTCCACAGACACACCCCGTATTCAAGCTTTCCGCCGCGCGTACTCCGGAGCGGAACAAAGTGGTCTCTGCGGCCGAGGCGGTGCGCTTGATTCGCGATGGCGATACAGTTGCCACCGGAGGCTTCGTGGGCGTCGCCTTTCCCGAAGGGATTGCCGTTGCCATCGAGCAACAGTTCTTGGCATCCGAAGGGGAAGCCGGCCCCGCCAACGGACGGCTTCGCGACCTGACGCTTCTCTATGCGGCCGGCCAGGGCGACGGAAAGGAACGAGGGCTGAATCACCTCGGTCATCCGGGTCTGGTGAAACGCGTCGTAGGCGGACATTGGGGCCTGGTGCCCAAACTGCAGGCGCTGGCGGTCAGCGGCCAGATAGAGGCGTACAACCTGCCCCAGGGTGTGATCTCGCATATGTTTCGCGATATTGCCGCGCATCGTCCCAGGCACATTAGCAAAGTCGGCTTGGGAACCTACGTCGATCCGCGTTACGGCGGCGGTAAAATCAACGACCGCACCACCGAGGATATCGTCGAGCTGGTGACCATCGACGGCCAGGAATACCTGTCCTACAAAACGTTTCCGGTCAACGTGGGCATTATCCGCGGCACCACCGCGGATCCCGAGGGTAATATCACCATGGAACGCGAGGCGCTGACGGTAGAAATGCTCTCCATTGCCATGGCTGCCCACAACTCCGGCGGGATCGTCATCGCCCAGGTCGAACGTGTGGCCGAGAGCGGTACGCTCAATCCGCGCCAGGTGAAGATACCGGGAATTCTGGTCGATTGCGTGGTGGTTGCGGAAAAGCCGGAGCACCATTGGCAGACCTTCGCCACCGTGTACAACCCTGGTTTCAGCGCGGAGCTCCATGCACGGATGGGCGCCATCCCGCCCATGGAGCTGTCGGCGCGCAAGGTGATCGCGCGCCGCTCGGCGATGGATTTGAAGACCAATAGCGTGGTCAACCTGGGCATCGGCATGCCCGAAGGCGTGGCCAATGTGGCCAATGAGGAGAAGATCATTGATCTCATTACCCTCACCGCCGAGCCTGGAGTGGTCGGCGGAGTTCCGGCTGGAGGGCTGGATTTCGGCGCTGCGGTCAATGCCCAGGCCATTATCGATCAGCCATACCAATTTGATTTTTATGACGGCGGCGGACTCGACTTGGCCATCCTCGGCTTGGCAGAGGCGGACCGCGAGGGAAGCCTCAACGTGAGCAAATTCGGCCCCAGATTGGCGGGTGCGGGGGGGTTCATCAATATCAGCCAAAACGCCAAGAGCCTGGTCTTCTGCGGCACATTCACGGCGGGCAGTCTGCAGCTCGGGTTTGCCGACGGCAAATTGCAAATACTCAAGGAGGGCCGTACGCGAAAGTTCGTGCACGAAGTGGAGCATCGAACCTTCAGCGGCAAATACGCCAGCCTGCGCGGCCAGCCAGTACGTTATGTCACCGAACGCTGTGTCTTCCGCCTCACGCCCGATGGCCTGGAACTGATCGAGGTGGCTCCGGGAATCGATATCGAAAAAGACATCCTGGCTCACATGGATTTCAAGCCCATCGTGAACCAGCCTAGGCTCATGGACGCGCGCCTGTTCCTGCCCAAGCCCATGGGTCTGCGCGGCGATTTACTGGATCTGCCTCTGGAGAGCCGGCTCAGCTACGACCCGAAACAGAATCTGTTCTTCGTCAACTTCGAAGGCTACGCGGTGCGCAGCGTGGAGCAGATCGGGCGCATCGACCATGCGGTGCGGCAGCATCTAAAGGAGGCGTCCGGCAAGGTATACACCATCGTCAATTACGACAACTTCTCAATCTCCCCCGAGCTGTTGGGGCCGTATACCGACATGGTTAAGAAGCTGATGGAGGATTGCTACTCGGGCGCCACCCGCTACACGACCAGCGGCTTCGCACGCATGAAACTCGGGGACGCCCTGGCCGAGCGCAATGTCGCTCCACACATTTACGAGAATGCCGAGGAGGCCAGCCAGCATTTGCTCGAGCTCGAGGAGACGCAGCAGACGAAATAGCTCGGGCTTGTCCGAGCAGAAGGCAGATTGAGTTCTTGGCGGGAAACGGAGCCAGCGAGCACGCTTGGCCGTAGCTCGATGGCTGGCTCCAAAATCTGCGACGAAATCCAAGTAGGCCTCAGGACATCAGCAGCCCACCGTTTACGTTCAACGTCGCTCCGGTGATGTAATCCGCATCCCGGGCCAGGAAGAGAACCGCCTTGGCGATCTCTTCGGATTTTGCCAGCCGGCGCAGCGGTATCTTGGCGCAGATCTTTTCGAGAACTTCTGGCGGCATCGCTTCTACCATTTCCGTAGCGGTATACCCGGGGGCAATCACATTGGCGGTGATGTTGTCTCTCGCCAACTCCAGCGCCAGGCACTTGGTGAACGAGATGATGCCGCCTTTGCTGGCGGCGTAATTGGATTGGCCAAACGCCCCCGTTTCGCCGACGATGGAAGCAATGTTGATGATGCGCCCGTATTTCTGCTCGATCATGGCCGGCATGGCGGCAGCTGTGCAGTAGTAGGTACCATTCAGATTCACCGAGATGACCGCTTCCCAGTCCTCATCGGTCATCTTTTTCATGGTGCGATCGCGGGTGATGCCGGCGTTGTTGACCAGGATATCGAGCCTCTTGAACTTCTCCAGGGCTGCGCCGATGACCCGGCGCGCGTCCTCCTTGCGAGCGACGTCGCCCTGCACCATCAGGCACTCGATGCCCATGGCGCGAATCTCAGCCGCAACCTCTTCCGCCTTGGCCAAATTGCTGTTATAGCTGAAGGCCACCGCTGCCCCGCTGCGGGCAAGTTCCAGGGCGATAGCCTTACCTATGCCGCGCGATCCGCCCGTCACCAGGGCGACTCTGCCTCTGAGCGAGTCCATCGCTGGCCCGCTGAAGTTGCTCGTATTGCCAGTACCGCTACTTTCTGCCATAAAATGACTCCTTGTGTACGAATGCATCTCGTGGAGCAAGGTCACCAGAATCCGGTACCCGAAAGCTCCGCTCGGATGGCCCAGGGCGATGGCCCCGCCATTCACGTTCACTTTCGCCAGGTCCCAGTCCATCTCCTTGTGCACGGTATCCGGCGAAATCGACCCTGACACGCTGAGTGCAATAAGCATCCATAAGGGTGTCGGCCTTGTCAAGGGGGGACGGGAACGAATGTTTGCGAAAAAAGAGCATACACAGAGGCACAGGCATGGCGAGGCTGGCGTCAAGGGCCCCGGATCGCGGCCAAAGCCACCTTCGACTTGAACTCTACTGTGTGCTTCCTGCGTGGACGACGGCTCATCGGTTCTCCTCTTCCCAGCCATCTTAGGCTGTGGAAGAACAGATCCTCCACCTAAACCCCTGTCCAGATTTCCGGAACCGGCTCTCGATCTTCACTTAGGCGTAAAGAGCTGTGGCCATTTTAGGTACAGGCCCCACTCATCGCTGCCTATCCTGATAATTGTTCCTTCCGTATTAGCTCCCTGAAAACAGCAGACCAAGTATGACTTTCCATCCTCGGTAGAAATATAGACCTCTCCATCAATCAGGTCGCTCTCGGTGATGCTGATCCAGGGGCCCCACTGTCGATCTTGAGTGCCCCACCACTTTATCCTACGAAATCCATTCGCACCTTTGACGACACCCTTGGCGTTGAAGGCGAGCGTCCCGTTAAATTCTGCGATCGCATCGAGTCTGAAATCAATATGATCACCCTCAATGTGGCCCTGCGCAAGACTGATTTCCATCGTGTTATTGCCCTCGGACTGATACATCGACACAGTGTCCGAGCTGTGCTCTGCGACGTACTGCTCATTGATACTTCGATATTGGGCTGCCGTGGTCGGGCGAAGCAGTTCCGCGACATCATCGTGGTGCCACATCCATGCAACCCTCAATGCTATCAGTCCATGTTTGTCTTTTGCGGTAGCGTCAGCTCCGCTGTTCAATAGTAATTCGGCCATCGGCTTGAAACCGCCAGCAGCTGCCAAGTGCAAAGGTGTCTGGCCGTCGTTGTTTCTCGCGTTCACATCCGCCTTATTAGCCAGCAGCCAGGCCACTACCTCCTTTTGATTCCATAAGACTGCGCTATGAAGCGGCGTGTCTCCGTTGGTATCTCTGCTCGAAACTAGTTCTGGATTGCCCTTGACTAAGGCTTGAACGCTTCCCAGATCGCCCCTTTGAGCTGCATCGTGAATCTCGTCGCAAAGGGCGGCTTTGCCCGCCGAAACGCCGCATAAGAAGGCGATTGCAATGCCTAACTTGAGGGAGGTTAGTCGATATCGGGAATTGCACGCGGTCCCCATGGTCCCTCCACTTGACCGGAATTTCCGTTTTGCCTTCCGGCTGCGAACCAATATACCTCCATTTACCTCCGCTCGCGATCTTTTGCATCTGTTCCAGGGACAGGGCCCCGGATGCGCCCGGCACGGCCTTTGCCGGGACCAAAAACATCATTTGCCCCATTTCGTGCCCCATTTCGAAGCACTCTTTCGGACACCTTCCCCGTCAACTCGCCTCCGTCGTCCCGATTGGTTTCGCCTCCCTGCCAAACCTATCCCGCTGGCAGCGGCAAAGCCTCCATCCGCCGCAGCATGCTTTCGAACAGACGCCACGTCAGATGGCTCTCCGCCAACAATAGCCAGTAGTAGCGGGCATGCTTGATCAGCCGTCTGCCCGTCTTCATCAGCCGTTGCTGCAAGCTGGTTAATGACCACGTCCGATTCCCTTCGGCAGCGCCAGCCGCCGCCACAGGTTGCCCAAGTTGTATGCGATCACGCTCAGCCACAGCCGCACCTCGTTCGACCGGAACCGATGCCAACTCAGCCGCGTCATCCGCGCCGCAAACTGAGACACTGATTTAGTCACAGCCTCTCAGGGCAGGCTTTCGACTGCGGCCGCCCGCTGCAGCGGACGGCCTCAGCTCAGGATGAGACAGCTAAACGATGAGCGGCGGATGACCGCCGCTCAGGGTAGAAGACGGAAGCGTTCGCTCAGGATACAAGCGCCGGTGAGAAGTGCACGGGCGCGCCGGTGCGCTGCTCGACCATCTCGCGAGTGACGCCGTCAGCGAGTTCGACACACTCGAAGCCTCTGGGCGTGATGTCGATGACGCAGAGATCCGTGATGATGCGATGAACGACGGCCTTGCCGGTGAGCGGCAGCGTGCACGCGGGCAGCAATTTGGCGCTGCCGCCGGGCCCGGTGTGCTCCATGATGACGATCACGCGGTGCACGCCGTTGACCAGGTCCATGGCGCCGCCCATGCCCTTCACGCGTTTGCCCGGAATCATCCAGTTGGCCAGGTCGCCGTGCTCGGAGACTTCCATGGCGCCGAGAATGGCGACATCGACATGGCCGCCGCGGATCATGGTGAAGGAGTCGGCGCTGGAGAAGATGGAGGCGCCGGGGACGAAGGTCACGGTCTCCTTGCCGGCGTTGACGAGGTCGGCGTCGACTTCGGAGTCGAGCGGGAACGGGCCCATGCCGAGCAGTCCGTTCTCCGATTCCAGGGCGACGGTAACGCCCTCGGGGATGTAGTTGCCAACGAGGGTGGGAATGCCGATACCGAGATTGACGTAGTAGCCGTCCTTTAACTCACGGGCGGCGCGGGCGGCCATTTGCTGACGGGTCCAAGGCATAAAGCAGCTCCTAGTTCTTAGCTTTTAGCTATTAGCCTCATTCGTGGCAATCGAAGCGGTCATGGGTTCAAGAGGCATTGGGTTTCAGTGAACAGTGATCAGCCTTCGCGAACGGTTCTCCGCTCAATGCGTTTTTCCGGATGCGGATTGTGGACCAGGCGGTGGACGAAGATGCCGGGCGTGTGAATTTCGTCCGGGTCGAGCTCGCCGGGTTCGACGATAATCTCCGCTTCCGCGACGGTGAGCTTGCCGCACGTGGCGGCGCTGGGGTTGAAGTTGCGCGCGGTGCGCCGGTAGACGAGGTTGCCGTACGTGTCGGCCTTCCAGGCCTTGACCAGCGCCAAGTCAGCCACGATGCCGCGCTCCAGGATGTAGGTTGCGCCGTCGAAGTCCTTGTGCTCCTTGCCTTCGGCGATGATGGTGCCCACGCCGGTGCGCGTGTAGAAGCCCGGAATGCCGGCACCGCCAGCGCGCATGCGTTCGGCCAGCGTGCCCTGCGGGGAGAACTCAACCTCCAGCTCGCCGGTCAGGAACTGGCGCTCGAACTCCGCGTTCTCGCCCACGTAGCTGGAGATCATTTTTTTGATCTGGTGCGTTTCGAGCAGGACGCCGAGGCCCCAGCCGTCCACGCCTGCGTTGTTGCTGGCCACGATCAGGTTGCGCACACCGGTGTCGCGCAGCGCCTGGATGAGCGCTTCCGGAATGCCGCACAGGCCGAATCCGCCGACGGCCAGCAGCATGCCGTCGCGAACAACGCCGTCGAGCGCCGAGCGCGCATCGGGATAGAGCTTGTTGAGGCCGCGCGTGGGAGAAGGAACAGTCGCCATAGGATCACACTCACTCTCTGTCCTGGATGCGTCGAACGGATCGGCGGCGCCAGTACAGAATAGTTTGCAAGAGACCGAGAGGCCAGAGAGGACTTCATCTACTCTTTGGCATTCCGGTTCGATGCAAGGGAGCTACCGCAACACGCTACCGCAACTGAAGAACTCTGTAAAGCCCCTAGGCTGCATTTTTTGTGCAATTCACAAAAGAATCTCTGTGAGCATCAGGCGCGGCGATGGCCCGATTAGATTCTTTGTCCTGAGGCGCACGCCTCTTCAGCCGGAATCTCCTTTTTCGGCTCCGATTCAGCGGAATTTTACTCCTTCCGAGAGGAATTGAGAGACCATCCCCGCATTTGCGGTGAAAAACCGGGCGGTTCTGTGTCATCCTGGACTCGCTCGCATAATCGAGAGCCCTCCTCGTCAATTTCTCCGACATTGGCCCCCCTCACTTTATCCTCCTCGATTCGGTTCACCGCCTTTCCAGCCAGTTGTCAGTTCACCGGAAGCTGCAACAGCGCGATCCTGTGCAACATCTCCGCGAACCGCACTCGCGTCAGGTGTCCTTCCGCCTGCTTCAGCCAATAGTACCGCGCATGCTTTACCAGCCACCCACCCGTCTTCACCAACCTCTGCTGCAGGCTGGTCAGAGACCAGTCATTCATCGCTCTTCTTCGGTTTTATGGAAACGCTTGGCTGGAAGGTCACTTCTCCAAACCACTCTGTCCACTAGTCACATCTCTAACCAAGTCGACAGTGTCAAGGGCGCATTTCTGTTGTTTTTCCTTTGCGCAGGCACACAGGCTTCAGAGAATAGGAACCGCCTTCCACGCTTCAGCGATGCGCCGCAGATCGAGATCGTGCTCCTCGACCGCAAGGATCTATCTGCGGCGGGGGCAGGCAAGACCGCATCGTGGGCCTTGCGCCCGCGGTAGGCAACGCCATCTTTGCCGCTACAGGCGTACGCCTGCGCAGGATGCCCATGGCCCCACGCGACGCGGCAGGGCAAGCGGAAACATCATTGCGAAGTTAGGGCATACGCGCTGGCCATGGATAAGCCGCAGCGGAGTCGCGGGCTGCCGCTTAGCTGATGCGTTCGATCGCCATGGCAGTGGCTTCTCCGCCGCCGATGCAAAGCGAAGCGATGCCGCGGCGCCGCAAGCAGAGTAACAAGGATGCGCGCGCCCGACGCTCCAATCGGATGACCCAGAGCGCAGGCGCCACCGTGGATATTCACTTTTTCGTGGGGAAGGGCGAGATCGCGCATCGCCGCCATGGCCACAACGGCAAAGGCCTCGTTGATCTCAAACAAGTCCACATCGCCGAGAGCCCAGCCCGTACTTTCCGCGAGGCGGCGGATGGCGCTGATAGGCGCAGTGGGAAACAGTGCTGGCGCGTTCGAGTAGCTGGCATGACTTGCGATCCGCGCGAGGGGCTTGAGGCCGCGGCGTTCCGCTTCAGAGCGCCGCATCAGCACCAGTGCAGCCGCACCATCGGAGATGCCGCTGGAATTTGCCGCCGTCACGGTGCCGCCCTCTCGAAACACCGGCTTCAGATGGGGAATCTTATCCGGTGTTGCTTTCAGCGGTAGCTCATCGTGGATCACCACGCGTTCGGTCTTGCCAGCGTTCACTGTGACCGGGACGATCTCCGCCGCAAAGCTCCCATCGTTGGTGGCTTTTTGTGCCCGTGCGAGCGAGGCCAATGCATATTCGTCTTGCGCCAGACGCGTGAATCCATAGCTCTGCGCGCAATCTTCAGCGAAAGTGCCCATCAGACGGCCCTTGTCGTACGCGTCTTCGAGGCCGTCGAGGAACATGTGGTCGAGAATGCGTCCATGGCCCATGCGATAACCGCCCCGCGCGCGATCGAGAAGATACGGAGCATTGCTCATGCTCTCCATGCCGCCGGCGACGGCGGTTTTCGCGCTCCCGGCAAGCAGCAGATCGTGCGCTAGCATTGCCGCCTTCATGCCGGAACCGCACATTTTGTTGATTGTGGTTGCGCCCGTAACAAGCGGCAGCCCCGAGCCAAGGGCAGCCTGGCGCGCGGGAGCCTGTCCCAAGCCAGCAGGAAGGACGCATCCGAAGACGACTTCCTCGACAGAATCAGGCGGAATGCTGGCGCGCTCGATTGCGGCGCGGATAGCGGAGGATCCGAGTTCGGGTGCGGCAAGTTCTTTCAGATCGCCTTGAAACGCTCCGATCGGCGTGCGTGCGGCGCCGACGATGACGATGGGATCGGGTGCGGCCATTCCTGCTCCTGAACCGGAATCTCCATTTTGGAAACAGGTTTCCGGCGATTGTACGCCCGTTGGCGCAATTCGCGGGGCCGTCTGATATGAAACCCTGGGCTCACCCCAGGTCGGGCGCCGGCTTCGCCAGCAGGACGCCCAGGGCGCAACTTGCCGTCCGAGCCAGTTCTCCGTCGGCACGGCCCGTGAGAACTACCGGGACTTTAGCTCCTACCACAACTCCCGCCGCGAGCGCTCCGGCCAAGTACTGAAGCTCCTTAAAGAGAATATTTCCGGCTTCCATATTGGGGACCATTAGAAGATCCGGGTCTCCCGCGACCGGCGATTTGATCTTCTTGATCTGTGCGGCGTCGCTTGAAATGGCATTATCGAATGCGAGTGGGCCATCGACGATGGCTCCGGTAATCTGTCCGCGATCAACCATTTTGCAGAGAGCGGCGGCATCAAGCGTCGATGGAATGGCTGGGTTGACTGACTCCACCGCCGACAGTATGGCCACCTTCGGGTTCTCGACTTCAAGCGTGAGCATCATGTCAATAGCATTCTGCAGAATGTCGATCTTGTCCTTCAGGTCCGGCTGGAAGTTGATGGCCGCATCGGTTACGAAGAGAGTCTTGTGATAGGACGGAACATCCAAAGCAAATACGTGGCTGAAGCGCTTCCCTGTGTACATCCCTCCTTCGCGCGACACGACAGCGCTCATGAGTTCGTCTGTTTGCAGGGAGCCCTTCATAAGCATTTGGACCTCGCCTCTACGAGCCATCTCGACGGCCCGGATGGCGGCCGCGCGACTATCGTCGCTGTCAACGATCTGAATGGCTCCCAAGTCGAGTTGCATCGCTTCCGCAAGGCCGCGGATCTCCGTTTCAGAACCCACAAGAACCGGAACAATCAACCCCTCTTTGGATGCCTCGATGGCGCCTCCGAGAGATAATTCGTCGCACGGCCAAACGATTGCTGTTTTCACAGCCGGCTTGGCATTTGCACGCGTGATCAAACCGCGGTAGTGACGATAGGGATTGTTCACAATGAGTCGGGGTACCGGGAGCGTGGACAAGCGGAGCTTTTCCAAAGGTGCGATGAGCTGTGCATTACCAGAAAAGACGGACGCACCGGCGCTATTGCTTGCCTCGCAATCGAATGTAACCTTCTTTGTAGAATCGTCCTTGGCCGTAACCTCGACCTTGACGAAAATGCGATCTCCGACACGGATGAGTTTATGGAACGCGAGCGACACGTTCGTCAGTGAGCATCCAGGCCCGGGTAGATTCGTGGCGAAAAGACCGGAGATGAGCGAGGCGCACCACATGTTTGGTCCTGTCGGAAGCATGCTGCTCACGGCGCGATCGATGAGTCCATCGGAGTCCAGAACGGAGTTGAATCCGGAAATTGAGGCCCAAGCCATCGCGTCTTCCGTGGTTAAAACGTGCTCCGTCCTGGCTGTGTCGCCAACCGAAATTTCGTCGTATGTCTTGTTCTCAATAAATCCGAGATCCATACAAATTCCTTCCCCGCTCGAATGCTGGCTATTGTCCAGTCCGCATGCCATTGTATGACCCGGGAGCGCCGTCCAAAGTGACTGCAATCACGTACGCCAAAGATCGGCGTACGCTAAGGAAAAGCCCCACTCAAGGAAGCTGGTTCTTATCCCCACAGATGGAGGAGGACTGAATGGGAGGCTTGATCCCATTAACCGGAATTTCCGTTTTGCCTTTCGGCTGCGAACCAATATACCCCCATTTGCCTCCGCTCGCGATCTTTTGCATTTGTTCCAGGGCCAGAGCCCCGGATGCGCCCGGCTGGGTCGCCTCCGGGACCAAAAAACCAGCATTTGCCCCATTTCGAAGCACTCTTTCGGACACCTCTCCCGTCAACTTGACCTTGCCCTCAGAATGCGTATCTCTTAACCGGCCCGGTTTTGAGGATTAAATTCATCCTTGTCGTAGTCGTGGCGGTGGGAATGTGGGAATCGGCTTCATCGATTTCCAAGGTTTGTGGGAAG
>Ga0326728_10001393_pt1 | contig 85790 bp, 83 predicted proteins | sample MB3enrmetagenome_FD_207602 | JGI IMG/M metagenome (GOLD analysis project Ga0326728, IMG submission 207602) | Lab enriched peat soil microbial communities from McLean, Ithaca, NY, United States - MB31MN | ecosystem: Environmental > Terrestrial > Soil > Wetlands > Peat | place: USA: New York...
GGCTTCCGTCCGCATCTGAGGTTACACCGTCAGCGACGCCATCAAGATACACAAGAGACTGCCCGATTCCCGCACCGGTCTGCGCATCCGTTGCCACTACTGTCAGATTAAATGTCGGGGTATTTACTGTCTGATCATCAGCTGATGCGGTGGACAGGATCAGGGATACTGCTACCAGCGCAACGAGCAGGAAGAGCCAGGAGACGTGACGGTTTTGTAAGATAGCTGGAACGGGTCTTGCCATAGGTCAGGGAATCTAACTACAGGATAATTGGATATCCTTTACATATAGGGTTATTACAGAACAGTTTTTTATTTTTGGTAGAATTTCGAGAACTACTCATCATTGGTTTTTCTAAATCTGAAATGATAAATCTTTTGAAAAATTACTGATGAAAATCAATTTCAACTCTCCAATGATTGGATATCCCCGACATTCTACAAACGCATCAGGACCCGGAATACGTACTTTTTACAGATTCTTCAGATAAGGGAAGTTCCCATTTCGATCCTTTTAATCCGTCTCTTGCTGATTGTTATCATATTCACACGTATTTCTGGGACTCAAAGATGAAACCGGTGGACATGATCCCTCACAACATTTCTTTATAATAGCTAAAAACACATTATATTTTATGGCAAAGAAGCAGGGTGGAAGGTTACTCTCATCAGCAGGTCTCGTCAACTATTATGAGAGTGAGGACAGGAGGGCAATTCATATCAGCCCACTTATCGTGATGGCCGTCGCCGCAGCAATCGGAATAATCGTTATGGCATTCAATATCATGTTCAAGACCAGTTCATAAGAGTAGACAATTTTTTGTTTTCCGGATCCGTTGCGTCTGTGGCTAATATGAAAATTCTGTCAAAGTGAAAAATCGCTCCCAACCAAATGCAACACTCTTCCGGCTCAGGATTCCAGAAATTTTCGTTTTTTTCATCTTTGGAACTATGTCAGGCTTCAGACTATAACTCCACATTCAAGTTCACTGCTCGGAGTAATTATATTTATTGATATATTTTTATATAACACAATCACTGATTGTGGCTTTGATGAGAATCATTAACCCTGTTTGGAAAAAGGAGACTGTCTTCCCTTCAAATGGGAATAGTTGATCTATCTTACATTTACACCCGCTGATTATTAAGAATAGTTTACTGAGGGAGTAAACCGGAATGCAGGTTTTGCAATTCGCAACTCAAACCGGGCACCCTGACCGCTTATGCCATTTTCCATTATGGAAATTCCGGTAATAGAGAGGATTTCCCTGGCCATGAAGAGGCCATGACCGGTATTTTTTCCAAAATCTTTCAGGAAAATTTTTTCTTTATCCTGTTCAGGAACGCCAACGCCATCATCTTCGATACGTATCACAAGTCCATCAGATGAAAGAGCGGCGGAGAGCCGTATGCTCGTTACCCGGACGCCATGCCTGATCGAATTCTCTACGAGATTATAAAAAACCCGTTCCAGAAGCGGGTCTGCAAAAATTTCCAGATATTTTGTATCCGCCACAATTCTGATCTTTTTCAGATCGGGATACACGCTTGCGCGAAAAAATACATCCTGAACATTCTGCCATTCAGGTGCTACCATCCCGAGATTCTGATAAAGCCGGGTAAATTCGATGTCATTTTTAATTGCGTTCACGCTCTCTTGTAAATATTTGATATACATCGAATACTCTGGTTCCGGGGGATAAGCGCTGAACATCTTCATGTATCCATTCATGGAAAGGAGTTTATTCTGGATGTCATGGCGAGTAATATCGGAGAGAAGGTTTAGTTTATTATTGGCAAGCCGCAGGGCATTATGGACTTTTTTAATCTCGGATATATCGTGGAAAATTCCCATGATGCACTTTTTCCCCTCAAGATCGAGAATGTTCAGGCTGATAATTACCGGAACATTACATCCTCCTGCATCAACAATTACTCCCTCTTCTATACCGGAACCGATTGTAACATGTTTCTGGAAAAGTTCACGACACCGGTCTGCATATTCTGCCGGGTGAAGGTCACAGTGATGCATTTTCTGGACTTCAGATCGGGTCTTGCCAAGAAACTCCAGGGCTTTCTTATTTGCATCAATAATCATGCCGGAATCAACATCGATAATAACAATACCATCATTCGCGTGGTCCATGAGACCTTGATTCTTCTCATACGCCACCCTCAGTTCGTCCTCTGCATTTTTCCTGCGGACTGCCTGGTGGATTTTGTGGCAAAGTTCACTGAACTGGGCGTTCTGGTCTCCACCTTTCTGGAGATAAAAGTCCACACCGTTATTGATCGCCTGGATAACAACTTCCTCCCTGCCCTTGCCGGTGAACAAAATAAAGGGGATGTCACTTTGATCCGCCCGCACCTGTTTGAGAAATTCTATCCCGTCCATATCCGGCATCTGGTAATCCGAGACAACTGCATCCACCCCACCGGATCTGATTTTCGATAGCCCCTCAGCTGCCGTACTTGATGTAATAACCGAAAAATTCCCGTTTCTCTCAAGAAAGATCCTGCCAAGATCGAGGAGCTCAGGATCGTCATCAACAAAGAGGAGGGATACCATCAATAATATCTCTTTTATTAATCATCAAAAGATTTTCGTTATGCATCCGGTGAAAAAAAGAGAGTTTCATTTCAGGAAATTAGTCATATCATCAGTTCCTGATGATAGAACCTTTTAGATCCTCCGGATAGTAAAAACTGATTTATCGTTCTATCAGCCGGATATGCTCGTCCGTTTTTTTTGCAAACTCGGCCTGATTATTCAGTCGTGCCACATCTGAGATTGCTTCAAGCACATGGACAGATTCCTCGAGAAATGAGAGGACATCGGCAGGGAACATCTCGATTCCATATTCGTCGAGCATGAATCCGGCGATCTGGCGGTGATCGAGCCCGTTCTCCCGAAGTTCAATCACCTTTCTGGCAAATTTTTTTTCAGGACACCCGCAGAGAGGTGAATCTTTACAATTGCATCTGAGGAATTCATCGAAAAATGCGAGGATCTGGTCCCGCACTCCAAAATCAAGGGCATCGTAATTCAGGTGCGAACAGAGAGTCTCCAGCATCGTTCCTGAAAATGCAAGCTCTGGCAGACGATAGCCAGCAAGCCGCTCTAATTTTTTTGCGTGACGAAATCGGGCCCGATCAGCGATCAATCCTCGTCTCCCGTTGCCTCATCGAAATTTTTCAGCGATGCCATTGCTTCATTCATCCGCTCACATTCAATCAGCCATTCGTCAAAAAGGGTAGGCTGGTCGATATCGTCCTTCACATATTTTCCACAGCAGGATGCTCCATCGATGACACTTGCTCCGATATTTGCTGCGGCTTCAAGCGCCCCTTCCATGTCCTTTTCGATCAGGCTCCTGCCTTTCTTCACTAGTGACTTGATATCCTTGTCAAATCCGCCATCAAGGTATTTTTGGCAACTCTTAAAAAGTGCGAGTTTGGGGAGCTGAAGTATCTCGATAACCTCTTCAAGATCACCTTCAGGCGCTGCTGACATAACGATCTGTTCGATCTGCCCAAGCCGTTCATATGACTCTTCTTTGGTGAAGCGTTTGTTCTGGTAAAGCTTAATCACTTTCAGGACGGAAACGGTGATATCCTCAGAAAAACTATCGAGAATCCGTAATCCTTCAGGCATCTCGTCGCTTTTGGGATCGGCCTCGAAATTGGACTCTGAAAGAGTCTTTAACCAGTTATCCCAGCGTTCTTGGTTATAGAATATGTAGAATAACTTGAGCGGTTCTGGTTCTGGTTGCTTGCTCGCTTTTTTTGCCATTTCAGTACACTACTTCCTCTCCCAATTAAAGGGTTTCGCTATCTGGCAGCGCGAAAGAAAATTCATCTCTTCTATTCAGGGATTTTCTGCAACTGAGAGCAGTTGTTACAGATAAAAAAATCCAGATTATGTCATAATCGAGAATATGGCCGGTCACAGGTTACGAAGGCCGGATCCTGTAATCCTATTACAGAAATTTCCATATCCTTTCAACTTCGCAGAAAAAAGTAACCCAAAAAGGGATCATGCTGCCTGGTTCTCAGAGCAGTTTCTGGCAACAGGCAATGATTGTCTGGAGTGTTTTCACCCGGGCATACCACTTGTCATCGGACTCGACAACAGTCCAAGGTGCGACAGTAGTGCTTGTTCGCGTGAGCATCTCGTCTACTGCACTCTCGTACAGATCCCATTTCTCACGGTTTCTCCAGTCTTCATCAGTGATCTTCCAGGTTTTGAGTGGATCTTCCGCACGCTGCTGAAAACGCCGAAGTTGTTCATCTTTACTGATCTCAAGCCAGAACTTGATCAGGGCCCCACCACTTGTCCGGACATAATCCGCTTCCATTTCATTGATCTCTTGGTATGCCCTCTTCCATTCAGACTCAGAGCAGAACCCTTCCACGCGTTCGACAAGCACCCGCCCGTACCAGCTGCGGTCGTAGATGGCGATATTGCCTGCCTTGGGGAACTGCTTGATAAACCGCCGGAGATAATGGTATTTAAGTTCATTCTCATTAGGGGCGGCGATGGGCACCACGTAAAAACCCAGCGGGTTCATATACCGGCAAACCCGGGTAATATTGCCGCCTTTCCCCGCCGCATCCCATCCTTCATAGGCGATGACGAGGGGAATCTTACGTTTGAACAGGAGATAGTGAATTTCCAGCATCTCTATCTGGAGATTATTCAGGATTTCCTGACAAGCTTCCTTGGTGAAGGTGGATTCCGGAGATGATTTCCTCTCAACCTGGATTTTCTTTGGTTTTACCAGATCCCGGGGTTTTTCTTTCTTTGTAAGCCTGCTCTTTGGGGATCGAGCCTGTTTCTCCAATATCTTGACGAGAATGGAATATACTTTCAGGATAGCATACTTCCGATCGGTGGCACTTATGACATGCCAGGGTGCGTAACCGGTATCTGTCTTCTCAATAAAATTGTCAATCAGAGGCAGAGAGTTATCATAATGGTAATGAAGGTTCCAGATACCCGGGGTCACGAGCCAGGCAGTTAGGGGATTTCGCTCCCGCTCTTCAAGGCGCATCTTCTGTTCTTCTTTACCGATATGCAGGAAAAACTTGATGACAACCGCACCATCGTCGGTCAGCTGCCGTTCGAAATTGTTAATGGCAGTGACTTTTGTGTCAAGGGACTTTTTCCAGGCTATTTTCTGCATCTCTTCAGACAAAGCCCTGCTGTACCAGCTCCGGGCAAACAGTGCGATACGCCCTTTGGGGGGTGTCCTTATCCAGAATCGCCACAGGAACGGGCGGACACGCTCTTCTTCCGTTGGCCGGGATATTGCATGAAGACTGAAACCCCGGGGATCAAGGGACTGGATAATCTCGTGGGTTACCATGGTAATCCCCGCAGCATTCCAGCCTTCGATGACGATGACGGTAGGAATCTTCTGGTCGCGGAGGGTACGCTGGAGCACCCCAAGACGCTCTTTGAGAGAGGAAATGGTTTGATTGAAGACTTCGTCATCTACCGTTTTCGTAAGATCACATTTTTCCAGCATCCTGTCACCCGATCCTAACGCGGACCGTAAAAACCAACGTTCCGGACATTCGAATCGTTAGGTATCACGGGATATTAATTCTCTCCGCTGAAAAATTTTATCTCTTGAAGTGGGGGTCATTTTGTTTCGTAGTTTTTGTGCATAACCCATTCCGAAAATGAATTGGGATAAATCGTTTTATGAAGTAGTGATATATAAAATTTAATAATAATTTAAATAGCAAAGAACAAAATTTCCTTCATTTTATCTAGTACTTGGGCATACTTGATATAGGAGAAAATAACCGCGTTCCAGATGGTGGTGACATCCTGGAATACAAGGGTTGTTGTCGACAGACGCGGACTACCAAGAGAGAGTATCATGCTAGCAGAGAACGGATCTACCATAGCTTGGCTTATCACAGCAACTGCGCTTGTGATGCTTATGACGCCGGGAGTCGGTTTTTTTTACGGCGGTCTTGTAAGGAAGAAGAACTTTATTTCGATGATATCGCTTTCGTTTATTGCGTTCGCGCTCGTGAGCATCCAGTGGGTCGTAGTAGGTTATTCGTTTGCATTCGGCCAAGACATCAGCGGGATCATAGGAAATCTCGGCAACCTTGGACTTAATGGAGTGAGCATGACCTCAGGTGCCGCAGGCTATCCACCGCTACTCTACATGATATTCCAGCTCACGTTTGCAGCGGTTACCGTTGCCATAGTCACATCAGGTCTTGCCGAGCGGGTGAAACTAAGTTCCTTTATCGTTTTTTCCCTGCTTTGGACCACGATCGTATATGATCCTATTGCCCACTGGGTCTGGGGAGGAGGCTGGCTTGCGCAACTTGGTGCCATCGACTTTGCCGGGGGGATGGTTGTGCATATTAGTGCGGGGTTTGCAGCGCTTGCCCTTGCGCTCGTGATTGGGAAACGGGCAGGGTACGGGCATTACTCGATGGAACCTCATAACATCCCCATGACACTACTCGGTGCCGCGCTCCTCTGGTTCGGGTGGTTCGGGTTCAATGGCGGCAGTGCCCTCGCTGCAAATGGAGCAGCGGTTAACGCGATTGTTGTCACAAATACCGCAGCGGCTGCAGGCGCCCTCGCGTGGCTTCTTGTTAGTTGGATCAAGGGTAAACCAAGCTCCCTTGGGATGGTCACTGGAGCGGTGGCAGGTCTCGGAACTATTACTCCTGCGGCTGGCTATGTGACACCCATGGAGGGCCTCCTTATAGGTGCTATTGCGGGCGTCGTCTGTTACGCTGCAATGCTCTGGAGGATCAACAGTGGAATGGATGAAAGCCTCGATGCGTGGGCGGTCCATGGTGTCGGGGGATTTATGGGTACCGTTTTCGCAGGTATATTTGCGACAACTGCTGTATGCACTTACTCTGGCCTTCTCGAAGGAAACGTCCATCAGTTTGTGGCAAACATAATCGGTGCAGTTACCGTTATGATTTTTACTTTCGTTGTCACATACATCCTCGCAACGCTGATCGACAAAACGATGGGTCTTCGGGTCAGTGAAGAAGAAGAGTATGTGGGTTTGGATCTCTCACAACACGGCGAAAGCTGCAGATAATTCTGCTGCATTGCCAAAATATATTTTAAATTTTTTTTATATTGTCGATTATTCCGTTATCGGCAGCCCATTTTCCCTGGCGACAGATACAAACGTATCCGCAAGATGCTGAGCCTGGCGCCGCGTTGTACCGTACGTATTGAACTTCCATACTTTTGTTGCTCCTGGGATAAGGCCGCTAATTCCCCTTTCTTCCAACGCACTGGTAAAGAAAAAACCTCGTTTCTTATGAGTCTCCGCCACACGATCAAATGATTCCACTGTACTGACACGGGTCATGGTATGTTTCCGTGGATATTCTGACAGGATTTTTGTTCCACAAACCGACTTAAGGGCCTCGGTAACAATCCGGTGATTTTCCAACTCTTTCCCGAAATGTTTCACCCGTTCCTTTACTTCGGGGAAGGACGCCATCATTCCCACGAGTGTGACCCCCATAAGTGTGCAGCCCATCATTTCGGGCTCCTTGATCCCGAACCTGCGTCCGGTAACATCTCCGGTTATAGCAGTTGTCCGGAAAACTTCAGCAGCACGTTCTGCTGTCGCCGCAAGAACTCCGGATGGGGCCGGTGATGCCATGCTTTTGTGTCCGGAACCAACCACAAAATCAACGCCAAGGTCTTTTCCGTCAACAGGGATTATACCGACGGTGTATGCTCCATTATACAGAAGCGGGACATCGTACTGGTGTGCAACTTTTGCGATCGACTTCACATCATGCATGTTCCCGAACTGGTAATCGACATGATCAATAAATGCGAGGACAGGAGGTCGTCCGAATTCCCGTTTTACCTCTTCGATCTTCGCCGCTACTGCATCCGGGGTTATAATCCTGTTCTCATCAGCCGGGATCTCTCGCGCGATTCCCCCGGCCTCCTCGATCGCGAGGAACTCTGTGTAATGGGAGAGTGAGGTGAGCAGGACCGGATCACCTTTACTGACATAGGTCTGGGCTACAGCCTGGAATCCGCGCCTGGCACCAGGAACTGTCCTGACGGCGCTCATATTGAGCCATTTCGCAAGATCCTTGTGGAATTCTGCGATCGGGGGTTTCGAGATATAATCGAGCCGGTTTGGTTTCCGACAGTTGTCGCACACAGAATACCCGTCCCCGTATGCAATAACCGCTTTCATGGCATCGGCAGTCAGCCTTCCACCGGCCTGAATCGGATCGATATTGATAACGAGCTCATCAACCTGGCGTGCTTCTATCCCCGCACCGCACCTCATTTCAACATCTCCTCCCTGAGCGATGCGACCTGTCTTTCGAGATTATCAAGAAGCCGCTGTGCCTGAACTTTCTGCTCTGGGTCAAGTTCGTGGGCAGGAGCAGTCTTCCGGAATATCATTCTGATATCTGTGAGAGTAAAAAGTGCCTGGAATGTTATATCGACAGCCCTTTTCGACAAAAAATCACCATAATATTGTAGACGTTTTTGGAATAAAGTAACTCTTTTTGCAATCCCTGTGAAAAGGCACTCTTTATCATAATGCAGAGAAGTTGGAATTAGTCAGTCCAGATGTACTCTGCCTTCCAGATCGGGCGGGATATTTTCATTGGTTTTAAAACGACACCACACAAGAATATTCTTATCAATTTATAACGAAAAAGGACAAATGTTTACAGGAGATTTAATTGAGGAAAAAACGCCGGGTGGAATGAGTTGGATTTCAAAAACAAAGTTCTGATCATAGGGTATGGTGCTGTATCAAAGTGCACGCTTCCAATTCTCTTAAGGCATGTAAATATTCCCCTTGAAAATATTACGATCATCGATTTCAAGGAAAAAGCACAGGATCTCAAGGCGTATACTTCCCGGGGCCTTCGGTTTTTCAAGAGAAAAGTAACCCGTGAAAACCTTGACCAGATTCTTTTGGATTACCTCACGGATGGAGGACTGCTGATCGATCTTGCGTGGAACATTGACTGTAGCGAGATGGTACAGTGGTGCCATGATCATAATGTCCTTTATGTAAATACTTCAGTTGAAGCATGGGATCCTGACAGCGAGAAGTTCACTGCGAGCCCCTATGAGAAGACACTTTACTACCGGCAGATGAAATTGCATGACCTCACAAAAACGTGGGATGATGGTCCAACATGTGTTGTCGATCATGGTGCCAATCCGGGTCTTATCTCGCATTTTGCCCGACAGGGACTTTTCGATATCGCAAATCGGATGATCGAAGACGGGATCGCACCAGATCCGGATTTGATGAAAAACCAGATCCGGGACCAAAAATTTGCTGAATTAGCAATGGAGACCGGGATAAAAGTCATCCACTGCTCCGAGAGGGACACCCAGATCTCCCGGTCACCAAAAACTGTTGATGAATTTGTCGGAACCTGGTGTATAGAGGGGCTCAGGGAAGAAGGGACAGCACCTGCAGAGATTGGCTGGGGGACACACGAGAAAGAGTTACCCGATAACGCTTCCATTCCCCCGGTAGGGCCAAAAAATGAGATCATCCTCTCCCGGATGGGGATCAACACATGGGTCAGGTCCTGGCTTCCTAACCACGAGATTGTCGGAATGGTTATCCGGCATGGGGAAGCATTCGGCATTTCCGATCGGTGGACCATCTGGAAGGATGGCAAACCGATCTACAGGCCGACTGTGCATTATGCATACCTGCCCTGCGATGCAACTGTTGCATCTCTCCACGAACTCCGGGGCAGGAATTACGAGCTGCAACCTAAATTACGGATACTTAATGACCGGGAGATAATCTCAGGGGCAGATATTCTGGGAGCGCTCCTTATGGGCCATCCATACAAATCGTGGTGGACTGGCAGCATCCTCTCGATTGAAGAAGCCAAAACACTTGCCCCTGGACAGAACGCGACAACAGTCCAAGTCGCCCTCGGTGTGGTGACTGCGGTGATGTGGATGATCGAAAACCCGCGGAAAGGTTTCTGCCTTCCTGATGACCTGCCCCATGAGTTCGTGCTGGATATCGCAAAACCCTATCTCGGATCATTCTGGTCGGATCCTTCAGATTGGACTCCTCTGAAAAACAGGGCGGTTTATTTCAAGGAGAACCCTTCTAACACGGTTGATCGGGATGATATCTGGCAATTCAAAAACTTCTTATTCGTGCAGTGAATGACACATGTACTTGCAAACGTGACAGATGGAGAAGAAGATGGGTAAATCTGAGGATAAAAATTACCGGGGTGTCCACCACATCGGGAAGAGCGGGAAGGAACTGCTGCAGAAGCTTGCACGTGAGAACGGGACACCAATTTTTGTGATCGACCACGAACAAATCCGAAAGAATTATCGCGAGTTCCGTGACCACCTGCCAAAGATCCAGGTGTATTTTGCGGTCAAAGCCAATTCAAATCCGGGAATTGTCAAGACACTCTTTGACTTGGGGTGCAGTTTCGATGTGGCATCGATGCCCGAGTTTATGATCGTACATGAATATATCAAAAATATGCCCCAGAAGGAGCGGCAGGAATGGATATGGGACAAGATCATCTATGCCAACACGATAAAACCGATAGAGACCCTGCAGGCTCTTGACAAGTATTCACCCCTTGTCACCTTCGATAACCACGAAGAACTAAAAAAGATCAAGGAACACGCCCCTCATGCCGGCCTCGTGCTGCGTCTCCGGGTCCCCAACACCGGTTCTGTCGTTGAACTCTCCTCAAAGTTTGGTGCCGAACCTGGAGAAGCCGTCGATCTGATTGCAGAGGCATTTGATATGGGTCTTGTTGTCGAAGGGTTGAGTTTCCACGTCGGAAGCCAATGCACTAATTTTGAAAACTATATCACTGCACTGGAAATCTCATCAAATATTATCAATGAAATAGAGACCAGGACAGGAAAATGCATCAGGATACTCGATATTGGTGGCGGTTTCCCGGTTAAATATCATCCTGAGGTCAAATCCTTTGAGACGCTTGCCCGAAAACTTGAGTCTGAGATCTGCCGCTTGTTCCCGGACGACATGCAGATCCTCGCGGAACCGGGACGATTCCTTGTGGCAAATGCCTGCACGGTCGTTGCAAAAGTGGTCGGCAAAGCGTTCCGGGACGGTAAACCCTCATACTACATTAACGATGGTGTCTATCACACCTATTCAGGCCAGGTTTTTGATCATACCACCTACCCTGTTCTTGCGTTCAAAGAGGGTGAGACCCAGATATCAGCAGTCTTCGGGCCCACCTGCGATGCCTTTGATACAATCACGCTGTCAGCAGAACTTCCGGATCTGGAGATCGGCGACCTGGTCTATTCGGAGAACATAGGTGCGTATTCCCACGCCTCGTCCACGTACTTCAACGGTTTCCCACCAGCGAAAGTAGTTCATATTAACCAGTAATTTTTTAGGCTGGATTCCCGTCGGATTGCCGTACCTTATGTGCTTTTAAGGCAAATTTTTACCACTCTATGACCGGCAGCGCAAATCAGGTGTTCCTTTTCGGCCACCAGCAACCCGATACGGACAGCATCGCAAGTGTTATCGGGTATGCGGAATTCAGGAACCGATCGGAACCCGGCAGATATGTTCCGGCCCGGTGCGGTGAACTGAACCCGGAGTCACGGTATATGCTCACCAGATTCGGCGTGGCAGAACCGGTGTTCATCCCGTCAGTGGAACCAAAACTTTCCGATATCATTTACAAACCGGTTTTTTCCCTTGTCGAGGATGTCCTGACCGTTGACGTTGCGGCCCTGATGATCAAGGAAGGGATCCGGAACGTCATCATTACCGATAAAGACGGCAAACCGGTCGGGATGGTGGGTGAGCATGCCCTGGCCAATGCCTATATCCAGAAAATCCACCTTGCCGAGCTTGCCGTAAACCCTATACCGGTCGAAACCCTTGCCCGGATCCTGAATGCGGAGATTGTTGTCACCGCCCACCAGCACCTTGAGGGGAAAGTATACATTGCAATTGATGCCCTTCATGTCACGCTCTCGAGGATGACGAAAAAAGATATTTCAGTGGTCGGCGACAACGAACCTGCCCAGCTTGCGTTCATCTCGGCAGGGATCGCCTGCCTTATCATCGCTGACGGGGCACCGGTAGGGGAACGGGTCGCCACTGCCGCAACACAGCGGGGGGTATCGGTCCTCACCACGGGCCTTGATGCATTCGGGGTCGGAAAAATGATCAACCTCTCCCTGCCCGCCCGGGAGATTATGGAAACCAGCGTACCGGTCCTCAGGTTCAGCGAAACAATAGCCCGTGCCCGTCAGGTGGTCTCTGCCTCGAAATTCCGGGCCGCGTGCGTCATCACCGGTGAAGGAGTCCTTGCCGGCATCCTTACCCGGACAACCCTTCTTGACGATGTGCGGAAACAGGTGATCCTCCTCGATCACAACGAGGCTTCCCAGGCAGTAAGCGGGATCGGCGAGGCAGATGTCATCGAGATCATCGATCACCACCGGCTCGGTGCGGTCAGCACGCTCAAACCCATAAAATTCCTGAATGATCCGGTGGGGGCCACATCAACTATCATCGCCATGAAATTCATGGAGTCCGGGCTGACTCCATCCCGTGCAGTTGCGGGCGTTCTGCTCTCAGGAATTCTCTCGGACACCCTCGGTCTCCGGAGTTCGACCACGACCCACCAGGATAAGAAGGCGGTTGGTTACCTCGCTTCGATTACCGGAGAGGATCCTGAGGCACTCGGCCAGGCCCTTCTCGAACAAGGCATGGATCTTTCGGGGACTTCCCTGGATAAAATCCTTGCCCGCGACACCAAGGAGTTTGATCTCTTTGACCAGAAGGTTCTCATCTCGCAGGTCATGGTCCCGGCATGTGCATGGAACCGTGAACGGGATGAAATGATCCGACTGGAACTTTCCCGGCTCAGGGCCGCAGCCATGGCTGACATGGTATTTGTCCTCTTCACGAGCGTAGCGGAAAATGCAAGCGATCTTTACGGGAACGCAGATAAGGATCTCGTGGAAGAGCTTTTTGGCGGAACTTTCCCGGTCAGGCTCGAGAACGTCCTTTCGCGGAAAAAAGATTTTCTCCCCTGGTTAGGCGCCAAACTCCGCGAACGGGCCGGTGCATAATCGACGGGGCACCTCATTTCCCGGCCTGGAATACCAGCCACTCATCTTTCCCTGCACGCTTGAACGGAACGAGGACATAGCTGCCGTTGAGCCGTTTCCCGTGAAATATTATCTCGATCTTTTTGCTGTCCCAGAGTTTCGTATCGTACGTCCCGTTATCCCAGATGGAGACCGTGCCTGCCCCATACTGGCCTTTAGGAATTGTCCCTTCGAAATGCCCGTACTCAAGCGGATGGTCCTCGACGGCAACCGCGAGATGTTTTTCACCGGGTTCTGTGGGTATGCCTTTGGGAACTGCCCAGCTTTTCAGCACGCCATCCCGCTCAAGCCGCAGATCGAAATGCAGTTTGTGGGAATGGTGTTCATGGATGACAAAATAGTTTCCTTCTTCAGTCATGGTCTCACCTTCCGGTTCGCCGGTCACCGAAAAATCACGTTTACTCTGATACTCTGTCAATTGTTCCGGTAAATGTCTGCGGTGAAGATTACTTTTTGCTTTTCTCTCATCAGACGTGTTTGTTACCGGTGATGTCTTTACCGGGAAAAGCTGATCCGTAGTGCACTCTTCCGGTTTTTTCTCCGGCCGCAGCCTGACAAACCGGGGAATCCTCAGTTTCCCGTCACGGGTAACCTCCTGGTATGCCACTTCACCGACAAGGGCAGGTTCCAGCCAGGTTATCGTGTCGCCGGTTTCTGTGCCGGTGGCCTGTGCCTTGCCCGTCTTCAGGGAAGTAAAGGCGGTTTTCAGTGCAGCGAGATCGCGTTCGGTAAACCCTGTCCCGACTTTCCCGATATACACCAGCTCCCCTGGCACGGACCTCGTTTCCCTCAGTGCCGGGGTCATCCCGGTATTTCCCGTATCGTACAGGGCAAGGATGAGGGCTCCGAAAAAGGGGCTGCGCCTGCCAGACCCGGTGGTATAGCCGGCGATGATGCAGTCACAGGTCTTTTCTGCCTTGATCTTCAGCCAGGTATCGCTCCGCACCCCGGGCTCATACCGGCTGTCTTTCCGTTTCGCCATCACCCCTTCCAGTCCCCGGGCGATCGCTGCACGGTAATAGTCTTCACCATTTTCCGCAACCGGGACGGAACGGGTGATATGGGGCCCCTCAGTGACTGCTGATTCAAGAATCTTTCTTCGTTCAGTGAGGGGGAGATCCACCAGGGCTTTCCCGTCTTTTTCCAGAATGTCGAAAACGATGTAGGTCACCGGCACCGAAGTGTCCGGTAATCCGTTCACCGTCTGCATCCGGGGAAGCAGGGATTGGATATCCGGTCTCCCCCCACGTATTGCAACAATCTCCCCGTCAAGGACGGTGCGGGGGGCAAGTTCTGTGAGATTCCCCAGTTCGGGGAACTGCTCTGCCAGTTCATGGCCGTTCCTGCTCAACAGGGACACGCGGTCATCAATGTAAGCGATCGCCCTGATACCGTCCCATTTGATCTCAAACAGCCAGTCATCGCCGCTGAATGGATCAGGGGCGGATTTGGCCAGCATTGGCAGGTATCGTTTCATGGTACGCCGGAATCTTCAGTGTTTTGACAAAGTGGCAAGTGTCTCCTGTAATGCCAACATAATCTCCTTTGCCTCCTCAGGCTGCGGTTCGATACGGACGAGTTTTTCCCCGGTAAGCTTCTTCTCAATAAGCTTCAGTATCGCCTCCCGGTACCGGTCATGGTAGTCAGCAAGGGAAAATTCCCCGGAGAGTTCGGTGATGATCCGTTTGGCGAGCGCCAGCTCTGCGGGCTTAGGAGCCGGGAGTGATGAGAGAGGTTCAAGGTCCCTGGGCAGGGTTACCTCGTCACCGTGCCGGAGGGTGGTCAGGACAAGGCCGCCACCATAGGGATGGACTACTACCGGGTACTCCTTTGTCCTGAGGGTAATGGACCCGGCAGCTGCCCGGCCAAGTTCTGTAAGGGCCGTAAGCAGGAGGCTGTATGCTTCTTCGCTCCGGTCGGGGATCAGGATGTACGAGCTGTCGAAATAGACCGGATCAAGGGACTGATACTCCACGAACTTCCCGATCCGGATCTTCCTGTCCGACTCCGGGAGGGCTGCTTTGAGATCTTCCGGGGAAAAGACCACGAATTCTCCTTTCCGGACCTCGTACCCTTTCATGGTCTCGGCCCATGGGACCACGATACCATCCTTTGAGCAGACCCGGTCATACCTGAGCGGCTGTCCGTCTCCCCGGTGGAGGAGCCGGAACGAGAACGATTTGTCCCTCACCATAACATGGAGCCTGACCGGAACATTGACGAGGCCGATGGCGATGCTCCCGCTCCAGAAAGGTCTTCCGGCAATGTTATGGGCATGTTCTTCGGTATGGACTTCCGGTACATGCTCATCTTTCTTCTCCACACCGCCCGGTACCGGGTCTGGCAGGGGGGCAGGACTCTCTGAGGATTTCCCGCCGGATCCCTTCTGCCGGGTATGGGGCTTGTCACCTGACTTTTTGTCTGTTCTCAAAAATGTCCCTCCATGGTTCGTCGTTTCTTTCAAGCATTGTCCGGATATTAAAATGTTCGGGACGGATGCCGTGCCGGAGATCATCCCACAGAAGCGGAGCGGAAACCGTCGCGCCAGGAGTCCCCCTCAGGCTGTACGGCGCTGCCATCGTCTTCCCGTGAGCATTCTGGAGATAGTCGATAAAGATCGTTCCCGGATCCTGGGACCTGGGGAATTCGGAGACGACGTTCGGGGTGTCTTTTGCGATATTTTTCCCAATGGCATGCACGAATTCCCGTACCTCGCCAAACCGGTAGCCGGGTACGAGCGGCACGACAATATGGAGCCCTTTTTTCCCGGAAGTTTTTACGTACGGCTGGATTCCGGCATCTTCCAGATGTCTGCGCACGACAAATGCCACGTCAATGACGTCATCAAATGTGAGGGGCGGTTCGGGATCGATGTCGAAGAGGAGGATATCAGGGAAATCGTACGAACTTGCTTTCGAGAGTGTGACATGGAGCTCAAGGGATGCCAGGTTTGCGAGCCACACGAGCGAATCAAGGTTATTGCAGAGGATAAAATGCACGTCCCGGCCGGAAGATTCCGACCAGCGGGAAAAAATTTCGATATACTCCGGAGTTCCAGCCGGCGCATCTTTCTCGTAGAACTCCATTCCGCCCACTCCTTCCGGGAAACGGTGCATCATCAGGGGCCTGTCCTTAACGAACGGGAGGATCCGGGGGGCCATCCGGATGAAGTAAGCGATAACCTCCTTTTTCGTGATCCCCTCAGCTGGGTACATTATCTTGTCGAGGTTGGTGAAACGGACCCGGGTGAGGTCCGCAAGCGAAGTCCCCGTCCCTTTCCCACCCGGTGCCATTATCGTAAATGATAAAGGCATATCAGATATAGTTTCTGAACCGTTCCACTAGGATTAGCAGGTTCTGCGGACAGACAGTCACTAGGGAAACCTCATTATTGTGATTTGAGAACAGGTTTTGATCCCAGCCGATTTGTAATCTTATTTACATAAACGGGAAAGGAGACACAGTACGTAGATCTTTCGGTCGTTGGCAAACCTAATTTAGGTAAGGAATTCTACAGAGCCATTCACTTCCTTTTTCTGGCATTCAACACGACCCGGCAGACTATGACGGCAAAAAGAGCAACCACCGGTAATGTCACAGGAAGCGGAGCGACCTGTCGGGTCGGGACCACGGGGATTCCTGTGCCGCCGGACTCCGGTACCGCGTTAGTGTCCGATAGTTCAGGAGTACCCGTGGTTTCCGGCGGACCGATGAAAAACGTCTGCTGGGAGATCACCGTAGGGCCAAGGGGGCTCGTGGACTCCGCGTATGCTACATATTCTCCCGGGTTCACGTCCCGGAATGCGGTTGTCCGGTGCTCCACATCTGTGTACATCTCCCATTGGGCGGGTAGGATCTCCGCTGACCAGATGCCCGTCCTATTCCCGAGGGGCTGGATGGATGCGTTTGTAATATACATGGGCGACCAGCGGCCTGCCGGGTTAAACGCCCACCATTCGATGTCCAGGTCAAGCGTATTCTCCCATCTGCCCAGGTTCGTTGTCCCGTTCACAAAAAACACATCGCCGACCGCATGATTCCCGATGGGATCGATTGTTATAAAGGGCGTTGTATTAGGGGTTACCGTATCGGCACTCACGAACGGGATAAGGACTATAAGGAAGACGGCAAAAGATGCAAGAAAAACTATTTTCGTCTTCATAGCATTCACTTTTGTTTTGAAGTTGAGTCAATCTTTATTTCTATCTCTTAAATAATATTGTCTAAAATGGATTCGAACTCATGAACACGTCGTCGAACAGCCCAAATACACTCTGTGCCTGATTAAAATGAGTGAAAGGGTTCCCAGGAAGCATACATACGTTGTTTTCAGGAAGAAAAAAATCAATAAGCACGGGAGCCAGGACATCTGGATCATATTCGTGAGTCTGGCCTTCCAGGGTACGATATTGCGCCCGGGGAGCTGTTTCACTAACTGCTTTTGCGGCATTACGCATGAAAAGGAGGCTTGCTCCACCGTCTATGACAAGGAGGGGTATCGTCACAGATGCAATCAGTTTTTCCGGCAAAGAACCGCCGCCCATGATTTCATTATCATAAGCAAGGGTCGGTGCTACAGCTTCAAACATTGACCAGACAGGTGTCTGTTTCATCCCGGCGATCATATCGGCAGGCATCCCCCAGCTCGCCCTTGCAAGTTCAACAGCATCGCTCCGGCGACCCTCCGACAACAGAAGTGCCAGCTGTTTTGTATAGCGTTCCGCTGCTTGCCGGGCGTTCTTATCCCCGGAGTTGAACGGCGGCTCATACAACGCCAGTTTCTTAATATAGAGACCTCGTGCAACTGCATGCAGGGCAAGAACCGCTCCTGACGACATACCGAATGCATATACTGATCCACCAGAATCTTTGATGAGGGCATTGAGGTCTTCAACCTCACGTTCTACTGCGTATGGCTGTGTGTCAGTGCTGTCTCCTCTTCCCCGGCGATCATAATGATACGTTGTGAAGTATTTGCTAAGAAGTCTGGCAAGTCGTGTCATTCGTGGGTCAATTGATCTGGAATGGAAAGCACCGCCGACCAAAATAAGAACTGGGCCTTTACCAATTTTATCAAAAGCAATCTGTGTGCCATCTTTTGAAATTACCGTTTGCATGATAATCTACAGATTCGTTAGATACCAAAAATTTTTATTAATACTTTTCCATTGTAGGGAATTTGCACCTAACCCCCCACCTGCACCTAACGCAGGGTCAGGAAATGACTTTAGGTGCAAAGCCGATATCGGATACCGTTGTGTCTGTACAAACCCGGCTTTTACGGAGAAGTCTCCCTGCACGCCGGGCAGTTAAGCGCATAATCCCGGATCCCCTCGTTCCATGGGGTAAAGCCGATGCAGACCCGAGGTTTGAGGTCATGGATCCCGCAATATACCTTACCATCACCAGCCAACCGGTAAAAGGGGCACCGGGTCATGACTCTCCCCTCAGAGTCCGTCCAGTAGCTGATCTGGGTGATATTCTGCAGATCCCGTTCTGTTATCCGAGTACCATTGACTTTCGTTCCGTCAGTGAATGTTATTACGATATGCTGCAGGATATCCTGACGGTTCTTCCGGATCCACGGTATGATATCATCGACCACACCTTTCTGGTCCCATCCCCACTTCTCACAACAGCGGCCGCACTGGCGGCACTCTTGAATCGATACCATGGGGTTCACCTTCTAATACTATCTGTCACTCCTGGAACTGACTTAATGCAACAATATCCTGAGTATTTTCAAGGAGGCCGGCAAGATATTTTCCCGCCCATTCCTCTCGCTCATATTCCAGGAAGGGGCGGTAGTACCCCTGAATTGTCCCATCTTCTTTTTCAAACCGGAGAACTCCGATGGGAAAGCCGCCTTCCTGAACGAACCGGTTCAATATGTTGAGAGGTTGTTTCGCCGAACTGAACACAAATTTCGTATCGTCATGGAAACCAACCGCAATTGCTGTCAGCCAGGCCTTTTTTGCTTCTTCGAGCATCTCGTTCACCAGATCAGCGGTATTTCTCATGGTTCAATCATCAGGTGAATTGCAATTCATTGTTTAAATATTTCACAGGTTTGTGAGCGGTAAACATGTCACTGCGGGACCGTGTCGTCAGCGGCAAAACAGAATGGGTCATCTGCTGAAAAATCCCCATTGACCGCATATGCCCGGACCCGGCATCCTCCACCGCAGAGATCGAGGTGAGTACATTCCCTGCATTTCCCCGTCAGATGCCGGGTTTTTTCCCTGAATTTGATAAGAACGGCGTTATCGGGATCGGTCCAGATACGACTGAACGGCCGGTCCCGTATATTCCCCACGAGAAATTCCGCTGAGCGGGCGAACTGGCAGGGATAGACATTTCCCCGTGGATCGATGTTTGCTACCCGCGTTCCCGCGCTGCACCCTCCGTGCAATGAGGAAAGAAGCCCGCGGGCATCAGCCAGGTCCGGGGAGTTTTCCTGTTCCATCGATGCCAGCAGGTGGATGCAGTCCTGAGGGGCATCGACCGTAAGAAACTCCATGGTATCGGCAGGAATTTCCTTAGTCTTCCGGTACAGGAGACTGAGGGCCTCAGTTACCTCCCTGCTCCCCAGCTGCAGCTGTTCATAGGATTCGATTCCCCGGCCGCTCGGGACAAGCCAGTACAGGCAGAACCGCGATGCTCCCAGTTCAACAGCACGATCGATGAGGGCTTCAAGTTCGCTGAAGTTTCCCTGGTTCAGCGTGACCCGGACCCCGCACCGGAGCCCAGCCTCACGGCAGCTGGCGAAGGCTGCAGTTGCACGCCGGAATGAACCGGGGGAATTCCTAAACCTGTCGTGAGTCTCTTCCCTGGCTCCATCGAGCGAGATGCCGGCATAGGCGATCCCGCATTCTTTGATCCTGCGGGCAACTTCCTGCGTAATCAGGGTGCCATTCGTACTGAGTGCCATCCGGATGCCCCGGCACGCGGCATGGCGTGCCAGATCCCAGATGTCTGCCCTCATTAAGGGTTCTCCACCGGAAAAGAGGATGAGCGGGACACCCATTCCGGCGAGATCGTCGATCAGGCTATACGCTTCAATCGTCATGAGCTCCCCGTCAGTCCCCGAGTCCGGGCCGGACCGGCTGTAACAGTGTGTACAGCTCAGGTTGCACCGATCCGTAAGGTTCCAGAAGACTACAGGCTTGTACTTCTCAGTATACGCAAGATATCTGCCCGGCACTTCAGCCGGATCCTGGTGACGGTGTCGCATGACGGAACTTACCGTACCCCGTCCGTGCAGGCACTGGGTGATACGATTCACGGAATATCACCCCCGTTCTCCGGCATTCTCACATTCGGCACGCGTTTGAACTCGCGGGTGCTGAACAGGACGACGTGATCAGGACAGCCGGCATGTTCTGCGACAGACCTGACCTCGTCCAGCACCTGCTCCCTGTTGTATCCGTGGTGAACTGTATAATGGGTATATTCCCAGCGGCCCGGTACTGGTTTGCGTTCATAGCAATGGGTTACCTGAGGAAATGATGCCAGCAGGCTTCCCGGATCGTCTTCTCCCCTCTCAGACAGTTTCCATGCCACGAGTGCATTGGCGGTAATCCCCAGCCTCCGCTGGTCAATACGGGCCCGTATTTTCCGGATGATTCCTTCTGCCTTCAGGCGCCGGATCCGCTCAAGGACTTCGGTCCCGGAAATACCGATCCGTTCACCTATCTCTTCGAAGGGGGCAGGGACCGGTGGAACCCCCTGTTCCAGCTCCCGGAGCAGCTGAACATCAATCTTGTCCAAAGGTACCTTCCTCCTGATGCACTCCGGGAAAGGAGAACCGCACGTCGATTTTTATCTTTCTTACAGTCAGAAGGTCAAGCATATCCGATAGCGGGACCATTGTTCGCTGCAGGATTTCGTCAAGCACGCGGTGGAGATCCTCGTCATCCTGTGCAGTTAACGTGAACCAGATGGAATAGTAATGGTCCCGCTGGAAATTGTGTGAAACTTCCGTATAACCGCTGATTATAGCTGCGGTTTCCTCAATTCTCTCGTCCGGGACATGGAGCGCTACCAGCGTCGCTGCATGTAGTCCCATCGGCCGGGATTCAAGGACCGGGGATATGCCCCGGATTATCCCGGTCTCTTCCATGTTTTTCATTCGGCTGAGCATCTCGGTTTCCGTAGTTCCAAGACTGTCAGCAATCGCCTGCCATGGCCGGGACACGAGCGGGAGATCTTCCTGCAGGGCATTGAGGATGGCAAAATCGGTCTGATCGTTCATGGTTTCACATCTCCAGGCTGGTAAGGGCACCACGGGTCTTCACCGCAGATCTCCCCGTTGCCTGCTTCCGGCCGTGCAAGTCCGTCGCACCATCGGGAAGAGACAATATCGTTCCCGTGGTACGCCCTTGCCCTGCATCCACCGCAGCTGGTTTTGAAGCTGCACCGTCCGCATTTTCCTGTCAGCTGGCCCGTATCGCGGAGTGCGGTAAAGAGCCCGGAATTATTCCAGATCTCAGAGAATGGCGTTTCCCGCACGTTTCCTGCGCTCACAGGCAAGTACGGGCATGGAGTCACATCACCGTTGGCAAAAATCCTGCAGTAGGTTATACCGGCCAGACAGCCACGCCCCCATGCCGGGTTGATAATGCCTAGACTGTCCGCAATCCTGCGGAACTGCGGGGCACAGGTTGGCCGTATGTTCACGTCGCTGTTCCGGTACCTGATAAGGATCTGCCGTATGAGTTCCTCGTACTCCTCTGAACTGATGGGTTTAATATGCTGTGCTCTCCCGGTAGGAACCGGGAAGAAGATCTGGTAATCGCGGACACCAAGAGAAGTCCCGAGTCCAATCACATCTTCGACATCACTGATCACAGACCGCATCACCGACATATTGATCTGAACTGCTATGCCTTCACTCCGGCAATGCCCGATGGCCTGCACAGCTCTCTCCCAGACACCTTCAAGACCGCGGAACGAGTCGTGGACTGCCGGGTCGATTGAATCCAGGCTTATTGCCACAGCCCGGATTCCCGCTTCCCGGAGTTTTTCCGCTGTAACGTGGTCGATAAGATACCCGCTGGTTCCCATTACCATTCGAAGTCCTTTCGCAGTTCCGTAATGGGCGATTGCGTAGATATCCTCACGTAGGAGAGGTTCGCCTCCGCTGAGCACAACTACCGGTGTTCCGGTCATCCTGATCTGGTCAATGACGGTGAAGGCTTCCTGTGTCGAGAGCACTCCGTCTGCTTCCTGCTCGCTTGCGTCAACGTAACAATGGGTACACTTCAGGGGGCACCTGAGGGTTACATTCCACGAGATGATACGTGGCGCACTTGGTATACCGTTCAAAGATTCATTCCTTGCTCTACGCGTTTACCGAGATCTGCATCTGCTATTTTAAGGTTTTCTTCCATTGAAGACGTTTATGCTACGACCTGACGAGATCGAAGCGATCGAGGTTCATCACTTTGGTCCAGGCTGCCACAAAGTCCTGAACAAACTTCTTCTCCGCGTCCGCGCTTCCGTAGACCTCGGCCAGAGCCCGGAGCTGGGAGTTCGAACCGAAGATGAGATCAACACGCGTGCCGGTCCACTTGACTTCGCCAGTCTTGCGATCGCGCCCTTCAAATATATCCTTGGTGTCCGATACTGCCTTCCACTCAGTGCCCATGTCAAGCAGGTTAACGAAGAAATCGTTGGTGAGCACTTCCGGCTTCTTGGTAAAAATGCCGTGCCGGGTCTGTCCGAAGTTTGTATTCAGCATGCGCATACCGCCAACGAGCACCGTCATCTCAGGCGCTGTCAGGGTCAGCAATTGCGCCTTGTCAACCAGCAATTCCTCGGCCGATACGGCATAGCGGGTCTTCTGGTAGTTGCGGAAGCCGTCCGCCTTCGGCTCAAGCACGGCAAAGGAGGCCACATCGGTTTGATCCTGCAAGGCATCCATGCGTCCCGGAGTGAAAGGGACCGTCACTTCATAACCAGCCTTCTTCGCAGCTTTTTCAACACCCGCGCAACCGGCCAGAACAATCAGGTCAGCCAGCGATACCCTCTTACCGCCCGGCCGCGCCCTGTTGAACGCGCTCTGAATGCCCTCCAGCGTCTTGAGAACCTTGGCCAGCTGGGCTGGCTGGTTGACTTCCCAATCCTTCTGCGGCGCCAGACGGATGCGAGCACCGTTGGCACCGCCGCGCTTGTCGGAGCCGCGGAAGGTGGACGCCGACGCCCAAGCGGTCGAAACCATCTCCGACATAGACAGGCCGGATGTCAGGATCTCGCCCTTAAGAGTGGCGATGTCCTGTGCATCAATCAGTTTGTGATTGACAGCAGGGATGGGGTCCTGCCAGATGAGCTCTTCCGCGGGAACCTCCGGGCCGAGATAGCGTGTGCGTGGGCCCATGTCGCGGTGGGTCAGCTTGAACCACGCCCGGGCGAACGCGTCCGCGAACTGGTCCGGGTTCTCGTAGAAGCGCCGTGAAATCTTTTCGTAGACAGGGTCGAACCGCAGAGATAGGTCAGTGGTCAGCATGGCTGGCGCGTGACGTTTCGTTTTGTCGTGAGCATCCGGCACCGTGCCTGCACCTGCGTCGCCCTTTGGCTTCCATTGGTGCGCACCGGCCGGGCTCTTCGTCAATTCCCATTCGTTACTGAACAGGATTCGGAGGAAGTTGTTGCTCCACTTCGTTGGCGTGTTGGTCCAAGTGACCTCCAGACCGCTGCCGATCGTGTCACCGCCTTTGCCGGTGCCGAAGCTGCTCTTCCAGCCGAGGCCCTGCTCCTCGATGCCCGCTGCTTCGGGTTCAGGCCCCACATGGGACGCAGGGCCGGCGCCATGGGTTTTGCCGAATGAGTGACCACCGGCGATGAGCGCAACCGTCTCTTCGTCGTTCATGGCCATGCGGGCGAACGTTTCGCGGATATCCCTGGCCGCCGCGATCGGATCCGGGTTGCCGTTCGGGCCTTCCGGATTGACGTAGATCAGTCCCATCTGCACGGCAGCGAGCGGATTTTCGAGGTTGCGATCACCGGAGTAGCGTTTGTCATCCAGCCACTTGTTCTCAGAACCCCAGTAGACGTCTTCTTCCGGTTCCCAGACATCCGCACGACCGCCAGCGAAGCCGAAGGTCTTGAATCCCATCGATTCCAGTGCGACGTTGCCAGCAAGAATCATGAGGTCGGCCCATGAGATTTTCCTGCCATACTTCTGTTTGATCGGCCAAAGCAGCCGGCGCGCCTTGTCGAGGTTCACGTTGTCGGGCCAGCTGTTGAGGGGCGGGAAACGCTGTTGGCCGGCACCGGCGCCGCCACGACCGTCACCGGTGCGGTACGTGCCGGCGCTGTGCCATGCCATGCGAATGAACAAGGGCCCATAGTGGCCAAAGTCCGCTGGCCACCAGTCCTGCGAGCTGGTCATCAGCGCCAGAAGATCCTTCTTCACTGCCGCCAGGTCGATTTTTTTGAATTCCTCAGAATAGTTGAACTCCTCGCCCATCGGATTGGACTGGGGAGAGTGCTGGTGAAGAACTTTCAGGTTCAATTGGTTCGGCCACCAGTCCCGGTTGGACCAGTGTTGGCCGGCTGCTTGTTTGTTTACCCCGCCCTTTACCGGGCGCTCGCTGTCGTCAGTCATAACGTCACTTCCTGTCTTTGGATGATTTTATCCACTGTGGTGCTTTTGGCCTGCCGTGAGGGAGTTTTGGGTGTCACCTACCGGAACACCCTGATCTGTCGTAAGGATTTTCTTGGCCATGATATGTCTCAAGACTGACATAGCCGTATGGAAGCAATAAACATTTGGTTGATCCCGCTTACCGGAACCGCCCGTCAGAGCGAAACGATTGTGCGTTTCCTGCAACCTTCTCCAGCCACCCGCAGGCGGCATCCGGGTACGCATCGAACGCTGGAACATACGGTTTGATATCGAGAAGTGGCGTTCCGTCAATCATATCCACATCTTCTACGGTTAGTGTGCTCCCATCCCTCCCTGCAAACCGGACGCAGGAGAACCCAATCTGGTTCGGGCGCTTCGGGCTCCGGGTCGCAAAAACCCCGCGAGGAGTCGTATCGAGGAACGGCCGTGTGATGAGATCATACGATGTGCAGCGGTGGAACGCATAGATGAGGATGACCCTGGTGAACCCTTCAATATCCTGAAGGCCATCGGCAAACTCATCAAAGACCGTGACCGTCCCGGTTACACCCCGTGCACCGCTTGGTTGGATCGGCATACCGGCAATGTCGGTCCAGGGAGTGCGGATAGTGCCAATGGGGTTATAGCAAATCGGTCTTGGAACTGAGGTCTGGCGGGGCATGAACAATCGTTGCCCTCCTGCAGGTAAAATCCTTGCCGGGATCCAGATACGCTGGTGAACGGTGGTGGACAAAGAAACAATAGCGGAATTGGGAGTATTTTTCACTCAAACGACATACATTTACTAGAATTAAATCGAAGAATATATATAGGAATTCTCTCCACTTTATTTGGTAAAGGTAAAAAAAGCCGATATAATAAACAGAATTTATTGAGTTTCGAAAGTATTTTTTAAATATTCAGGTTTTTTATGGATTCCGTTCTGTTTGTCGATGATGAAGAGATCCTCCTTGAGTTGGACAAGATCTATATTGAGAAGACTGAGGAGTTTTCTGTCGACACGGCAAAATCTGCGTTTGAGGCGCTTAAAAAAATCACGGAAAAGTCCTACGATGCCATCATCTCAGATTATGACATGCCGGAGATGGATGGGATTGGTTTTTTAAAAGAGGTTCGTTCACGTCATGGCTCCCTTCCGTTCCTCCTTTTCACCGGAAAAGGCCGAGAGGAGGTCGTCATCGAGGCTCTGGATAACGGTGTGGACTATTATATCCAGAAAGGGAATGACGTGCAGGGCATGTATGCTGAGCTCAGCCACAAGATCAAGCGGGCTATTGAACGTCGAAGAATAAAAGACGATCTGGAACGGTCCAGACAGCAGATGAACGATATCATCAACTTTTTACCGGACGCTACCTTTGTCCGTGATCTCCGTGGCAATGTCATTTCCTGGAACCATGCGATGGAGAAGATGACCGGCATCAGCAGTGATGCAATACTCGGCAAGGGCGACCGTGAGTATTCCCTGCCATTTTATAAAGAAAAATGTGCTCTTCTCGCCGATATAGTTCTAGAAAACAATCCTGCCATTCACTCGCGGTTCAAGTATTTTGAGCGGATCGGTGACAAGATCAGGTCCGAGGTCTTTATCCCCCATTTTAACGACGGTAATGGCGCGTACCTGTGGACAACAGCAAGCCCCCTGTATGATTCCCGTGGAACAGTCACCGGCGCTATCGAATCGTTCCGGGACATCTCCGATTACTATACCGTTAAACGGGATCTCGGTATATCACGGGAGATGATCCAAGGATTTGTAGATATCATCCCCGTTGCGGTTTATGAGATGAATCTTGATTATATCCTGACATTTGCTAACCGGGTGGGATTTGAATGGTTCGGCTTCACACGGGAAGAATTCGAACGGAGAATTTCCATCCTGGAGTTCATCGCACCAGGTGACTGGGAACGAGCGATCACTGACTTTAAGGAAGTTGCTGCCGGCAGAAGAACAGGTATCGGCCAGGAGTACCTGCTGAGGAGGAGGGACGGCAGTACATTCCCTGCTCTTGTTTTCAGGGGGAAGATTGACAGCCCGGAAACTGGAGAACCTATCGGTGTGCGGGGGATCATCATTGATCTGACCGAGCAGAAAAAAAATGCGGAGGCACTCCTCGAGAGCCGGGAACGGCTGAATTGCGCAATGAAGGCGGGGGATATTGGGATATGGGATGTGGATATGCGTACCATGAAAGTCCATGATATCCACGAATGGGCCCGCCATGCACTGGGATATCAGCCCGATGATCTGCCGATCATCACAGTAACAACCTGCAAAAGACTGGTTCACCCCCTTGACCTGCCACGGATTCTCTTTGCTTTTTACCAACACCTCAAAGGAAAAAACCCACTTTTCGAATCAAATTTCCGGCTGTCCTGCAGAGACGGAAGCTGGAAGTGGGTGAACGTGCGGGGAAAAGTGATTGAACGGAACACCGATAATCATCCAGTTCGGATAACGGGAACGATTAATGTGGTACATGGCTCGTGAAAACTCGCCCTTCCACTTACGCGATCTTGCCAGTTATCGGGAAATTGCGAACGATCCAATTGACGTTTTTTGATCAGGTCATGCATGTTGAAAAATCTCTTTCATTGAGGACAATTACCTTCGGGGATATGGGAGTTCTTTACCAATCCACCGGTCGGAACTGATACTTGATAACTACTTGTAAGTGTCCGTCCAGCGCAGCGAGCGCCTGAAGATTCCGTATATCCTTGGCATACGCTATTCAGGCCCACGATCATCAGAGGTTCCAATCATTCTATACGCTTTGACCGCGAATATACTGGTAATCATAGATTGTTTTGGCACGAGTATCTCCTGGAACTGCCGGGTGATGGATTATATCTTCCCCTATTCTGCAAAACTCCCCATGAATGGACTACCTGATCCGCGGCATTGACCGCCGGGATCATGCGAAGATACAAAAAAAGAATTCGTCAATGACACAACTTCACGAAAAACCTGAAATTTCGGGAACAAGAGCCGGATATGTGATCCGGTACACCTGCCCCGCGTGCGCATCCGAGAATATCATCATCAACAAAACACCACGGGACCACTTCAAGGAATCCCGCGATGCTTCCTGCAAACAGTGCAGGAAACGCATGCGGGTAATCGCTCCCAGTGTGAAAGGGAGCTATTGATATTTCCTGGGGTGCTGTTGCACTAACGGGACCTGACGGAAATGGTAACGTCAGAACATTTCGATGTCCAGTATTTGAAAGTCCCATAGATGCAACAGATCAGGGCATTTTCGATTTCACAGCAAATTGTTTAGACTATCCGTCGGAAGCCTGTGCAGGAATTGTCCTGGCCGTCCTGAACATATCCTATGGAGTGGCTGTATACATCTGTGTCCCATTCCTCCTCTGGTTCCGGCTCACGAAAATTCAATAATGATTCTTTTTTGTTTTCCGTTCCGGCAACCTGTCAGTCCTGCCGTCTCCCATGACGAGGGAATGCCACCTGGGGCCTCCGGATAATAAATGAGGCATCCAGGTTTTTTACCATCCTTGCAGCCATTTCTGCGGGAATGCCCAACGCCATTATGTCCGGGGGGAGGGAATAGTTCTGTGTTGGGTCCTGTGGGCCCATAAACGCGGTATTGTGTGGCGTATTGTCAGCCAGACCCGCCGGGAACGTAATATATGTCGAACATGCAGATCCCCATGGAACGATAACCGGTGAAAATGGGTCGTCCCGATCAAAGTGGATGAGTGCTGCCATGTTCCGGATCTGCTCGCCCGTGCCAAAACAGCAGAGTGATCTGATAGCAGACCCGGTATCCGGAAGGGCCTCACATGCCTGAACGACAAGATACTTTCCTGGCGGATGAATCGGTCCCGCTGCCATCGTGCAGCGTTCGACAAGTTCCGGACTGGCCTTCAGATATTCCGCCGCTCCGCCACGAACATCTTTCCGGCCAGTCGATACAAAATACCTGATCTCATCGGGTACCGGGATATACCCCACGTGGTAGAGCCCCCCGGGACAACAACCTTCGCTGGTATCAGCACTGATATAGATCGCAGATACATCAGTCCCTGCCGCCATCCGGAACAGGGAGACAGCAAAACACCTGTTTACCTCAGCCAGGCGGGGGATGCCCGCCGGCAGGACTTCCGATCCATATACTGCAAGAGGCCGAGTCGAAAGCCTGAATGCAGACGCAAGCCTCGCCCCAATTTCCCTGAAATCTAATTCAGACATAATCACCCTCAATTATTGCTCTGCGACAAGCCCTTTCCAAATCGGGCCGTCAAACACGCCATCCTTTGCCTCCTCTTCCATTTCTTCATAGAGAGAAAACGGAACAGCAAATGTGAACATGTTCACCGGGATGGTTTTTCCCACATTGGCTCGTGCGGCAAGGTCAGTGTACCCAAGGACTGCTCGCGGATGCTTAGATTTCGCTTCATCATACACAAAGGCCCCGATCTGCTGGCAGGCAGCCATGGGCGGCACCCGCACAGGATCAGTTCCCTCCCTGATGGCACCGACCAGCGTGACGAGCCCGGTGATCTGCAGCGGATTGGCAACAAAAACCACAACGACCGGGTGTTCACCAGGTTTCACTTTGCTTAATGGAGTGAATATCACGTACTTCTCGGCAATATCCGTGATCGGGAGATCTGCGGTCATGAACCGTTTTGCCTTATCAGTGTTCTTATGAAGGCGTTCGCCACGAAGGAATTTCGCCCTCTCCCGCTCAGGAATATGCTGCACGGTAGCGCAATAGGCATCCCGATCCCTGCTGCTCTCCGCACCTTTCACAAAGAATGAGGCCATGAATTCGATACCGGCGCCACCGAAAGCATCGTAATACCCGTTGCCAAAACCCAGTCCGGCACGGGCACCGGGGCAACCATATGACTCCCGGTCAAACACCGCGGTTTTTCCCTTCATTGCGACCTGTGCAAAGAACGGCATAATGCAGGACTGCCCGTGCGGTTTTATCTGCAAAGCTCCTTCGGGTTTTGTATCGCTCCAGAGAATTGCCACGGGTTCATGGTCAAGCTGGAGTTTTTCTGCGGTAATACTCTTCATGTCCAGTTCACTTGTTCATTTCATCCAGCCCATCTGGACGTACCAGTCGTATTCGTGGGCGAACCGTTCCTTGTTATTCTTCACCAGCTGGCAAAAGTACTCTCGTTTTTGCCGGTGAATTTCATCCTGTTCTGGATAGGAAATGTCGCCCCTGATTGACCGGGCAAGCTTCTTCCCCATCTCATGGGCTTCCCCTTCAGCCTTTCCGAGCGCTGCCGGATCCCTGCCAATTGCCACTCCAATCCCTCCCACTACATTCGTGCCTAGCGTTGTGAGTACTTTGTTCATATACCCGGTAACTTCCTGCTCGCCACTCCCTCCGGCAGTGCAGACCGAACAACCGAACTTTCCTGTCAGCATCTGGCAGTGAATCGCATCCGCCATGCGATCAAAGAGCGCTTTCATCGGGGCAGGCACTGAATCAATATAGTTAGGGGCGCCAAGCACAATTCCATCAGCATTCATTATACGATCAAAAAGATCAGAGAAGTCATCGATCAGCGTGCACTCTCCTTTTGCATAACAGGTGCCACAGGCCGTGCAGTAGTCTATGCGTAATGTGTAGATATCCACAAGTTCGGTCTCTGCTCCCTCATCCATAGCACCGGCCAGTACGGCTTTCACCAGTCTGAGGGTATTACTGTCCTTTCCCTTAGGACTTGCATTTAATCCGATTACTTTCATATCTGTTACTCTCCTGCTGATTGGGAATCGGAGAAGAACCATGATAAGGTTTATGGATCTTTTAACAGAACGGCTCCGTTAACTTGGCATGGGATGGATAATTTTCTTCTTCATAGAAACTTTACCATCCCTCATCAAGTTAACAGAACCTGTTTCCGGGCGACTCTTTCGTTAGGAGATCCGACGGGACAGATCATCAAGTGCCGGTGTGCGGTTGTGCCGCGATTTGGGAGAAAGGACCCGTCTAAAAATTAAGTTCCCTGAGGCATGACAAAAGCCGGTGGTGGATTCCTTTTAGGGAGAGCCCCGATAAATGCAACAGTGTTATTCGGTACATCGACACATACATTCACGTAATAAGTATCGGTTTCTATTTTAATACCCGAAAAACTCCTCATATCGGGATAAGTAAAATCGCATGAGGTAGAACCCGTGACACTCCAATTGCCATGAAGGTACTGTTGAACTGATTCATTTTTCAGTGCAATATCAATTAACGCAGATGTTGCGTTATATGTGGAATTTTGTTCAAGGGGTTTCTGATTTTGAAGACAGCCTATACTCATCAACAGGAATACCAAAATAACAATTAAAAAAATTATGTTTTTTGTCATTACGGTACCCAACAATTAACTTCCCATGAACCCCCGTTCATCCAATATGTATCGTAGGGTGGTTTATCCGAATCAGGAGTGGTACTCGTCTCCTGGTAATTACCCCAGTCCTGATAACCGGTGGAATCAAACAAATACGGGTATTCGAAATAAATTCCATTATCTGACGTGAAGGGGTTATTTCCATTAGCCCAGACTTCAGTTACCATATTAAATTGTGTCTGTCGATAATAGAGATGCCCGGTCCTGACAAATTGGTTATTAATATAGGTATAATAAATGTAATAACCATTTGCATCTTTTGTATTTGAAACATAAATCTCATAGTTATTCAATGAGCTTGGACTTGTAGTTAAGGAAGGAAACATCCACGTTCCCTGATCACTATCATAGGTAAAATATTGCGGAACACCATTCAGAAACTTAGCAACGCCGGCTTCTGTCCATTCAGCTCCGGAAGGATCACCCTTCCCCACATGCGTTGTAACAACTTGCTGAACAGTTCCTGTTGAGGATTCAACCATAGGCCCAGGGATCATATCCCAATTGATACCAAAATAGGTTCTGTTAACTTGATGAGGGATGGTAAAGTTTCTATGAAGAAGAAAATTATCCATCCCATGCCAAGTTAACAGAGCCCCGAAAATTATGTTTTCAATGAAGCCAAAATTGAGGGTTTTTATTCAACCACAATTGTTAGATTAAACGCCGGCACAGGGCTAGAACTTCTTCCCGCAAATTGAGGATCTGCATGTACTGTCTGTAAACCGCTATCGTCTATAGTGACATTCCATCTACGTATTCCTATCCCTGCTCCAGGAATAATCGTGGGAGTCCCGTTCTCATACCACGTTGTACCTTCATCTGATATCTGTAGACCCGGACTTGCAATTACGGCCCACTCTCCTCCTGTTCTCGACATGTCTGTCAGCTCGATGATTAATGAGCTGTTCAGTTTAGCGCAAATCACAGCATTATTCTGCGTTTCGTTAATCGTAAGATTTTGTCCCGATCCCAACGATTCCGAACATTGAATTGATGAAAGATCAACCTTCGGAGCTCCAGACCCGAGGCAACCGGCTAAAAGTACCGCGATGAATACAACCGCGCCAACAACAATTATCAATTCAAATTTGTGTTTAATCAAGCTCACACCTCATTTTTTGTTTTGTTTTCGTGTCTATTATTATTCGATAAAAAAATGGAAATTTTATGTAGATAGTGTGACAGGGGAAAATCCGAACAAAGGCCAAGAAACGCCAAGATTGGATAGTCCGAAATTCGTAGCTATTTGTTGATGCCAACTCAATGAGATCGGTTGCCAGTTCGTATTATAGACTTGCATATTATTAAATGTAGTCGTTCCCGCGACGTCGTTATTGTTGTTAATATAATACCCCTCCAAAGCACAAACAGCGAAATCGTTGGTTGTACCGATATTCGGAGCATTCGTTGAGAGTTCTGACAATGAGCCTCCAGTGGACAAATCTTCAATCATTACATACCAACGATTCACATTTGAATTCCATGATACTTCGCCTTCAATCAGATGACCAGGAGCAGTATTTATCGGAGTAACGGGATAATATCCATGATTGTTACTATCAACATACCACGGACGTGCGGTCCAAGCGTGATTGGTGGTATAAACATTATATTCCAGTACCGGTTGAACAATTCCGTTACTATATGAGGGTTGGAGTCCGTTGAATATGTAATTAATAGCACCGGTGTTTGGATTTGCCGGAGATGAGGGTACATTCCAGGTCGCAATATACTCTTGTATATTACCGATATTCGCGGATTGGGCGGATTCAATCCAACCGGATGTTGACGCAGTAGGTATCTGGCCATTATCCTGCGATAGCACCGTCAACACACGTGTGTTATTCACAAGAACGTTGGTGGTTACGTTATCAACTACCTGGATGTACGCTCCTTCTGGAACCCCTAGGATTTTGTCCGCTTCTATATACCCATGCGGAGTAGGAATTTTCGGAGAATCCGCATCATTCGAGATTGAAATCTGCTTTCCATTGGAATCAAAAACACGGGTAATTCCGCCAGTTGAATGCTGAATAATCGATCCTTCTGGAATTTCGGTCAGGTTATAACCCTTTGAAAGGCTAAAACCATTTTGGATAACTAGGTTTGGTTGGGAATTATCCACTTGGAGGTTTGGTAATTGAACATTAGCCCCCGTCGTAGCTTGTTCCTGTGCGTTCACCATCGGTACTATCACCATCGTTGCCAGAAATAGAGCTAGCAAGACGACGCCAATTTTCAGTGTTTTCATGTGTCATTACCTCGTTCTGTCTTTCAAGAGATTGCAGAGGCATGACCAGAAACTTCATTAGCAGAGAAGTAAAAGGACTCATGCCTACGGGCAGGCGAGGTTCATCTCTGCTTCAACGTAAGGTGAACCCCGTCCTACGTTTTTCGATTCGGTTCAGAAGTATAAATATTCTGTGATTTTATGAGTTAGATAAAATTTTAATGACGTTATTAAATTACAGCCTCATTAAAAATTTTTAATGCCGTTATAATAAAAGTGAGGATTTTGAGTTCTGTTAAGTTGGCATCGGATCGAAAATTAGTATTATTTTTATTTTAATTTCCGGGCTGACTCACCTCAAGCGCCCGTGCCGCGTTCCCCAACTTATTGAACGCATCCCCCGTTGACGGTGCCGGCGTTGCCGTAGCATCCTGAGCGAGCTTATCCATATCCGCGACCATCGTGTCGAGTTCTTCATCGGTCGGCAAATCGATTTCCAGCGCTTCGTAGATTCCCTTGATGAAATCCCTGGTCAGTATCGAGCCCGAGGGTTTCTGGCCGTTGAGCGTGAATGCCAGGACAAGCTGCTCGATATAGGATTTTGCGTCAGCAATCTGGATCGGCGGGAATGACACTTCATAGACTGCGCTTTTTCTCAAAATAATATTCTTATTTTCGCGCAAAATTGCGGTCAACGACGATATAGTCCTTGATATCCTTAACCGATTCAAATGGTATGATCAGAAGCTTGCCGTCTTCAAGGTCGTAATTATCAGTATTGAATGTCTGATCCGGGTGGATAATCATCTCAGTGACCACGCCGGAATCAAAATCCACCCTGATATTTTTGAGTGTTCCGATGAGTTTTCCATCCCTGCTCATGATCTTTTTTCTGGAAAGACTGCGGGCAAATACACGTGTCATGAAAAAAATGACGATGTATAAATATATAAATGGTGTTAAATCCGCATAAAAGTCGGTATTTTTCCAAAGAAATTTGCCACATCAACAGTATTTGAAGACTTCCGCAGCCGGTTCTATAGTATCTGCGGGTGAATGCAGATTCTTCTGAAGTGAAAAATCTGCTACAACCTGTGATGTGCAAGTACTATAACAATCAGTCATGAAAAAAAATTATGGTGTTTTGTCTTTCTTGAGTTTTCTTAACAACAGGACAATCACGAGAATTCCGACGATCAGCCAGACAAGCATAAGAAGTTCTGCGATTATGGCTCCGAAGTACATGAATGTCGTATGCATTCCTCCAGTACCATGCATCGTTCTTGCACCACCCCGCATTCCCCTGCCTTGCTCGTATCCCCGCATCATATACCCGTGACCCCACGTGGAACCGTCATTTGCAGTCATATTCTGATGGTAAGCCATATGTGGTGTCCAGTTACCCCCGCCGCCAGGAACTGTTGCCTGAGGGTCAGCAGAAACGGTGCCTACGATCGCTACAACGAGAAGTGCGATAAAGATACTGATGATAATCCCGTGTTTCATTTTAATGTCATTCCATTTCATGATTTACGCTCCTCCTAATCCAAGAGTGAACCCACTTGTATTCCAATGTCTTCAACCACTGTTGTGGTTTGTTAGACATTAAGTAAGTTATAAACTACATTTAGTTATATATATTTAACTTAAATTGGTCCTGATATTTTCTCGAGCTCTGATAAGGCTATAGTTATAACCCTGTGCACAAATAATGTCATTCCATCATCAAAGACATAATGGACTACCGGCGGCATGCTACCGGGTGGAACACCCCTACGGAATGAGATATTATCAACTCGGGAACTATTTTCTCTTTTTACCTTCAATCACGGGTGAAAAAAAGATTTAATAAACAATCCCGGAAAAGATTGATGGTGAGGGTTGCAGCCAGTTATTTCAGAATGTTAAGGATTGAGGATTGGATTTTCGGGTATTTTTTTATCCCGCTTATCGGGACCATTGCGGCTGCAGGATACTCACCAGTGCTCTGGGTCACGGTAATCGTCTCAGCGTGTATCCTCGCATTTGGGTTTGTGATCAATAATGTAGCCGATGTGGAGATAGACCGGCTGCATACCACTAAATGCGAGACCTGTAAAAACCCGCTTACCACTCAGGCAGTTACAACCCGTGGCACATGGATTCTTCTTGTCTTGTTCGCGCTCGTGCCGCTTTTCCTGTCTCTTCTCTGCAGTGTCACTGCTTTTTTAATTGTAGCTGCCACGCTTGCTCTATGGGCGGCCTACTCGATACGCCCGTTCCGGCTCAAGGAACGCTACCTTCTCGATCTCGTAACTCATGGGATCATGGCGGGTCTCATGCTGTTTTTAGTGGGGTATACCCTGCCCGGTCCTGCAGGTTACCTGCTCTCGGCAAAAGTGGTCTCCCTCATCGTTCTCTTTACCTGTGTCGGATGCATGGCCCTGCTCGTCCATCAGATCGGAGATTACAATCAGGATCGTGGCCATTCCACAACAACAGTCGTGCAGATTGGGAAAAAGAAAGGGTGGGTCCTCCTGGCTGCACTCTTCGGGGTCTCGCTCGTTTGCTTGGCAGCAGTCCGTACGATCGTCAATCTTGAGTCATGGGTACTGTGGGGAGCGATTACCCTCTTCGCGATTCCCGTGTTCCAGCTCCGCAATGAGATTCGTCGGGATTTTTTCCTTCCGTCGCCAGACCATAGCGAGGATCTCGGGTTCGAATAACGGCGGGACTTGAGATAATTCCTGCAAATCATTATGTCATGATAAATCTTTTTTCTGATTTTCTCCATGATGTCCCGCCAACTTTTCAGAACTTATCCATCATCAACGGATGGACCATCCTTCTCTGGTTCGTAAGTAAAAACCTCATCAATTCCCACCCCGAAAACGTGTGCAATTCGGTACCCGAGTTTTAATGACGGACAGTATTTGTCCTTCTCCATGGAGATGATTGTATTCCGTGTTACTCCGGCAAGCTCTGCGAGTTCTTCCTGGGTCATATTTCGCTCAGCCCGGAGCACTTTAATCCTGTTCTTCATTGCAAGCCTTTGAGAATCAATATTTTTTGTCGTAATAGAGATAAAATGCTCCGAACGTTATCAGGAGAACAACCAGGACACTGCCGATGGTCATACCGACAAGCCCCCGGTTCTCATTTTCCTGGAACCCCTCGCGGACATAGGAACAGTACGCAATTGCCTCGGACTCATTCATGGCGTTCAGATTTTGTATGGTTGTCTGTCGGAGAAGGGTCTGCGGGCCCGGAACACTTCCCGGCTTATACTCGGCTATCGTCATGGATTGGGTCCCGTCAGCGTTGATGGACAGTTTTCCCGTGATTATCGGCGTAAGTGGGATGCTTACAACAAAGGAATACAGGATGATAGCGGCAATCGCCCCTCCGATAACAACAACTTCGAGCGTACGAAGAGCAGCTTTACTCCGGATTCTCCTCTCTCGCTCGTCTGCTATAACAATGTCGACCTGCGCACGGCAGGCAATGACGACAATAATCCCGAGCGGGATGGCGATGACCGGGACGAGAAAATTGCCGGCTGCCATCGACCAGCCGACCATTGCGGCAACCATGCAGGCCACGATGAGGGTGCAGGTAAGATAGGTTAGGCGTTTCATGGCAATCAGCCCCAGATCTGGGGGAGAAGCCGTTCTGAGCACCAAGAGCCCCCCTCTATGGTGGCATACGTCCGGTTATCGATCTGGTCATTGCTGATATTCACGAGATACTTCCGCGGATCAGGATCCATCCTTCCCATATTCAGCATAAATGACCAGAGGTTGACGTTCCCGTTGCCCTTCTCTACGATCACTGTTCCCTCCGCTCCCGACATGGACCCTTCCGGGTACTCTGTTCCCATGTTCATGGCAAGGTCATATTCCGTAGGATAGATCTGTACGAGCAGTTCCGTTCCGGGAGGAAAGGTGGTAGTACCCGTGATGGTATAGGTCCGGTTGATCCATTGGGCAGGGAACGCATCGATTGTGATTGCCCGGCAGGGGCTGTCATTCTGTACCGGTGACGTGAGACTGCCCGGGGTCGATTCTTTTATAGTAAGAGGTGCCACGCCAAATGGGCCTTCTATCCCGATCTTATTCGGGTTTATCGTTTCCAGCGTGACTATTACCAGATAGTCGCTCGGGATGAATTCGGTACTATCCACTGCAAACGACCACCGGTTGACGCCGCCGGTCCCCGGCATGACGTCGATTAGTCCCGTTCGCGTCAACCCTTCCCTCACCACCTCTTTTCCGGTCTTCGGCTCCACCGTGAAGACCGAGATATTCGACTGCTGGATGACGAGATAGAGGAGTTCGGTATCTTCCGGCAGGTTGGTTGTTCCCGTCACTAGGAGTTTTTCCCCGCTCCATACCATGCCGGGGGGATTGACAGTGATGAAAGTGGGCTCGTCAGTAACCGTGCCGGGGGATCCTGCAGGGCTTGGTTTTTCTCCGGTCAGCCGCAACCGGGATGTTGCGAGGAGATCACCCCGGGAATTGGTATCGTTCACCGAGTAAGCATTTACCTGGTATTCCCCCGGCGGGATGGCGGAAGTGTCCAGTGCACCTGACCAGGTGTTTGACAATCCCCCGCCCCGGACAATGAACGCATCTGTGTCCCCGACAAGGGGGTTCATTCCGGGAGCGGGCGAGACAGCGGCGATATCTAGTTCCAGTCTCGTGCCGGCCATGAGGTTTGTCGTCCCCGTGATGACTACGAGATCTCCTGCAGCGTGATCCGGGATGGGATCGATGGTAGCTGAGGAGAAGATGGAAAAGGAGCCGGTTAGGAAGATAATTGCGAACATAATGACCAGTATCACGGCAGAGACAATACCGGCGTAGGTGAGATATTTCTTTTTCATAGGGACGCCATGTAATGTATTTTGTGCATCTGGTAAAAATTTTTTATCATTTATCTCTTTGAACCATACTATTTCCGGACTTATTTCCAGCCTGCCAGCTCATAGGTAATGGACTGCCCCTTTTCCGGGTCTTCGAGTATCCACTTGACCGGAACTGGGACACCCGGGGCAAACCAGTACGTTGCGGAAGTTTGGTTACTCAACTGGTCATCATCAGAATCCACGGTATATTTCATTGCACCCGGATAGGTCCCTGCCGGGACAGTGACCGGGTCAATCCCAACGAAGGTGTACCGGGGAGTAAAGATCTCTCCCGAGCAATCCGGCGTCCCCCTGTTCTCGTTAGCCGGGGGATAGTCCTTGTTTTCCAGGACTTCCCCCTTCCCTATAACTTGGCGGTGCATGGACAGCATGTTTCCATATTCGTCATAGTACATATCATCTATGTTAGTATCCAGCAGTGCCAACGGCTCTCCTTCCGGATGGAGTCCATAAGTATAATTTTCGTGTATTATGGATTTGCCCTGGGTGTTCTCAATTGACATTTCCGTCCATGCTGTTACATATGAATCGGGAATACCCCTGATCTGTTGTGTGGATTCATATTCCTCCCATTGTAGTGATGGCGTGCCGAAAAGATCCGCCTCGCTGACGAGCGTGCCCGGTGCCGGAGGGAGTTTTGTTATTGCGGCTGGAGAGTACGATTCCGGTACCCATGTCCACGGGTTCAGCGGAGGATATGCGCAGGCCGGGGTTGTCGGGACGGGGGATATGGTGCTGGTTTGTGTACTGGTGGTCACCAGAACAACCGTGGAACTTTCGGAGGCTATACTCCCTGCCGCTGGTGCAGATACCTTTGGAGTAATACATCCTGTGCACAGGATCACTATCATAATTCCCGTCAATGCTACTATACCAAATTGTGCGAACTTCATTTCCTTTCTCCCTGATTACCTGAGGGTGTTATCTGACTCTGCGGGTCTTGATTGAAGCTCAGAGAATCGGCGACCGCAATGGTTGTGGTGGTTATAAGTACTGCGAGACAAACGAGATCGAGACCGAATTTCTGATGATTTTTCATGGTTTTTCTTCAACGGGTTCCGTATGTTGCTTTTACCTATTGAGGGAAGCAAGTGTAGGATTTTTTCCCAGATAATAACCGACAGGAACTTTGGCGATGACCTTGTTTCTGGTCGTTGGGGGGATTTTTGTTTTTTTGCCCGGTTTCCGGAAAAAATTGTGGGGTGTCTTCTAGTAGTGTGCATAACGACCTATTCTACATTAAAGAGGGCGGACCCGGTCACCGAGGCGTCCTCAGCGGAGACAAGGATAATATGCTGTCCCTGCGGGAGGCCGTTTGTTGCAAGAGTGGTTGAGAAAAGGTTGCCCGTAGTGGAGCCTTTGATAACCGATATTGTTGCAGCCAGCTCCGGGTGATTGTAATCAGTACTGGATGCCGGGATAACTGATACCTTGAACTCAGTGCCGACAGGCAGGTTTGTAGTTCCCGATACGACAAGGGGATCTCCTGTTGTTACGTCACTGACAGGATTGATGAAAATACCGGGCACGGAAGTATCATTTACAGATCGGCTGGAACCGGTTGCTCCGGAAATAATGTTGAACAACGCTGACCCGGTCAGACCTTCCGGCTTGAATTCTTGTGAAAGATTTCCGATACTTGTTGATACGGTCACGAAGTACTGGTCCGGCTGGAGCGCATAGGTGTCCACTGCAAAGGATACCCGGTTTGTATTCCCTTCACCTTTTGTCACTTGGGAATTTGCCATCATACCGGTTGCCGTCCCTGTCTGGTTCGGATCCGTTATGAGGGAAGTCGGGTTCACCTGCCAGATGACTACAGTACCTACCGGTAGACTGGTAGTTCCGGTAATAAGGAACTGGTCCCCGACAGACCGGTCGCCGATCGCATTTAAACGGATGTAATCGCTTGCGGTGATTGTTGGCTGGACCGGTGTGTCAGTTGCAAGGAAGGTACCTTTCAGCGTGAAGGAGGCAGTTGCTTTGACATTTCCCGGTTTATAATTTCCTTTTGCCGGGTCACCGGTCATCTGTGTTACCGTGATATTAAGTGTGCCCGGTTTTAAGATGGATGTGTCGATCGGCGAGGAATAATGGTTTACATCGCCCGTACCGTTACGCACCATAGCATTTTCACCAAAACTGCCAGTCTGAACCATCAGCTGAGTTCCTGCCGGAAGATTCGTTGAACCAGTAACGATCAGAAGATCGCCGGTTGTTTTGTCGGTAACAGGATCAATGGTAATGTACGGTAGCGTATCAACCGGGGTGCTTTTCATAGCGGCGGACTGGACGCCTGTGTTCACATTGCTTACCGGGGTAACGGCGGTGAGTGGTTTGAATACCGAATATCCGGTGACCATACCGACGCATAGTACGACGGCAACTATTCCGACAGCAAGCATGCTGCCCATGATAAGGGTCTTGTGTTTCATAAGGCCTCATGCACTATTTTCTTGGCATAATGTATAAACTTTTTGGCATAATGCAAAATTGTTTTTGCTTGTGCCCGAATGTCACGTACTGTAAAACCCAAACCGCCCCTGCCCGGATCCTCCCATACTTTTATATTGTAAATGTCCATACATTTACATATGTTTCTACCGATGAACGAGAAACAGTTCGGGTTCTGGAAGATGCGGCGCAGCGGGATGTCAAATATCTCAATTGCAAACCTGCTGGGAATTACACGGCAGGGTGTATCCCAGGCACTCCGCGTGATGGACGAGAAGATCGATGCCTCGCTGCGGGAGATGGCCCACGCAAACCGGATCCAGATTGAAAAGATCGATGTGGAGAAAGGTGTCCTGTTCGGGAGGTCCATCCCTTTCCAGACCAACGCATATATTTTTGTATCAGAGAAGCACGGCATGCAGGTCTGGTACGAGCATGACGGCGATTGCATTTCCTGCGACGAATTCACGAAATGCATCGAGTTCATCTGGGACTTCGCAGCCGAGCTTGGGATAAAACTCGAAAAGACCCAGGACCCGACAAAGATGGCAGAGGAACTGCTTGCAAAGATCCGGGGGGATCGGGCATGACCCTCGTATCGGAAATTACCGAACACTGGTTCGGCCTGTGCCGGAAACCACCGGCGGTCCATGCCTCGCAGGCAGATATGCGTAATCCTCCTGATGAACCTGTCTACGAGGGACTCCCGGATGGCGGGGGCGGAGGATCGGGAACGATTCGTCGAGGGATCGGAGCAGCCCTATCAGGGATGAGGACACTGAACCGGAACCGGCAGCTCCTCTGGTTTACGCTCCTTGCCGGGCTTGTGCTGGCTGGAAACACCTTCGGCCAAGCGGCACTCGACAGCATCAGCTGGATGCAACCTGGTATAATCGTATCGTATATCATGGACTTTTTAATCGAGTTCGCAACACTGTTCTGCCTGGTGTTCTTATTGACGGGCCTTGTCCTGAGTATCTCGTCAAAGAAAGAAGGTTTTGCCTCGTTTTTTATGGAGATTGCAGTGGCAAAAAAATATCTGAAAACAATCTTCTTGTGGTCTATTATTCTGGCACTCGCAGGCTTGCTGCTCTTCCGTCTTTGGGTTTATTTGTTCATCTGGTTGCCGCCAGAGTTCCGGTTCCTCAATATCTTCGGGCCTTTCACTTTACCTGCTACGCTCTCCATCCAGTTCCCCTTCAACTTGACGCTCTATCCGATGAAAATCATTGGCGATCTTCCGAGCAATCCCCACGCGCTTCTGTCGTGGATATATCCATCGGGGTTCGCGCAGGCCCTGACCTTTTCTGAGATCAACCTGATCCTGTTCATCCTGACTTCGTTTGTCGTTCCATTTATCGTTCTCGAGCAAAAGACCCTCAGGGAGGCAATCGTGGGATCGTTTGCCATGATGAAAAAGACCTGGGTTGAAGTAGCTGCCTGCGCCGTTTTCCTTGGAGTTGTCGCATTCGGTGTGTTCCTTACGTACCTGCTCGTCCAGACAGCACACGTGATTGTCACACCACCCGAGCTTGTCTTCTCGCGTCCAACCGATACGTGGTTTGCTCTTGGCCTCCTCTATGATCTCGCACTGTTTGGCGTTGCGTTAGTGGTGGCAACAGTCGGAGGAATCGCAGCACTGGATCTTTACATCTCTGCAAAGAGCAGGCAGATCACCGGATCTCCAAAACTTCACTCATAACTTTTTTTCCGGTCCAAGATTGATAGGTAATCCCAGTGAAATGATGCTGCCAAAATACAAAGAGGAATGATTTTATATTGTAAATGTCTATACATTTACATATGTTCAAACAAACCAGCAACAACCCGTCCGGATCCTGGACGATGATCCTGCTGCTTATCATAATTGGTGCAGCTGCCCTGATGATATCCCCCGTATCTGCAGATATGGGAGTTACTATTGCCGCAAGTGGTGTGCAATCATATTATCTGGGAGAAAAAGTGGTTCTCAGTGGTCATAATTATGATTCCGATTCTACGTACCTCTTCATAACCGGTCCTGGCATTGCCAATGGTGGGGGAAAACTTACCTTGCCTCAGCAGGATGTAGTCAGCGGGGACCCCGGTTCATTCACTGTCGTAAAAACAAACCCAGATAAAACGTGGGATTATCCCTGGTACACGTCCGGTCTCAGGCTGGATGCCGGAACGTATACCGTTTATGCAGTGAGCAAGCCAAAAACAGAAGACCAGTTGGCAGAGGCAGCATATGGTACGACCGGCATAATAATCAAAAAGCCGTACATAACCGCAAATATCTCTTCTTTGAATATTGTAAAGGGGCAGCCATTTACGGTAACCGGGATAGCGGTAGGGGTCCCTCCGGAAGTCCAGATCTGGATATTCGGTGACAACTACGCGTTTACTACAACAACCCCAGTAAATCCAGATGCATCATTTACCTTCAATGGCGATGCAACGACGTCAGGAAAACTCCCGGCAGGGCAGAACTATCTCATCGTGCAGCACCCGATGGCAGATAATCAGTTCGACATTGTCGTCAGCGGTGATTATGTCCGCGACCTGAAACTGAACAACGGCACGAATCTCTTCAAGCTTACCGGCCCGGGAAGCCTGCAGGGCAACGATGCGGCAGACACACTCACTGCCACATTAAGCAAACAGGAGGTCAACGATAACACGTATACTAATGACACGTACACCGTAGTCCCGTTCCAGGTCACTGATGCAGGAAGTCCAACGTCCCAGGCAATAGCTGTTATAACCGCTCCGGTTCAAAGCCAGGCACAGCCGGCCTTCTTTCCGTTTGCCCTGATCGGGGCAATAATCCTGATTCTGGGAATTGTCCTGTGGAGCCGGCGGTAGGGGTTTGTATTTTTCAGGATTTATCCGAAGACCCGTATCCTTCAAGCATCTGGTGGCCTGATTTCCGGGATTAACCGGCATCGCGCCCGACGATCTCCCCGGGTCGATCCGGTTTCCCGGTTTCATCTCCGGCCAATCTGGACCCTTGAGGTTTAAGGCTTCATTTAGAATTCCCGTATATTATCCAGCTTGTTTCCTACTACTGCCTCCTTGACGGGATAACAACGGTTTTTCCGAATTTATTCTGTTTCCCGATCATTTTCCTTGCATATCACTATCATAAGAAAGGGGTTTTGTATTCTGCTGTTCTGGGTCTGGTATACGTTATCACGGTGTTGTTCACCCAGTATTCAGATTTTTTCGCGATTGTCGGTGCATTATTACGATTTGAATCTTTTGTCGCAGTTGCTCTCACCATCGTGTACCCGTCAGTTACTCTTGAAAAGAAGCAGTTTGCACCTCGCAGCGTTAGTGAGTTCAATGAGGAAATCCTCTCGAATGGGTTCTATCAAGTCTTCAGGAGATAGAGTAAAGTTTATGTCGAATATCCATTATCACCTCCCGAAGACTTGACAGAACCCATACTGAGAACAATTAAATAACTTCAGTGTAACACGGACGATGGGTACCTTAAAAAATGCAGTGGGGGAATGCTATCCGCAAATCAATTTCAGGAATCAGCCTTCATACAAAGCTGATTATCGCATTTTTAGCTATTGCTATTATACCTCTGCTTTTTGCAAACATTATCACTACCCATATCGCGGAAGATTCCGTAACTCAGTCCGTTTTTGAAAAGAATCAGGATCTCGCCAATACTATCGCACAGGAGCTCAACGCAGACCTCGAAGGCAAGATAAAAGTCATGAGAATTGCAGCTGAGGATCCCGATATCCGGTCCATGGATCCAGAACGGCAGACGCGCGTCCTCCAGAATATCCTTGCCCAATACCCTGATATGGGGATGGCTGCAGTATCTGCAATCAACGGCACCCAGATAGGACGCTCTGACGGGAAACCGGACTCTTCCATCTCCTATAATGACAGGGAATATTTTCAGGAGCTCCTCAGAACAAACAACACCACGATTTCCGATGTCTTGAAAGCCAAAAGTTCCAACTTGACGGTCATTGTTATAGCTGAACCGATCAGGAACGATGACAATTCTCTTCGCGGTGCGCTTTTGGTGAACGTTCAGCTGAACCAGCTGATAGCCCGCATCGAGTCAACAAAGATTGGAAAAACAGGCTACGCTTTTGTAGTAAACAAAGACGGGAATGTCATTATCCATCCCGATCCTCTCGTTGTTTCGAATGCAACAAATATGTCATCCTTTTCTCCGGTTCAATCTGCACTTGCAGGGAATACCGGCTGGGCAAAGACGGACCTGGGAGGAAAAACGGTTCTTGTCGGGTATAGTTATGTTCCGGTCAACGGCTGGGGCCTGATCACCGTTCAACCCCTTGACGAGGCACTTTCAGATGTCAACGCCATCCGCACCACGAATCTCATCATTATTGCCTGCACGCTAATAATCGCATTTTTCATCATCCTCGCGCTAGCGGGGGCGCTCTTCAGGCCTATCGCGCTACTCACTGCCGCAGCAGAAACTGCAAGCCATGGGAATCTGACCGTTCAGGCGCGAGTGATCTCCACAGATGAGATCGGGACGCTTGCCTCCACGTTCAATACCATGATCGACCGTATAAGGGAACGCGAGGAAACGTTAAAGGAATCCAACCTCAGGTTGGAGAACATCATCAATTTCCTTCCGGATGCGACGTTTGTAATCAACCTTGAAGGAAAAGTCATCGCATGGAACAAGGCCACAGAAGAGATCACCGGTGTAAAAGCCCGTGATATCCTTTCAAAAGGCAACTTTGAGCACGGACTCGCGTTCTATGGCGAGAGAAAGCCGCTCTTGATCGATACGGTTCTCGGGAACCACAACGAAGCGGACCGGCAATACATGGAGTTCAAAAAAGAAGGAGACAAGGTTTTTGGCACAACGTTTGTTCCTGCTGTTTACGGAGAGAAAGGCGCCTTTTTCCTGTGCATCGCCTCTCCGTTATATGACACGAAAGGCGATGTCACCGGCGCAATCGAATCCATGAGGGACATAACGGATCGCAAACGCTGGGAAATGGCGCTCATACAGGCTAGGAGCAAACTTGACCTGTTAAACCATCTCACATTTACCGATATCCAGAACGCGTTATTCTCCCTGCAAGGGTATCTCGAGCTTGAAAAGTCAACCTCCGAACCGGAAAAAGTACCTGAATACCAGAGCCGGCAGATGGAGATCATTCAGACAATAACAAATTTGTTGAAGTTTGCCCAGAATTACCAGCGTCTTGGGCTGAAACCGGCTGATTGGCAGGATGTCAAGCTGCAGTTCCTGTTCGGGATATCGCACCTTGACTGCAGGAACCTGTCCTGGTCGTTGGATGTGGCAGGACTGGAGATCTATGCAGATCCATACCTTGAGAATATCTTCCATTCTCTGGTTGAGAATACAATCGTACATGGTGGGAATGCATCGAAGATCGTTCTCCGGTATCAGGAGACCGCTGAGGGTCTTACCCTTTATTATGAGGATAACGGCGTCGGGATTCCCGCTGATTTGAAAGAAAGTATCTTTGAACAGAGATATAAGGAAATGAAGGACGTGAACCTGTTTCTTGTGCGGGAAATCCTGTCCATTACCAGCATGACCATCAAAGAAACCGGGGAGCCCGGGAAGGGAGCCCGGTTCGAGATGGGGGTCATAAAGGGGATGTACCGCTTTGGTGGTAATCGGGATAAACGGGATGAGAATGGTTTGCCGAGTGGAGTGTGATGCATCCTGAAATAATCCTTAACGTATATCACTCTGATGGAAGGTTACCATGAGAGGTTCTGGTGCTTCTTCGAGACTCTTTAAATAACGAGCTGGTGATGATTTCGAAGGAGTCTTTTTTCTCAAGTCACGATAACGCACCAGAATCTTTCTGTCTTTTATAGATTCTAATGCGTTCGCGGTTGATCGATGCAATTCTCCGAATGCCTCAAACCCTACCAATCTATTTTGAATCTGTCTTTTTGTTCAATATCTTATTTTTTTTAGAAATCTATTTATTTTTTCATCCTAAAATCCAGTATGGATCTTTTCACGATTGCACCTTTCATTTTTGTTGCAAGCATCACAGCGGCAGGATTGGTGTATACGGCAGGTATGATAATAGCAACAAACCCAGATTTCAAAATTCAGTGGTCTTACAATTGGAGTCGGGTAAAAAAAGGTGAATTTGAAAAGCTAGATCTAATGCCATATAAGTTATTGACCAATTTAAACGCAATCATTTTTTTAATAACAAATTTCATAATTTTGATTAGTTGGATATTCGATAATGACGTAATTTTGGATGTTGCTTTGTGTACATATAGTATTGGTTTAATTTTGATGATATTTACTATATATAAAATTATTGAATTTTATCACATTCATAACGTTCACCTAAAGACTTTGGGTAAATAGGGTAATCCTAATCAACCGTGAACGCATCAGAACCCCGTCCATATCTATTAATATAGCCCCAATAGGTTCTGTTGCGTTAACGGGACTTAAAGAAATTAATATCGTCGTGGCACCTCATTGTTGACTATTTAAAAGTCCCGACAACGCACCAGAACCTTTTAACCTAATTCGCACAATGAAATAAACGATAAAAAATGGTTATGATTTATCACCATTATGCAGAGATGTGATATAAATTAATATTACCCATACAAAGGCACCGATTATTATCGAAAAAACAGGATCAATTTTTACTACGTATGCGAGTGCAATAACTAACAAAGTGGCTGCCACCGTTGCTGGTATAAAATCTGTCATAAATTGTCTCACCTCCTGAAAACCTTGATCGAACGTGGTCTGGGACTAATTATAAATGGTGCAGACAGGAAAATTCCACTTTGCCACCCTGTCATCTAGTAGGGCATATCAACAGGAGATTATCATACAGCGTTTTTTACATCCATCTTGATCTTGCTATGACATCGTGGACATTGAACCTTAACTGGCCTTCTTGATCGTTCCAGACTAGCGAGACGTGATCCCATGTACGTCCATTCGTGCTTGCACCGATGACAAGATACCAGGCATGATGTATAAAGACAATCCATCGATCATTGTTGTTTGATAAATGTAATGAAAAGGAGCTGATGATGGTGTGAAAGTGCTACCGTAATTATAGCAAATTAGCTATTCTGACTAATACACTGACAAATGTGATCCTTTAAGATGGGTAATGCCTGCAATATCCGTTTACATACGTCCCCGATTGTCGATAGTATCCATTTACATAGTATTCACCAGCAGGGCAGCCTTCACTATCGCTTATTGATGTTTGTGTTGGAATTGATGTCAAAATCGGAGTTATTGTCGATGTGAAAGTTTCTGTTGGGGTGATCGTTGCTATTGGAGTAACAAGGACGGTCACATAAACGATCTGCTGGGTTGGTGTAACAACAGGCCCCGGTGCCGTGCCGGTGCATCCCACTACAAGGATCAGTGCGATGATAAAGACAGAAAATAGAAATATGTTCAAAATTTTTTGCATACGATTTTGATAATATTTCGACCCGATAACCTTTTCTTTTTGATATTGACCCTATCCGTATTCACATATCCTCAATGGTACTGGATAGATGGGAGGTTAGAATCTGAAATATTGTATTTAGGTGCAGATATCCGATATGAGAAATACTATGGCTGGGCTCTTCAGTAAAAAGAAATATGAAATCACATGAATAGAGAGAAAAGATAAAAAACTGGTAAATTATGGGGCCATAACATCAATGATTGGAACGATAATAATCATTATTGACCCAATTATTAAAAAAGCCCATCCATACTCAATTTGAACCGATGATGCCAAGATATTAAACATCCCAAAATTCTGTGATTGTAAACTAGAAATTATATTGTCTATATTAAAAAAATCATAAACAATAATACAGAGAGAGAGTAAACCAGGTATAAAAAGAAATTTGATGTATTCATTGTGTAGTATCGTAACAATCGAAATTAAAGTTAAAACCAAAATAATTACGCCATCCCCACTACCATTATGAAAATAATTAAATGAACCAAAAATTGGTGCACTTACTAATGGGGTAAAACACCCAATAATTAGACAAATGCATCCAATAAGTCCAATGATTTGGGGTTTTGAAAATCCAATTGCATATGTTTTCGATGAAATCTGCGATTCGGGCATTGGATTAATCGCAGCACCGCAAGAATCACAGAATATCGCATCGTCTGAATTTTCTTTTCCGCATTTTTGACAGAACATAAACAACACCTAAACTGATGTGATTGTGACGGTCCAAGGTCCGCTTGCTTTCACATCAAGATAATATGTACCGGGCCCCAGGGTTTCCAAGGTCTTACCGCTGTAAGAGCCGATATTACTTACCAGTAAATCTAATCTATTTCCATATGCATCCTCTAACCAAACAGAAAAATAATCCTCACCATCATACGACATACTGAAAATCCGCATACCGTCACCGGTTGTTGTGAAGGATTGGACGTCATCACCAGTGCCGCTCAACTGCGTTGTTTGTGAGCCGCCGGATGATGCAGGTGAGCCTTCCGCTCCGGATAGCGTACTCACAGCTGCCACATCGCCTTGATAAGGAGTATATATTAGGTTGGGGTAATCTTCCGAATAGATACCTCCCTGATATGTATCGACACGAAATGTCGCGCTTTCCCCAGTAGCCCCATCGGTTACTTTGTATGTATTTGTCCCCGTTAGGAACCACGTTCCGGAATCTACAGTTGTCGTTCCCGTATCAGGGATGTAAAAACTCTCCACATACGTCCCATCCCCATTAAACCGGTACCTATCATCAGAACCGGTTGAACTGCTATATCTCCAAACACCAACGATAGGGTCTTGCGATCCAATGACTGTTGATGTTATTGTTGATGTTACGGTTGGCGTTGGAGTGGCTGTTTGGGAATAATATCCACTTATCTTTAAAATCATAACATCCGGTGGGGGGTTATTTTCATCTATAGTTGTTATTGAGGTAGGATCGGATATGTGGCTAGCAAGCACAGTATAATTGGCCTCGAAACCAGCTCGTGTTGCTGATGATTCGTGAGTATTGAATTGAGACACAAGATATCCCCAAGAACCGTCTGATTTTTGCAGAATGATCCGTTCTACATACCGGTCGGAAGTCCGATTGTATCCTAGAATTAGAGTTCCCATGGGATCGGTGGTGTTATCGCTAATCACATCCCCAGCTTGATATTTTGGGGCATTACCCGTAGTCGCTGCTAAGACGGCCGCACCTACAATCACTACAACAACAATTCCGATGATCACTGCTGCCCAGAATTTAATTCCGTCTTTTTTTGACGGGATGATTGGGCTTGACCCCGGCTCTGAAATCGGTTCTGCTTGTAGATTTTCCTTCGTCATGATCTTCGGGACAACCAGATCATTTTGGGGTTTTGATTCATTTGTGGATTGTACCGGGATCGATACGAGGGAGGCCCCGCACGCATTACAAAACGTCGCGCCATCGCGGTTTTCTTTTCCACACTTCTGGCAGAACATATTGCTCTGATTTTATTTTGACACCTTAATTATTGCGTTTTGATTTTCAGGATCTTACAACTGTCCGATCTCCCTTTTGTATATTCATAGGATTGCTGCCCGGATTGACGCTCTTTAAACAACGTCAATTTCACTGCAAAACACAACCGGACTGGTTCTGTTGCGTTATCGAGACTTTCAACAGTGATGTTTGCATGGTGGGACTTATCGAGGAGTTATCTCAGGAAAATCAAAAGGAAATTATTATCGTCTCTTGATATGACCAGTTGCTATGCAGAAAGGTCTGATAATCGCTCTCCTGCTAATTTGTGCGGCAATGATATTTTTTACCGGATGCACAAGTAATGGATCTGCCAACATTACTCCCCAGATAACTACTGCGCTAACCATAACTCCTACAAATACTTTAATCGTAACTACGGCTGCTCCTTCGGTAAAACCCGTACAATACTCTACAGTAACTATTACCTCGATGCCTTCTGTCGCTCCTTCACAAGATCCGATAATTGGAAGTTGGGGTATTGCAAATACTAATTATTTTAATTATTATATTTGTCAATTTTTTGTTAATGGTACATATGCAGAGAGCACGGGTCCGAATTCATCCTTTTATAATTACGGAACTTGGGCTGCACTCGGTGATAATGCATATGCCATACGTATTACCGCAACCAATTCTAATTTTATAGACATCTATAATCCGGCACAAAATAACATTCATAATTCGGGGGACCAAGCCCTAATATTTTCACCCTTATCATCGTCTCTTCCAGCTATTTTTACAACTCCTTCAACAGAAACTGTGCCTACTAATGTTACTGGCACTCAAACACCAGTAGTCACGCCGTATCCTACAGATATCTCTAATATCGCGTTCACTCAATATACCGATGATAATTTCAATGCAAAATATCCCTCAGATTGGAATGTTACGTATTCGACCGTATCAGATCCAAAATCATCCCCCTTTGTTAATTTTACAAGTCCTGATGGGACGATGGCATTGTTATCTTTTGTTGCCAACTTCCCTCCCGGTGAAACGGGGGATTGGCGAGTTAACCCTGATGGTAAATGGATTTATGATGAGTTTGATTCCAATTATCCGGGATTATCGGCAGAAAATTGTATTTCAAATTATAAGTATTTTAAAGATGGAAATGCTATGGCGGCAACTTATGACGCTACTATACCAGTTGGCTCCCAATTTTATCCTTTGACGTACACCGAAGAAACCATTGTAAATTCCAACCGTCTTTTGCAATTTAAATTTATTAACCGCAACAAAAATCCAGATGCCTACAACAACCTGAAGGAATATATTATGTCGTCAATATCGATAAACGGCGGGGGAAATTAATAGATCTTGATTTAGTTTATGACATAACTTTTGGAAAAAGGAAATTTTTGCTCTGTAGAAAACCTGTTCAGAATAGCTGATACCGGTGACCGAAAGAGCTAAAGTATCATGTTTACTACCAGATTGTGTGCTCAAAACGTAAGGAGACACCTAATAGATCAGCGAGTCGGAATATCAGGTTTATTGAGGTCGCGCACGAAGAGGCAATGGAATGGAGTTACAATGGCCAGTGTTATAATTCCCTTAACACCAACGATTATAATACATATCTTACCCTTTACGACAATTTCCAAAATATCGATATGCCAAAAGAAATGACACTTGAAAACAAGTATGTGATGAACAGGGGAATTAACGCAGGTACGATATCATAGCAACAATAAAAAAAAGTTATTTTTCCGACAGCCCAATCATCGTTTCCAATCTGTTCCTTGGGAGATTGATTGGGATAAATCTGGGACAGGGAAAAGACCATCAGCGGATCGAAAAAGAAAGATACGCCCTTTCGGAATGGGATGCAGGTCTATCACAACTTCATCCGATTTCACGAAGCTCTTAACGGCAAGACTCCCGCTGAGGCATGCGGGATTGTTGTCGAAGGGGACAAGAAGTGAATAACCTTGATCCAGAACATGGCAAGCGCACAGTTGAAATAATTAAAAAATAAATATTTTTTGAGCTCTATGGAATGGGTTATTACATTAAATGGCGATGAAATCGATCTTCGAGAATTAGCTAAAGTCTGGGACACACCAGAACTTACTATAGATAAAAACGAATCCACATATACTCTTAAAGGTTCTTATTTTGCCTCATTTACAGATCAAGAAATTCGTGAAAAAGTGAATGAACTTTTGGTACCTCTTAATGCTGGAATTATACTAAATTTGGGAGCTATAAACCCAATAAAAATCGGTCAAATAATGCAAATTAAACCCGATGGGACGAGAATCGTATTATTATCAGGATATGCAATCGCTAGGACAAGGGCATTCGCCTGTGCGAGTATAATAAAAGAAGATGGAACACAAGAAATCCACCATCCGGCAGATTCCACAGTCTCTCTTCTAAAACTTGCACAATCAGACCCGCAAGTGGCGAAAATATGTCAGTATATTAACCACGATTTCGATTCGTTTCCAATACTTTATAAGATTTATGAAGTCATCAAAAGGGATGGTTTTCCTCATATTCAAGAAGGCAAACCTAAAGGTAAATATTGTGATGAAGGAGAACGATTACGTATTACTGCACATAGCCCATCATTAAGCGGTATAGCTTCAAGACATGCATATGATGCAATGCCAACAGAAAAACAGTCAAAAGAGAAATTTATCTCTCTCATCGAAGCTCAAGATTTTATTAAAAAAATAGTTCGTGAATGGCTAGAGACAAAATAGAGTAACATCTTTCAATGGTGATCCAAAACTCCCGGCTTTTGACAAACGTTTCTGAGATTACAAAAGTCCCGTTAACTTATCAGAACCTCATTAAGGAACACTTAAGCCAATCAAGAAAAAAGTTACATATTATGAGTTATTCTGATAGTCGAGGATTTGCCTCCAGATATCTCAATTTTAGAACGCTTTTGGTAATTTTTATCACAATTCCAACGGTGGTTCTTGCTGTACTCTTGTCTTATGCGACGTATTTAATAGTCATCAATAATATGAATACTCTGGTCTCAATAACAACTCCCGATTTGCTTGTTGTTTTACATTATGGGGTTCTTGCAGTTGTTGTTGTCGTTATATTGACACTGCTTTTTGCAATTTTTAAAGCTGGGGGACGATTATACAGGTAAGGCTGCGATGTAAATGGGAATTGTATCAAGGATAAAATCTGTTTTTCATAGGGCGTTACATTATTTAAATCCTAAAAAGAGATTCCACAAAACTCGTAAGGGTGGTGTTAAATCAAGAGGAGCACATGGGCATCAGAACGCCGTCCATATAAATTCAATAAACAAAATCATGCTCAGTATGATCAATAAAGAAAGACGAAAACACAGCAATTTACTTCTTTTAAGTTATGATCATGACCTTGAACTTCACGCGGTCAGATGGAGCAAACACATGGCTCATCAAAAGAGATTGTCTCATAGTGGTACAATTCTTGAAAATGCGTGTATGGTTCCCGCAATTGGCTCTCAGTATGAAATAACAAAATCTATGTTTTATTGTTGGAAAAAATCTAAACCTCATTGGAGCTGGATGATGGATGCGAGAATTTCAAAAGCGGGTTTCGGATACACAATACGCGATAAATATGCGTATGGTGCATTTGCCTTTGATAACCCACATTAATTGCAGTATAAATTACTGAGCTTGAAATGCATCGATCAACTGCGAACGCATAAAAACCTCAGAAGAAAAATTAACCATTACTCGTTTGATAAGCTCCATTTGGATAATAAATTTGGAGTGTTCCGTCATCTTTGAAGAATGGACCTCCGGGATAATTAGCGGACCAATCAAGATTTAGCCAGTCTTGTTTGACACCAGACGAAGTGGTAGATATGTGATAATTTATTGTTTTACAATTATTAGTCGAACAGATGTAATTTGCGTCCGATTGTATACCAGATGGATCGATTAAAACCTCAGCGTATGCGTGACAGGGGCTCCCGCCGGGCGCACATGCAGTAACCACTCTGGCGGTACCGCCAATCGATTCTATAACTGCAGCATTGAGAACTGCATAGTCAGCGCAATTTCCTTTTAGTCCATTGGTAATTGAGTCGCTTGCCGATGTCCAATAATCAAAGTTGGGAGGATCGCTGACATATGTCCATTGGTTGTATATCGATTGCCAGATGTCGATTACCTGGTTGAGATTATAGTTGCCACTACTGGATTTTTGAACTTGCGAGTTTGCAAAATTTTTCACAATTGGATTTAGATAGTCGATTGCTGTGGAGATAGCCTTCGCACGAGTAGCTAATACAGAAACTGTGGATATTACAGCTGAAGAATCGCACTTGTTTGTTGAAGGGTTGTAAGTAGAACCAGGGTACGTATTACTACAATATTGGTAATTATTAGGAGTTAGAACCGGAGTTGGTACCGGGGTGACAGGCACATAGACAATTTGCGGGGTTGGTGTTGGCATCACTACAGTTACGTAAACAACCTGTGGAGTTGAAGTTGGCGTCGGCACCGACTTCGAACTTATACATCCTCCTATAAAAATCACACCGATAAGTAAGATCAATAAAATAATAGTATACTTTAATTTCATTAAATATAAGTAAATTTTTTGGGGGATAATTATTGTCTTTTGATTTTGTCCGTCATCCAGGCACATCTAGGCAACCGGCACAAACCGGCCAATAATTATTGCCTTATTGTTCGAAGTAAATGCAATTCCAATTCGGACATTTCTGCTATTGATAACATAATACAAAAGAGAGCTCCGTAGATGAGAAAACCTATTAACACTGAAGAAGGATTTTTAACACCATTTAAAAATAATGCAATTATGCTTAAAAGAAGAGTTAGAGTTGCGCAAGATCCAGCGACATCGATTGATCTAAACATTTTGAAAAGAACATCATATTCATTAAGTATTTTCTCAAATGACCCGAGCTGTTTAAACATATCCGGCTGAATTTTATCGTCAGTACGTTTCAGCATTTCTTTTTGAATAGGAAACACTGCCCAAATCACGACTAAAATAGCAGTAGCAATTATGATAAAATTGGATAGTATCGTATCAGTGCTTTGTTGTGTAATGTCACCATTGAGATAACAAAAACAAATAATGACAACTTCAGTTAATATCGCTACACACCACCAAACAATTCGCATCTTATTTTGAATTATTTCCCGTATACGATAATCTTTTTTCAATCCTTCTGCATCTGCCCGCAGTCCGGGCATATCCAAGCAACCGGAACAAACATCCCGTTCTCTCTTTTGTAGAGTCTCTGCATTTTGTGATCTCGATCCTTGTGCTTGCAGAGCTTGTGTTGGATGTCCATGAAAAAGATGTATACAACTTTGAAGGAAATAAAGTTAATCGGACAAAATTACAGGTTCCGTTTCCCACCATTTTTTCCTATTTGGAGTCTTTTTATTGAAAAAGGATGTCTAGATTGGGTTCATGCGCGGTTCATACAAAATACTTCATTAATGGAGTGTTTCTTTAAAAAATTATTTCATACTCGTGACAGTCTTCGTCCCGCGAAGGATCCCGATCGTCCCGGTCCGGACAAACTCCTTGATCCCATATTGCCGGAGGAGTTTTTCCAGTGCGTCAATCTTGTCCGAGTCTCCAATAACCTGGAGTATAACAGATTTCGCACCGACATCCACGATCTGGGCACGGAAGATCGAGGCAACCTGCATAATCTCAGCACGCGAGGTACCCTGTTCAGCAGTAACCTTGATGAGAGCGAGTTCCCGCTCGACGCGTTCGTTCCCGGTCAGGTCCGAGACCTTGATGACGTCGATAAGCTTGTTGAGCTGTTTCATTACCTGTTCGACGAGTGCATCGTCGCCGATAACAACGATCGTGATCCTGCTCATGCCCGGCTCTTCACAAGGGCCAACCGCGAGGCTCTCGATATTGAAACCGCGGCGGGAGAAGAGGTTGGTAACCCGGGAGAGAACACCGGCCTTGTTCTCCACAAGAACTGAGAGAGTGTGCGGCTTCATCGCGGGTGCCCCCCGATCATCTCGTTGATGGCAGCACCGGCCGGCACCATCGGGAAGACGTTATCCTCCCGCTCGATCCGGAAGTCGATGACAAACGCACCTTCGCAGGCGAGGGACTCCTTCAGGGCCGGCATAACCTCATCGACCGAATCCACCCGGACGCCTTCGACACCGTAGGCATTTGCAATTTTCACGAAGTCGACCGAAGGAAGTTCAGTGTACGAGTACCGGTGGTCGAAGAAGAGTTCCTGCCATTGGCGGACCATCCCGAGATACATATTGTTGAGGATCGCAATCTTGACTGGTATCTTGTAATGCGCGACGGTACCGAGCTCCTGGATGTTCATCTGGATACTTCCATCCCCGGCGACATCGAAGACCGGCAGGTCAGGACGCGCGAAATGCGCCCCGATCGCCGCCGGGAACCCGTACCCCATCGTTCCAAGTCCGCCAGAGGTGATCCATGTCCGCGGTTTATGGAACCCGAACCACTGGGCGGTCCACATCTGGTTCTGTCCAACTTCGGAAACGATAGTTGCGTCACCCTTAAGGAGCTTGTTCATCTGCTGAAGGATATACTGCGGGTGAAGTTTCCCGTCCTGAGGGAATTTCAGCGGGTGGTGTTCTTTCCAGTGCTGGATCTTTTTCCGCCATGCGTCATGCACACCGTTCTTCTTTATCGAGTTGAGCATATCGGTGAGGACCGCTTTCACGTCACCGACAATGGGGACGTCGACCCGTTTATTCTTACCGATCTCAGCAGGGTCAATATCGATGTGGACAACCTTTGCATGGGGGGCGAAGTCATCGATTTTACCGGTAACCCGGTCATCGAACCTGGCCCCGATAGCGATGAGGAGATCACACTCAGTCACTGCGAAGTTCGCATATTCGGTACCGTGCATGCCGAGCATCCCCAGATTCAGGGGGTGATCGCAGGGGATACCTCCAAGACCCATAAGGGTTGTTGTCACCGGGATACCTAGCTGGGTCGCGAACGCTATCAGCTCAGCTGACGCGTTGGAAGAGATAACCCCCCCGCCGGCATAGATGAGCGGCCGCTCTGCCTCAAGGATAAGTGCAATTACTTTGTCGATCTGCCGGTTGTGCCCCTTGTATGTCGGGTTGTATCCCCGGAGCACAACTTTTTCGGCTGGCGGGACATCCCGGGCAGTACCTGTCTGGACATCTTTCGGGAGATCGACAAGAACCGGTCCCGGCCGGCCGGTTCCTGCAATATAAAACGCCTCCTGCACAACCCTGCTGATCTCATCTGCCTTTTTTACGAGGAAGCTGTGTTTCGTGACCGGCATCGTGATGCCGGTGATATCGGATTCCTGAAACGCATCGTTCCCGAGCATCGTTGTCGGGACCTGTCCGGTAATGGCGACTATAGGGACCGAGTCCATGTACGCCGTCGCTATCCCGGTAACAAGATTGCATGCACCAGGGCCGGAAGTAGCGAGGCATACACCTACACGACCGCTCGCACGCGCAAACCCGTCTGCGGCGTGCGCTGCTGCCTGTTCGTGCCGTACAAGAATGTGCCGCAATGGTGAATCATAGAGTTCATCATAGACTGGCAGGATCTGCCCCCCGGGGTAGCCGAAGATCGTCTCGACCCCCTCGCGGCGCAGTGATTCAACGAGGATTTTTGCCCCGGTTTTCATGCTCTTCCCTCAATAGTCTGTTCATTCCGGCTATCATCGCCTCGACACTGGCCATAATGATGTCCGTGCGGGCTCCGCGTGAAGTAAGTATCTTCCCGTCTTTACTTAATCTTACTGTTACATCGACGAGAGCATCGGTCCCGCCGCGGATGGCATCGACGTGATATTCCTCGAGCCGTATATCGGCGACCTCCCCGACACACTTACGGAGCACTTCCATAGCGGCATCCACGGGCCCATCTCCCGTGGCGGCCCCGGTCATTTCCTTACCGTTCACTTCCAGGGTCACCGATGCGGTCGGGATCATGTTGCTCCCCGAGATCGCAGTGAACTGTCTCATCCGTATAATGGGTTTGCATTCGATAGCGAGTACAGCATCAGCAACAGCCATGAGGTCAGCATCGGTCACACGCTTGCCCTCATCACCAAGTTTCTTGATCCGTTTTACAATCTCTTTGACCTGGTTCTCGTCCGCCACGTAGTTCATTTCGTGAAGTGCGGTTTCGACCGATGCGGTACCGGAGTGCTTACCGAGCACGATCCGGCGCTTCCGTCCAACCATCTCCGGTTTTACCGATTCGTACGTCGAAGGTTCCCGTATTACTCCATGGGCGTGGATCCCGCTTTCATGAGTGAACGCCATCTCGCCAACGATCGCTTTGTTCACGGGCAGGGGAACACCGGTATAACGGGAAACGAGGGTGGAGAGCTGGTAGATCTCCTCTTTTTTGATCCGGGTCGTGCATCCATAAAGGATCTCGAGCGCCATGACCAGCTCTTCGAACGGTGTGTTGCCCGCCCGTTCTCCAAGACCGTTCACAGTCACGTGGGCGCACATCGCCCCGGCCCTGAGAGCCGCCATGGTATTTGTCATCGCAAACCCGAGATCATCGTGGCAGTGGATCGAGAGCGGCGCTATCGCTGCGAGCGGCGGTATGTACTCTGCAGCCTTCTCGGGCGTGAGGACACCGACAGTGTCGCAGAAACAGAGCCGGTCTGCCCCCCGACGCACTCCTTCACTGAAGATATGCGCAAGGAACGCTGGGTCAGCCCGCGAGGCATCCTCCCCTGAGAGCTCGACGATAAGATCACGGCTCTTCGCGTACTCGACAGCATTCCATGCCATTGCGGCCACTTCATCCCGGGTCTTCCGCATTTTCTTGGCGATGTGAAGATCGCTGACCGGTATCACGAGGTGAACAGAGTCTGCCCCCTGATCAGCCGCAAAGTCGATATCCGCAGCGAGAGCCCGGACATAGGTGCAGATCTCTGCGGACAACCCAGCATCGGCGATGATACGGATCGCCTCTCGATCTCCATCAGAAGCTGCTGCAGATCCAACCTCAATGACATCGACACCGATAGCGGAGAGCTTCGATGCAATCTCAAGTTTTTGTTCAGGGTTCAGCGAGACACCGGGAGTTTGTTCCCCGTCCCGTAACGTAGTATCAAAAAAGCGCAGCATTTGGCCCAATAAAACACTCACTCATGGCAAATCACCATAGATCCATGTTGGGGTGCGGATTATAAAAAGGTGAGGCATTTTCTATCCCATTGTAATTTATCAAACGGTATCATGCCAGATACCAGAAAAATAAATGGTCGTAATACCAGAAAATTATCAATAAGGGAAGGATTACAAAGATTCACCTGAAGAGCTCCAAATGTTCGGTTTCCCGTCATCAAATACCAAAGAGCGATCTGGACAATCTGAGAAGATATTCAGCGAATGCGATCTCCTCAGGTCCATGAAGACACGTGGGGAACTTGGCAAGACTATCGCTTCTGTTGTGCTGGAGTACTCCCCACGGGACCTCCAGCAGATGAAATGGAACTTCTCCAGTAAAATCCAGGATATCGACCCTGAGTACCGGAAACAGCTCGAAGAGACCATCACCGGGTACCTGCACGGGACCTACCAGAACGTGCGGCTCATGAACCAACAGGGTGTCTTCACTTCAATGGGCGAGCCTGTCCCAGATAATGTCCGGGAATACTGGATGATGGCCGTCGACCAATGTACCACTGGCAATGATGAGGAAGACCGGCTACGGTTCCTGAAATTCCTCCTTGCAGGTTTCTGCATGTTTGTTCAGGGATTACCTGGGCATCCGGTTGGCATGCCATTCCCTGGCGGGGATAAGGTCGAAGTAATCGACGGAGTGTATTACTGCCCGGTCCGTACAAAGGCAAACGATGTCGATTCCGCCCTCTGCCCGTTCTGCCCGGCCCATCAGACCCCCGGGATCGGATACCTCAAGCCACCGCTCAATGCCAGTGAGCACCGTAAACAGGAATTCATCCGGAACTGTTACGATTTCCATAACTTTAACGGTTGATTTTTCACGAAATAATTTCCTGATTTTTCGTTGACACCCAAAATTTATTTGCGAGATATTCCTATAGCCGTTCATCTGATATATTGCTCACAATAGGTCTCTATTTGTATAAGGAGGCAGATCTGGTGATACAGGATTATATGGTCTGTGTCCCAATGATAATCATACCAAAGGACTGGCACTACATGCCCACTTCCGGAGGATCCATCATGGACGATAGGAAATATACGATATCCGATCCTGCATTCTACACAAACCGTGAGATCGGGTGGCTGGCCTTTAACCGTCATGTACTGGATGAGGCAAAAGATGAGAGGCATCCTCTTCTGGAACGGGTGAAATTTCTTGCTATTTTTGCCAACAACCTTGATGAATTTTTTATGATACGCGTCTCCGGACTCCAGCGCCAGCTGGCAAAAGGGGTGCTAAAGGCGCCTCCGGACGGGATGACGCCAGCGCAGCAACTCGATGCTATCCGGAAGACCCTGCTCCCGGACATCACAGAACAGTCCCGGTGCTGGCGTGAAACTATTCTTCCCTGCCTTGAGAATGCTGGTGTCCATATTCATGAATTCACCATGCTTGACGAGCGCCAGAAAGAACTTATGCAACGGCTGTTTGTCGATGAGATATTCCCGGTTCTTACTCCTCTTGCCTTCGATAGCTCCCATCCGTTCCCGTTCATCTCGAACCTTTCACTCAACCTAGCGATCATCGTGCGGGACCAGAACCGGAAAGAGTTTTTCGCGAGGGTCAAGGTACCCACCAACCTCTTTTCCCGTCTCGTCCGCATCCCTGACAATTCTTCCGGCGGTCATGGTGACGACTCCAATATCCACTTTGTTTATCTTGAGGACATCATCGCCGCCCACGTAACCCTGCTATTCCCGGGAATGGAAGTTGTAGCGGCCTATCCATTCCGGATCACCCGGGATGCAGATCTGGAGATCGAAGTGGACGAAGCATCAGATCTTCTCACGACGGTTGAGGAAGTCATGGAACAACGTGCCCGTGGAAAACCCGTCCGTATTGAAGTGGATAGTTCCATGCCCGAACATATCTGTCATATGCTCGAGAACAAACTCGGAGTATCTCCCCATATGCTGTATCATATCGATCGACCGGTAGGAATGGCAGACCTGATGCAGCTCCTCTCACTCGACAGGCCTGATCTCAAGGACGCACCGTTTGCCCCTGTTTTTCCTCCTGACCTCACGGAAGGAAAAGACATCTTTTCTGCAATACGCAGGCACGATATCCTCCTCTACCACCCATATGACAGTTTCTCACCGGTCGTGAATTTTCTCCGGCAGGCAGCGAATGATCCGGATGTGCTTGCGATCAAGATTACTCTGTACAGGGTCGGGCCAAATTCGCCGATCGTCAATGCACTCATGGAGGCACGCGAGAACGGCAAAGCAGTTGCAGCCCTAATCGAACTCAAGGCACGATTTGACGAAGAAAACAATATCGGGTGGGCACGGGCACTTGAACGACAGGGGGTACACGTCGTTTACGGCGTCGTAGGTCTCAAGGTACATGCAAAACTCTGCATGGTAGTGCGTCGCGAGAAAGATGGAATTCGCCGGTACATGCATCTCGGGACAGGGAATTATAATGCAACCACCAGCCGCATCTATACCGATTTCGGCATGTTCACCTGTGACCAGCAGATTGGTGATGATGTGGCAGGGTTGTTCAACTTTCTCACTGGATACGCCCGTATAGAAAGCTACCATAAACTCCTGGTTGCTCCGGTTACTCTCCGTACTTTGATTATCAGCAAGATCGAGCGTGAAATCCAACAGCACCGTGAGCATGGCGACGGATATCTCATGTTTAAGATGAATGCACTGGTTGATCCCGCCTGCATCGCAGCGCTCTACCGGGCTTCGCAGGAAGGAGTGAAAGTTGATCTCCAGGTCAGGGGGATCTGCTGTCTTCGCCCGGGAATTTCCGGCGTAAGTGAGAATATTACGGTGAATACGATTGTCGGCAGGTTCCTGGAGCACGCCCGGATCTATTATTTCCGCAACGGCGGATCCGAAGAGGTGTATCTCGGCAGTGCAGATCTGATGCCCCGAAACCTCGATAGAAGAGTTGAGATCCTCTTCCCGGTTGAGAACGAAAAAATCCGATCCGCACTGATCAACACAATTATTCCGGTCCAGCAGCATGATACTGAAAAATTACGACACCTGCAGTCCGATGGGTCATATACCCGCGCTGTTCCTGTCCCGGGCCAGGAACCCTGCAATGCACAGCTTTGGTTTTTAACTCACCGGGGATCCTGGTATGACGGCACAATCTGACCAAGTCCTCGCAGGACAGGGTTCCTGCCGGTTCGGTGCATCCCGGCTCCTTCCACTCCTCGATGCATTTGAAAAAGAGATTAACGGAGTGAAAGATGCAAAAGACATCGAATACATTCACCGGATGCGTGTAGCATCCCGCCGCGTCCGTGCCGCTCTCCCACTTTTCTCATCCTGTTTCCCTCCAAAACAATACCGGTCCTGGATGAACGAGATGAAAAAGATCACCCGGGCCCTGGGGGAAGCACGGGACACTGACGTCCAGATCGAGTTCCTCCGTTCTTCTGCAAAACGTCTAAAGAAAGAGAGTGCTGGAAAAGAGATCCCAAAAGATACCAGCACTTTATTACAGGAGATCAATTCCTTTATTATCGAACTAACCGAGAAACGTGGCGTATTGCAAAACCATGTCATTTCTGCCCTGAACACACTTGAGAAATCCGGAGCGGTTGGCGAAATGCGAAATGCATTCGCCAGGGTTAATTTGACCAGCCGCACGACAACAGCCGCAATTCCTGCCGTAGCAGCGGACCGGATTTCTGCCCGTCTCGCGGCATTTCTCGATTACGAGCACTTTCTTTCAGATCCTGATGCTATTTTTGAACATCACGCCATGAGGATCGCTGCGAAAAAATTACGTTACACGATGGAAGTTTATGGCCCGGTCTACAGGCTTGAACTGAAAAAATCTCTGCGCAGAGTGAAAAAAGTTCAGGAAATCCTCGGGGATGTCCATGACTGCGACGTCTGGATTGATACATTAACCGAAATGATCCTTAAACAACGTTCCAGCACCTACCTGAAAAATGCGCAGAAACCCGGTTCTCACACACTTTCCGGTCTCAGGCTTTTCCTCCATGATCGCGAAAAGAAACGCCAGTTACTGTACAAGCGAATGGTATACTACTGGAACGCACTGAAACGTGAGAATACATGGGGGGAACTGAGGCAGTCGCTTGTCATACGCAGGAAAATGCAGTTTGTTATTCCCAGAGATTCCGGTAAAAACCGTGAACGCGCAGTTGTGGACAGCATCGTCAAAGAAAATTTGACAGATGTGTCCCATGCTGCAAAAGTAACCTCGCTGTCCCTGTCCCTGTTTGATCAGACCATGGTGCTGCATAAGCTGGGAGCGCGTGAACGATCCCTTCTTGAATATGCGGCACTGCTTCATGATATCGGTTGGAAACCGGGACAAAAAGGACACGCTGCACGTGGCCGGGAGATGGTCCTGCTCGATGAGCGACTCCCATTCGATCTTGTTGAACGCTCGATTATCGGGATCGTTGTCCGTGCTTACGGGAAGAGCAGCAGCATCGTCCGCGATCCGCTGTATACGCTCCTTTCCGAACATGACCGTGGTTCATCCCGGATCCTGTCCGCTCTCATCATCGTAGCAGAGGGTCTTGATTCCCTGCACACCACAGTGGTTGAAGATGTCAGGTGCGTGATAGAACCCCACGCGTTAATACTCACCGTGCTGTCAGGGAGTGATTCTTCAATCGAGAAAGCCCGGGCACGAACCAAATCAGAGTTGCTCGCGGAAACGTTCAGCAGAACGGTTGTGATTGTGTGAAATCCGTGAAGCTCGGGCCGCAGGGCCGCATTGTTGCATTTCTTGATATAGGTACAAACTCGGTCCGCCTTCTGGTGGTGCGGCTCAACCCCAACCATTCCTACACGATCCTTACCCGTCAGAAGCAGCAGGTCAGGCTCGGTGAAGGGGAATTCGAGGAGGAAGAGATCCTGCCGGAAGCATTGGAGCGTGCCGTCGTGGTTTGCAAAAAACTGGGCGACCTTGCACGCACATTCAATGCTGAGGAATTTGTTGCCGTTGCTACATCGGCATTACGGGAAGCTTCCAACCAGACTGAAATTCTTCATCGGTTCCGGCAGGAAGCCCAGATTGATGTCCGTGTGATCTCGGGACGAGAAGAGGCACGGTTAATTTATCTGGGGATTGCAAGTGGTACGCATCTAGAAGGGCAAAAAACATTTTTCATCGATATCGGGGGAGGAAGCACTGAGATTATTGTCGGTGGCGAAAAGGACTATCAGTTCCTCGAAAGTTTCAAACTGGGAGCGATACGGCTTTCAAATCTCTATTTCTCACGGGACTATACCGGCCCGGTCACTTCGGACCAATATGAAAAGATCCAGCAACATGTGAAAAATGCCATTGTACATTCACTGCCGGAGATCCGCAAACTGAACCCCGGGCTTGCAATCGGAAGTTCAGGGACTAGTATAAATCTTGCCGAGATTGCCAGAAAAGGACTTCACCAGAATGAAAGCGCACTGACAACGCTTACCTACCGAGACCTGAAAAAAGTGATTGATAACCTCTGTTCGCTCCCGCTTGAACAGCGCAGGAAGATCCCGGGAATAAACCCCGAACGGGCCGATATTATTATCTCCGGAGCCGCGATCCTCGATACGTTCATGAAAGAACTCTCTCTCGAATCGATCTTGGTTACCGGTCGCGGGCTGCAGGACGGCCTCCTGGTAGATTACCTTTCTCGTATGGACGAGTTCCCGCTGCTTGGGGAGCTCACTCCACGGCAACGGAGCGTGCTCCAGCTGGGAAGGTCCTGCGGGATCAACGAGGCCCATGCACGGACGGTGACTACGCTCGTCCTGGAGCTATTTGACAGTGCAAAGGAGCTCAACCTTCACGAGCTCGGCGATAATGAACGGGAACTTCTGGAATACGCCACATTTCTGCATGATGTCGGTTCGTTCATTTCATACACCAATCATCATGCCCATTCGTATTATATAATCAAAAATTCCGAACTTCTCGGGTTTCACCAGAAGGAAGTGATTTTTATGGCCAATCTCGCAAGGTATCACCGGAAAAGAGCGCCCCGGAAAAAAGATCCGGAGGTTCTTGAACTTGAGCCGCGTGAACGCGAGACCCTCAAATTCCTCGCTACGTTCCTGCGCCTGGGTGAGAGCCTCGACCGAAGCCACGCTGCACTGATTCAGCACGTCAGGTTCTCACGGGTCGAAAAGGATTCTGTATATCTCGAACTGGTCTCCAGAGGAGACTGCCACCTTGAGATCTGGGGAATCGAGGGAGAGAAGAGGGCGTTTGAGAAAACGTTCGGGAAAAAACTCGTATTTGAGATGATTGATGCAGGAACTCCGGTTTCTTTGTATGAATAACCCCGGGGCTCATCCGCTGCCAATTTTTTTGAGCGCTTCAGCAGATTCCCCGGCAATTGCCCTATCCTGATCATTCAGGAATTTCATCAGGGAGGTGGATGCGGTATCGATCCCAATCTCCCCCAGCGCCCAGATCGCACACACCCGCACCTTTCCCGGGCGTTCAAGAAGGTCAACCAGATGCTGAACTGCAGTTTCTGCTTGCAATGCTGCGAGAATGAGGACGGTCCGCCATACGATCCCGTCACGCGTGTCGGCCAGCGCCTCGATAAGATGCGGTATTGCCGGTGATCCCTTCGAGATGATGGCATCATATGCTGCAACCCTGACCCTTGCCTGTGAATTTTCCAGTGCACCAATCAGGATCCGGATATCCTCGTCGTTGCCAGTATTTGACAATCCGGCAACAGCATCAAGCCGTGAGATAACCGAGCCGGTTTCAAGATCATCGGCCCACCGTTCCCGCTGAAGCTGACGGTCAGGATCATTTGGTTTCCTTGCGGGAGAAATCCCCGGGGCCTCAACCCCGGTTATAGGCAGTATTTTTTCCGCACCGGCAGGAATATCGGAAATCCCAAGAGATTCTGCCCAGGTCTCTACTGCCCATTGTGCAATTTCATCGCCAAATCCTAATTCATCCTGAAGACGTTTTTTCAGGAACCCTTTCAGGAGTGCCAAGGGCAGGGATTGCCGGGGGGAAAGGAGATCAGAGGGTACCCGTTGCCTGATAGCATTGACCAAGACGAATATTTCCCGGTTGCATTTCGAACAGCGGTCCCGCAACATCCCTTCGCACCGCAAGGGATCCTGTGCAATCGATACACCGTAACGGCCAACAAGCTCTTTTAAAATCTGTTTTGAGTCGTTGTTCACGATCGCACCTGGGAAAGGGGTGGGAGAATGGTCGCCACTACGCCATCGATAGTTATGGATGTGCCAGGGTTAAGGGGAACTGCACGCCCTGGCTTTACTTCAAGGATCCTGCCGTCAGGAAATCCAGAGATCCAAGTCTGGGAAGACTGGTTACGGATCCCGGCTGCCCCGGGTATGGCCGGGTGTTGTACAACTATCCCAAGGATGACAGAACTGTCATCGCCTGATGATGACTGCACGATATGGCGCCTTCGGATAGTTGACCCAAGAGAGAGTGCAATACGGAGATCACCGCCATTGCGGTGAACAAGAAGGAATGGTGGTGGCTGGAGAACGTTACCGCAGTGCCAGCAATAGGATGTGTTCCCGTTCAGTGATGCAAAATTTTCTGCCTGACACCGGGAACAGGTGATAATCCGATCTTTAAGTCCGGCGAAAAGGCTCTGCCATTCTCCTTCGGTTACCCGCTGGGCAGGGTTCCGGAGACCATCGGTGAACACACGGATAAAAGTGCTCCTTAGTTCTTCGGGAGAGTAATGCCATCGTTCTTTTGCTGTCACAAAATCAGGGTCGCTGGGTAACCGGTTGGAAATATCTGTCGGATCAAATATAAAAACCGGAGAATCGCCATAGACCTTCTTTTTTGCGGGAATGTCCCAGCAATAAAACGAGTACTCCATCTCGCCATGGAAGGGATGATGCCAGATCCAGAGATAGAAAAGGAGAACTGCGAGCGAGTGCAGATCGGTAAGCGTAGAAGGATCGGCTTCATTTCGTATAATCTCGGGAGCCATATACTCCATGGTTCCCCAGACCTGGCACCGCGACTGCCGGTCGATACCGACATTATCATTGTCGCAGATAAGAATATCGCCGGACAACGGGTCAAACATCAGGTTACCGGCAGAGATGTCCCGGTAGCAATGACCTGACAGGTGAAGTGCCCGGTAACTGTTTGCAAGTTGATAAGAGATCTCACAGAGTGCAGAAAAATTCGGGACTGGTTTCAGATGTGCCCAGACCTCACCCAGTTCAGAATATTTTTTGGTGTCGATACGCATCATCAGGTACCCGAACTGGGAACTCGTTGCGGACGTCACGAGATCCAAGGGCCAGACAAACCGTTTCCCGGCAGTCCCAAACGGGGGCCCTGTACGGACAAGGTACAGGATAGCAACGCGCTGCTCCGGGGTTGCCTGCTCCGGTTTATACCATTTTACAGCCTGGTAACCCTGGGGCCCCTCAACAAGATAGACCTCGCCCTGCGTACCTTCACCAAGTTTTTTAATGATATGAAGTTCCATGCCGGAGAGCTCTGCCCTGACCCGCTGGCCGATAGAAAGCGGCACGATCTAAAACCCCCTCAGTTCACTGGCACCAAGAGAACTGGTCTTCTGGTCGGGTATACCATTGATGCAGACAAAAACAAGAGTCATATCATCGCCACTTGCAAGTTCCGAGTACCGGTCGAGCCATCCGCTCATGGCTCCCGCCACATTCTCAATACCATATTGCCGGATGCGGGCCACCAGGCTCTGGATAAACTTCCGGAATTCCACGCCTTCCGAACCATCAAACGAATCTGATACACCGTCAGTTGCCGCGATAAGCACGCCACCAGGGCCACGATCAAGGGTCGTTGTCCGCCAGAGAAGGTGGGCATCCCGGGAAGAGAGCGAACGGGTCTCTGTGCCGATAAGATCCGGATCACGGGGAATCGGGCATTCGATCGAGCCATCCGGTCGGACAAGAACAACATCCCCGTCCCCAATCTGCCCGAGAAGAATCGTATCCAGGGTAATCATGGCAGCGATAAGTGTCGAACCATATCGGGTATATGACGTCTCACTAGTTTCTTCAGCGTTATGAAGAGTCCGCTGCCGGGCATCATTGGTCACCGCTTCGCGCCATCTCCGGCTTACTCTCCGGGGGAAATCAGTTTTGAATTCTGCCCTGACAGAATGCTGCGGCACATCGTGCAGGTTCATGCGGTGAAATGATACAAGTTCATCGATTGCCGCGTGAACCGCAAGAGCTGCTCCGGTTCTGCTCTGGTCGTGGCGGGGGTCCCCATGCCCATCGGCAAGGGAGACTGCGATACAAGGGATGGCACCGGCTGATCCGGTCCACAGGGCAAAGGCATCCTCGCATGGCCGATTGCTGCGGTGGTGCGATGCCCCGGTCCGACTGCACCCGAACGCCCATCCGATATTTGAATCGCAGGCACACAGGAATTCGTCTGGGGAAGGCATGGTTCCGGTCAGAACAATTCGGTATTCGATGTGATCAGTGGTGGAGGTGAATCTAAGCTGACGTTCGATACGTCCTCTGCAGCAAGTGCGCTTCGGCTCCTTCCACGGGACGATGCCACGGATGCCGATACCGAAGCCCACTTAATATAAGAGACCAGCTCTTCGGGTGAGTGGGCTTTCAACAGACCGATCTGGTCCTGGTTCACGAACTTGAGAAGTTCCGTCTCGTTATAATCGGATTCGTCACCAATGGCTATTGCAAGCCGTACCGCTTTGACTCCCCAGGGTATTTTCCCGAGTTCTGCGATAGCATTGTCGTATTCATCGCGGGGATCGGTGCAGAAACCATCGGAAATGAGAATGCAGACTGGCGGAAGACCTCTTCGGGGCATCCGCTCGATCGAGAGTTCCCCGGCAAGGAGACGAAGTGCCTTTGCGGTCGCGGTAAGTCCCGACGTTGAAAGTTCCGGCCATATGAACTCTTCGAGAGGAACAGGGTCAGGCCCGATATGCCATGTGGCATCATCGGAGAACTTGATCGCCCGCATCTGGATCTCAACCTGGGGATACACAGCGACCGCTTTCTGGACTTCGGGAACTGCTTCCCGTATCGCCTGATTCAGCGTGGCGATCTTCTTTCCCCGCATGGAGTCTGAGCAGTCGGCAATCCAGAAAAAATGAAGTTTTTTCCGCACGACCTGACCGTCCGGAATGGGAATGGTTTCTTCTATGGTACAGCCCCCCGCTATATCATTCATTCTGGCAGATAACCATATAAGATCACCTGTCTCTTGGCGATAGACTGTTTCCATTTAAACTGATTAAAAAAGAAGCGAAAGTGATAAAATTCACGAAGTGGGAATCGAGCTTTTGATCATATCCTTGACAGGCTGCGGAAGGTTGAGTCCGTCCAGCACCATCGGCAGGACAGTCATAATAGCTTTCTGGCCATCTGGCGTCCCGGCAAAACTCTTGAGAAGATCCATTCCCTGGGATGATCCGAGAAATTGCTTAACTGCTGCCTGTCCCTCGGGAGTCGAAAGGAAATTTTCGGCCATCCCGCCCATTCCTGCTAGGTTTCCAAAATTCATTTTTATACACTCCTCGTAATGTTTTCTCTACATCTTAGCGATATTTACTCTTAAATATGGTGGATTGTACAAACCTGAACACATCAGAGTGACTGACAACGCTTTCAGGAAGGGAAAAAATGTTAAAATATGGTATCTGAAAATTTCAACCTCAAAGCTTTTTGAGGGCCTGCACGAGTTTCCCGACAGTCTCCTGGGCATCCCCATAGAGCATCCGTGTGTTGTCCCGGTAGAACAGGTCGTTTTCTATTCCGGCAAATCCCTTCCCCTGACCCCGCTTGAGGACTATAACATTCTTTGCCTGCTCGACGTCGAGGATCGGCATACCATAGAGGGGGCTTCCGTGACGGTGCGCCGCCGGATTGACCGTGTCATTTGCTCCGATAACAAGAACGATGTCGGTACTGGCAAATTCCTGGTTTATCTCGTCACGGTCAAAGAGATGATCGTAAGCTACGCCGGCCTCAGCCAAAAGGACGTTCATGTGCCCAGGCATTCTTCCCGCAACCGGGTGGATCGCAAACTTAACCGGGATATCCTTGCTCTCAAGCAGGTCGGTGAGCTCCTTGACCTTCTGCTGAGCCTGGGCGACTGCCATCCCGTAGCCCGGGGCAACGATGACTTTGTTTGCATATACAAGCATAACCGCAACGTCATCGGCCTCAATGGATTTCATGCTGCCCTGTATCTGCAGGCCGCTCTCCTCGGTAGCGCCAAACGCCCCGAAAAAGACGTTTGTGATGGACCGGTTCATTGCCTTTGCCATCTGGAGAGTTAGCAGCGAACCGGCCGCACCGACAATGATACCGGCGATTACCATTGCGTAATTGGGTGTGGCAAACGAGAACCCGTCAAGAGCGACGGCAAGCCCGGTGAACGCGTTATACATCGAGATCACAACGGGCATATCAGCGCCTCCGATCGGGAGTGTCATGAGTACACCGAAGATCAAGGAGAGAACAAAGAACAGCGGGATGTATACCATGATGCTGGCAGGAATCAGCACGGGATTTACTATTATGAATGCGCCGGAAAGGATTGCAAGAACGAGGACTGCCGTATTTACCAGCTGCTGGCCCGGGAAGGTGATCGGTCGAGGTCTCATCCAACCCTGGAGCTTGAGAAACGCGATTATGCTGCCTGCAAATGAGACAGCTCCGATAATACCGCCAATCACGGCAAGCGAGCTGGTTTCGTTGATGGATCCAAGAAGTTCAACTGCTGAGATCCCGGCAGCCGCCCCGCCACCCATACCGTTGAAGAGCGCAACCATCTGTGGCATACCGGTCATCGGGACACGCTTTGCCGCGATATACCCAAAACCGCCTCCGATGACGATTCCAATTGCCATTAAGGCAAAATTGCTGAGGTTTGGGCTTAGGAAGGTAACGAGCGTTGCAATCAACATTGCAGCACCGGCCCAGACGATACCGCTTCGGGCAGTCAACGGGTGGCTCATCCGGTACATGCCGACGATGAAAAAGAAAATTGTTGCTATGTAGACCGGGTCAATGATCCAGGAGACGTCCGTCATTTCACGCCACCTCCTTTTTGCTTTTTACCGCTGCGGTCAAACATCTGGAGGATCCGCTCAGTGACAACGTAACCCCCGGTGACATTTGCTGCACCGAGAATAACAGCAACAAAGCCGATAGCCTGTTCCAGAGGAGTTGTTGCAAGGCCAAGCGCGATCATGGCGCCGACAAGCACGATTCCATGAATAAAGTTTGAGCCGCTCATCAGCGGGGTATGGAGGATGACCGGGACCCGGCTGATTACAACATAGCCGGTGAAGGCGGCAAGCATTGCAATGTAGATCGCGGTCCAGAGCGTGGTTGTATCAATCATCGTTTTGCACCTTCAATGAGATCACGAGTTGGCTGATGACGAATTGTACCGGCATGGACGAGCAGGCTTGCAGCGAGGATTTCGTCAGTAAATTCGGTTACCAGCACGCCGTTTTTATCGATGAGTAGCGAGAGAAACGACTGCAGGTTCTTTGCGTACATCTGGCTTGCATGGAACGGGACCCGGGCCGGGAGGTTCTGCGGGCCGATAATCGCGACCCCATGTTCCCGAATTGTCTTTCCTACCTGAGTCAGCTCGCAGTTGCCGCCAGTTTCCGCGGCCATATCGATGATCACGGCACCCGGCTGCATCGTTGCAACGGTCTCTTTTGTGATGAGGACAGGAGCCCTGCGGCCGGGAATTGCCGCGGTTGTGATGACAATGTCTGCCCGTGCGACAGCTGCGGAAACCATTTCCTGCTCTTTTACCTTCTCCTCGGCCGTGAGCTCCCGGGCGTACCCCCCTTGTCCCTCAGCGTTGATCTCGAGTTCAAGGAACTTTGCGTTAAGGCTCCTGACCTGTTCACCTGCAGCGCGGCGGACATCATATGCCTCGACAAGGGCACCAAGACGTTTTGCGGTGGCAATGGCCATTAGTCCAGCAATTCCGGCACCCAAGACCAGCACCGTTGAGGGGCGGATCGTACCTGCAGCTGTTGTCAGCATCGGGAGGAACTTGGGGCAGTTCTCTGCTCCGAGGATAACTGCGACGTATCCGCCAGCCGTTGCCTGCGAGCTGAGTGCATCCATGCTCTGAGCACGGGAGATCCGGGGGACAAGTTCGAGGGCAAACGCGGTGATCTTCCGGTCACGCATTTTCCTGATTGCCTCAAGGTTATTTGCCGGGTTCATGAACCCGATAACAATTGTGCCTTCAGGCAGGTGTTCGATATCGGCAACCGTCGGCGGCTGGACATGCAGCACTATCCTGACGCCATCAAACAATCCGGTTTTTTCGACAACTTTTGCACCTGATGCCGCATAGCTGCTGTCAGGATAATAGGCTCCTGCCCCGGCATCATGTTCGATCCGTACCTCGCATCCGGATTTTACGAGATTCCGGATTACTTCCGGCACGGTGGCTACCCGCTGCTCTCCGGGCGTGAGCTCCTTTGGGACAGCAATCACGATGGGGGACGTCATATTTCCCACCGGACCTGTCCGATCATACTACAAGAAAACAAGTACTTCACTCCAATGATACTCTGCAAATGTATCCTAGAATGTTCACCTACAACTTCTTTATTTTACGCACGCGGACTGCAACCCCGCGTCTTGATTGTTTCATCTCAGCGGCTGACATCGCCGCCTTTCCTGTTGCCCACGCTCTTGATCCCATGACCAGCACCTCGTCACCTTCGCGGATGGCAGGATCTGCAGCGACGACGCCCGGAACGAGGACATCCCCTTCCGGGATGAAATCATCGATATGCACACGGTATCCCTCTGGTATCAGGTTCCAGCCATCAAATGTCGGGCGGAGAAGTCCAGTGACAGTGTCGATGGAGCAGATCTGGACATTGTTTTTGCTGTAGAATACTTCAGGAAAGTGCCCCCTCAGAGTTGTGCCTTTCGTATCAAGATTACAATTGAACTGCCATGTTGCCATACCATGAAGCCGGTCATCTTTTATCCGGCGTTCACCGGCGAGTGTGGAATCAAGCGTGTTGAGCGCGCCGCTGCTGGTCGGGTTCTCTTCGCAGGTACATTCAAGGATGACACCGCATTTCTCTGCGGCCTGCCGTGCGACTGCAAGAGCGCCGCCTTCCAGATGGGCGATTATCCGCCGGTAATGGAAACGTTCGAAGTACCGGGCGAGGGTCTGGGAGATGACCGCGCATTCCTCCGCGTCCCAGTAGCCTGTAACCGGCACGTCATAGTGTCCGGCGGGATACACCGTTTCCAGTTCCCGGGGGACAAGCCCAATCGGGGAGGTTACGATGAGTTCGTGGGCGCGGCCGGCAATCGCCGCCTGGAACTTCCGATGGCTCTGCGAGAGTGAGTACGGTTTTCGTGCTGAACACGGCAGAAGCACAGCCACATCGGTCTTTGGTGGGATGTACCGGGTGAGTACCCGTTCGGTGAACCTCCGGATCTCTGCACGCTGCATTGAGTCCCCGGAGTTTGCCCGCATTACCCCACCGCGGCCGATCGGCATACGCTGTTCCATGAACTGGTAATGATTGTCAAGATGGCGCATGATCGCGACCTGCGCTGCATCAAGGCGACTCCGGGCTTCAACAAGATCCCGGAGCTGGGACTGTTCGATAAAATGGGCGACAAGTGCAATCTCACGCAGGAGCGTCAGCCGGTTATGCTCCTTCAAGTCCTTCTTCTGGCAGCCGGTACACGAACAGATGCCGCTGCCCATCAACTCAGCAGGGAAATCTCCCTCAGGAGTGCAGAACCGGCCCTGCGCAGATTTGAGATCGACAGCGATGAAATCGAAAAGGTCGAACCCTGAGTAACAGAGAATGTGCACACTAGAGGGAAGGGCAGATGCCGGTGCGTACCAGACCGCATCCGGAACAACATGTTCCTTGAGACAGATGAGCCAGTCGACATATGAACGGGGATTGGCGAACGCAGTCTGCCAGTTTGCAGCCATTACGCAATCCCCGCTCGTCACAATTACCGGGAGCTGCGGGTGGATCGTGACCGGCTGGACTCCCGGTTCCGGGGGAAATTGTTTTACCAGTGTTGCGGGAGCCGACAGCGGTATATTTGTGTGAACCATCCGGGTGAGATCTGTGAACAAGTGTGTTACATCGACGGCAGACGGAACGGATATCTTCATCGTTCCGTGCTGGAAGACACCGGTACGGGAGAGGCCATCGCGTTTCTTGATATCAAAACGATTCATTCCGTCAGCACCTCGCAAGAGGGGACTTCCCGAAGAACGATCGGCTTCCAGCGCTTGCTACAGGCCACATGAATGTGACTATCCGGGTGAGTCTCGATAAGTGATTTAATACCGCGGCATCCCCGGCTCACCATCGCCTCATCCCAATCAGGGATTTCACTCTGGCCGATCGGGAAAGTTTCCTTGAGTTCTTTTGCATACGGTCCGAATGGGGGTTTGAAGAACAGTACATCATCAAACCCTTCCCGTGTTTCTCCATTGAATGCGATAAGGACATCTTTCCCCAGTCTCATGCGGCCGAGCATATCCTGGTACTGCAGCACCTCAGTCCGCGAGCAACTCTCATTGCCCCGATAAAAGAACCGGTGTTTTGAGATCCTGTCCCGCATTTCGACTTCCGGTGCGTGGTTGAGGAACTGGCGGTACCCTGCGAGGAGCTGCGGGTGGCCCCGGCACCGTTCGTCTACAAGCTCCCAGAGGGTGCCGTCAATAATTGCCTGCCGAATTCGCGATATTTCCGCCAGGGTCACGTGGAGATTATGCAGGGCAAGGAGCCGTTCGCGGTCTGGCGCTTTCTGGAGCTCTTCTGCAGTGTGAGTCCGGCACACGCCGCAGGCACAGGGAAGTTCGGTAAGTTCGTGGATCTTATAACTGCCATGCGTAGTCATGTACCGCCCGTCCTTTGCATACAGGGCGTACGCAGCAGAGTCAAACAGGTCGCATCCCATCGCAGTCGCAAGCGCAAACATCGACGGATGACCGGCACCAAAGAGGTGGATGCACGCCGACAGGGAGAGTGTGCGTTTTGCAGCCATTACTACGGTGACAAGGTCACGATACCGGTACGATTCCATCAGCGGGACGACCGCTCCTATTGGGCAGAACGAAAAGCCAAGACTCGTGATTTCTTTTCCTGCCTGTTCCCGCAGGTCCGGAAAGATTCCGCCCTGAACGGGTCCCGCCAGAGGTGCGTCACTTCCAAATATGCTCTTTGCCTCAGTGAGCCGCTCCATCGTTATCGCGAGTTCGCGTTCGGTTGTCTCCCGGTCAGAATCCGGGGATGTGGGAATGTCGAGCGGCACCCAAATGTCGCTACCGATATCCCGCTGGAAAGAGAGGGTTTCAAGGTTTGAGATCGAGACCTGCCCATAGACAGAGAGCTGGAAGGAACCTGAGTCGGTCATGATCACACCATCAAAATCCAGTATCCTGTGCAGCCCTTCCGTGAGCGCACGTTCGCGGTACTGTTTGCTCTGGGAAAAAATGTAAGCGTTGGTGATGAGAGCCTCGACACCCATCTTTGCAAGTTCGCGGGGCGTGACGAGCTGGAGATGGGGGTTGATGACCGGGAGGAGAGCCGGGGTCTTTATAGTCTTTTTACCTACGGTCAGTTTGCCGCAGCGTCCCGCTATATCGCTATACAGACTTTCAAATGCTATCGCCATACCGCTCCTGCAACTGTCCTTTTATATATGACTTGTCAGGTAAAACGGTTATCTTCACTGAGGTTCGTGGAAGATCTGCCCTTCGAAAGTTAGCACTTCAACATTCTTGCTGTGCCATGCATGAGAGGGAAGCCCGGCTTTGATACAGGTCTGGTCGAGAAATTTTTTTGCATCCCACTCGTACTCCGTACATACCTGTGGAAGAAGAAGTCCGCTGGTTCCCATTCCTCGGACGATCAGCCCGTGCCTGCCGACCTCAACATGATCCGGACGGTTATCCGGGGGACCGCTGATTGTTACCGGAGGTGTCAGAACCGTGACTTCAATTTCCAGTGAACTGAGTTCGGTCTTTGAGACTGGCGGAAACCTGGGGTCTTCGATAGCAGCGGCGACTGCGGCCTGTTCGATTGCCTGGCCGAGGGGCATTACCGGGTACGGGAATCCGATACATCCCCGGAGACTCCCTTTCTTGGTGAGTGTGACGAATACACCGCGTTTTTCAGTAAAAACCGGTGTAAATTTAAGTGAATCTTCAGGTTTATCAGCGATTGCGTGTTCAATCGAGCTGCGGGCGTTCTTCAGGGCCAGGCTCCCTTCATGGTCAGTAAGTAAATCCATAGGATCTCCCCCTTTTCTGTTCCCCTCTTTCACCACATTGTTTAACAACTTATCGAACGGGATTTTTCCTGGTCAGATACCGGATATTGTGCACCAGCGCTGTGCTTATCTCGTACAAGATGCCAGTTATACAGGAGAGGGAGAGAGCGGCCGACGGTGACTTAAGTGTCGCTGAGGAAAGTCCCCCCACCCACCGGGCACGCAGCCGTACACAAGTACGGGTGGCGAGAGTCACGGCAATGGCACAGAAACGGCACGGCCTGTTTTTTGCGATGATGCGATTGAGCTGAAAGGCGAGAAGCATGGGCAACCACGCGAGTAACTCGCTGAGCCATAAAGAACAGGATACGTTGAAACGGCGAATCCCTGCGGGTGCAAGCCAGAACAGGACACATGGATCGCTCGGTATCCGTCCGGGTTTGGCGCATAGCTGAATGCCGCTGAAACAAAAGGAGGCTTACTCCTCCCACTCACTTTTCATAATGATATTAATCAGTGTGTTTTCAGAAAAGTTTCAATAACCTGGATATCCTCATAACCCAATGAGTTTATCGTAGTATAATAAATATACTGACGTGGAACGGTCTAGGAACGGTCTGAATGGTGCAGCAAGAGATTATCGGGAATACTCAGAAAATAGCAATAATCGTAATAATCCTTGCTGGACTTTTTGTAATCCCCTCCTCTGCCGTTACATTTACATCAGGCCAGGCCTCCGGTCCAGTTATCGCAAAAGGCGATCCGGTATATATCACCGGCATTGCAACCGGGCAACCTCAGGTCGGGTTGCAGGTCTGGGTCATCGGTCATAATTTTCTCCAGGTATCAACAATACCGGTAAACCCTGACGATAGTTACACATTTGAACTTAACCCTGATGTTACCCAAAATCTTGCACCCGGCCTGTACTATGTCCTCATCCAGGATCCCATGGAGAACGATCAGTTTGATATCATCTATGACCCCGCAACCGGTAACGTTATCAACCGGCAACTTGGCAACGGGATGGTAATCTTCCATATGTCGGGTTCCGGAAGTCTCCAGAGTCCCAACGCCGCTGCTGCACTGATACAAGCAATATCCAGCCAGTACATTGACGATACGTTTGTAACATCGGCATTTACTATTGATGTCCCCCAGGCGTTCATCAACACGGTCGGCGACCACGCAGTTGGGGATCGCTTCACGGTCGCCGGCTCGACCAATCTTGCTGTGGGAGACACCATTCTAATCCAGATTTATTCGCAGTCTTTTGGACCAGAGCCGAAAGGTCAGTCCGAGGGGTTTTCCGGAACATCAGGGACCGTTCAGGTCGTGCAGGGAACAGGGGGATTGAACCGATGGTCGTTCGGTGTCGATAGTTCAGGATGGACACCCGGGGCGTATCTTCTCGAGGTGACCAGTGCGACCATGGATGTAACCGGTTCTACCACGTTCAATATTGTGGAACAACTACCGGTGACAATAGTAGCAACTGAACCACCAACAATGACCGCAACAATGGTCGTGAGGAAAAGTTCGACATCAGTTCAACCCACCGCTTCACCAGAACCTACACGGTCACCTGTACCATTGCCGGTAATTATTGGTGGACTGGCCCTTTTTTTCATAATCCGGCAAAATAAGAAAAAAAAGTAAGCAATCCCGCTGATTCGACCTTTAACCAGAATATACTCGATATTGGTTCCCATTTTCATATTGTAACAAAGAGAGATGATCATAACAGCCATCGGTTTGAGACACCTGGTAGATTTCAATCCCCGACATCAAGCGGTTCAAACCCGATTTCACGGGCCATCTGGATTGCTCTCTGAATGGATCCTGCCAACTAGGGTTTTGCCAGTTTCTCTTCGAGGATCTTTTTATTTTTTTGCGCGAGGATGTTTGCCGGGTCGATTTTAAGGGCAGATTCGAATGCTTCGAGCGCTTCGGTATACCGCCCAAGCTTTTTCAGCACCAGTCCACGGTTATGCCATGCATGGACGTGGTAGGGATCAAGTGTGATAGCCTGATCAAATGAAGAGAGGGCTGTCTTAAAATCAGCAAGACGCATATGAAGCAGCCCTTTATTGTTCCATGCCCGGGCATTCTCCGGATCAATTTCAAGGGCCCGGTCGTAAGCTGATAGCGCTTCCGCATGTCTTCCCAGCCGGTTCAGGGCAAGACCTTTACTGTAGATCGCTTCAGCATTATGTCGGTCAAGCTGGACGGCCCGGTCAAATGCCATCAGGGATTCTTCGATCCTCTTTTCTTTGAAAAGGTGTTTTCCCCTGATGAACCAGGACAGGGAATCGTCACGGGACGCTGACCGGATATTTCGGTGATGTAAAAGAGATCCCGTGTACCTTCTGGCATAGTAAAGGGCACCCCCGGCTATCCGGTTCTGGGTGGAGAATTCAGGGTTCAGCTCGTTTGCCCTGATGAACGCTTGTTTTGCATTTTTTTCATCGTCGAGATTACTGAGAATGAGCCCCTTATTGAACCAGGTGATGCCTGACTTTGGGTCAATGGTGAGGACCATGTCAAAGGTCTTGAGCGCACGTTCATAATCCCCATTCCGGCACTCCAGTACTCCTTTGTTGAACCATGCTTTCTTCATACCGGTATCAATTGCAAGTGTACGGTCATACGAGGCAAGCGCTTGTTGAAACTTCCCTTTTTGTCCCATTGCCACGCCACGGTTATACATGGCACTCGAAAAACGCGGGTTTATGGAAAGGACTTTTTCATACGTTTCAAGCTCGTCATCCGTCTTTCCGAGGATTCCCTGGACAACCCCTTTGTTGTACATGGTCGCGACTGAACGGGGGCTGAGTTTGAGCGCTTTATCGTACGCTTCCAGCGATTCCTCATAGTCCCCTTCTTCATCAAGGGCTATACCAGCATTATAATATGCGACGGCAAGCCGGGGATCGAGCGAGATTGCTTTGTTGTACGCCGCTATCGCTTCACCATGCCTCCCAAGGGCATCAAGCGATATCCCTTTGTTATACCACAGGAGGGCGGCTTTGGGGTTTTGGGAAATCTCCTCGTCATAAGCCTGGACTGCATCTTCGAATTTACCGACCCGGTCCATCTCAAATGCCCTGCTGCTCCACGCCTCTGCCGCACTGGGATTGATGGGGCGTGCCCGGTGAAAAACGCCGAGCGGCAGTTCACTCCTGCATACCCAATGGTATAACCCTCCTTCGCGATACCATACGATGGCAAGGTCGCGATTACAGGAGAGCGCCTTGTCAAATGCCTCCAGTGCGCTTTCGCGTCTGCCGAGATTTCCCAGTGCCAGTCCCAGATGGTACCAGCCATCGCCGGACTCTTCTGATATCTCCAGCGCTTTCCGGGCAGATTCCAAAGATTCAGTGAAGCGTCCCATCTCAGCAAGCGTGGCACTCTTTCCCACCCATCCATCCGGATTGGCGGGTTCTGCCCCTACTATCTGTTCAAATGTTACAAGAGCGGATGGATAGTCCTTCAGTTCGATCTCCGACAATCCTTTGCATAAACGGGCTTCTCCTGACGCCGGATCGAGAGAACTGGCTTGTCCGCATGCTACACGAGCCTTTTCATAGTTTCCGAGTGCCAGCTGGATCATCCCTGTACCGATGAGCGGATCGGCAAAACCCGGTGAGAACTTCAATGCCTCGCTATGGGCTTGGAGCGCTCGCTCGTACTGACCCATACCCTGAAACGCAAGACCACGGCCATACCATGCAAGAGCACTGGACGGATCAATCTTCAGCGCCTTATCAAAGGCAATGAGTGCATCGTTGTCGCGACCGAGATGGTGGAGAGCCAGTCCATGGGAATACCAGGTGAAGGGATTCTCCGGTTCCAGCTGGATAGCCCGGTCAAACGAACTGATAGACTCGCCGTATTCTCCAAGATATGCATGGGAGACCCCCTTCCCGCTCCATGCTCCGACATTCGTGGCATCCAGGTCAAGAGACCGCTCGAATGCAAGAATTGCTTCCTGATGCCGTTTCGCGTTCTGGAATGTAATGCCTTTAAGGTACCATTCCAGAGCATCGGACATATACATCGCATATATTTTTTGGTTTAGATGAATGTTTTCGCTTCATTCCCGAAAATAAGGGTACAAACAGAAAATTATAAGGATTGAAAATCAGATCGGATAGATTGTATGTGTGCCAGTTTTTTTTCACGATTCACCCATCCAAAACCCCATATTGTCGAGAGTCCCCCTCCTCCGTCGATCACTCATGGTCCAGGGATGCAGATCCCTGAATACAGGAACAAGCCCTATTTTATCGTTGCTTCAGTTGAAATGGGAAATACTACGACAAAATGCATTCTCACCGGAGTAAATCTCGAGACTGGTATGTCCTACGTGATCAATAAAACAGTGAGTATGAGCAGGGACATCAGAAAACCCAGACCCGGAGAGGCTATCTTTGGCGCTACACTCGACGGGACTGAACTGACGCGGGAGGCAGTAACGGAACTCGTGCGAGACACCCTCATTCAGTGCCATCGGGATTCCCATCTCGATATTGTAAAGGACCTGGATTTTGTGGTGCGGAGCACGGGGGTGGTTGCTGAGATGGAATCCCCCGATCAGGTAGGGGATTTCGTGATCGCGCTGGCAAACGGCTGCCTTATTGCAGGTGTCCCCCCCCGGAAGATGACACCGCCGATGTCGAAGGCAAACCAGTCAGAGAAGATCCAGCCATTCAGTTTTGCTGACAAAGTGGTGTTCATCGGTGCTGTTGCAGGAGTAATCCCGCCGGTCGGGTCGACCGGGGTTGAAATGGTCGCAAACGAGATGGAGGGGGAACTGGCGATGGCAGGGATCAAAGAAGGCGCAAAATGGACGCCGGTTGATTTCCGCAACCCTTGCGTATCCGTCGATTTCGGGACTACCCTTGATGGCAGGATAACAAGTGATGTTCTCCCCAACGCACCTAATCCTTTCGCAAAAACCGTGGGAAATTTCTGCGGTCTTGCCGGTGCGATCCCGGATGCGATCGTACGGGGCACCGGTCTTGTGGATGACCGGACAGGGACTGCACTCGATATTTTTGGCGAATATTCCGTGACCGGTGGACTGTTCAGGGGGGGAAACCGAAAAGTCGTGGAGGACTATGTTGCTCGCTGCCACAAATACATAGATATCCGGATTGTCCCTCCGGACCGCGACCGGTTCGGGCGGGTGCCGGTCAATGCCAGACTTGCCATGGAGTCAGGGATCGCAATGATTGGGTGTGATTGCGGGGTTAATAGCAGCGAACTCGACAAGCTTGTTGCTATCGGATCGGAGATTCACAAAAAATACAACCTTGCAACACTTAATGAGGTTGTTGACCGGGTCTGCGTCCTTATGGCACTCCGTCTCATCGATGTAGCAGTCGAACAAAACCTTGTCCCGCGCAACGCTTCAATCGGCTTTACCGGACGGGCAGCAATTTCAGGCAGGAAACCGGAATATATCCTTGAAGGGATTATCGAACGCAACCTTTTCGATGATCCGGTCGATCACCTTGTTTTTGTTGATGACGGGCTTGCGCGCGGTGCCGCACTCATGGGCAGATGCATGAACTCGCTAGGGAAGCCCAAAAATCCCATCGGGGGCGTGCGTGGAGGCCCATGTATTATGAACCGGCGGATAAAGATAGGTAAGTAATACGGTGAAATACAGATGGCTGAAACAGAAGGTCTCTACGATGTCCTGATCCCCCCTGGAGTACCACGGAAGATCATCATTGATGTCACGAAAAAATTTGACGTGAAAGTCGTTGAGCGCAAGGAACGAATCAAATTCGCCAACATGGAAGGCGACGAGCGCGAGCTGCTTGCGTTCAGAGGAAAACTTGAAGTCATTCAACAGGTCGAAAAATACATGCTCGACCAGCTGAATGCCTTTGTCAGCGAGAAATAGATTCCAGATTTTTCTTTTAAATTATAGAGTAACTTCCCTCTGACTGGAGAAGTTTCTTCTTCGTCTCACGCGACAGTAATTTTGAAAAATTATTCAGGTTTTTTCTCAAATTTTTTCCAGACCTGCTCCCGGTAGACCGGCCCACTATTGTAAGTGCAGAATGGAATAAGTTTACCGTCTGGGGTTGCATAGTGGATGCAGCACCGGTTGACGCGCCCGAGATCGTAATTATAACGGTCCATAAAATGCATGGTGCCGATGAAGAGTGCATTCCAGTGGAACTCTCTGAGCGCCCCGAAATCCTGACCGATCAGCGTTTTCCCGATAATCTTCCAGAACTCTGTGGTATTCCCCTGCTCGCCTTTCTTAACGGAATCATGCATGCTCTTGACCCCTTCCAGGAGTGCCTTGTACTTGTTGATGGTGCCGCCTTTTTTGAGCGTCTCCGCCATCTGTTGGATTGATTCAAAGAAACTGTCTACATCCACCATCCGGTTAACCGGCACGACACCGTCTTTGTTGACAAAGATGTAGGTCGCAGCGCCGCAATGCTGATGGGCGGTAAACCTGACCTGTGGCCGGTTTGTGTACGCTTCCACGAGATCGGAGAACGGCAGGACGCATGGAACAGGATAGAAATCATCTTTCCTAAGGACCCCGTGCATCTGACTTTCGATCTTCTCAAGAACATCAGGGATGGTGATGCGGGATGCCTTGACATCATCATCACTTGCTGCACCCGTAAAAGCAAGCGGCTGGAAATTGACCCCCCGGACTACCGATATATTATCTATGGCAAACCGGATGATATCCCCGAGCTCGCCATCATTCCTCCCGCGGATGACCGTCGGGACCAGAACAACACCCAGTCCAACGTTCTTGAGGTTCTCGAGCGCTTTTTTGTGGATCTGCAGGAAGGGATTGGTATTTTTGGTAACACCGTCGAAATGGAGGTAGACTGTGCTGAGTCCCGCATCCTTGAGCTGCCGGGCAAGTTCTGGCTCTTTTGCAAGCGTAACACCGTTTGTTGCGATCTGGACCTGAGGGAATCCCATCTCCTTTGCCTTTTTTATTATCGCAACGAGATCATCACGCATCGTTGGTTCGCCGCCGGAAAACTGCACGGCGGGTGCGGGCACGGGTTTTTCGTCCCTCAGAACCTGCATCATCGCGACGACTTGATCGAAAGACGGCTCATAGATAAATCCGCACGCGCGTGCATTGGCAAAACAAAAATCACAATCGAGGTTGCAGCGGTTGGTGAGATCGATATTGGCGAGCAGTGTCTGCGAACGATGATTATTGCACAATCCACAGGCTGACGGGCAGCTGTCAGGAGGTGCAATGTTCTGGGGATTTGCGATACCATTCCCCACGGCATCGTACTGTTCAAACCGATGATACATTACAGGATCTGACCAGTAGAGATTACGGGAGGCACCATGCTGCGGGCACACCCTCTTCAACCAGATCTTTTGCTCCTCTTCCACGATCTCCGCATCAACGACGGTATTACACGTGGGGCAAAGGCTCCGAGTTTTTTTTATCAACATTAATGTCCACCCGCACACACACTTGCGTGGAAATAATCCATATTTAGTAACCTTAATGTTTGTATCTGCTCTTTATTACAGGTATTGGGTGCTCTATTATTAGTAGTGATTTCTTCATAAAACCGTTAGTATCGGCTCTCTGGATTATGGTACCAGCCTACCTTCCCAATCCGACCGCTGCGCTGTGTGGTGGAGGCACTCCTGTCGACTTCGGAAAGACTTGGACTGACAACCGCCGCATTCTCGGTGACGGGAAGACCTGGCGAGGGCTATTTTTCGGGATTTTTGCCGGAATTGCCGTTGGTTTCCTGGAGATCGGGCTATCCGGTACCTGGCATCTGGATTACCTCCCGACACTCACTCCAAGCCCGGTGATTCTTCTCGCAGCCGGAGCACTCATCGGGGATATGTGCAAGAGCTTTGTCAAACGCAGGATCGGGAAGAATCGGGGCTCACAGTGGCCGGTCGCTGACCAGTATGACCTCGTTGCAGGAGCGTTTGTCATGCTGGCGGTGTTCGACCCCACGTGGCTTATGGCGAATATATCGCTGCCGGTCCTGCTGGTGATCCTCATCCTCACTCCTATCCTTCACAGAGCAGTAAACATTCTTGGATATAGAATCAAAGTCAAGGAAGTGCCATGGTGAATGCAATTGCCGACCTGCTCATAAAATATAAGGCGATAGAAACCGGTGAATTTACCCTTGCTTCAGGGATAAAAAGCAAGTTTTACGTCGATGTGAAGACAGCGGTGACTGCCCCTGATCTTCTTGCGGCAATTGCTCAGGAGATTGTACGGACATACGAATTCGACTGCGTGGCCGGGGTTGCTGTTGGAGGGGTTCCCCTTGCTGTCGCCGTCGCACTTGCCGGCAAAAAACCCTTCGCGATCATCCGGGCTGCAGAGAAGTCCCACGGGAAAAAAGACCTGATCATCGGAACTGTCCGGGATCAGAATGTCCTGCTCGTTGAAGATGTCACAACTTCTGGCAATTCAGCACTCTATGGTATCGAGACGCTCCGTGCGGCAGGCGCCCGCGCGGATCGTGTGGTAACCGTTGTTGACCGCGAGCAGGGTGCCGTGCCGATGCTCATTAGCCATGGAATCAGGTTGTTGCCGCTGGTAAAACTGAGTGAGATCCTCTGATAGAAACGAATTTTTAGAGTTGACGTTAAATAGATGTCTATGAAAATACTCGTTGTTGGAGGTGGTGGCCGGGAACATGCAATAGCTACTGCCCTTTCCCGCAACAATGATACGGAACTATACTCCGTAATGGCAAAACGGAACCCCGGTATCGATCGCCTGGCAAAAAATGTGTTGATCGCAAAGGAAACCGACGTACCCCGAATCACTGCATATGCACAAAATATGGGGATGGAATACGCAGTCATCGGACCCGAGGCTCCCCTTGAGGCAGGAATTGTTGATGCCCTTGAATCGGGTGGCGTTTCATGTGTTGGGCCTACGCGGGCAGCGGCCCGGCTTGAGACTGACAAAGGATTCTGCCGGAATATGATGGAATTGCATAATATTTCCGGGTGCCCGATGTACCGCGTTTTCCACAACTCTGAAGATGCCATCTCGTTCA
>Ga0326728_10001394_pt1 | contig 85761 bp, 75 predicted proteins | sample MB3enrmetagenome_FD_207602 | JGI IMG/M metagenome (GOLD analysis project Ga0326728, IMG submission 207602) | Lab enriched peat soil microbial communities from McLean, Ithaca, NY, United States - MB31MN | ecosystem: Environmental > Terrestrial > Soil > Wetlands > Peat | place: USA: New York...
TTGGCCGCGTTGCTATAACCATGGCGCTCCTAACGGAGCTGCCACGCGCGCCTCCGCCACCGCGCACGGCTGCCGCGCTCGCATTTGACTTCGAGTCAACGTAATCTGAGGAGTAATATGAACGCAGGAAGAGCACTCTTACTGGCAATCGTCTGTGCCGCGCCCCTGGCCGGCGAGGCGCAGGCGCGAGCCGGGCAGGCCGGCGTGGTCACGGCGTGGGGCATGGACGACATCCCGTTGGTCCAGCCGGGCACCCGTTTCAAGGCCGTCGCCGCTGGCGTCCAACTTGTGGCACTGACCACGGAAAGCCGCAAGAGGGCCGCGGCGAGCTCACCGTTTCATGGGCCAACGGCGGTCGTCCACCCGCCACGTCGGCAAAGCTCCGTCAGGAGCGGCATGTCTATAGTCCATCGCGTCGCGTGGGCAAAGCTCCGTCAGGAGCGGCATATCAGGAATTTGTCCGGCCCGGGGAGTTTTCAGCGGGGTGCTGTTGAGCGGGCTGGGGGCGGCGGGTCTCTTTGGGGTGCTGCTGTTGCTTGAGCAAGTCGTCAAAGCGGGTCTGTTGCTCGGGCGTGAGGGCGTCGCGAAAGGCGGCCGTGACTTTCCGCACCTCTTCCTGGAGTTGGGGCCGCACGGGGTCCATGATCTTCCGGGTCCGCTCCTGGCCCTGGCGGATAATGGCATCGATGCGCTCTTTTTGCGGGGAGGTCAGGCCGAGTTCGGACTCCAGGCGGCGCAGCAGGTCGAGGCGGAGTCCGCCGGGGGAGAAAGGTTGGCGGGGCTGGCGGCCGGCATTGGCGGCATGCGGGGGCCGGGCATGGCGGACGTGGCCCATGTGCTCGACCAGCAGGTCCCCCGTCACTACGCCGGTGCCGAAGATGACGATTGTGGCCAGGATGACTCTCCAGGTGTTCACCGGGAAAGGTCGAGGGATTGCTCGGATTCGACCGCGGCGAGCATCGTATTCTCGAGGTCTTGCGAGAGGTCGTTGGCCGGAGGGGCGGCGGGAGTGAACCACCACCAGGCGCCCAGCAGCAGCATGACGGCCATGCAAGACGCGGCAGCGCGCCACAGGGCCGCCGACCACAACGCCCAATGGTCCACCCTGGGCAGGGCCTGGATGCAGGCCAGGATGCGCTTCTCAAAGGTGTGCGGCACCCGCTGGCTCGGCGGGTTGCCCCGGGCGGCGGCGATTAGTTTCCGGTTTAGTTCGGCTTGGTTCATGCAGCCTTCAGCATTTCAGACGCCCAGCCCTGAGGAGCGGTTACAGGCCGGCGGCAACGAGTGTGGTGTCTTACAGGTATTTCTCCCGGGTCATTTTGGCCAGCACTTTGCGCATCTGCGCCCGAGCCCGGAACGCCCTGACCTTGACCAGCGGCGCCGACCAACCGGTCAGGCCGGCTATTTCCTTGACGGACCGCTCTTCGATTTCCAGCAGCGTGATGACCAGTCGCGCGGCCGGGGAGAGCTGCTCGAGCACTCGCCCGACCAATTGGCGGGCGGCTTCCGCATCTTCGGCGGCCAAAGAGGGCTGGCTCACAAACCGATCCAGCCAATCCTCTTCGGGTTCGGAGAGGTCGGAAAAGGCGGCCTCGCGGCTGCGCTGGTGGACGCGCAGGAAATCGTAGCAGGTATGGACCGCCAGGCGCATCAACCAATGCTCGAAGGGGGCTTCGCCGCGAAAACTCCGGAGTTTCCGGAAGGCCTTGACCCAGACCTCCTGCACGATGTCCTCGACCTCGCTTTCCCGGCGCGCGTAGCGTCGAGCCGTGGCAAAAAGGCGAGGGGAGTACTTCGCCACCAACGGCTCGAAGCTGCCGGTGTCGCCTCTCAACACTGCAGCTACCAGGTCCGTTTCGGTCCGTTCCATCAGCCGCAATATGCCAAATCTGCGGCGGCCAAGTCAAAAGCCGCCGCCGATAGGGCGCTACACTAGGCCGGTCTGGAACGGGCCACGCCGAAAATCTGCTCGAACTCGACCGAAAACCTGTTCAGGTCCCCCGCGATTTTGGAGGGCTGCTCGATCAGCGTGCTCATCATCCGCTCGGCCATTTGGGGCTTGGTGCGGATCAGTTCGATTGCCGCTATCATGAGCGACAGGTGGTTGTTGATGTCGTGCCGCAGGAAGGACAGCTTTCGATTCAGCTCGTCCACCTGCTCGGCGGTCAAATTAACGGGTCGACTTGGCGGTGCCATTGGCTAACAATGCCCTGAAAGTCCGTCTCGATGCAAGCGCGTTTGCGCGAACTTTTCATGTTCTTTTGCCCCCTTTTGTGGCAAATGGGTTGCGATGCACCTGGCTCGTATGCGCCTGCGGGATTTCCGAAACTATGCCCGGCTGGACCTGGACATCGCCCCCGGCTTCCACCTCCTGCTGGGCGACAATGCCCAGGGCAAGACCAATATCCTGGAGGCGATTTACCTGGTTGCCACCCTGCGCTCCTTTCGCGGCGTCGGCAGCGCCCAGATGGTGTGCCACGGCAAAAGGGGCTACTTCGTGGGCGCCTCTATCGTCGGCCAGGGCCAGCATGATGTGAAGCTCTATTGGTCGGCCAGGGAACGGAGCCTGAGCCTCGATGGCCAGCCTGTGCGCAAGCTGACCGATTACCTGGGCGTGCTGCGGACGGTTGTCTTTTGCACCGAAGACCTCCAGCTCGTCAAAGGCGCCGGGCGGGGCCGGCGCCGCTTTCTGGATTTGCTGCTCTCACAGACCCACGCCGCTTACCTGCCGCTCCTCCAACGGTATGCGCGCGCGCTGCGCGCCCGCAATGCCCTGCTCAAACAGCCTCTGGCGGACCCGGCGGCCCTGGAGGGCTTCTCCCGCGAGCTGATCGCCGCCGGCGAGGTCCTCTGCCGCATGCGCGGCGAACTGGTCCCCCAATTCTCCCCTCTGGCCTGCCGGGCTTATGCCCGGATTGCAAACCAGGCCGAAGAACTTCGCCTGGACTATCGAGCCAGCGTAAAACAGGACTTTGCCGTCGAATTGGCCCAGTCCCGCGCCCGCGAGCGCGCCTGTCGCGCCACCTTAATCGGGCCGCATCGGGACGATTTGCAACTGCTGCTCGACGGCCGCCCCGCCGCCCAGTTCGGCAGCGAAGGCCAGAAACGCACGCTGGCCATCGCCCTCAAGCTCGCCCAGGCCGAGTACCTCAGCGGCCTTTACGGCGCCCCGCCGGTTTTGCTCATCGACGACATCATGGGCGAGATGGACGTAAAACGACGCAGCGGTTTCCTGCCCCTGCTCGAGCAGGCCCGCCAGTCTCGAGGCCAGGTCTTTATGACCGCCACCGAGGAGAACTGGCCCCGGGAGCTGGGCCGCCAGGTCCAACGCTGGCAGGTGAAGGCGGGGGCGCTTGCGAGAAGCGCGGGCTAGTACTTTTTGGAGAACTTCTTGCGGGACTCTTCCTCCGGCGCCGGGGACGGGGCGGCGGCTTGGGCCGGCGGGGTCTGGGCCGAGGTCTGCGGGGACGAAGGAGCAGGGGCGGATTCAACAGCCTCGACAAAGGCCAGGCGCAGACTCAGGAGGCTCTGCTTGAGCAGATCGGCTTCCTCTTTGGAAAGGTTGCCCTCGGTCTTGGCCTGGAGCATCTCCATCTGGTCGATGAACAGCTTGGCCGCCTCGATGTCCCGGACGACCTGCCCGGTCCGCGGATGGGCCGTTTTGCCCAGGAGCATCATGGCCATGTTGGACTGCTGAATGACCAGGTGGGCGAAGAGCGCCGAGAGCTCCTCGGCTCGGCCGGGCTTGGCCGGGTCGGTTTCCGAATGCGGTGGATTATTCATGGGGCGCCAGTCTTGCTGGAACTGTGGATTTCGGCCAGCAAAAAACCGACGAGTTGCCGCAACCGCGCCTCGACATCCACCGTCTCCAGGATGGCCTGGCGCTGGACCGCCCCCGGCAGCACCGCGCACGAAACCAGGTCCGCCGCTTGTTCCGGGTCAGCAATCGAATCCAGGTAACGCAGGATTTCCTTCGGCGAAAAGGACGGCGGCGCCGAGGCGCCTTTGCCCGAGCCGGGGGACATGACTGGAAATGGAAAGGGCAGCCCCAGCATGATGCGGCGTTCGAGCAACTCCCGGACCTTGGCCACCAGGGCGTCGACCTTGACATTGTCGCACGGCGGGGTTTCCAACGGGCGGATGCGTTGGATGCGATAGGGCCTAAAACGGACCGGTTCCCCAAGTTCCACGCGCGCCAGGCCTTGCAGGATGAGATGGGAGGTGCCGTCGTGGTGCGCCACCGACACGCGAATGAGGCCCAGTCCCGCCACCTGCGAGGGGCTTTCGCGGCTGCTGCCCGGCCTTTGCATGGCCACCGAAAACATGCGCGTCGAGTGCAGGGCATCGGCCAGCATCTGGCGGTAACGCGGCTCGAAGATATAGAGCGGCAGCAATGCCTGCGGGAAAAGCGTCGCTTTGGGCAGCGTCATAACCGGGACCTCGCGCGGTAACTTCATGGATACATTCTAGAGTATCCCGCGCGTTATTCAAGTTGACGTTCCGGGTCCCCTCCCCTAGGCTTGGCGGCTTGCGGAGCGGCAGGGCTTGCAGGACCAACTCGCTCACTGGACTTTTTCAACGATTGACGGAAAGGTTTGTTTGTGAATGTAACCGTAGAGAATCTGGCCCCGTGCAAAAAACTGGTGCGCGTGGAAGTGGACCCGCAACAGGTCGCCCAGGCCTTTGAGGCGATGACGCGCGATTTTCAGCGAAAGGCGAACTTCCCGGGCTTTCGCCCGGGCAAAGTGCCGCTCGACATCGTCGCGCGCAGGTTTGAGAAGGAGATCCAGGACGAGGTCAAGCAGAAGCTCATCAACGACACCTTCAAGCAGGCCATGGAGGAGCAGAAGCTGGACGTGGTCGCCAAGCCGGACATCGAGGAGATCCAGTTTGGCCGCGGCCAACCTCTGCAATTCGCCGCCACCGTCGAGACCGCGCCGGAATTTGAGCTGCCCGAATACAAGGGGTTGCCGGCCCGAGTCGAGACCCGCGCGGTGAGCGAGGCCGACGTGGAGCGGGCCTTGGAGGTCCTGCGCGGACAACGAGTCAGCTATCGCACCGTGGACCGCCCCGTGGCCACCGGCGACGTTGCGGTGGTCAATTATACCGGCCAGTGCGAGGGCAAACCGATCACGGAAACTGCCCCTACCGCCATGGGGCTGACCCAGAAAAAGGCCTTCTGGATCGAGGTCGGAAACAACAGTTTCATCCAGGGCTTCGGCGAGCAGCTCCTGGGCGGCAAGGCGGGCGAAAAGCGGACTGTCACCGTCGATTTTCCGCCTGGTTTTGTCACTCCGCAGCTTGCCGGCAAGCGAGGCGTCTATGAGGTCGAGGTGGTCGAGGTCAAAGAGAAAGTGCTGCCTGCCCTGGATGACGAATTGGCCAAGGCTTACGGAGCCGTGAGCCTTGAGAAGCTGCGCGAAGGCGTGCGAAAGGACCTGGACAACGAGTTGAGCTACAAGCGCAGCAGGAGCATCCACGACCAGCTCCGCCAATCCCTCCTGGGCCGGGTGCAGTTTGAACTGCCCGAAACCTCGGTGGCCTACGAGACGCGCAACCGCATCTATGACATCGTCAACGCCAACCAGCGCCGGGGCGCTTCGCGCGAGCAGATCGAACAGCAAAGGGACCGAATCGCTTCGGCCGCCACCCAGGATGCCAAGGAGCGCGTCAAATTGGCCTTCATCATACAGAAAATCGCCGAAAAGGAAAACATCAAGGTCTCCCAGGACGAAATCAGCCGGCGCGTCGCCCAAATCGCCGTCGCCAACCAAATCCCGATGGACAAGCTGGTCAAGGACCTCCGCGAGCGCAACGGCTTCATTGGAATCTACGACCAGCTCGCCAGCGAAAAGGTGATGGACCTCCTCGAGCGCAACGCCCAACTGATCGATGCGCCCCCCGGCTCGACTTCCGGCTTTCAGACCAACCCGAGTTGAGTTAGACTCGATCCCAAGCGGTCATGAACCGATGACCTCCGAAGCGCGCAAGAACGGCCCCAGAGGGCCGCGCATCCTCATTGTGGATGACGACCCGGGCAACCGGAGCCTTTACGATTCCTTCCTGCGGGGCCAGGGGTTCGACACCGTGGCCGTCGCCTCGGGGGAGGAGGCCCTGGAAACACTGCGCACCGCCCCCTTCAGCATGATGATTTCCGACGTCCGCATGCCGGGCCTCTCGGGGTTGGAGGTCTTGCGGCGGGCCCGCCAGGAACATGCCGTGCTGCCCATCCTGCTCGTCACCGCTTACGCCGACATCCGCGAGGCGGTGGGCGCCGTGCGGGACGGGGCGCTCAATTATCTGGCCAAACCCATTGACCTGGACGAACTCCTGGCCTGCGTCCGCCAAGCCACGGGCCTGGCCAAGTCCGCCCCGCGGCAATTCAAGGCCCAGCGGCAGTTGCCCCCGCAAGTCGTGGCCGAGAGCCCGCTGATGCAGGCGGTCTTCGATGATGCCTCGCTCATCGCGCCCTCCGAGAGCCGCGTCCTCATCACCGGGGAAAGCGGGGTCGGCAAGGAAGTCCTGGCCGACGTCATCCATGCCTGGAGTTCCCGCGCCTCCGGCCCCCTCATCAAGGTGAACTGCGCCGCCATCCCGGAAAACCTGCTGGAGAGCGAACTCTTCGGCCACGAAAAAGGCGCTTTCACCGGCGCCCTCAAGCAAAAACCCGGCCGTTTCGAGGCCGCCAATGGCGGCAGCATCTTCCTGGATGAAATCGCCGACATGTCGGCCCCGCTCCAGGCCAAGCTGCTCCGGGTCACTCAGGAGGGACGCTTCAATCGCGTCGGCTCGAACGACGAAATCCAAACCAACGCCCGCATCCTGGCCGCCACCAACAGACAACTGGAAGAGGAGGTCAAGGCCGGGCGTTTCCGCGAAGACCTGTTCTACCGGCTCAACGTGTTTGAAGTCAACATCCCCCCCCTTCGCGAGCGCAAGGAGGACATCCCAGTCCTGGCCAGCGCATTCATCGCCGAGTTTACCCAGGGCCGGGCGCGCTTCTCCACCGCCGTCATGGATTGGCTCACGCGCTACTCCTGGCCGGGAAACGTGCGCCAACTGCGCAATGCCATGGAACGCGCCGCCCTGGTCTCCCGAGGCGAACTCATCCTGCCCGAACACCTGCCCGCCCAGGTCCGCGCCGGGGCCGAGCCGGCCCCCGCAACCCAACCGGCGGGGGACCCTGAGCACTTGGGCGAAATCGAGCGCCAGGCTATCCTCCAGGCCCTGCGCAAACACAATTTCAACCGCACTGAAACCGCCAAAGCCATCGGCATCAGCCGCCGCGCCCTCCTCTACAAACTGCAGCGATTCCGCGAGCTGGGCCACGAGGTGGACCCGGCCTGAGAATAATGAAACCGATATTGCCTCTGCTCCTGCACGGACTGCTTGCTTATTCATCCGGGGCGGCTGTGGTAGTTTACCCAGCTCCCAAGGACGAGCCTCTCTCGGCCGATTACCAGGTCGGGATCGGGGCCCAAGCAGTGGACGTTTACACGGCCCGCGTTCTGGACCCTCCTTTTGCCGGCAAAGAGTGGGATTATGGCGGTCCGTACTCATTCTGCAATTTCGATGCCGAGGGGCCCGTCGAAGTTCGGATTCGCTCGAAGAGATCGCTGCGCAACACCGTGGTCCGTCCCGCCATTTCCACGGTGACGACCCGGCTTGAGGGCGACAACACCCTGGTTCTGTCGCTGCCCGGCCCTTGCAAGCTGAGCCTGGAACCCGAGGGCAAGAAAGGACCGCTGCTGCTCTTTGCCAACCCATTGGAGAAGGACCCGCCCAGGCAGGGCGCTCCCGGCGTGATCTACTTTGGTCCGGGCGTTCACAAGCCCGGCAAGCTCCTGCTCACCAATGACCAGACGCTCTACCTTGCCGGCGGGGCTGTGGTCAAGGGCGGCGTCCAGGTCGAAGGGGAGCATGTCCGAATCGCGGGCCGCGGCATCCTGGACGGCTCCGACTGGGAATGGCGCAAGGGCCCAACGGCTTGTGTGGTGATGATCCGGGGCACGAATGTCGAGGTCAGCGGCATCACCATTCGAGGCGCGTCGCATTGGACGATTGTGCCGCGCGACAGCCGGAACGTCATCGTTCGCGGCGTCAAGCTCTGTGGCGCCAGGGTGCAAAACGACGACGGCATCAACCCCTGCAACTCGCAAGACGTGCTCATTACCGATTGCTTCATCCGGACCGATGACGATTGCGTGGCCCTCAAGGGCCTGGACCTGCGCGGCCCCGACAGCAATGTCGAGCGGATCACGGTCCGGAACTGCACGCTTTGGTGCGACCGGGCGCGCATCTTCCTTCTGGGCCACGAGAGCCGGGCGCCGTTTATGCGCGGCATCACGCTGCGCAACCTGGACATCATCCATTTCTCCATGACCGCCTTCCTGTTCGAGCCGGGAGAGGAAATGCGGCTCGAGGACGTGACGGTGCAAGACGTGCGGATCAACGGCGAAGGCCAAGGCGAACTCATTCGCCTCAAGCCCGTGGTCAACCAATACATGCGAAACAAGGTGCCCGGCCATATCAGCAACGTGCGCTTCCGGAACTTGAGCGTCTCGGGCAAACCCGGGCCGTACCGGGTTCAGATAAGCGGCGCAGACGACAAGCATGACGTCCGAGACGTTTCATTTCAGAACGTGGACATCCTTGGCTCCGACCTCGGCAAGACCTCGGAACGCCTGGAAGTGGGACCACACGTAACGGACCTGCGGTTTGAAACCCAAGGTCTGCCGGGGCCGGGGAAATAGGCCCGGCCGGCGCCTCCTCACCAACGCCGAATGGCTTTCTTATACCAAAACCGTTCCAGGCAGGCAAGGAATCACTTCTTCGTAAGACGGTCGAAGGAGGTGATGACCGGCAGGGCGGAACCGTCGTCGTCGAAGAAGCCGCGGCTGCGGAGGGGGCCTGTCTTGACGGCGGGTTCCCACCAGAAGATGCCGATGCCGCGGTTGTCCGGGGTGGCCAGGACGATGCGGTTGACTTCCTGGAGGAATTCTCTTTGGCCCTCGGGGGTCTCAGGAAATGGGCCGCTCTTTTGCTTGTATTCGGTGGGCCGCCAGCAGTAGGCGACCTCGGCCAGGATGATGTCCTTGTGGTAGCGGGCGGCCATGAAGTTCAGGTTCTCCCGCAGGTCCAACAACGAGCCTTGCCACCAGGGGTAGTAGGATTGGCCTATGACGTCGTAAGGGACATCATAGGAGTTGAGCGTGTCGAAAAAGTACTGCGTGCTTTTCCGGTCGCCGCCCCGATCGATGTGAATCATGATGCGGGGAGGCGGATTGGCCCCGGAACCAGCCTTGACGCCCTTGACGGCGGCCTTGAGCAAGTCGGCGAAATTCGGCCAGTTCCCGGGCAGCTTGCCGTCGGGCCAGAGCATGCCGGGGGTGATCTCGTTGCCGGCCTGGACCAGGTCCGGCAGGACGCCGGCGTTGGCACAGGCCTCGATAGTGTCCCGTGTGTAATCGAAGACCGCCTGGACCAGCTCGGCGTGCGTTTTACCCTCCCAGGCCCTGGGAATCGTCTGCTTGCCCGGATCGGCCCAGGTGTCCGAGTAATGAAAGTCCAGGAGGAACTTGAACCCGAGTTTCCGGGCTTCCTGGGCTGAGGAGATGGTGTAGGCGAGGTCATTGGGCAGGCGCGCGGGGCTGTGGAAGAGCCGCAGGCGGACCCAGTTGTAGCCGTGGTCTTTGAGGACCTGAAGCCCGGGCTTGGCCTGGGCCTGATCCTTGAAGACGGTCCCTTGGCTCTCCGCCTGCTTGAGAAAGGAAACGTCCGCCCCGATGGCATAGTCGGCCGCTTTGGCCTTCGCCATCAGCGCGAACTGCAAGCTGAGTCCTATTCTTATTCCTAATCCTAATCCGAATCCTAATCTTGACATGGAAGGCATCGTAAGCGCCCCGTCGCCGGCGTCAACCGGGCGTTTTGCTCATGCGGTCTTGCCAAGCGAGCCGGAAGGTTCTAGTTTCAGCCTGTGATAGGAAGCAGCACGACTTTGGAGCGGCCTGCGGCAGCGCCAGCCGGGCGCCGGTACACCTATGCCGAGTTGGCAGCCGAAATGCCGGAAACCAATCAACCTTGCGAACTTTGGGATGGAGAATTGATCATGTCGTCGGCGGCCTCGTTTTATCACCAGGAGGTCACTCTTCGCTTTTGCCGCCAGCTTTACGATTGGGTCACGAGGCACAAGCTCGGCAAGGTTGTGGCCGGCCCCATCGACATGGTTTTGTCGCCCCGCCGGGTGACGCAGCCGGACGTGGCCTACGTCTGCCAGGCTCGTCTGGACATCATCACAGCGGCTATCAACGGCCCGGCGGACCTGGCGGCGGAGGTCATTTCGCTGGGCAATCGAAGCCGGGACCGAATCGAGAAACGGGACCTTTACGAGCAATATGGCGTGCGGGAATTCTGGCTCATCGATCCGGAGGCCCAAACCGTTGAGGTGTTGTCTCTGGAAAGCGGCCGCTACGAACTGTTCCTCCGCTGCACCAACGGCCAAACCGCTGCTTCCAAGCTGCTGCCCGGCTTCGAGGTGTTGGTGACTCCCCTGTTCAAGGGCGAGTGAAGCAGGCCACGAAGGCGCCGTCCACCTTGTCAACGAAGGGGAGCAACTCGCGCTGGCGCTCGAGCTTGAAGCCGGGATGCTCGCTCAGGAATTGCGTGACGGCCTCCTGGTTTTCCTCAGGCTCGAGGCTGCAGGTGCTATAGACCAGGCGTCCGCCGGGCCGCAAGAGGGCGGCGGCCTGGCGGAGCAGTTGCAGTTGGTTGCCGCGCGCGCGTTGGACATCCTCGACTCGAAGCCGCCATCGCAAATCGACCCGCCGCCGCATGGCGCCGGTATTCGAGCAGGGGACATCGGCCAGGATGCGGTCAAAGAGGGTCGAGGACCGAGGATTGAAGGTAGAGACACAGGTGACGCCGAGGCGGGCGCAGTTTTCCTGGATGAGTCTGAGGCGGTCCGGGGCGGTGTCGTGCGCCAGGAGCTGGCCCTGGTTGGCCATCCGTTGGGCCAGGTAGATGAGTTTGCCGCCGGGCGCAGCGCAGAGGTCAAGCACTGTTTCGCCCGGCTGGGGGTCCAGTTCTAGAGGGGCCAGAAGTGTGCTCGGGTCCTGGACATAAAACAGGCCCTGCTGGAAACTGGGCAGCCGTGCCAGGGGCGGATGCGATTTGAGCTCAAAGAGGAGGTTTTCCTCGAGCCAATCCCGGCGCACAGGGTCGAATTCGACCTCTTCCTGGCGCCACTGGGCCAGGAGCTTGGCGGGGTCGGTCTTGAGGGTGTTGACCCGGGCAAAGGCGGGGGGGGGCGTGTTGTTCCACTCCATCAGTCTGGCAGCCAGGTCCGGACCCCAGCGTTGTGTCCAGCGGGCGGCCAGCCAGTCCGGGTGCGAATAGCCCAGAGGGGGTTCGGAGACCTTGAGCTGGGCCAGCAACTGGCGGGTGGCGTCAAACTCGCGCACGTAAGCGCGAAGCACGGCATTGACGAAGCCGGCCTGCCGGCTGAGACCGCTCTGCCTGGCCAATTCGACGGTTTCGTTGACGGCGGCGTGGTGAGGGATGCGGTCCAGCCAGAAGACCTGGTAGAGACCCAGGCGCAAGAGATTTTGCAGCAAGGACTTTTGCGCGCGATTCCCGGTCTTGCGGGCCACCAGCCAATCGAGCGTTGCCTGCCAGCGGACTATGCCATAGACTAGTTCCTGGCACAAATGGCGGTCGGCAGGGGATAGCTGGGTTCGGGCCAGCGCACTATCGAGCAGGTGTTCGATATAGTCGCCGCCTGGGCTGCGTTGGAGAAGGCGCACCGCAATTTCTCTTGGTTTTTGTCCGCTCACGACCTTAAATTGTGGCAGTCCCAGTGGGTGGGAAGCGAGCGGGAAGATGCTTTATGAGAGAAGAATTTGAAAAAATGGCGGCGGCGGGCAAGCTGGAGCACCACCACATCGAGCCGCTGGTTCGGCTTGCCACGAGCGGATTTTGCATGCATCGCAGTTGGGGTTTCGGCAGGATTCGGACGATGGACCCGGTTTTTGCCCGGTTCACGATTGATTTTCAAGACAAGCCAGGACACACGATGGACCTGGGATTCGCGGCCGAATCCCTCAAACCGATCTCGAAGGAGCACATCCTGGCGCGCAAGGCAGTGGACCTGGAGGGTCTGCGGCAGATAGCCGCCACCAACCACCTGGAACTGGTCAAACTCGTCCTGACCAGCTTCGGGGGCAGCGCCACCGCCGACCAGGTCCAGCATCTGCTCGTGCCGGACGTCATCAGCACCGACTGGAAAAAGTGGTGGGAAGGGGCCAAGCGGGAGCTCAGGAACGACGGCCACTTCCAGGTGCCTCTCAAGAAGACCGAGCCGATTGTCTATCAGGCCAAGGAGGTCTCTCTCCAGGACCGGCTGCTCGGGGATTTCCGGGCGGGCAAGGGCTTGAAGGCGCGCCTGGTTGTGGCTGGGGAGTTGCTCAAGAACGGCCACGACCTGTCCGACAGGAAGGCGGCCGCCCAGGAAGTCATCACGGCCTTCAACGCCGAGATTGCCAACTACCAGCGCACCCAGCCCGCCGTGGCCCTGGAGGCCGTCTTCGCCCGCGACGACCTGCGGGAAATGGCGGGTCTGGCCCCTGCCGAAGGGGAACTGGACTCCCGGGCGATATGGTCCCTGGAGCCCAAGCTCGGGCCGCTCATGGAGGCCCTGCCTGCCTCCAAGCATCGGCGGGCCCTGGAATCCTTCGAGGCGGCCAATCCCCAGCGATGGCAGGACAACCTGCGCGACACCCTCAACACCGTTTCGGCCAAGCTCTGCCGGGAGTTTGCCGGCCTGCTCATTCACAAGGGCCACATTGACCTGCTCAAGGAATCTCTGAGCCGGGCCATCAGCCAGCACACCGCCAGCAGCGAGTTGTTGCTCTGGCTGGCCAAAGACCGCAACGACGCCTTTGCCGACATTCTGGGACCCGAGGTCTTCCGCGCCATGCTCACGGCCATGGAGCGCGACCAGTTCAACGAACGCCGCTCCAACCGCCTGCGGGATTATATCCTGGACGACCAGGAATTGCTGGTCGAGCTGATCGGTTCCGCCGACCTGGAGGTCATCAAGGACCTTACGCGCGCCCTCCAGCTCTCGCCCTGCTTCGACGACATGGACAAGCGGTCGCTCCTGGCTCGCATCGTCAAGAGCTATCCTGCCATGCAGACCCTCATTTCCGGCGAGCAGACCAAACAGGAAACCCATTTAGTCGTGTCCTGGGAGAGCCTGGAACGGCGCAAGAACGAGTATCACGACCTGGTCGAGAAGAAGATCCCGGCCAACTCGAAGGAAATCGCCCTTGCCCGCAGCTATGGCGACCTGCGCGAGAACCACGAGTACAAGGCCGCCAAGGAGATGCAGAAACTGCTCATGCGCCGCAAGGTCGAGTTGGAAACCCAGCTTATCCGCGCTCGCGGCACCGATTTCTCCAACTCCCGCACGGACGTCGTCAGCATCGGCACCACTGTCCGCTCCACCGACCTTGCCACCAACCAGCCCGAGCACTTTACCATCCTCGGCGCCTGGGATTCCGAGCCCGACAAAGGCATCGTCAGCTATCTCACCCCGGTCGCCCAGTCCTTGCTCAACCACAAGGTGGGCGAGGAAATCGAATTCGAGGTTAACCAGGTCGGCCACCGGCATCGCATCGATGCCATCGAGCTGTTCAAGAGGACGTGAGGACGGACGGGCCTACACGCACTGGGCCGGCCCTGTAGCGGGCACTGCCTGCCGAAGGGCGGCGCCGGTGTGGCTGCCCGGACAGGCGGCGACTTCTTCCGGAGTGCCCTGGGCAACGATGCGCCCGCCCTGGTCGCCCGCCTCGGGACCCAGGTCGATCAGCCAATCGGCAGACTTGATCACATCGAGGTTGTGCTCGATCACCACCACCGAATGCCCGGCATCAACCAGGCGGTTGAACACCTTGAGCAGCAGGCGCACATCATCGAAATGCAATCCCGTCGTCGGCTCGTCAAAAAGGAAGAGGATCGGTTTTGGGCGGTTTGGCCGGCCCCTGCCGTCGGCGCTGCCGCCAGGGTTTCCAAACCCGGGAGCGGCTTCTTCGGCCCCGGCTTCCACTTCGGCCAGGCGCCTGACCAGTTTGAGCCTTTGGCTCTCGCCGCCGGAAAGGGTGTTGATCGGCTGGCCCAGCTTGACATAACCAAGGCCGACCTCCTCAAGCAATTGCAGGCCCCGAACGGCGCGCCGCGCAGGACGCGAGTCGGGAAACCCGGAGAGAAAATCAACCGCCTCCTCGACCGTGGCCTCGAGCAGATCGGCGATAGAAAAAGCGGGGAGATTAGAATTAGGATTAGGATTAGGCCCTTGTCCACTCAGCTTCACCGCCAGAATATGCGCGCGGTAGCGGCGGCCGTTGCAGTCCGGACACCGTATGAAGACGTCGCTCAGGAACTGCATTTCGATTTTCTCGAAACCTGCGCCGCGGCAGCGCTGGCATTGGCCCTGGCTCGAGTTGAAGCTGAAGGCGCTGGCGTTGAGTCCCCGCTGCCTGGCGGCGTCGGACTGGGCAAAGACCTCCCGGATGTCATCGAACGCGCCGATAAAGACGGCCGGGTTGGATCGGGGCGTCTTGCCGAGAATGGCTTGGTCCACCAAAACCACGCCCCCGAGGGCCTCGGCGCCCTCGAGGAGCGTCGCCGGCGAAGCGCCTGCGGCCAAGTCGGGGTTGTCCTCTTGCCCGTTTGGCTCTCGCTCGAGGCGGTCCGGGGCCTGGCTCGAGTTCCGCTCACCCTTGAGCCTGGCGGTCAGGGCGGGCAGCAGCACTTCGCGCACCAGGGTGGTCTTGCCCGAACCGCTCACCCCCGTCACGCATACGAGCCGGTTCAGCGGAATTGCCACCGCCAGTTCCTTGAGATTGTGGCGCGTGGCGCGCGAGAGCTCCAGCACCGGGCAGGCGCCCGCCCGAACGCGAAAAGGACGCGCCGCCTCCTTCAACAGGAGCGGCTCGCAACGGCCTCGCCCGCCCTCCCTGGAGAGCGGAGGGCGAGGGTCTTGCGCGTGGACCGGTCTGCGGGCCGGAATCTCGATGCGCTTTCGTCCGCTCAAGTATTGCCCCGTGAGCGAGGCGGCTGATTTAAGAACGTCCTGGAAGGCCCCTTGAAAGACCACCTGGCCGCCCGTGGCCCCGTGCCCGGGACCCAAATCCACGATCTGATCCGCAGCGCGCATCACGCTCGCCTCGTGTTCTACGACCACCACCGTGTTTCCGGCATCGCGCAACTGCCGGAGAATCCGGACCAACCGCTCCGTGTCGCGCCAATGCAGCCCCACGCTCGGTTCATCCAGCACAAAGAGCGTGTTCACCAATCCGGTGCCCAGGCACGTGGTCAGATTGACCCGCTCGGTCTCCCCTCCCGAAAGAGACCGCGTGGGACGGTCCAGCGTCAGATACCCCAGCCCGACCTGGTCGAGATACTGCAGCCGCGAACGCACTTCGCCCAGCACCAACCCCAGCGCATCCCCTGGCCGCGCATGATGCCCCTGGCCAACTCGCTCGATGAATTGCAACGCATCGCGGATCGGAAGTTGGTAAAAATCCGCCAGGCTCAACGAGCCGCCCTCCGCACTCCGCACCCGGTAGAGCAGGGCCTCCGGTTGAAAACGTTTGCCCTGGCAATCCGGGCAGGGTGTGTAGATGCGGTAGCGCGAAAGCAGAACGCGCACGTGCATCTTGTAAGCCTTGGATTCCAGCCAGCGAAAGTAGCCCTTTACGCCGTACCAGGCTCGAGGCCATTGTTTCGCCGGGTCCTTGCCATAGCCCGGCTCCCCTTCGATCACGAAATCCTGCCATTCCTTGGGCAGCTCCTCGAACGGCACGTCGGTGGGAATCCCGAACTTCCGGCAGACCCGCAGCAAATCGTCCTGGGATTCCGCGCCGTGGCCCGTCTGCCACGGTCTGACTACGCCTGAGGCCAGCGTCCTGGAGCGGTCCGGCAGGGCCAGGTTGTAATCGATGCTGATGACTCGTCCGAAGCCGCGGCAGGCCGGGCAGGCGCCCACCGGGTGGTTGAAGCTGAACAGAGCCGGGCTCGGCTCGCGGTACTGGATGTCGCACCGGGCGCAATGCAGCCGGTCCGAAAAATGGCGCTCCTGAACCAGCGTCCCGTCTCCGCTTGCGGGACCGAGCTGGCAGACCGTCAGTTTGCCTTTGCCGAAATGGTAGGCCTGCTCGCAGGCCTCGATGAACCGCGCGCGATTGCCCGCCGCCGGGCGCAGCCGGTCCTGCACCACCGTAAGGGAAGCCACAGGGGCCGGGCGGCCGGCCGCCCGCCGGGCGAAGTCCTCCAATCGAACGACCTGCCCCTCCGCCAGGAGACGTTGGTAGCCCTGTTTGGCCACCAACCCCAGGCATTCCTCCAGGGTGAGCCTCTCCGTCAGAGGAACGCTGAACGTAATCAGGACCTCCGGGCGCCGGTCCCCCGGGCCTCCCCCAGGACGGGTTCCAGACTGGATGGCCTCCCAAATCCAGCGCGGGGATTCCTTGCGGACCTGTTCCCCGCACTGCCGGCAATGCAGTTGCGCAAGGTGCGGCCAGAGCATTTTCATGTGGTCGCATATCTCCGTCATAGTGCCGACCGTCGAACGGCTCGTCTTGACCGCGTTGCGCTGCTCGATGGCGATGGCAGGCGGAATGCCTTCGATGCTATCCACGCGCGGCTTGTCCATGCGATCGAAGAACTGCCGCGCATAGGGCGAAAACGTCTCTATATACCGGCGCTGCCCCTCGGCAAAGAGCGTGTCAAAGGCAAGGGAACTCTTGCCTGAACCGCTCAAGCCGGTGATGACAATCAGCTTGTTGAGCGGCAGGTCCAGATCGAAACCCTTCAGGTTGTTGTGCCGCGCGCCTCGGAGGCGAATCGCAGACCGGACGGACGTCTTGCGCATTCCAGCCCAAAGATAGTGTCCTGGACCCGCCGCCGCAACGGCTCTTTGGTGATGTCTATCTCAGAACAAAACCGGGTGTGTATGGTCAAAAGAGCAAGAGAACCGGGATATGAACGAAATTTCACCCAAGGAGGTCAACGAACTGTATGGGCGCATCGCTGGGGAACTGGGCCGCGTCATCGTCGGCCAGGAGCAGGTGGTGAAGCTGTTGCTGGTGAGCCTGTTCGCGCGCGGGCATTGCCTGCTGGTGGGGGTGCCCGGCCTGGCCAAGACGCTGATGGTCCGCACGCTTTCCCAAATCCTGCAATTGAGCTTCAAGCGCATCCAGTTCACGCCCGACCTCATGCCCAGCGACATCATCGGATCGGAAGTTCTCCAGGAACGGGATCGCCGGCTGGAGTACGAGTACAAACCGGGCCCGGTTTTCGCCAACCTCATCCTCGCCGATGAGATCAACCGCACTCCGCCCAAGACCCAGGCGGCTTTGCTCGAGGCCATGCAGGAACGCAAGGTCACCGTGGGCGGCCAATCCCGCCCCTTGCCCGACCCGTTTCTGGTGGTAGCGACCCAGAACCCTATCGAGCAGGAAGGCACTTATCCGTTGCCGGAGGCGCAACTGGATCGGTTCATGTTCTCGCTCTACCTGGATTATCCTTCCAAGAGCGAGGAGAGCGAGGTGGTGAAGCGGACGACGTTGCGGGAACTGCCGGCATTGGCGCCGACGGTTGGGGCGGAAGACCTTCTGCGGGTGCAACGGCTGGTGCTGGCCGCGCCGGTGTCCGACCACGTTGTCGATTACGCGGTCTCGCTGGCAGCGGCCACCCGTCCCGGCAGCCCGGACAGCTTGCAGGTGGCGCGGGACTTTGTGGAATGGGGGGCTGGCCCGCGCGCTTCCCAGTACCTCATTCTGGGGGCCAAAGCCCTGGCGCTGCTGGATGGCAAAATCACCCCTGAGACTGCCGACGTGCGGCAAGTGGCCCCCCATGTCCTTCAGCACCGGGTCATTACCAATTACCGGGCCACTGGCGCGGGCCGGAGATCGCGCGATATTGTCAAGAACGTGATCGAACAAGTCAGGGAACTCAGTTACTGAAATGAGCGAGGCCTTTCGCAGACCGCCAAGGATCGGGACGCCCGGCGAGGCCTGGCCTGCCCCGCCGCAGATCCCCCCGCCCCCGCGGATTCCGCCGCCCTCCCGGGTGCCGGCGGCTATGGCGCGGCTGTGGCGGCCGCAGGCCCCGGTGGCGAGCCGGCACTCGCTGCTCCTGCCTGACGAGTTGGAGCGCTTCAAAAACCTGCTCATCTTCGCCCGCTCGACTGTCGAGGGGTACTTCGTCGGAAAACACAAATCCCCCTATCGCGGCTCCTCTGTCGAGTTTACCGACTACAAGGAGTACGTTCCGGGCGACGAGGTGAACCGGATCGATTGGCGGGCCTACGGGCGGTCGCGGCGTCTTTTCGTGCGGCAGTACGAGGCGGAGACGGACATGGTGGTTTACCTGATGGTCGATGCAAGCGCCTCGATGAGTTATGCGGGGGCCGGGCGGCAATCGAAGTTTCTCATGGCGGCCAAGATTGCCGCCGCCCTGGCTTACCTGATGATTCACCAGGGAGACAAGGCGGCGCTGGCGATGTTTTCCGAGACCCTCAACCGCTATCTGGCCCCCGGCGGGACGCGGCGCCACTTGCATAACCTGATTGCCGAACTGGAGCGGGCCGAACCGTCCTCGACTACCGGCATCGGCCGCGCCCTGCACGAGTGTAATATCCTGTTCAAGAAGCGCGGCCGGCTGGTCATCTTGTCGGACTTCTGGACCGACATCGCCGAGTTCCTGGATGCCCTCGGCCAGTTTGAGCACCGGAAATTCGAGACCCTGCTGCTCCACGTGCTGGACCCCGATGAACTGAGCCTGCCTTCGGCGCAAGCAGCGCGGTTCCAAGACCTCGAGACGCAGGAAGAGGTCCAGGTCGAGCTGGAGGAAATCCGCTCCGCCTATCGCGCGCGCGCGCAGGCGCGGCTGGAACTGCTGGCCGACCAAGCCAACAACCGCCGCATCCGCCACGCCGTGGTCAATACCCAACAACCCTACCTCCAGGCCATCGAGGCCTACCTCGGCTTCCGGGGCCGGAACACCTTTGGAAAGAGCGTGTGAGGGCGGGGACGCGGAAAGAAAAGCCATGGTGTCTTTTGCCAGTTTAGGGTTGTTCGGCGTCCTGGCGGCGGCGCTGGCGCTGCCGCTGCTAATCCACTTGCTGAACAAGAGTTTCCCGCGCTTCTTGCGGTTCCCGTCCATTGAGCTGATCAAGCGGACGATGGCCGGGCGCTCGAGGCTCTATCGCTGGCGGCACCTGATTCTGTTGTTGCTGCGCACGGCCTTTCTGGCGCTTCTGCTGGCGGCCTTTTTGCGGCCGGTCCTGAGGCGGTTCGGGGCGGACCCTGCGGCCACGGGCGGGCGGCGCGTCCTGATCGTGCTGGATCACTCGTTGAGCATGGAGCATCGGGGAGACGGGCCGACCTCGAGGGAACGCGCGGCGCACGAGGCGCTCAAGCTGATTGATTCGCTCGGGGCCGAGGACACGGTTAATATCCTGTTGATGGACAGCAGCCCGACGAGCTGCTTTGTGGATTATTCGAAGGACCACGCCGAGGCGAAGCGGTTTCTGGGCCGCCTCAAGCCCGGCCTGAGCCGGGGGGACGTGAACCTGGCCAATGCATCGGCGGCGCGCCTGACGGCCAAGGGAGCCGCCGGGCGGTCTGAGATTTACTACATTTCGGATTTTCAACGGAAGAAGTGGGCCAACGCCAATTTCACCGCCCTGCCGGCGGCGGCGCGGCTGTTTTTTGTGGATGTTGGCCCGGTGCGCCGCGACAACCGGGCGATACTGGATGCGCGGGTCTCGCAGGCCCACGTGCTCGCCGGAGACACCGTTCTGCTCGAGGTGAGGGTCGGCAATTTCAGCGACGAGAGCTTTGCCGGGCGAGTGACCGTGACGCTCGACCAACGGTTCAGCATGGACCAGGAGGTCTCGATCGCCCCCTGGTCTGAGGCCAAGGTCATGGCGCCCGTGTCCGCCGGCGGGCCGGGCCTGCATTTGTGCGAGGTGAAGCTGCCCCCCGACGCGCTGGAATACGACAATCATTTCTGCCTGGCCCTGGCCGTGCAGGAAAAAGAGGAGGTGCTCGTGGTGACGGACGGCCCGAGCGACTCGAAGAGCGGGGCCTTTTTCCTCAAGACCGCCCTCAATCCTTTCGAGAACGAGGCCGGTTCGCTCCTGCCGCGCGTCATCGGCTCCAACGAGTTGACCCCGAGCCGCCTGGCCGGAGTGCGCAAGGCCTTCTTCACGCGGTTGAACCGCCTCAATGCGGAGGCCTGCGCGTCGGTGGCCAAATTCCTGTTCCAGGGCGGGGGAGTGGTCTATTTTCTCGACGGCCCAGCCGACGCGGAGAACCTGCCGGCATTGGAGAAGGCGATAGGTCCGAACACGATGCCGATGCGCCTGTCCCGGCGGCGCAGCGCGACCAACATCGTGAGCGGCGCGCAGCAGGTGGTGCGCGGCGATTTCAAATCCCGCTATCTCAAACTCTTCCAGGGACCCGCGCGGCAGAACCTGGCCCTGCTTGAGTTTTACGATTATTACCAGGCCGGCGCCACGGGGGCGGGGTCGGTTCTGCTGAGCTACGGCGAGGAGTCGCCCGCGATGGCGGCGCTTCACCACGGCCTGGGCACCCTCCTGCTCCTGAACTTTTCGGCCGGCGAGTTCTCGAGCAACCTCGCCCGGCAACGCCTCTTCCCCGCCTGGATGCAGGACCTGGTCAAAGCGCTTTCGGCAGACGAACCCCCGCCGGCGGCCTACACGATTGGCGAAACACTCCACACGGAAGTCTGGCGCAGCGAAATGCGCGATCAGGATTTCAGGTCCCCGACCGGAGCGCCAGTCACGGTCAGACGCGAGCTGGTCGGGGAGCGTTACAGCGTCGCCTTCACCCCGGATGAACTGGGCTTCTACACACTGGGTTCTCCGCGCCCGCTCTATGCATTCGGCATCAACACCAGCCCCGACGAAGCCGACCTGCGCCCCATCGATAAGAACGTTTTGCCCAGGGACTTCGCGGGCGAGCACGAGGCTCATTTCGTGGGCGGCGCCGAGGACTTCGACGAACTGGCCAAAGGCAGGCCGCTCTTTCATTGGTTTATCCTCGGGGCAGTGGCCTTCCTCTTGCTGGAGAGCGGATTGCAGTATCTGCTCAAACCAAAGGGGGCGGCGTGAACGCGTTAATTCCTGGCCGCGCGGGCCTGTTTGAGACGCCAACGGCGTCCTTCATCCCGGCCCGGGGCAAGGCCCGCCGGAGTGTCTTGCTGGTCTTATTCCCCCTTGGGGCGGCAGCGCAGGGCCAGGCTGTCCCGCCGGAAGCCACAGGCGGCGTCGTGCTGGACCCGATGCTCCCGATGCCATTGGTAGCGTTGCTGGCGGGGGTCCTGCTGTTCCTGACGGCTCGCATCTACTTCAAGGTGGGCGCCGATGTCGGACGCTGGCGCAAGTGGCTGCTGCTGGCGTTCCGGGCGGCCGGTCTGGCGCTGGTTTTGCTGCTGTTGCTTGGGCCCTCGAGGCGCGAGGCCCTGCCGCCGCCGCCTAAAGAGCGCGTCACGTTGATCGGCGTGGACACTTCGCTGAGCATGAAACAACGCGACGTCCAGCGCGCATCGCGCCTGGATGCCGCCAAGAACGCCCTGCTCGACGCCGGCCTGATTGGGCGCAACGGCGTCCCCGAAAACCCCCGCCTGCGCTTCTTCGAGTTCGGCGCCGACGCTCAACCCGTCGTGAAGTCCATTCTCGACCTGATGCCCAAGGCCCCCACCACCCGCCTCAACCAGTCGGTCCTGACCATGCTCAACATCCCCGCCGGAAGCGAAGACGCCAACGCACTGATCCTGCTCACCGACGGCCACGATTTCGAGTTGGTGAACCCGGCGCGGACCGGCGCCGCTGCGCGCCTGCGCCAAGTCCCCATCTACGCTGTGCCGATGGGCAAGCAGGGAAAAGTCCGGGACGTTTCCGTTCGCATCACCGCTTTCCAGCCGTATTGTTATGTCAAACAGAAGGCCCGCGTGGCCGCCGCGCTGCGGCTCATCGGCTGCGAGTTCGAAGACCTCACGGTGCAGCTTCTGCGCCAAGGCCAGGTCGTCCAGACCAAACGCGTCAACGCCGGCGAGTTCCAGGAATTGCCCGTCGAGTTCGAGACCGCCGAACCGCAAGTTGGCCAATACGAATACGAAATCCGCGTGCCTCCGCTCGAAAACGAGGTCGATACGGCCAACAACAGCGCCATGACCTATCTCAACGTCATCGACCAGCAGATCCACGTCCTGCTCCTGGAAGGCGATCCTTACTGGGACACCACGTTCCTCCAACGTTCGTTGATGCGGAATGACAAGTTCGACGTCGACGCCCTGGTGCGCTACGGCCGCGACCCCGCCTCAGACTCCCGCTCCCCTTGGATCACTGCAACCTCTGCCGCCGACCTGGACGCCCGTGTGCGCTCCGGGCGCGATCGCGTGCGGGCCATCCGCAAGAGCGAGACCGCCGGGCCGTTGCGGGCGCCCGAAACCCTCGAGCAGTTCAGCCATTACGACCTCATCTTCCTGGGGCGCCTGGTGGACAAGGTCCTGACCTCGGCACAGATTAAGCTCCTGGACCAATACGTCAGGGATTGCAGCGGAACCGTCGTTTTCGGCCGAGGCAGCGCCTTCGCCAACCCCTCGCCCGCCAGCGAGATGGAGCCCGTCCTGTGGGCTGACAAGGCCAATGGCCGCGTGCGTCTGGACGCCACGCCCGAGGGCCGGAACCTGGCGGCCCTCCGCGGGCTCAACGAAGGCGCCGGCGGGCCCGACGGCCTGCCCGACTTGCTTGGCGGACGCCAGGTCGCGGCGACCAAGCCGCTTGCCTCGACGCTGGCGCTGGCCGCCAACCGGGACGACGGCGCGGCAGCGCCGGCCATCGTGCATCGCCGTTACGGCAGCGGCCAGGTCGTCAGCCTTGGCGTCGAGGGCCTCTGGCGCTGGGGTCTCAACTCCAAAGCCGAAGGCGTCAACACCCCCTTCGATCGGTTCTGGGACCAGATGATACTCTGGCTCCTGGCCGGACGGGATTTCATCCCCAGCCGCCAGTTCTCGTTCCGGCCCAACTCCGCCAACATCCTCCTGGGCGAGCGCGTCTATTTCCGAGTCACGATGCGCCAGAACGATCCGAGCCTCAAAACCGTTTCCCTCAGGCTCTACCTGGGGGACGCCGAGGTCGGACGCGTCAACATGACGGCGGCAACCCCCCAAGGCGGCCGCCTGACGGGCGAGTTCATCCCGGAACGGGTCGGGCGCTACCGGGCGGTGGCGAGCTTCCCCGACGGCACATCGCAGGAATCTCGCTTCATCGTCTATACTGAGAACCTCGAGGAAACCGAAGTGGCCGCCGACGTGGTTGGCCTGCGCCGTCTCTGCGAAAGCAGCGGCGGCCGCCTCCTCGGGCCGGACGACCTGGCTCAGTTGGTCAAGGAACTCCAGAGCGAGAAGGGCGAGGCCGCCCCCCAGACCCGGCTTTGCCCGGTGTGGAACCAGGCTTGGGTTTTTTACCTTACAGGCGTATTGTTTGGGATGGATTGGTTTTTGCGTCGCAGGTGGGGTCTATGCTGAACGAGCACCAAAGCGTTCTTTCACGCCTTGCCGCCGCCGATCGCCGGCATCAAAAAGAGGCGGGCGGGCGGCTGCTGCTTCGGAGTGTCCGATACGCCTGCCTGGTCGTCCTGGCTGCCTTCGTGGCGGACGTGTGGCTGCACCTGGGGGCCGGCTGGCGGCTGGGTCTGCTCCTGGCGATGAGCGGGGCGGCGGCGGCCCTCCTGTTCGTGGCCTGGCGCATTGCTTTGGTCCGCCGCAACCGCCTCGAGCGCATCGCCCGTTTTCTGGAGAATCGAGCGCCCGCCCTGGGCTCGAGGTTGATCAACCTGCTCCAATTGCAGGACCAAATCGCCGACCTGTCGCTGGCGCCCCTCACGCGCCGCCTGGCGCAACAGGCCGTGGACGGCTATGCGGCCGAGTTGAGGGGCACGCCGCTGGAGGGGTTGGCTTGGACCGGCGAATTGCGCCGGCAGGCCAAACGGGCGGCCTTTAGTCTGCTGGGATTTGCGGCCATGCTGGCGGTGTTTCCCCGGATTTCGGTCGTCGAGGCCGCCCGGTTTGTCGATCCTTATGGCGATCATCCGCCCTATTCCTTTACCCGGCTCGAGATCACCGACCCCGGCAGGGCCGGCACTAACGTCCCTTACGGCAAGGACCTCGTCATCAAAGTCAAAGCAGCCGGACATCAGCCCAGGGAGGTCTTTCTCACGACATTTCCACCGGGCCATCCCGACATGGCGGCCACCATTGCCATGTTCGACAAGGGCAGCGGTCGATTCGAACAGTTGGCCGGCAACATCCGGAGCGAACTGCTGGTCGTGGCCCACACCAAAGACCGGACCAGCCTCTCCAAACAGGTCCGGCTGGGCGTGGTCCTGACCCCCCAGTTGGAGAGGGCCTTCGTGCAAATCACGCCTCCTGCTTACACTGGGTTGAAACCCGAAGAAACGCCCTACGCCTTCAAGGGTGTGCAGGCGCTCGAAGGCAGCGAGGTGCGGTTTCGGCTCCAGTCCAACCGCCCGCTGCGCGACGGACGCCTCGATCTCTCCAGCGGCGACCAACCCCCGCAACGGGTGCTCCTGAAAAAGGCAACCGACAATGAAGTGGCTGGCGCCTTTGCGGCCTCCGAGTCCGGCCGGTTGCGTTTCAGCCTGAACGATGTGGCGGGCCTCCCTTCACAGGCCGATTGGGAGGGCGCGCTGACCGTCACCCACGACCTGCCGCCCGAAATCGCCATCGTCGAACCGGCCCACGATGCCTTCGTCGCGCTGGACTTCAAATTCCAGGCGCACATCGAGGCGAGCGACGATTACGGCCTTCGCAGCGTCCGCATTCACCGCGCGGTCAACGGCGTTTATCCCGCCCCCAGGGTCGTCTCTTACGAGGGCATTGTCCGAAACAGCCACGAGACGCTGGACTTTGATTTGGCGCAGATGGGCGTCAAGGCTGGCGACATTATCTCGATCTTCGCCGAGGCGCTCGACACTGCGCCCCAGACGCACCTGGCCCGCAGCCAAACCGTCCGCCTCTCGGTCATCAGCGTCGAGGACTACAACAATTTCCTTCGCCAGCAAACCGACCTTGCCGATGCCGAAGACAAGTACGCCGCGCTCATGGACGATCTGCAGGAGCTTATAGACAACCAGAAGAAACTCGGCGATTCGGCCCAACAACTCGAACCACAGGCGGCCAAGGCCAACCCCAAAGAACGCGACGAACTGGCCTCCCGCCTCGACGACCTTCTCGCCAGGCAGAACGAGTTGAACCAGAAGCTCAACCGGCACGCCGAACGCATGGAACATTTCGTCCGGGAGAACCCTCTCTACGATGTCGAGCGCGACCTGCAAGACTCGCTGCGCCAACAAGCCGGGCAGGTCCGGCGGAGCGCCTCCGAAAACGATGCGGCTGCGCGCGACATCGCCCGGCGCAGCTCCCCGCCCGCCGGCCCCCGCCAGGTCTCCTCCGCCATGGCGAGCGATTTCAAAAGCGCCTCCGACAACCAGGTCGCCCGCCTGGGCGGCGCCCAGGACCAGGCCGCCAAGGACGTGGCCCGGACTCTCCAGGACATGAGCCTCATGCAGGAACTGCAAAAGGACTTCAACCAGTTCCAGGACCTCCACGCCGCCCAAAAAGAACTGGCCGCACAAGCCCAGCCCTACAACCGCGCCGGCCAACTCGGCCGCGAAGACCAGTTGGCCCTCAAAGAGCTGGCTGCGACCGAAAAAAAAGTCGGCCAGGCCCTCGATCAACTCGAACAAAAACTCCGCCAGGACGCCGGAGAGGCCGGAAAGCTCTTCCCCAAGGCAGCCCGCAGCGGGCGGGACCTGGCCGATAAGATAGCCGAGCTTCGTTTCGGCTCGTTGGCGCGGCAGGCGACCGGGCAGATGCTCGCAGGCAACGGGGACCGCTCGTTCCGCCTCGCCGAGCGCCTCCGCGACGAGATGGAGAAACTCTACACCGACGCTCAATCGGGCAATTGCCCGTCCTGCCAGGAACTGGACGGTTATTTGAAGCTCCAGCACGGCCTGGAAGGGCGCAACAACTTCGCCCAGATGGCCCGCAGCCGTAAATTCGGCGTGAACTTCGGGCGCGGCCTTGGCCAAGGCTCGGGCCAGGGCGAGTCCGGTGAGTCGGGCTACGCCATGACGGATGGCTCGAGAGTGGACGTCATGGGCAATGAACCGCAGGCCCAGCGGGGCAACGCCTCCGCTCGGCAGTCCAGCCGCCAGGGCAAAGGCATCGCCGCGGCCGCCCTCGACCCGGCCGCCGCCCAAACCGACAAGGCTGACGTCCTAAAGAGTCTCAACCCCGTCAACCGCCAATCCGCCGCTGTCTCTTCCGAGACATTCATCGAGGATTACAGCGACCTGGTGGACCATTACTTCAAGACGATCACGACCAGGAAAAGCCCATGAAAAAGCAAATGGCAATTCTCCTTTGTGCAATCTGCGGCCCGATTGGGTCTGCGGACGCTGCCATGCTGGCTCCGCAGGGGCCGGTCCGCTCCGATCCGAGTCTCCTGCAGTGCGGCAACTTAATCTATGCCGGAAACCGCAGTTCCGTCTGCTTTGCCGACCGTTTTCTGACCGATGTGGCCGAGCAGACCTGCTTGCGCGTGAACCGGAGATTCTGCCCGGTCCGCCTCGATAGCGAAGGGATCTTTGACTTTCCGTTCTGCGTCATGTCCGGCAACGAGAGCTTTTCCCTCACTGAAAAGGAGCGCGCCCAGGTCCGCAAGTTCCTCGCTCAAGGCGGCTTCCTTCTCGTCAGTCCCGGGTGCTCCGATGAGAAGTGGGACCGTTCTTTCCGCCAGGAAATCAAAGTCTGCTTTCCGGACAATGCCCTCAAGAGAATCCCCATGACCCACCCGATCTTTTCCATTGTCAACCTGATCCCCCGCCTGACGGACAAACACGGCAGACCGGTGGCACTGGAGGGGCTCGAACTCAACGGGCGGCTGGTCCTGGTCTATTCCAAGGAGGGCCTCAACGACGTCGAGCACGCCACCGGTTGCTGCTGCTGCGGCGGCAATGAAATCAGCAGCCCCGTCCGGGTGAACGTCAATGTCTTTACCTACGCGGTCCTCTACTGATCAAGACCCGTTCCCAACCGCACGCCCGGCGCGGCGGGCCTTAACGCCGCTTCTGGGGCTGGGAATGGCCCTTTTGCTCTGCGGCTGCGGCGGGCGCTCGGGGTCCGGGACCGTGGACCTGCCCATTTATTTCACCTGCGATACCCGGGGGCGGCTCGAGCCTTGCGGCTGTTTCACCGGCCAATATGGCGGTTTGACGCGGCTCAAGACGGTGCTCGACGCCGAGGCGCCGCCCGGCGCGCTGCGCGTGGACATCGGCGATGCCATCGGCGGGCACGAGGACTATGACCTCATCCAGTACCGCTACCTGCTCGAGGCCTTTGGGGCCATGAAGTACGATGCCCTCAATATCGGCTGCCGCGAGGCCCAACTCACCGCCGCCCAACTGCGCCAACTCAGGACCTCTTCCCCCGTGCCGTTGCTCAGCGCCAACCTCCTGGACAAGGCGAGCCGCAAACCGATCTTCGACCCCTGCCGAATCGTCGTGCGCAACGGCTGCCGGGTGGCTCTCATCGGCCTGGTGGACCCGCGCGGCTTGGGCGAAGACCTCGGGGCCGGTCTGGAGGCCGAGGACATGGAGTCGGCCCTCGCCCGTGAACTGGCCCAGGTGCGCTCCAAAGCGGACCTGGTCGTCCTGCTGGCCTTCACCGACGAAGAGACGCTGGCGCGGCTGGCGGACCAGTTCTATGAAATCCAGGTCATTCTCGGCGGCAAAGTCAGCCAGCCCGCCCAGGAACTCAAACGGCACAACCGCAGCCTGATCTATTTCGTCACCAACGAATCGCGCGCCCTGGGCATTCTCGAGCTCCAGCTTCGCCCTGGGGCGCCGCTCCGCCTGGTTGCCAACGAAATCCGCCTGCTCCGCGACGACATCCCCCAGGACCCGGCCATCAGCCAAATGGCCCAGGCCTACCGGGATGAAGTGCGCCGCACCCCCCTGGCCGTGGATGACCCGGCCAACGCGGCCGCCGATACGGTCCCGGGCGTCCGCACTGCCGCCGCCTACGTCGGCAGCCGGCGGTGCCTCGAGTGCCACAAAACCGCCGGCGATACTTGGGCCAAGTCCGCTCACGCCCGCGGCTTCGCCACCCTTTGCGAGCGCAAAGCGGATGCCGACCCAAAGTGCATCGGCTGTCACACCACCGGCTTTGGCGCCCCTTCGGGCTACCGCCGCCAGTTTGGCCGGGACAAACTCGTGGATGTTGGCTGCGAAAGCTGCCATGGCCCAGGCAGTCTCCATGTCCAACAACGCGAAGGCGACAAAACCATTGACTTCACCTATCGCCCGCTCGATGCCGGCGACTGCAAGAGATGCCACTACGGCGAATTCAGCCGCCCCTTTTATTGGCACGAATTCTGGCCGGTCATAAAGCACGGGAAGGAGCCGCCGCAGACCTGAGGGGCGTGGCCAGCGTGTGAAGCGTGGCCGGCGTGGCGAGCATCACGCGGATAGGGCTCGACAGCGGCGCCCGATTTGTGGAATGAATCGCCAGACAAATGCGTCATTGCCTTACATTATGGCCAAGCAAGTGGCTGATCCTATAGCCTCCTGGTTCGTTGCGGCCGAGGAACTGGGGGAGTTTATTGGGATTCCCTTTGGCCGCATTCCACCCGGGGAGACGGAGCCAGAGTGGAGTTTTTTGCCGCATACGGACTATGATGGCATTGGCGGCTTCGCCGATATCCTCCGTCGCCGGGGTGCGGTCTTGGATCGGTTACCGCAGATCAGATACCCCGTCTCTCCCTCCTGGTTGTGCATGGTCCGGGTCCTGCCGAAGTATTTGAGCCGGCGGCGCCGGGTGCGATGGGGTCCACTGGATTCGGGCCCCTCGGCTGCCAGCGGCAGCCCATCCCCAGCCGTGCCCTCCCCGCCGCCCGCCGTAGCCTGGCATGTTTTCGATGACACTACGACCACCCACGTTCGCCGGCTGTGCCGCAAGGGCGGGGTGACCGTCAACTCGTTCCTGCTCAAACATCTGACCAAAGCCATCCGCCCTTTTCTGCAGGATCAGTCCTCGGTCGTACCGTGGATGATTCCCGTCAATCTCCGCGGCAAGGTCGACCGGGGGCGCGACACCGCCATGCACACCAGCTATGTCGGAGTCACGGTCAAGTCCTACGAAACAGTCCGCGACGTTCACCGGAATATTTACGCCACCTTGGCCAGCGGTGAACACTGGGCCAATTGGCAGATCTACCTTCTGGGTCGCTACGTCAGTTCCGGAATCAAAAAGCGCCTCATTCGCTCGGAACGGGGGACTTCTCTGTGGTTCATCGGAGGCTTCTCCAACTTGGGCGATTGGGACCCGGACAAAACAATAACTCAGCCCGATTGCCTGGGGTCCTGGCTCTTTACTCCGCTGGCGTGGCGGTGCCTCTCCATCGCTGCGGGCTGCGTCACCTTCCAGAACCGGTTGAGCCTCACAATCCGGGCCCACCCCAGTCTGACGACCACCCCGGCTGTTCCAGGGGCATGGGTGCAGAACTGGGCCAAAGAAATCGAGATTGACCTGGCCAGCATGCTCGAATCCGTGCCTCCGCCTCCCAGGGCCGTGTAGGCTGCGCAGGCGCTCAGAATTTAAAGGTGGCTGAGACGTTCAGGGCGTTATTGAAGATGTGGTAGGCCCCGTTGGCCTGGGGTGAGGTTTGGTCGTTGCTTACCTCGCGGCTCGGGTTGTAACCGAACTGGTAGGCCACCGCCCAATCCCATCGCTTGCCCTTCCGCCCAAAGCCGAGCCCTCCCAAGTGCAAGTCCGAATCCTCAAGGATCGGATTGAAATTCTTGCTCGGGCTTGAGTTCTCACTGAAAAAGTAGCCCAGGCTCACGAAATAACCCCGCGGGAGCTTGCGTGTAACACCAAACTCGTACATGAGACTGGACCGATAATCCAACGGCAACGTCTGGTTGCCAAAGGCAGTCCCCGTGAACGTGATGCCCTTAACATAGCCCCAGTCAGCCCAGTCGAGGTCGAACTCGATGTTCCACTTCTCAGTGGGCCGGAAAGAAATGCCCGCCACCGCGAATTGAGGGAAACGAATCGAGGCCTCCGATGACCTGCTCGCCGGAAGGGGCGGCGAGGGCGTCGAGCTGGAAGTCCCTGAATAATCCACCGTTGTAGCAAAGCGGTAGTTAAGCCCGAAGGCCCACATCGGCAGCGGTTCCCAGCGCAAGCCGGCGTTGAAGCCCGCCGCCCACCCGTCTCCGCTGACGTTGAATTGGTCATTGGTCAGAATCCCGATGCCCCGCTCGAAGCTGGCTTGGGAATAGTTGATGGTCGGACCGATGGCCAGGGAGAGTGTCTTATCCACTTTCCAGGCCACCACAGGGTTGATCGTCACATAGGTGAGGCTGCCCTTTTCCGCAACGGTCCTAAACGGGTTTGGCTGGTCCCACTCTGCCGACAGGCCGTAAGGGCAATAGACCCCCAGCCCAAAGGCCAGGGGAAAGTCCTGAGGCGCAAAGACGTAATAGAATTGCGGCACAGTGTTGATTTCTGACCGCGTACGGTCCGTGGCGCCGCTCGGCGATTGAAAGCTGACCCCTGGCAGGAGGAAGTAAACCCCGGCCCGCAGGTTATGGCCCTCCAGTTGCGTGATGCCCGCAGGATTATAGTAGATGGCCGAGGGATTGTCCGCCGTTGCCACAAAGGCATTGCCTCGGGCAATGGCCTCCGGGTCCTGGTTCGGCAGGCGGTAGCCGTCGGCGCCGGCCGGAACAGGACATAGCACAATGGCTGCCAGCAGGGCTGTCAAGCGACCCACGCTTTTTTTGCCGCTCATAATAGCGTTTCTGGTCAAAGCATGGTCGGTGCCAGAATTGGTGAGAGGGTCGAAAAAAGAGGGCTTTTCCGCAGCGAGCACCCCAATATTGACACCGCCAAGGCATGGGCTAGATTGCGGCGAGAGTGAATCATGAGCACCGCGACGGAAACCATCGAAGGATTGGTCCAGAAGGAGTACAAGTACGGCTTCTACACAGACGTGGAGGCCGACTCGGCGCCGCCGGGGCTCAATGAGGACATTGTCCGGCTGATCTCGGCCAAGAAGCAGGAGCCGGAGTTCATGCTCGAGTGGCGGCTCAAGGCCTACCGGCACTGGCTGACGATGAAAGAGCCGAAATGGCCGCACGTTCATTATCCGCCCATTGATTATCAGAAGGCGGTGTATTATTCGGCGCCCAAAAAGCGGGGCCAGGGGCCCAAGAGCCTCGAGGAGGTGGACCCGAAGCTGCTGGAGACCTACGAGAAGCTGGGCATTCCGCTCAAGGAACGGGAGCGGTTGGCGGGCGTGGCGGTGGACGCGGTTTTCGACAGCGTCTCGGTCGGGACGACGTTCAAGGAGAAACTGGCGGAGCGGGGCATCGTTTTTTGCTCGTTCACCGAGGCGGTGCAGCAGCATCCGGACCTGGTGAAGAAGTACCTCGGGGTGGTGGTGCCGTACACGGACAATTTCTTTGCCACGCTCAATTCGGCGGTGTTCAGCGACGGGTCGTTTTGTTTCATTCCCAAAGGGGTGCGGTGTCCGATGGAGCTTTCCACGTATTTCCGCATCAACGCGGCCAACACCGGCCAATTCGAGCGGACGCTGATCGTGGCCGAGGAAGGGGCCTCGGTGAGCTACCTGGAGGGGTGCACGGCGCCGATGCGGGACGAGCACCAGTTGCACGCGGCGGTGGTCGAGCTGATCGCCCTGGACAACGCCCAGATCAAGTACTCGACGGTGCAAAACTGGTATCCGGGCGACGAGCAGGGCCGGGGCGGCATTTACAATTTCGTCACCAAGCGCGGCTTGTGCAAAGGCCGGAACTCGAAGATTTCGTGGACCCAGGTGGAAACCGGCTCTGCCATTACGTGGAAATACCCGAGCTGCATCCTGCTGGGCGACAATTCCGTCGGCGAGTTTTACTCCGTGGCGGTGACCAACCATTTCCAGCAGGCGGACACCGGCACGAAGATGTTGCACCTGGGCAAGAACACCCGGAGCACGATCGTGTCCAAGGGCATTGCGGCCGGGCACGGCCAGAACAGCTACCGGGGGCTGGTGAAGGTCCAGAAGGGGGCGGTGAACGCGCGCAACTTCTCGCAGTGCGACTCGCTGTTGCTGGGCGACAAGTGCGGGGCGCACACCTTTCCTTACATCGAGGTCAGGAACACGTCCGGGCGGGTCGAGCACGAGGCCTCGACCTCGAAGATCGGCGAGGACCAGATTTTCTATTGCAACCAGCGGGGCCTCTCCACCCAGGACGCGGTGAACATGATCGTCAACGGCTTCTGCAAGGAAGTCTTCCGGGAATTGCCCATGGAATTCGCGGTCGAGGCCCAGAAACTCCTGGGCGTCAGCCTGGAGGGGAGCGTGGGGTGAGTCAGCCAATCAATGAAACAACCGATCCTTGAAATTACCGGTCTCAATGCCGGGGTTGAGGGCAAACCGATACTCAAAGGCATCAACCTGACTATCTATCCGGGCGAGGTGCACGCGCTCATGGGCCCGAACGGCAGCGGCAAGAGCACGCTGGCGGCAATCCTGGCGGGCCGGGAGGGCTACGAGGTGGCCTCCGGGCGTGTGCTTTACGAGGGGCAGGACCTGCTCGAGCTGGACCCCGAGGAACGGGCTCGAGCGGGATTGTTTCTGGCGTTTCAGTACCCGGTTGAAATCCCAGGCGTCAACAGCACCTATTTTCTGAAGGCCGCGCTGAACGAAATCCGCAAGCACCGGGGCCAGCCTGAACTGGATGCCATGGAGTTTCTGGAACTGGTCAAGCAGAGGATGGAACTGCTGGAGCTGGGGGAAACCCTTCTGCGGCGCTCCGTGAACGAGGGATTCTCCGGGGGCGAGAAAAAGCGCAACGAGATCTTCCAGATGGCGGTGCTGGAGCCGCGCCTGGCGGTGCTGGACGAGACGGATTCGGGCCTGGACATCGATGCCCTGAAGATCGTGTCCAGCGGCGTGAACAAGCTGCGCCGGCCCGACAATGCGCAACTGGTTATCACCCACTACCAGCGGTTGCTCAATTACGTGGTTCCGGACTTCGTCCATGTCCTGGCCGAGGGCCGCATCGTGCGGACGGGCGACAAGGAACTGGCGCTCGAACTCGAGGACAAGGGATACGATTGGCTGCTCAAGGAAGAAGCGGCGGCGCGCTCAGGAGTTGAATTCCCGAGCATTCCCACATCGCTGGATTCGTCGACCGGCTGACGACGGTTCTCTCTCTCCTGCGCCTGCAGGGAATACCGAGACTTGTCTTACTTTGCCCCGGGCGGGGCATTGGAACCGATCGGAGGGTGTCCCGGAGGCAGGCCGGCGGGGTTTGCCTTGGGCTTGAGTGATTCATCCAGGATCTCGACGCCGGCCGCTTTCCTGATCTCCGCGTAGTATGCGGGGAATTGCTTCTGGATGGCCTGGAGCACGAGGCTCTCTTTGACCCGGTCGGCGACTTTGTCGAGTTGGATTTTCTTGGCTGGAATCTGCTCGCTGAGTTTGATGATGTGGTAGCCGTATTTGGTGGTGACGATATCGCTGATCTGGTTGGTCTTCAGCGAGAAGGCGGCGGTTTCGAATTCAGGGACCATCTGGCCGCGCGGGAATACGATTTCTCCGCCGTTGGCCTTGGAGCCCGGGTCCTCGGAATACTCCCTGGCCAGCTTGGCGAAATCTTCGCCGGAGCGGGCGCGCTTGAGGATGTCTTCCAACTGTTTGTGTTTGGCTTGTTTCACCTCTTTGCTCAGTTCGGCCCTGGTCTTGGGATCGATGGTCATGAGCAGGATATGGCTGGCGCGGACCATTTCAGGCTGTTCGAATTTCGACGGGTTGTCCTCATAGTACTTTTTGACATCCGCGTCGGTGACCTGGATATGGAGCTCGCGTTTCAAAACGTTTTCGGCGGCGGCAGCGTCGGTCCATTTGTCGAGCAACTCCTGGCGGGTGAGGGCCATAGCTTTGATTTGGCGGTCAAGGGCTTCCTCGGAGCCGAGTTCGGTTTTGGCGTCCTCCATTTTCTTTTCGGCCATTTTTTTGGCGGCGGCCTTGTCGTCGTCAGTGGCCCTGGCGCGGAGGAGCTGGATGCGGATGAGGTCTTCGAGGAGGCCCTGTTCGTAGAGGGGCAGTTGCTCGGGGTTGACCTTCTGGCCTTGGGCCGCAAGGCGGGCTTTGAGGTGCATGAATTCGTCCTCGAGCTGGGTGCGTTTGACTTCCACGCCCTTGCCTTTGGCGATTACGCTGTCCGGGAAGAGGTCGAGGGCTCTGGCGGGCGAGGCGTTGGTGGTGGCAGCCGGCGCTTGAGAGGAGGCGCGCAACGGGATGAGAGTGGCGGCGCCCAGGAGCAGGGCGAGCAAAACGGTCGCTGACTTCATAAACACAATCTGCAAGTTTAACACGGATTTAGAGTTTGACTACCCTGACGTTGCTGATGTCGGGGTCGTTTTGAATTTCCTCCAGCACTTCGGGCGGAGGCACGCTGTCCAGATTCAGCACCGTCAAGGCATAGCCACCCAGAGTATCGCGACTCAGGCTCATGCTGGCAATATTAACGTGCGCCCGGCCCATGAGGGTGCCCAGGTAGCCGACAATGCCGGGCCGGTCTTTGTTGCGCAGCAGGAGCACGACGCCGGAGGGGAGGATTTCGGTGGGCTGGCTGAAGACACGGACGATGCGCGGGTTATCGGGCGAGCCAAAGAAAGTGCCGCCGGCGGAGACGACTTTCTCCTGGCCCCGGAAGACCTGGACATGGAGCCATTCATTGAAAGTGACCGGTTCGGCGGAACGTTTTTCCTGGACGCTGATGCCCAGGGTGGCGGCGATGCTGCGGACATTGACATTGTTGAGTTCCTTGACGGAGGCGCGGGAGAGGAAGCCCAGCAGGACAGCGCGGGTGACCGGGTCGATATTGGGCAATTCCTGGGCCTTGCCGCCATAAGTGATGTAGAGGCCGTCCACCTGGGCGGGAGCGAGCTGGGAGAGGAATTTGCCCAGTTTCTCGCCCAGGACCAGGTATGGGCGGATCTGCTCGTAGGTCTTGGCGTCCAGGTAGGGCAGATTGACGGCGTTGCGGACTTCGCCGGTAAGCAGGTAGCCGGCGATGACTTCGGCGACCTCGACGCCGCATTTTTCCTGCGCCTCGACCGTGCTGGCACCCAGGTGGGGAGTGAGGGTGATGCCCGGGTGCTTGCGGAAGGGGTGGTCGGCCGGGAGCGGCTCGGTGGGAAAGACGTCCAGGGCGGCAGCGGCGACTTTGCCCGAGTCCAGGGCGGCCAGGAGGTCGTTTTCCACCATGATTTCCCCACGGGCGCAATTGATGAGGCAGACCTTGGGCTTCATCCTGGCGAAAGCGCTGGCATTGAGAAGGCCGCGCGTCTGCTCGGTGATAGGCAGGTGGACGGTGATAAAGTCCGCGTCCCGGTAAACGTCGTCCAAGTCGGCGGCCAGGGTGATGCCCAGGGATTTGGCGCGCTCCTCGGTGAGGAAGGGGTCATAGCCCAGGACGTTCATCCCGAAGGCCAGGGCATGGCGGGCGACCACGCTGCCGATGCGGCCCAAGCCGAGCACGCCGAGGTTCTTGCCCATCAACTCGACACCCTGGAACTGCTTGCGGTCCCACTTGCCGGCCAGCATCGAAGAATAGGCCTGGGGCACCTTGCGGGCCAGGTTCAGAATCATGGCAAAGGACAGTTCGGCGGTGGAGATAGTGTTTCCGCCGGGGGTGTTCATGACCACCACGCCGCGCTGAGTCGCGGCCTCGACATCGACGTTGTCAACCCCGACGCCGGCCCGGCCAACGACCCGCAGCTTGGGGGCGGCCTCGATGACCTTGCGCGTCACTTTGGTTTCAGACCGCACGACCATTGCCACGACGTCCTTGACGACCGGCAGCAGTTCGGCCTCGGACAGTCGTTTGGGCAGCACCACGACATCAAACTCGGGGCGTTGCTGCAATTGGGCAATTCCCTTGGGTGACACAGGGTCACAAATGAGCAATTTCATAAGAGGCCGAGAATGTAGGCAAAGGAGGGCGAGAGGTCAAATCCTCAACGAAGATTTGTCGTGCCTTGAGGGGGGTGAAATGGTCTGATGGGTCAGGCAATGAGCGAGTTCAAGTTTGCGTGCCCGGTGTGCGGGCAACATATCACGACCGACTCCGGCTCCAGTGGCAAGCCAATCGAATGCCCGACTTGTTTTCGGAAGATCGTCGTTCCGCAAGCCCCTGCATCAGAGGACACTAAGCTGATTCTATCGGCGGCGCAGGCGGCGGGCCCGCGTCCCGCCCCCTCGGGGCTGCGCGAGGAATCGGGAGGCCGGCCCCGGGCGCCGGCGCTCCAGGTAATGGCCAGGGCGGGTCTGCTGTTGGCGCTGCTTGGTTCGGCCGGGGCAATCCTCTGGGTGGTCCTGGATAAAACGCTCCTGGCCGATACTGCGTCCCGGCACCCTCCAATTTCGGGCCTTCCCAGGTTAAACTACCCTGTTCCGCCGGACATCAAATGGACGCTGTCACTGACGAAAGCGGTTTTTCCCGAAACCGTGGCGGCAGGCAGGCTTAACGGCGCCGGCTTCAAGTGCGAGCAGGCCACGCTGCAAGGCGGCAAGTTGACCCTGCGCCAGGGAGGGCACAGCGGGGCGCCCGTGATGGGAGTGACAATTCATCTCTTTGCCCGCCGGAGTGAGGAGTTGAGCGGCAAGACCATCGAGATCACCCCCGAGCGCCTGCCTCCTCTGCCGCGCCTGAGTTTGCGCTGGGAGGATGACCGGCAGCAGCGCGGCAAAGAGGACATCTCCTCAGGCTATGCCCTTAAGCTGGCCTTCCGCCAGGCCGCCAAGGGGCGGCTGGCCGGCAGCATTTACCTCTGCCTGCCCGATCCGTCCAAGAGCTTCGTGGCAGGCAAATTCGACGCCGAAATCAGGAAGACATCGGGGTCCAGCGGGCGCTGACAGGGGCTACAGCCCGGGGCTGGTCCAGGTCAGGCCGTGAGCTTCGGCGACGGCCTTGTTCGTCAGGCGGCCGTCCATGACGTTGATGCCGCTGAGCAAGGCGGGCTGGCGTTGGCAGGCCTCGGCCAGGCCGAGATCGGCCAGCCATTCGATGAAGCGGTAGGTGGCGTTGGTCAGGGCTTGGGTGGCGGTTCGGGCGTAGGCCCCGGGCATGTTGGCCACGCAGTAATGCAGGACGCCTTCCTCGACGAAGACGGGCTGGTCGTGGGTGGTGGGGCGGGAGGTTTCGGCGCAGCCGCCCTGGTCAATGGCGATGTCGACCAGGACGCTGCCGGCAGGCATGCAGCGGACCATGTCGCGGCGGATGAGCCTGGGGGCCTTGGCGCCCGGGACAAGCACGGCGCCGATGAGCAAATCGACCGAGGGCAGCAGTTCGAGCAGGTGCGCTTCGTTGGAGTAGAGGGTGTGGGCGGTGTGGAGGGTGATGTCCAGGAAGCGCATGCGTTCCCAGTCCACCTCCAGCACGGTCACATCCGCGCCCAGGCCCTGGGCCATGCGGGCGGCGTTGATGCCCGAGGTGCCGCCGCCCAGCACGACCACCCGGCCAGGGAGCACGCCCGGCACGCCGCCCAGCAGCACGCCGCGGCCGCCCACATGCTTGGCCAGGAAATAACCGCCCACCAGGATGGACATCCGCCCGGCGATCTCGCTCATCGGCTCGAGCAAGGGCAGCCGGCGGTTCATCTCGATGGTTTCGTAAGCCAGGCAGGTCACGCCCGCCTTCATGAGGGCCTCAGTCAACGAGCGGTTGGCCGCCAGGTGAAAATAGGTGAACAGAAGCTGGCCCCGCCGCAGCAGGCCATATTCGGAGGGCAGCGGCTCCTTGACCTTGACCACCAGCTCCGCCTTTTCAAACGGGATGGCGTGGTCGTCCACCAGGGTTGCGCCCGCGTTGGCATAATCCTCGTCAGGATAGCCCGCGCCCGCCCCGGCCTGGCGCTCGACCAGCACCTGATGGCCGCGTTGAAGCAGTTGATAGGCCGCCGAGGGCAACAAGGCTACGCGATATTCCTGGCCTTTGATTTCTTTAGGCACCCCTATGATCATAGGATTAGAACCCGCCGATGTTTCGGATTTGCTGGAAGTAGGCGGTCCAGGACCGGACCACGAAGCCAGCGATGAGGAGCACAATCACGAGGTAAATGGCGCGGGGGACCCAGCGCGCCACGGCATGGAGCTTGCGAGAACCTTCCTCCTGGTAGTAGCCGTGCAATCGTCTCAGAGTGTCATCCAACTGGCCGCTGATCTCCCCGGTTGCGTACTGGTTGGTAAAGAGCTCGGGAAACTCTGGCGAGGCGCGGAGGGTCTCGGCAGGAGTCCGGCCTCCATCCACCAGAGGCCGCCAGGCCAGCACGGCGCGCCGCAATGCGGGCGAACCGCTGGCCGCCCCGGCCAATTCCCAGGCCTGGACCACGGTTACACCCGCGTTGAGCAGCGCCTCCAGGGCGGCCGCCAATCGGCCCAGGGCCAGGTCGCGCCGGGCGGCGCCCAGGATGGGCGCCGGGCGCAGGAGCCGCTCGATCAGGGCGCGCCAGCGCTCGCTATGCCGGCCTTGAGCGGCATACACAACCAGCGCAATGGCCGCATAAATGGGCAGCAGCACCCCGAAGGTCTGGCATAGGTACTTGACCCAATTGCCGGACAGGAAAAACTGCGAGAAGGGGATGATAAAAACGGCGAAATGAAGCAGAAAAGCAGGGTAAGCCAGATCGGCGATGAGCTGGCGGGCAATTCTGGCCCGCTCTGCGTAGTAATCGGCCAGCAGCCGGAAGCAAGCGTCCAGGCGCCCGCTCTGCTCGCCCGCCTGGAGCAGGGCGATGTCAAACTCCGGCAACCACCGCGAGTCAAGACGCCGCAGGGACTCCGAGAAGGTGGAACCGCCGGCCAATTCCCGGAGCATCTGTTGGATGGGCCCGCGGTAGGAGCGCGCCGGGGGGCTTTTCTCGAGGTGTTGGAGGGCCGAGATGAGACCCAGCCCGGCGGCGGTCAGCGAAGCCAGTTGCTGGTAAAACAAAGAGCGCCTCGAGAACTGCGCCGGCGTGAGGATGAGCGCCATGGCGGGCCATGCCTTACCCGGCCAGGCGGTCGAGCCGGGTCTTTAGGTCTTTCTTGCTGCGCAGGCCGACAAGTTGGTCGGTGACTTGGCCCTTGTCGAAGAGGAGCAAGGTGGGGATGGACTGGATGTTGAACTGAGCGGCCAGGGGCGCGTGTTCGTCGATATTCACCTTGCCGAAGCGGACCCGGCCCTCGTATTCGGCGGCCAACTCATCGAGGATGGGGGCGAGCATCTTGCAAGGCCCGCACCACTCGGCCCAGAAGTCCACCAGGATCGGCCCGGGGGACTCGACCACTTCCTTTGCAAAACTCTCCTGCGTCAATACGATAATATTGGGAGCTGCCATAACCAATGCGTCCGTTGTTGAGGGCAATGCGTTGGGCTGTTGGAACCGCCGGCCGGGCTTCCGCTAGCGGGGCCGGTCCAATGCTGCAAGGTGAATCGTGCTCGCCGCAGCCTTTTCCGGTGCGGCGCCGGAGGTAGAGGGCGGCAATTCCAAAAGCCGAATATAAACCGTGCTGGCCACGGCAGCCAGGGCGACAATGGCCGCAGCGATGGCCAGGACCTTGTCCACCATGCTGATCGAGGCGACGGCCATGGGGGCGGCGATCGGGCGCGGAGCCGCGGCGGCGACGGGCACAGGCCGCGCCGCGGTGGCCGCCGTCGGCGCGGCGACGGCGCGCGGGGCCGCCGGGGCGGCATGAGCGTTGGCAGCGGCCGGAGCCGCCGCCGGGGCCGGAGCCCCGGCCGAGCCGCCCGCCGGCCCGCCGGGTGGCAGGGTGGGCAGTTTGATCGTCGGGGCGGCCGAAGGCTTGGGCGGCAAATTGATGCGAACGGTCTCCTTCTTGGGTTGGACCTTGCCGGTTTCTTTCTTCGGGGGAACGGGGCCGCCCGGAATGTGGGGGATATTCTCAGCCATAACGTTAATTCTCGACCATACTACGTTTGACCCGTTCGCGTGTCAAACTCATTTACTGGCAGAGTTGTCGGGCGGCTGGCATTACTGGCTGCCCTGGGCGTCGGCGCGAGCGCTGCCGCTCCAACGGGGGGCCCGTTCCTGGCGCGGGCGCGCCACGTTGACGGTCAGCGTCCGGCCTTGGAACTCCTGGCTGTGAAGCTGCTCGACGGCCTTGTTGGCCTCATCCGGAGTGCCGTATTCGACAAAGGCAAAACCCCGTGACCTGCCCGTGACCTTGTCCAGCATGAGATTGACCGAAGTAACCACACCCGCCTGCGAGAAGTAATCCCGCAGGTCATTTTCCGTTGTCTGGTAAGACAAGTTGCCCACGAAAAGCCGATTCTGGTTCATATACTCAAGTCTGCTCAAGAAAACTAAGTGCGGAGGACTGCATCCCGGCAGGATCACTGAATGTCGTTTAGTCTGGTTCTACACGGACAATCTGTCTTCTGACACCGTCACGTTCGTTTTTTGAACGGACACGCTCCTCTTTTAGCAGGCCTGCTGCCACAGTCAACTTTAATTGCGCCCTAATTACGACTCCTCACGTCGTCTCCTACAGTCAGGGAATGGGCTCCGCCGGTCCGCGCCAGATGCTGCCGCCGAAAGTGGTGAGGCGCAGGGTGGGACCGCCGGAGGGATCGAAATCGCAACCCTTTCAGCAGAATTCGGCGCGGCTGTGGAGGGCGCCAAAAAAGGTACCCCCCCGCCAGGGGCGGCGGTGGGGGGATTGCCGTGGGTGGCGGCGATGGGTTGCGGGGCGCTCTCTCACCGCCCTGCGACCGGGGAGGGCCGGCTGCTCTAGCGGCCTACGTTCGCCGCGTTCTCCGGGTGCGGCAGGTTGTCCCGGTTCCAGCGTTTCATTACGTTGTCCTGCGTTTTGTCAAATAGCTCCCGGGTGCTGTGGTGTTCGGTATGGCCGTCGCAGAACACCACGTTCCAACGCGATGCGTGGCGTCGCTTCTCCCACGCCAAGCACAGCGCGCCGTCATCGCCCCAATCGTTGTAGCCCAGTTCGCGATCCACCGCAACCCAAGGGCTGCACATATCGTAGGAGCCCATGGCCTCATGGAGCAAGGCCTGGTACTCCACCGCCAGATAGTCAGACATCGGGGCGTCACCAAAGGCTAACATGTCGCTGGGGCGCAGGACATCCTCGTCCCTTGTGAGACGGACCATAGAGGCGGGTGCGCCGTAAAGACTCGCTGGCCAAGGCAGGGAATGGGTCGGGACGGCGGGCGGTATCCCCGTCCCGCCCAGCCCAAGCTGCCCGTACTGCGGCGTGTCGTAACCGGTATTGTTGTAGCCATAGCAGCCCGGGACCATGCACTGGAGACGCACGAAGCTGGGGCAAATCTCGATGCTGTTCGGCATCGTTTGGGTGGTCGAAACAAAGTGAAGGCTGTCCCAAGAGACCGGCTTTGTCTTGGTGTACGGTTCGAGCCGCATGTCCCACGTTATTATTACGGCATCTACGGCAGGGTTGGTCTCGTTCAGGCAGCAGGGTGGGTAATACTTGAAATCGCCCACGTAACAGTTCAGCGCCACGGCGTACTGCCGGAGGTTGCTCCGGCAGACCGTGTTGTCGGCCGCAACCCTGGCCCGCCCCAAGGCCGACAGGAGTAGCGCGGCCAGAATCGCAATGACCGCGATGACCACCAGCAACTCAATCAGGGTGAAGCCCTTGCATTTCGCCTGCAAAGCCATAGTTCCGAGCAGCCCCGCGTACATCCAATTTGGGCTTCACGCATTATTACCGCGAGGGGCACTGCTTGTCAACTGTGCGTTTGGGCGCAGCCGGAGCCTGCTTCCCTCGGAGACCATCGACTCCTCACGTCGTCTCCTACAGTCAGGGAATGGGCTCCGCCGGTCCGCGCCAGATGCTGCCGCCGAAGGTGGTGAGGCGCAGGGTGGGACCGCCGGAGGGATCGAACTCGACGCGCTGGATGTTTGCAAAAGGCAACTGGTCGAAGGCGTGCCACGTCTGGCCGTTGTCGCGGCTGAGCCATAAACCGGCCCCGGGGGCGTCTTCGGTGAGTGTCATGTAGATCCAGCCGTTGTGTTCGGGATGAAAGTAACCGCCAAAGGTTTGCGGGCCCTGCCGGGCGATGCGCCGCCAGGTTTGGCCGCCGTCCTGGGTGCTGTACAAGCCGCCGGAGTTGTCTTCCCACCTCGAGTCACAGGCGCCCACCAGGATGCGGTTGCTGTCCCGGGGATGGACCGAGAAGTCTTTGGGATACAACCAGGGGTGAGGCGGGTTGAGGCACTGCCAGGCTTCGCCTCCATTGCGGGAGCGATAGAGCCCGACGCCTTCCGGGGCCAAGGGTTGCCGGGGCGCCGGGCGCCGGGCGCATATCATGGCGTAGAGTGTGCCGTCCGGGTGGAGGAACACGCGGGAAACCCGCATGTTGTCCGGATGGCCGAGTCCCTCTTTTTTCAACGTCCAGGTCCGGCCGTCGTCGGTCGTCTTGAACACCCCTTCGGAGAAGACCCCCGCGTAAAGTGTGCGTGAATTGCGAGGGCTCCTGGGGTCCAGCACGACGGAGGTCACCGCCTTGAGAGGCAGGCCGCGGGCCTGGGGCTTCCAGGAGGCGGCGAAATCCAGGGAAAGGCATACCCCGCCCGCCAAGTCGTGGCGGTGGCGCTCGGAAATGATGTTGTCATTGGGAATGTCATGGACGTCGGAGAATGCGCCCCAGACCTTGCCGGGAATGTCCGGGTCGAAGGCCATCTCGTAGCAGGTGTTTCGCCATGGCGCCCACGACTTGCTGTCCCACCAGACCCAGCTTTGGCCGCCGTCAAGAGAGCGGGCCAAACCGAGGTCGGTGTAGGCGATGTAATGGCGCTGGGCATCGAACGGGTCAATGTAGTAATGCCAGGTAGTGGTCACCACCAGCCCGTTGCACGCCCAGGCGGAGCCGGGCCCCGGTTTCTGGCCGGACGCCGGGCGGGTGTGGCCGGCGAACCAGCTCCGGCCCCCGTTGTGGGTGACGTGGCACTCGTTGCGAAGCAGGATGACGCGGTCAGGGTCGGTATTGCAGATTGCCACTCCGAAGGGCGCCTCGCCGCCTTTGAACGACTGATGCATGGAAGCCGTGACATAGTCCGGCGCCACGTTGTACTGGTCAAACCGTGGGTCCATGAAGTAGGTCGCGCGCCAGCTCTCCCCGCCGTCATCGGTGCGGTAAACGGTATCGCTGTGGGGCGGATGAAATCCGGTGCTGGTGTTGAAGGCGTACGCCGTGAGCGGCTTGGCATCCGTCGCCAAGAGTTGTTGATATTGCGAGATGGGGCCGTAAGCCCACGGGTCGGCTTGCCGGGTTTCGGCGTTGAGGCCGCGCCCCATTGCCGACTCCCAGGTTTCCCCGCGGTCCCTCGAGCGGTAGAGGCCGCCGTGGAAGGCGCCGTTCTCGTTCTTGCTGCGCACCGAACAATAAAGCATAACGAGTTGGCCCGAGGGCTCGGAACCGCCCGCGAAACCCTGGATTTCCTTCCAAGGCAGGCCCTGCGTCTTCTCCGCCCAGTTTTGGCCGCCGTCGTCCGAACGCCAGACGCCCTTTTCCGTGGCCGCGAAGAGCCCCCGGCCAGGACGGGTGCGATCGAAGTGAAATCCGATCAGGCGGCCGGCCGGTCCGTCGCAGGGGGACCAGGTCTTGCCGGCATCACGGGAGAGCCAGCAACGTCCGTTGCGCGTGGCAGCGAGCATCAACTCGGGACCGGCAGGATTGATTGCGATTTCCCCATCGAGCGCCTCCTGCAGGTCGCCGAGGCGGGAAAAGGTCCGGCCACGGTCGCGGCTGACCCGGAGTTGGCCTCCGGAGGAGGCGTACACGATGTCAGGATTGGACGGATGAAAGGCAGGCCGGCACTGGGTGTCACTGCGAAGCTGGGCCTGGTTGATCATGCGCCAGTTGCAGCCGCCGTCCTGGGAGATGTAGGCCCCGCTCATGTCGCAGTTGATCATCATCAGGTCCGGGTCTGCCGCAGAAACCGCCGGCGCAAACATCCCGCCGCCACCCGACAAACCGACAGGCTCCCAACCCGGGGAAGGCGCGCTCGAGGCGGCGAGGCCCCGGCCCAAACACGCCGGCGACAGGAGAGCCAGCGCCAGAAGCGGGGCAAGGGGCAGGGGTGGGCGCATCGAGCGCATGGGAAAGTAGTTTGCTTTCACCGGACCAGCATAGTCGATTGGCTCCGAGGTGTAAAAGCGGCAAGATTGGTTCCAACATCCCGGCCACATGGCCGTGGCCGTGCAGGAGATGGCGCCGGCCGAGGTCTCCGGAGGCTCCAACGAGCAGCATTGACACCGCCCGGGCAAGGCCGTTTATTGACCAGGTGGAATGAACGCGAAGATGCCTTCGGAAGACGAGATTAAGAGCGCTTTGAAAGCGGTTAAGTATCCGGGCTATGGCCGGGATGTGGTTTCCTTTGGGCTGGTCAAGGAAACGGCCGCCAAAGACGGCCTGGTGAGCGTCACGCTGCAGCTCGCCTCGGCCAAAGCCGAGGTGGCCGCCCAAATCAAGTCCGATTGCGAACGGGCCTTGAAGGCCCTGCCGGGTGTCGCGGGCGTCCGCGTTCAAATCGAGCAACCCGGCGGCCAGACCGCCGCCGCCCCGTTCAGCCCCTGGGCCCAGCAACACCGCCTGCCAGGGGTCCGCCGTGTCATCGCTGTGGCCAGCGGCAAGGGCGGCGTGGGCAAGTCCACCGTTGCGGTGAACCTGGCCTGCGCCCTCGAACATCTGGGCCTTCAAGTCGGCTTGCTCGATTGCGACATTTACGGCCCGAGCATCCCGTTGATGATGGGAATCAACCAAAGGCCAACCCTAAGCGACGAGGAGAAAATGGTCCCGCCGGCCAATCACGGCGTCAAACTCATGAGCATCGGATTCCTCATCGAGGGCGACCAGCCTGTCATTTGGCGCGGCCCGATGATCATGAAGACCATCCAGCAGTTCATCAGCGAGGTGGATTGGGGCAACTTGGATTGCCTGCTGGTGGACCTGCCTCCCGGCACGGGGGACGCGCAACTCTCCCTCTGCCAAACCGTCCCGCTGGACGGGGGCATCATTGTTACGACCCCGCAGGAGGCCTCTTTGGGGGTCGTGCGCAAAGGCATCGCCATGTTCCAAAAGGTCAATGTCCCGATCCTCGGGATCGTCGAAAACATGAGTTACTTCACTACTCCGACCGGTGAGCGGGTAGAGATCTTCGGCCACGGGGGCGGGCGGGCCGAGGCGAAGCGTCAAAAGGTTTCATTCCTTGGCGAAGTGCCTCTGTTTACGGAGATTAGACAAGGCGGGGATGACGGCCTGCCGATCACCGTTTCAGCCCCCGACACCCCGCCGGGGCAGGCCTTTATGAGGATCGCCGGCCAACTCAGGCAGCAAATCCTATAGTTGCGATCCGCCTCTTGTTTTTTGTGCTATATTGGTTCAGGGCAGGGATTGGATGGCAGGCCGGACGTCCGATTCCTGAACCAGCACGCCCTGGCGTTTAAGCAAAATGTGGTTGTCATTAAGGAGCGGTATGTATAAAAGGTTCGGCGTGCGTAGCAGTTTTGTCTTGGATGCGCGATTATGTCTGACCAAACAACAGAGCAACCCTCGGCAAGTGAACTGGTGAAGAACTCTTCCCTTTACCGGGAATTCCAAGCGGAGCGCGAGGAGATTTTGAGGCACAAGTGGATTGAGTCCGAAAAGGCCGGTCGGGACATCGGCTTTGATCGCGCGCTAACGGATTGGATCGTCAGGCATCGTTCCAAGTGGCGAAAGAGCCGGCAGTCGGCCGTGCGCAAGGAATCGACGTGAGAGGCGCAGCAGTGTGAGTTTTCCCGGCCGGGGCAGGCTGGGGAGGCTGCCAGGCGATCATGAAGTTCAGCGCGGCGCGGCCGCACACAACTCAGAAACATCGGAGTTCCCATGGCTGAGACCGTGATTTTGAACGGGGGGGCGATACAACGCGCCTTGGCCCGCATCGCCCACGAGATAGCCGAGCGCAATGAAGCCGGCAGCGAGGTAGTCCTGGTGGGCATTCAACGCGGAGGGGTGCCTTTGGCGCGGCGTCTGAGCGGGCTGCTCTCGGGCATCTGGGGAGAACCGATTCCCACGGGACAACTCGATGTGAGCATGCACCGGGACGACCTGGACCAGCGAGTGGCGCCCGACATGCAGCCCACGGTGATTCCCTTCGACGTGACCGGCAAGACGGTGGTGCTGGTGGACGACGTCCTTTACAGCGGGCGCACCATTCGCGCAGCGATGGACGCGCTGAACGATTTCGGACGGCCCCGGCGCATTCAATTGGCGGTGTTGATTGACCGGGGACATCGGGAGCTGCCGATCAAGGCGGATTTTATCGGGAAAAACGTCCCTACCGCCCAGAGCGAGAGCGTCCAGGTGCGCCTTGAGGAGTTAGGGAGACCGGATGAGGCCGTGCTGGAAAAGAAATGAAGGGGAATTGCCGCCATGAGCTGGAACCGCGAACATCTGCTGGACATCGAATCGTTGACGGCTGAGGAGATTTTCACCGTGCTGGAAACGGCGCGCGCCTTCAAGGCAGTGGGCGCGCGGGCGATCAAGAAGGTTCCCGCCCTGCGGGGCAAGACGGTGGTGAACCTCTTTATCGAGCCGTCCACGCGCACGCGGATCAGCTTTGAGCTGTCAGAACAGCGCCTTTCGGCGGACATTATCAATTTCACGGCCGAGGCCTCCTCGCTCAAGAAAGGCGAGACGCTCAAAGACACCGCGCGAAACCTGGAGGCGCTCAACGCGGATTTCATTGTCATCCGCCACAGCGCCTCCGGGGCGCCGCATTTCCTGGCGCGCGCGCTCAAGGCCAGCGTCATCAACGCCGGCGACGGCGCGCACGAGCACCCGACCCAGGCCTTGCTGGACATGTTCACAATTCGGGAAAAGAAGGGGAGGATCGAGGGTCTGAAAGTCACGATCCTGGGAGACGTTGTGTACAGCCGGGTGGCGCGCTCGGACATCTGGGCTTTGACCAAGCTGGGGGCGCAGGTGACCCTGTGCGGTCCCTCGACGCTGGTGCCGCGCGTCTTCGAGCAAATGGGCTGCCGCGTGACCTACAATGTGGAGGAAGCGATACGGGAGGCGGACATTATCAACCTGTTGCGCATCCAGCACGAGCGGCAGCGCAAGACGATGTTCCCCAGCCTGGGCGAATACGCGAGCCTGTTTGGCTTGAACAAGGCGCGGCTGGCTGGAACCAAGCCGGACGCCCTCATCATGCACCCCGGCCCGATCAATCGCGGCGTGGAGATCGACAGCGAGATTGCCGACTGCAACCGCTCGCTCATCCTGGAACAGGTGACCAACGGCCTGGCCGTGCGCATGGCGGTGCTCTTCCTGGTCAATGGCGGCAAGGGACCGCAGGAAGTCGCCCAGGCGTGACCGGATTCGCCGGGATCAAATCGGCTGGCGGCGTCCGGATTGGGCTTTTCCGGGGCGAGGTCCGCGATTAGAATGGCCGCCAGAATTCCGGAACGAAAGGACTTCGATGAATACGCAAGCAGGATTGGAGCAATGCCTGTCGTTTATCAGTTGCCAGTCGCAGTCGACGGGCAAGCGGTGGTTGGCCCACGAGAGCGTCCAGCGGCGGGCGGTGACCCTCTCCCGTCAGACCGGCGCCGGCGGGCACGCGGTCGCCGAGAAACTGGCGGCCTACCTGGACAAGCACGCCCCGAGCGGCTCGTGCCGTTGGACGATATTCGATCGGAACCTGGTCGAGAAGGTCCTCGAGGACTGTCATCTGCCCAAGCGCATGGCTCAGTTCATGCCGGAGGACCGGATTTCAGAAATGGCCGACACGATGGATGAACTGTTCGGCTTGCACCCGCCCTCCTGGACGCTGGTGCGCAGCACGGCGGATACCATTCTGCGCCTGGCGGAGTTGGGCAATGTGATCGTGATCGGACGCGGGGCCAATATCATCACCCGCAAGCTGGATTATGTGTTTCACGTCCGGCTGGTGGGCTCCTTTGAAAGGCGGGTCGCCAATGTCCGGGGACGCGAGGGTCTGAGCCTCAAGGCGGCGCGCGGATTCGTGCGCCGGGAGGATCGCGGGCGGGAGCGTTATTTGAAGAAGTACTTCCTCAAGGATATCAATGACCCGCTGCTCTACCACATGACTATCAATACCGACCTGATGCCCGAGTGGGAAGCCGCCCTTATGATCGGCGAGGCGGTTGTTCGGCAGGAGTTTGTGTCCCCGAGGCCCGAGGGGCCCTCGGCGAGCAAGGCCCCTGGTTGGGTCGCGCGGACCAGGCTGTGACTCTGCGGCGCCATAGGAAATTTCGTTTGCCACAGTCCAGCCACGGGGGGCCGAGAGCCCTTTATTGGGTTTTGGCAGCCGCCATGCTTGGATTGCTTGGCTGGATTTGGTGGCAGGCGGCGATGAAGACGGGGGGCGGCCCGCCAGCCGCAGCCGGCGCCAGGCCGGCGGAGGCCGCGGGACGGGGGGCGGAAGTCCGAAGGCCGAAGTCCGAAGGCCGAAGTGGAGAGAGGGCCTCGGGGGCAAGGCAGACGGAGGGCGGCCTGCCAGCCGTAGCCGGCGCCAGGCCGGCGGAGACTGCGGGACAGGGACCGGAGCGGACGGTCGCGAGGGAGCCAGTCAGTAATCGGTGGGCGGGGGTTATGGCGGAGTATGCGTCTCTGAAGGCGGCGGGGGTCAAGCCGCAAACAAACTCCCTTGGGTCAGGGGCGGGTCCTTTTTTGCAGGACACAGAGGTTCACCCCGGCCCGGTCGAGGGATTCCCGCGCCCGGTCCAGGACGTGCTGGAAGCACAACTGGCTTTGGACCGGCAGGGCATCTCGAGTGGCTCAATCGACGGCCAGTTTGGGGCGCAGACTCGATCCGCATTGAGGGCTTTTCAGCAGCGCCAAGGCTTGCCGGCCAGCGGGGAGCTGGACCTGCCAACGCGGGAGCGGCTTTCGCTGGCGGCCCCGGTCTGCACGACCTACACAGTGAGCGCCGCCGATTTGGCCCGGCTGCAGCCCTTGAGCCCGACCTGGCTGGGCAAGTCCCAGCAGAGCGCCTTGGAGTACGAAACGATCCTGGAGTTGGCCGCCGAGAAAGGCCATGCGCACCCCAACCTGATCCGGCGTCTCAACCCGGGCCTCAACTGGGCCGGCCTTTCTCCCGGCGCCGTCCTCCAACTGCCGGACACGACTTGTCAGGAGACGCCCGACAAGGCCGCGTACGTAACCATCCACCTGGCCGACAAGGTCCTCGAGGCCTTCGACCCCGATTCGCGCCTGGTGGCGCACTTCCCGTGCAGCATCGCTCGGCGAGTCGAGAAGCGGCCCGTGGGCGTATTGCACGTCTCCGTCATCGCCCCCAATCCCAACTACACCTTTGACCCGGAGATGTTTCCGGAATCTGCCGAAGCCCGGCGGTTGAAAACCCGGCTCGTGCTGCCGCCCGGGCCTAACAACCCGGTCGGCGTGGTCTGGATTGGCCTGGACAAACCGGGCTACGGCATCCACGGAACCCCCAGCCCGGAACAAGTGGGCCGGACCGAATCTCACGGCTGCTTCCGGCTCGCAAATTGGAATGTCGAGTACCTGGCCAAACTGCTATGGATAGGGATGCCTGTCTATGTGGTTAGGTAAGGCACGGCGCCCCCCGACGTGCCGGCTTCGAAGGCTGCGTTGGCAGCAGGGGTGCGAGATCGCTGCGCTTGACACTACCGCGGCGTCTGCGACGATGTGAGGCAGAATGAGCGCGATCAGGAACAAATTCTCAGCCAACAGGACCTTGCGCCGCGCGGGAGCAGCACTTTGAGAACGTATGATTGAGCGCATCTCCATCGAGAATTTCAAAAGCCTCAAACAGGTGGACCTGAAATTAGGGCGCCTGAATCTCTTTGTGGGGGCCAATGCCAGCGGCAAATCAAACCTTTTCGATGCGCTGCAGCTCGTTTGGGGGGTCGCCTGCGGCAACCCGGTGATCGAGTTCTTGGAGGGAGGTCCCCGAGCCGACTCAGGGGAGGAGTGGCCAGGGATTCGTGGCGGGCTGGCAAATGCCATCTACAGGCCTCCGCAGCCTCCTTTCCCGCAGGAGGCGAAGCTGCGGCTCTGGTTAGCCGACGCTTCCGGAGCTTTTGACTACAGTTTCGCATTCGATAGCAAGGGAATGACAGCCGATGAGCGGCTGAGCCATGAAGGAACGGAAATCTTCCACATGGAGCGCGGGCAGGTCTGGTTCAGGCACACTAATGGAGGCATGAGTCAAGGCTTTCCAACCCGGTTTCGAGGCTCCGAGATGATTGCCAACCTTTTGATGCAAAGAGAGGGGAGCGAGAAGGAATTGATCCCTGTCAAGGACCTGATACCGCTGATCGCGGCCTGCATGAATCACCTCGTCAGCATGCAGTTCCTCGAATTGGAGCCCGATACCCTGCGCAGGTACGGCTTAGCGGCTGATGTTCATCGCCTGCTCGACAAGCGCGGGAAAAACTTCGCTGGCGTAGTCCGCCATATCTGTTCGGACGCGCAAACGAAGCAAGCATACTTGAGCTGGTTGCGGGAACTTCAACCACGAGAGCTGGACGATGTCAAAACACTTCCAGGAGCGGATGGCGAGCCCAGGTTCGCAGTAAGCGACTCAGGACGCGATTTTTCGGCGACAGTGCTGTCGAACGGCACGCTTCGATTTGCGGCCTTGGTGGCGTCTTTTTTCCAGGAGCCACCGCCTGAGCTGCTGGCCATTGAGGAGATCGAGAACAGCATTCACGGCAGCCGCTTGCGCCTGCTCCTGGAACTTCTGCGCGATCAGGCCTCCTTGGGTCGCACGCAGGTGCTTGCGACCACGCATTCGCCGCTGGTGCTCGCCTGGCTGGAACCGGAAGAATATCAACACACGTTCTTCTGCGGGCGCGATGAGGCGACGGGAGCTTCCCACATTGTCCCGCTGACGGAGATTCCAAATTTCCAGGAGGCCGTTCGGAACCAATCCATCGCAGATTTGACCACCGAAGGCTGGCTGGAGGCCGCCCTGTGAGCTTCCGGGCGCTGGTCATCCCTGAGGACCCGACGAACAACGGATACATTCTTAGACCCCTGGTAGAACGAATGCTGGCGGAAACCGGCAGACCCCATGCGCGCGTCGCGATTCTCACCAATCCCCGGCTCAAAGGCTATGACCGCGCCGTAGAGGCCATCAAGGGCGAGTTGGCAGCCCGCTATGGGCATTTCGACCTCTGGCTCTTCATGCCGGATGCGGACAAGGCTCGAGACCTGGACGCCCTGGAAAGGACGCTCGAGCAAAGCGGTGTCTGCCTCAGATGCTGCGCCGCGCAACCGGAGGTTGAGGCCTGGCTGCTGGCCGGGCACCACCAGTACCTCGGGATGAAGTGGCCCGAGGTGCGCGCTCACCCGCGGCTAAAGGAGGAGGTCTTCGCCCCATTTTTGAGCATTCACGGAAATGCGCGGAGCGCGGGAGCTGGCCGCGAGGCCCTCACTCGCGCAACCCTCTCGAACTACAAGCGCCTGCTGGACTTATGTCCCGAGCTCAAACAGTTGGATCAACGTCTGCGCGCCTTGGAGGATTGAGGGGGCCGATTTGCGGCCATGGTCAAAAGACCGGGGTCGCATCTGCGGCTCTTTTGCCTGACGGACCCTTGCCCCTAATCCGCCGCCCTGCCGCGCCCAAAGAGGCGCCCAAAGGCGTTGTCGAAGGGGATGTCAATGTAGGCGCCCAACCAGAGTGCTGAATCGGTATTGGCGCCGTCGAAGGTCTTGCGCGCGTGGAAGGCCCAGCGGATGTGGCGACGGGTCGTGTAACTGAACCCGGCGTCTATGGACTCGCTGATCTCGCGCACGTCGGTCAGGTAGGTTATGCCCGACCAGGGCGGGCCGGCGCCCTCCAGGGTGATGTTCTGCCCGGAGGTCGACTGCAAATGGCGGTATCCGACATCCAGTTCCCAGCCGCGAATCTGCTGGAACAAACCCAGGGCGGTAATGTACTGGTCGTTGCCATTGGTGTGCTCCCAGCGATAGAGCGCGTCGCCCCAGACGCCCAGCCCGGGCCATCCAACATGCTTGCGGAACAGCAGGGACGGCTCGATGGCGGCCGAATGGTTGCCCGGGTCGAAAGCCAGGTGCCGGTCGAAGCTGCCCGGCACGATCCCGGCCGCTCGAAACGTCAGCGTGGGAAGCCATTTGGGGAGCCAGGGTGCGTTGGTCTTGCCCTCATTGAAAATCTGGTACCTGACGCCGAGCGTCGTGTCCATGGTGCCGGTGGTTTGCCCGACACCGGCGGTAGCATCGAACGAACGCCAGCCGACGGTGGTGGCGCCGAAGTCCACGTCCGCAGCCCACCGCTCCGTCAGACCGTAGTCCAGCGTGAAGTAACCCTGGCGGACATCAATGCCGTAACTCTCGCCATCGGACGTGTGAATCGTGATGCCGTGCTCATGGGTTCCAGCCCAGATGTTATAGGCCTCCGATTGTTCATAGAGGGTGCCCCAGACCAGTTGTCCTTCCGCCGGCACATCGGCCCACTGGGCGAAGGGGCGGCGCGGCTCGTCTTCGGAGGCGAGCCCGGTTTGGGCCGCCGCGGCCAAGAGCGCCAGGCCGGCCAAAATCATCGAGCGCCGGGCCAGGCCCGGCCTCATTGTTTCAAATCGCTTCCGTTGGAGGGCCGCATTCTTGTTCATACACACCAAGGCGTAAAACGTCAGGGGCCGCATCGTATCAATTCCATGTTCCGCGTCAACGCGAAAGAATCACACTGGCCGTTCTCATACTCATCGCCTGTGCATCTCCATTGAATTGGACGCTTTGCCTGCCCTGCTTGTTCAGGGGGCCGTCCATGTTGCGCTCTGCCGGCTCCCGGTGTAGGATTCGGATTACTGACGGCCTATGAAAAAGACTCCGCCCAAGATCGACCTCAAAGTGCCGGACAAGAACAAGCTGAGCCCGGGATTCAGCTTCTGGCCCATTTTGGCGATGCTCGTGGCGCTATGGGTTTGGCAGGCGGCCTTTAACCAGTTCACTGTGCGGACGATCCCCTACAGCGAGTTCAGGGCGCACCTGGCCCGACACGAGGTGGTGGACGCAGTGGTCAAGCAGGACGAGATCACGGGGCGGGTCACGCCGCGGGCTGCGCCGGCCGCCAATGCGGAGGTTTCTGCGATTGGCGGTCCGCCCAGGAATGGCCATGCCGCGGCAACGAACGCCACGGCGGCCGCAACGGGGCCGTTCCAGTTTCGCACGGTTCGCATCGAAGACCCCGAGTTGGTCAAGGACCTCCAATCCAGCGGCGCGCAGTATGACGGGGAGCGCCCGAATTATCTTTCACAGTTCCTGGTGAGCTGGGTGCTGCCCATCGCCCTGGTGGTGGGTTTATGGTCATTGATGGGCCGCAAACTCGGGGCGGTCGGACAGTCGGTCTTCGGTTTTGGCAAGAGCACAGCCCGGCTGGTGGAAGGCGAGAAGACGGGCGTCAGTTTTGAGGACGTGGCCGGCTGCGAGGAGGCCAAAGTGGAACTAAAAGAGGTCATAGATTTTCTGAAGAATCCCACGCGTTACAAGGAACTCGGGGCAAAGATTCCCAAAGGGGTCTTGTTGGTTGGCCCCCCCGGCACGGGCAAGACACTGCTGGCTCGGGCGGTTGCCGGAGAGGCCAAGGTGCCGTTTTTTTCGTTGAGCGGCAGTGATTTCGTCGAGATGTTCGTTGGGGTGGGCGCCGCGCGGGTCCGGGACCTCTTCCAACAGGCCAAGCAGCATGCGCCCTGCATCATCTTCATCGACGAACTGGACGCCATTGGCCAAAAGCGCACCGTTCACCTGGGCGCCGTCAACGATGAGCGGGAGCAAACTTTGAATCAACTCCTGGCGCAAATGGACGGGTTCGAACCGAATACCGGCGTCATCCTCCTGGCAGCGACCAATCGGCCCGAGGTGCTCGACGCGGCGTTGCTGCGGCCTGGGCGCTTCGACCGGCAGGTGATCGTGGATACGCCGGACCTGGACGGGCGAGAGGCCGTTCTCAAGGTCCATGCCCGGGACAAACGGCTGGCCCCAGGGGACGATTTGCGCCGGCTTGCCCAGGCCACGGCCGGCTTTTCCGGAGCCGACCTGGCCAATGTCCTGAACGAAGCAGCCCTGCTGGCTGCCCGCCGCGGGGGCCTCGAGATCAGCCAGGCGGACCTCGAAGATGCCGTGGAGAAAGTCGTGGCGGGTCCGGAACGGAAAAGCCGCCGGCTCACCGAACAGCAGAAGCGGCGGGTGGCTTATCACGAGGTGGGACACGCCCTCATGGCCGCCTACAGCCCGGAGGCCGACCCGGTGCGCAAGATCACCATTGTTCCCCATGGCCACGCGGCTTTGGGCTACACGCTGCAAGTGCCCACTGAGGACCAGTTCCTGCTCAGCCGGGCTGAGCTGTTGGCTCGGATGCGCGGGATGCTGGGGGGGCGGGCCTCCGAGGAGTTGGAATACGGCGACCTGACCACCGGCGCCCAAAACGACCTGGAGCACGCCACCGCCCTCGCCCGCCAAATGGTCTGCCTTTACGGAATGAGCGAAAAAGTGGGCATGGCCACCTGCGCGCAACCCGCGCCGGCTTACCTTCCCGGCGAGCCCTTTCAACTGCAGCGCGACTGCAGCGAGCAAACGGCCAGGGACATCGATGAAGAGGTGAAAAGACTGCTCGACACTTCCTATGCCCAAACCAAGGAGATTCTAACCGCCCACCGGGCTGACCTGCGACGGGTGGTCGAGGAATTGCTCAAGCATGAGAGTCTGGATGGGGAGACCTTCTACGGGCTCATTGGCAAGGAGATGCCCAAGCCGAAGGAGCCGACAGCTCATCCAACCTGACCAGAACCCCGGGCGCGTTTTATGGACCTGAACAAGTTCACCGAAAAATCCCAGTCGGCACTGACCGAAGCTCAGAACATTGCGGCCCGCAGCCAGCACCAGGCCGCGGACGTGGAGCACTTGATGCTGGCGTTGCTCGAGCAGGAAGGCGGACTTGTGCCGCGCCTTTTCGAGAAAGCCAAAGTGTCGCCCGACCTCCTCCAGAGGAAGGTGGAGGAGGCGCTAAGCCGCATCCCGCGCGTGAGCGGCGACACGACGACCGGCCAGGGGCTCTACGTGACGCAGCGCCTGAACAAACTGTTGGCAAAGGCCCAAGACGAGGCCAAGCGCCTTAAAGACGAGTACGTCAGCGTAGAACATCTTGCCCTGGCGATGCTCGATGAGCCGGCCGATTCGGGCATCGGCAAGGTGTTTAAGGACCTCAACACAAGCCGCGATGAGTTTCTCAAGGCCCTCACCGAGGTTCGCGGGAACCAACGCGTAACCAGCGCCAATCCGGAGGCCACTTATGAGGCGTTGGAGAAGTATGGCCGCGACCTCACTCGCCTGGCCCAGCAGAACAAGCTCGACCCGGTCATTGGCCGGGACATGGAAATCCGGCGCTGCATCCAGGTGCTTTCCCGGCGCACGAAGAACAACCCCGTCCTGATTGGCGAGCCGGGCGTGGGCAAGACGGCCATTGTGGAAGGACTGGCCCGGCGCATCGTCGCCGGGGATGTCCCGGAGAGCCTCAAGGAAAAGCGGCTCATCGCCCTGGACCTGGGCGCGCTGATCGCCGGCGCCAAGTACCGGGGCGAGTTTGAGGAGCGCCTCAAGGCCGTGCTTCAGGAAATCGCCAAGGCGCGGGGCGAAATCGTGCTGTTTATCGATGAAATCCACACGATCGTCGGCGCCGGCAAGGCCGAGGGGGCCATGGACGCGGGCAACATGCTCAAGCCGATGCTGGCTCGCGGCGAGCTGCATTGCATCGGCGCTACCACGCTTGACGAATACCGCAAGCACGTCGAGAAGGATGCGGCCCTGGAGCGCCGCTTCCAGCCGGTGATGGTGAACGAGCCGAGCGTCGAGGACACCATTTCCATCCTGCGCGGCCTGCGCGAACGCTACGAGTTGCACCACAGCGTGCGCATCGAAGACGCCGCGCTGGTTGCCGCCGCCCAGCTTTCACACCGCTACATAGCCGACCGTTTCCTGCCGGACAAGGCGATTGACCTGATCGACGAGGCGGCCGCCAAGCTCCGCACCGAAATGGAAAGCATGCCGGAGGAATTGGAAACGCAGGAGCGGCGCCTGATGCAGCTCGAAATCGAGCGCGAGGCCCTGCGGAAGGAAAAGGACCAGGCCTCCAAAGAACGGCTCAAGGCGCTCGACAAGGAGATCGCCGAGCTCAGCGGCGAACGGGACTCGCTCAAGGCGCAATGGGGCAACGAGAAGAAGGCCATCGAGAACATCCAGAAACTGCGGGAGGCCATTGAACTGACGCGCCGCCAAATCGAAGCAGCCCAGCGCAAGTCCGAACTGAGCCGTGTGGCCGAGCTCAAGTATGGCCGCCTGCCGCAACTCGACAAACAATTGAAGGGGGCCGAGGCCAAACTCCAGTCCGGCGGCAAAGGCGGACCCTCGCTCCTCCGGGAAGAAGTCACTCCCGACGAAGTGGCCGAGGTGGTATCGCGTTGGACCGGCATTCCGGTGTCGCGCCTGCTCGAGGGCGAGAAGGAGAAACTGCTCCGTCTCGACGCGATCCTGCATCAACGCGTCATTGGGCAGGATGAAGCGGTGCTCGCCGTGGCCGACGCGGTCATCCGCGCGCGGTCCGGCCTCAAGGACCCCAAGCGGCCGATCGGCTCGTTCATTTTTCTTGGCCCCACCGGCGTTGGCAAAACCGAACTGGCCCGCGCCCTGGCCGAGAGCCTCTTCGACAGCGAAGACAACATGGTTCGCATCGATATGAGCGAGTACATGGAAAAGCACGCCGTGGCGCGGCTCATCGGCGCCCCGCCGGGTTACGTCGGCTACGAGGAAGGGGGGCAGCTTACGGAAGCGGTTCGGCGGCATCCGTACTCGACCGTCCTGTTCGATGAAATCGAGAAAGCCCACCCGGACGTCTTCAATGTGTTTCTGCAGATCCTCGATGATGGCCGGCTGACGGACAACCAGGGCCGCACCGTGGATTTCAAAAACACGATCATTATCATGACCTCCAATGTCGGCAGTCCGGACCTCATCGAGAATGCCAGCGAGTCGGGCGAGATAGCCGAGCCAATCCGCAGGAAAGTCATGAGCCAACTCAGGGCGCGATTCCGTCCGGAGTTCCTGAACCGCGTGGACGAGATCGTTCTGTTCAAACCGCTTACCCTGGCCGAGACCAAGCAGATCGTCGATCTGCAGCTTGTCCAGATTCGACAGCGATTGGCGGACCGCCACATCGAGCTGGACCTGACCGATGCGGCCAGGGAGCACATCGCCCGCGAGGGCTACGACCCGCTCTATGGCGCCCGCCCGCTGAAGCGCTTTTTGCAGCGGCAAGTCGAGACGGCCCTCTCACGCAAGCTGCTGGGCGGTGAGATCACCGACAACAGCCGCGTGGTTGTGGACTTCAAGAAGGGCGCCTTGCTCTTTGAAACCAGCCCGCTGGCGCCGCGCCGGGGGGCGCCAGCCGGGTCTTAATGCCCTCGTAGCCAGCCATGACTGCCCCGGGAAAGGCATCCTCGACGGCGCCGAAACGCATCGGGATTGCCGCCGACCACGGCGGCTTTGATTTGAAGGAGAAGCTCTCCGCGCGATTCACTGGCGCCGCGCGGCATCGCCGCCGGTTGGCAAAGGCGGCCAGGTTGGAACGTGAGGACGGCAATTGACCTGAGGATGCGCTCACGATACGGTCCAGGGGTGTTCGGGAGATTGAAGAAGAGGGGGGCGATCGCCGTGGCTTCCTGTCGCAAGCCGCTACCCGCAGCGGCCACCCTGGCCCTGGCCTTGGCGGCAGCGGCCCAAAACCCGTTTTTTACCCCGGGCAACCTGGCGGTGTTGCGCGCGGGCGACGGCACCCAGGCGCTGACGAGCTCCGGAAATACGATCTATATCGACCAATTCACGCCCAGCGGGACGCTGGTGAATAGCGTAGCGGTTCCGGATGCCGGCGACGGCGCCCTGCTCGTCAGCGGCACGGCCGCTACCGAAGGCGGGTTGGGTCGGTCGCTGGACGGCACTTTGCTCACCTTTGCCGGCTACCACGCCGAGCGGGGCGCGTTCAGCACCTCCCTGGCGAACCAAAGCGGGGCGGCAGCGCCGCGCGGCCTTGCCACGGTGAGCGCCCAGGGCCTGTACACGCTGATGGAGACCAGCGCGACCGTTTATAGCGGCAACAACATCCGCGGCGCCACGGGCGACGGGACGAACAACTTCTGGACCGCCGGCTCCTCCAAGGGCACTTACTGGTTCAATCCCCCGCAGGCGCCCGTGGACGTCCAGACCAGCGGCGGCAATACCATCGCAGTCCGGACGCGGAGCGGGAACCTCTATTTCTCGACGCAAAAAGGGGCCGGCGGAATTTACACGTTCCAGGGCGGCGGGTTGCCCAAGACCGGCACGGCGACCAACCTGGTCTTCGCGACCGGTCCCGGCAGCCAGCCGGCCGGGTTCGACCTCAGCCCGGACCTGACGGTGGCTTATGTGGCCGACCAACGGACCTCCTCCGGGGGCGGCGTCGAGAAATGGACCAATGGCCTCGGGACCTGGGCCTTGGCTTACACGCTCTCGACGGGCGCCGGCGCCGGCGCCTACGGCGTGGCCGTGGATTTTTCGGGTCCCGACCCGGTGCTCTACGCCACAACGGTGGATAGCGGTTCGTCGACTACCAACCGGCTGGTTCGCCTTGTGGATACGGGGCCAGATGCGGCGCTTTCCCTGCTGGCGGTTTCGGGCGCCGCCGCCTTTCGCGGGCTTGATTTTGTCCCGGTCTCGCAACCGCCCGCCCTCACGGGTTTTTGCATTTCGGCCTTTAGCCGCAATGGTCTTGTCTGCTGGACTAATGCGTTTCCCACCGGCGTTTGCACGGCGGAGAGCGCCAGCACGCCGGAAGGCCCCTGGGTCCCGCTGCTTTGCTCGTTTACGACCGGCTCGGCAGGCCAGGCCGCATTGGCCCTGCCGCCGCAGAATACCTTCTGCCGGCTCCTGGCGGTCGATGTTTCGGCCGGGAACCCGGGCGGCTTCAACAACTTGACGCGCTCGTTTGGCAACCTGCACACCGTGGCCGGGAGCGGCAACGACGGCGGGGTGGACGGGGACAATTACTGGCAAACCGGTTTCGAAGGCGGGTTCGCCACCAATGCGGCATTGTCCCGTCCCCACATGGCCCTGGCGGATCGATCGGGCAACCTGTTCATCGTCGATAAGGACAGCCACTCGGTCTTGAAGGTCACGCCTGACGGCCGCATCCACACCGTCGCCGGGACCCATACCAGGGGCAATGGCCCCGACGGCCCGACTCCGGGCACGAGCGTCGCGCTCAGTTCTCCCAACGGTCTTTGGCTGGGCGGAGACGGCGTGGTCTATGTCCTGGACACCGGCAACGGCAAGGTGCGGTGGCTGGATACCAATGGGGTCATGACCACGCTGTTCACCGACCACAGTGGCATCACGACCGGACGGGGCCTCTGGGTCAAAGACGACCGGACGCTGGCCTATTTTGGCGACGGACAGAATTTGAACCAGTGGACCCCCGTGGGCGGCATCCAGACGGTCAACAAGTCCAGCTTCAACGACTTGGCCAATTTCATCGTCGAGGCAGCCGGCGACCTGATTGTGACGGATCGCGGCGCCAACCAGGTGTACCTTCTGCCGATGAGCGGCGCCAATGCCGGCTACCCCGCTCGCCTCTTTGGCAATGGCGGCACCAACAATGTGGTGGACGGCACGTCGGCCAGCACCAACGGACTTAACCAAGTGCGCGCGGTGTGGCCTGTCCCAACCGGCGGCTACCTGCTCGGCACCGATCAAGGATGCCAGGTCCTTTACGTTGATCCGGCCGGCATCCTGCACATCCTTGTTAACGGCCAGGTCGGCTCTCACTCGGGCGATGGCCAATGGTTCTATTTGCCCGGCTATAAAGTCAGCGAGGTGCGAAGCGTCACCATGGATGCCCAAGGGAATATCTTCATTGTCGAAAGTGACTTCGGTTATGTCCGCCGGATCGATTTTCTCCGGCTTACACCGTGAGGCCGGCAAGCGGCAAGAGGTCATCCGCCGGCGGCAGCCGATGCGCCCGGCAGGAAGGGCTGCTGCGTGACGTTGAAGCGGTGGAAGAGAGGCGCGTAGCGAGCGAGCTGGGCGCGGCGCGCGCAGGGCTCCTGATCGTGCCATTCATCCTGCAGGCCAATGAAAAGCATCGAGGGCCGCCCGGTTCGCAGGATGACCTGGCGGATGCGGGTCACAGCCTCGAGGGCTGCGCCGAGGTCGGCGCGGGGATGATCGGGGAAATGCCTGCGGGCGATGCGGCTGGGGTAATAGGGATGTAAATTGAAATCCACAGGCACGCCGTGGCGGGCGGCCAACTCCAGGCCGAAGCGGGCCGTCCTCTCCGCCTCGGCGACTGCCGCGCGGCCTTGGAGCGGAGGCAGGCCAAACACTATGTTGAGGTCCAGGCCGACCCGGCCCTCGTATCGGGCGACGGCGCGGAAGGCGGCTTCCACGGCGTCGCGTGTCAGTCTTTTATTGAGCACTCCCAGGCGCATCTCGTCGTTCTGCGTCTCCAGGCCGAGAATGGGCCTGGGTTGCTGGTCCGGGCGCAGGCAGCCAAGCACGCGATCGAGGTGCGTTCGGCTGATCCAGGCCTCGCGCGAGTCGAGCGAGATGACGCGGCAGTGGGCCAACCCGGCGGCATACTCCAGCACCTCCTGCAGACTCCGGGCGGCAAGTTCGCGCGGGTCGAGCACCGAGCCGGAGTTGTAGAGCACCAGGTGAGCGACCTTCGGCAGCACTGAGGCGTAATGCCTTCGGAAAAAGATCAAGCGCCGTCCGTTTATCCCTGGGTCGAATTGCGCGCCCTCGCCGGCGCCAATGTCGCAATGGCGGCACTGTCGGCTGTAGAAGAGGCAGACGCCGCCCGGGGCCTCGTTGCCAAACACCAGCGCCAACCGCGTTCCGTACCTGTCTTCGACCGGCTTGAACAGCAAGGCCGGCTCGGGGATGGCCGGGTCTCTCTTCATGAAGGGTCCTGCCGTTCGACCACGAAGTCGCCCAACCAGAGCGCGTCAATGCGCGTGCGGGTGAAGGTCCGCAACGCGTCCTGCGGGCTGCAGACGATCGGCTCGCTGTCGTTAAAAGAGGTGTTCAGCACCAACGGCACACCCGTTTTGCGCTCGAACTCGGCGATCAGGCGGTGGAAGAGCGGGCTGGTCTCCGCCCGCACAGTCTGAATGCGGCTTGTCCCGTCGGCATGGACCACCGCGGGAATGCGGGTTGCCCGCTCCGGCCGCACCTCGCAGGCAAAGAGCATGAAGTCCGAGGACCGTGAGCGGCCGGGGATGCGGAACCAGTCTGCGGCGCGCTCGGCGAGCACCGCCGGCGCGAAGGGCTGGAAGCTCTCGCGGTGTTTGACCTTCTGGTTGAGGACCGCGCGCATCTCCGCGCGCCTGGCGTCGGCAAGCAGAGAACGGTTGCCCAACGCGCGGGGTCCAACCTCCATCCGGCCCTGGAACCAGCCGACCACGGCGCCTTGGGCGATGAGCGCCGCCGCCTCGGCTGCCGGATCGGAGCAGCGCCGGTAGCGCACTCCGCTCTGCTCCAGCGCGGCGATGAGCTCAACGTCCGAGTAACCGGGGCCCAGATACGGGTGGTCGAGGACGAACCTACGCTCGCCGCCCGAGCGCCCGCACCACAGCCACGCCGCGGCCCCCAGCGCCGTTCCCGCGTCGTGGGCCGCAGGCTGGACGTAGAGGTCCTCGAACAGGCCGCTCTCCTGCAAGACGCGGTTCGACACGCAATTGAGAGCAACGCCCCCTGCCAGACAAAGCCGGCGACTCCCGGTCCGCCGCCCCAAAGCGGCGGCCAGATCGAGCAGGGCCTTGTCTGTCGCCTTCTGAAGCGCGGCGGCGATGTCGGCATGGCGCGGGGTGAGCGGCTCATCGGGCCGCCGCCTCGGACCGAGGAGCGACTCAAGCGGGCGGAAGTCATCGGTGCGAAACCGCAACGTGTCCGCGGCCAGGCGCAGCCCGCCTTGTCCGTTGCTCGAAACCAGTGTGGCGAAGGCCGGTGCGAAGGTCCTCGGCTGCCCGTAGGCCGCAAGTCCCATGACCTTGCACGCATCGTATTGGCCAAAGCCCAGGAACTCGGCCAGCTTCTCCCACAAGAATCCCAGCGAATGCGGATACTCCAATTCGCCCAGCTTCCGCAATTGGACGCCCTGCCCGTGCCCGAGCCAGACGGTGCCAAACTCGCCGATGCCATCGACCACGAGCACGGCCGCTTCCTCGAACGGGGAAACCAGAAAGGCGCTGGCAGCGTGGCAGAGGTGGTGGTCCAGCCAATGGAATCGGGCGCTGACATCCGCCCCGGCAAGCTCCGCCAACGCTTCCGGGATCGCCCGGAGCCGGCGCTGGAACAGCTCTTCACCGGCGCCGCTTCCCCAGTCTCTCGAGCCAACGGGCCCGCCAAGCCCGGCATTGCGCAGGCGCAGGGGCGGGTTGAAGGAGTAGCCGACGGCCTCCACGCCGGCCAGACTCAGGCCCGCCTGGCGCAGGCAGAACCGGATGGCCTGACACGGCAGTTCGTCGGGATTGTCCACGCGCGCCGGCTTGCCGTGCTTGCGCCGGTTGAAGCGCTCCTCCTCGGCAAAGGCCACCGGCACGCCGTCCTGCAAGAGGCAGGCGGCAGATTCATGGTACGCCGAGTTGATTCCTAGCAGGACGCTGCCCATTGCACTCTACAGAGTATCCTGCCGGCCGGGGCGGTCAAGGCATTGGCTCCAATGCCGAGCGGGAGTTGCGCGTCTGGGATTCCTCCGAAAAAGACGCTCTTCGGGAAATCCGAGATGCGCGCCCTTTTCAACTAATGTCCTGCGCCATCCTGCCGATAAGTCCACGACAGAACAGGCGGCCGGCAGCCTCAAAAAGCCGGCGAGGACAACGGCGGATGCCTTAAGTTCCGCCTCGCGGCAAGGATGCCGTTAGAGAACAAAAAATCCCCACCCGGGGTGACTCATGGAAGGAGTCTGTATGGTTATCAATACAAACATCGCGGCCGAAACCAGCGCCTCAATGCTGGAGAGTTCGTCCGCCAAACTCGCCACATCACTGGAGCGTCTGTCGTCCGGCTCGAAAATTATTTCGGCGGCTGACGATCCTGCAGGGCTGGCGGTGTCGATGGGATTCGACGCCCAATCCAGCGCAATCACCGCGGCTGAAGGCAACGTCACCAACGCTACCTCCTACTCCCAGACGCAGGACGGCTACTTGCAGCAAGTCTCCACGGCGCTGAACCGGATGAGCGAACTGGCCGTTTCGGCCCAGGACGCCACCATCACGAACAGCGACCGGAGCTTGTATAATTCGGAGTTCCAGCAACTGGGCAGCTACATCACCAACGTGGCCACCAAGGAATTCAACGGGGTGAGCCTGTTCGACGGCACCGGAAGGGCTGTGACCATCGATAGCGATGCGAGCACCTGGACGATGACCGGCGTGGACATGGGCAGCAGCACGGCCTACGGCACGGCTGCGTCACAAAGCATCTCCACCACGGGAGCGGCCTCCACGGCGCTGACCGACGTCAACCTGGCGATTACGCAACTGGCGGAAGACCGCGCTACGATTGGCGCCAACGAGTCCCGCCTGAGCTACACCAGCAGCCAATTGTCGGTCGAGCAGACCAACGTCAACGCCGCCAACAGCGCGATCTCCGACGTGGACGTGGCGCAGGAGAGCACGAACTATGCGCAGTTGAACATTCTGGTTCAATCCGGCACGGCGATGTTGGCGCAGGCCAATGCGCTGCCGCAGAACGTCCTCAAGCTCATAGGAGTCTAGTTTAGTTTCTCGGTGCGGCTCCTCTGGCAAGGAGCAGCCGGACGGCGCTGGGGCGCCGTCCGGCCTTCGCTTTTCGCCTAAAGTCCTCTGTCCGGACGGCCGATAGAAGGAGCGTGCAAGTTCGAACTCTGCTAATTGCGGCACTGCTCCCCGCGCTGGCGGCAGGGTGTGCCGCCTCGCACGGCTTGCGCCGGGCCCTGACGGCGCCCTACAAGCCGGTCAATGTCTATGTGCGCCAACCGGTGTTGCCCCAGGCCATCCGCCGCGTGGCCGTGCTCCCCTTGCCCCGCGACCCCGAGGATGCTGATCAAGCCGCCGGGGCCGACTCGCTCGGATCGCTCTGGGTGGACGAGTTGGTCAAGCGCAGGATCTTCGAAGTCGTCCCCGTCTCCGCCGAGGACTTGCACACCTTCACCGGGCGCAGCAGTTGGTCGGCCCAGGACGAACTGCCCTTGGACTTCTTCCAGCGCCTGCGCCAGGCTACCGGCTGTGATGCCGTGCTCTTTGCCTGCCTTACCGCTTACCAGGCCTATCCCCCGTTGCGCGCCGGCTGGCGGGCCCGTCTGGTAGATTCCAGCCAGCATCTCACTTGGTGGAGCATCGACGAGTTGTTTGACGCCGGGGCGGACCCCGTCGCCGTGGCGGCCCAGGCCTACGCCAGCACCGAGTTGAATCTCCCCAATCCATTGTTGAGCGACACTGGCATTCTGCATTCTCCCCGCCGCTTCGGCCAATACACCGCCTGGGCCGTCGCCAGCACACTGCCTCACCATTGATTCTTGTGCTAAAGTCTCCGCTGATTCTGCCGATAACCTGGATAAGAGCGATCTCCTGCCATTTTGAGTGACCCGGTTATGCGTGTGAATCCCAACAGCGATTTGCTGAGTGCAACTGAAATCCCCGCGCGCTCCCAGGCGCCGGCGCCGGGCCTTGGGCGGGATCAACTGACGCTGGGCTCGACCGACGACCTGAACCGCGCGCTCCAACAAGCTCCCCTGGCGCGTCCCGAGGAGGTCGCCCGCGCCACGGGCCTGGTTCAGGATGCCTCCTATCCGCCCATGGAAGTCATTCATAACATCTCCGGCCTGTTGGCCCTTTACCTGAACACGCCAAACCAGGCGCCGCAGTCTGCCTGACCCTCACTCCCGCCTCCGCCCCATGTACCCGAACACCCGGTCCTCCCTTCCCCATCCTCTCAAGTCGTATCAAACCATCGCGACCCAAACGGCCTCCCCCGGACAGTTGGTCGCGATGCTTTACGACGGGGCCATCCGGTTCCTCGAACGCGCCCTGGAGGGATTCCAGCATGAGGACCCGCTCGAATTCAACCTCACGATCAACAACAACATCCTCCGTGCCCGCGAGATCATCAACGAACTCAACAACTCGCTCGACCTGGCCCAGGGCGGTGAACTGGCCGTCACACTCCGACGCCTCTACTTTTTCATGAACCGCCAGCTCTTGCGCAGCAACGCGCGCAAAACCCCCGACGGCATTCACGATACCATCCGCCGCCTGGGCGTCCTGCGCGATGCCTGGAACGAAATGTTGCGCCGCCAGAAAAACGCCGCCCGTGCGGGGTCTTTCCAGGCCCTTGCCGCCCTTTCTTGACGCCCCGGCCCGACCGATGACCCCTGCCGCCGAACTAACCTGCTTGCTGGCCGAGTGGCGGCGCCTCACGGAACTGGAATGGCAGGCCATCCTTCACGATCACTGGCCGGAACTGGCCCGGCATCAACAGGACAAGGCCCGGTTGCGCCCGCACATCACCCAGGCCCTCCAGCAAGTCCGGGCTGCGCAGTCCCCCCAGCAAACCCCTGTGGATACGGCTGCCGAGCCTTTCGGGGCTGCGGCCTCTGAACTGGTCGCCCTGCAAAAGCGCAACCGCGACGCCATCCATGCCAAGTGCCGGAACAAACGCGCCGAGTTGCAAGGCCTGAGCCAAACGATCCGCAATCTCCAGGACGTGCGCCGCGCCTACGGCGGCCAAAACGCTCACCTCTGGCAATCCTATTCTTGAGAGAAGCGCGGAGGCAATCCGACGGTTCGTCGGAACTAGACCAGCCCTTCGAGAATAGTGGAAAGCCGCTCCAAACTGCGCTCCATGTTCGCGCGCCCCAGGGCGCGCTCCCCCGAGGAGCCGGGGAACAAAAAGTCCCATCCTTCGGCCGCCATCCAAACCTCGGAGGAGACCGGAGTTGGGTTGCCGCTGTCGCCGATCTGGGCGTAGCGGACAAACAGGTCGGCTACCTGGACGGCGGCGACGATGCGGACCTGGTTTTGCGCCCGGGCGGGGTGATGATGAAAGCGCACGGACTCAATGGCCGTCGAGGGCAGCTTGTGGGCGCTGAGATACTCGGCGCCCAGTTCGCAATGGTCGATCCCCAGGACGTCCCGCTCCACGGCCAACAGGTCGGCCTTTTCCTCCTGCATCCGCGCCTGGACGCGCTCGAAGTATTCCGGGAAAGCCGCAACCATGACGATCTTGCCCACATCGTGCAACAGGCCGGCAACGTAATCGGCCTCGTCCGAGCTGGGCTGAATGTCGCCCAGGGTCTCCTGCGTCATGATGGCCGTGGCAATGCAGTGGCGCCAGAACTCCCGCCAGGGAAAACGAGTTTGTCCCGCCAGCCGCTGGAGGTCCTCGATGATGGGGGTCACCAGGGCCAGCCTCCGGATCTGGCTCACCCCCAGATAGAAAACCGCTTCCTCGATGCTGCTCACCGGCGTCGTAAGACCGTAGTACACCGAATTGACCAGCCGGAGCAGGCGCGTGGTCATGCTGGGGTCGCGCCGGATGACATCGGCAATCTGCGAGGTGTAGCACTGCTCGGCATCCAGCAACTCCCGCAACACACTGTTGATGCTCGACAGCGAGGGCAGACGCGGACACGTCCCCAGCCGGCGCTCGATCTGCTCCGAGCGCAATTGGGGCAACGGCGGTGGTTTGACTGCTATGTCCATAATCCTGCTGGCTCATTATCGGTCCGCGGGGCAATAAGTTGAACCGGAAACTGAAAAAAGCCGCGCCATGTTTCGGCTCAAGCGGCTGGACAAACTGCCGATGTAAAAGAAGCGACATGATACAGGGCTTGGACGAGCTGATAACGGCTGCAGTAACCGATCTGTTCGATCGAGTCAGGCGCCACTAACCTCAATGGGAAGACTATTACGATGGCTTGAAGCAACCGGCCTGCTGCTCTGGGTCTGCGGCTTGGGCGCCTCAGCCGTAACGGCAGGCCGGACCACGGCTCATCGGGAGGCGCACGGCCTTTATCTGCCGGCTGCCGGCCCCTCCCCTCTGCGCTTCCAATCCCCGCGCCCCGCCTCCCGCCTCGTGTTTCCCCCGCTCCCGTTGCCCCACTGCACGGGCGCCCGCACAGACGCCTCGCCCACCAATTCGGCCCCGCCCGTCCCGACCCCGGCCTTGGCCACAAACCGCCCAGTCTCTGCCGTTCACGTAACCGGGCCATCCCCTGTTCCTGCTCCATCCCAACCCATCGAGGGGTTGCCCTCCCCCTCTGCGCCAGAAGACCAGACCCCTCCCGCGGCCCAGGGCTTGGACTCAAGGCTCTTGCTCGAATACCTGGCGCCTCTCCCAACAAACCGTCCTGCCCGAAACGAGTTGTCCAGCCCGGCCTTTGTCCCGCCGGTGGCCCCTGCTCCTGCCCGCTCCAGCCAAGCCACTTACGAGAGCCGATGAAACCAAGCGCCCCATCCCCCAGGACCGGTTTGGCTCCCGCCCGGAAGTGGCCGGCTGGTTGGTTGATAGGGGTCGCTGTTCTGTGGATGGCCCACGCCGCCGCCGGGAACTGGAACGTCCCTCCGCCGGCCTCGTCCTCCGGGTCTGACCAGGCGCCTCGGCTCACCAATGCCGTGGCCGCGTCCTCATCGAACCCAACCAATGACGCCGTCACCGCCGCCTGGGGCTTTTTCACGGCAACTAACGGCGCAGTCCAAAAAAAAACCCCCACCGATTTTGAAACCCAGCTCGGAATGGCCCGCCATCTGCGGCTGGCACGCCAGTTTAACGAGGCGGCGGCAACCTGTATCCGCCTGGTAGAAGGCCAGGCGCCCGAGAAGGTCCAGCGGGGCGCCTTGCTCGAGCTGGCTCAGATAGCCCTCGATGAGAACGATCTGCCTCGAGTCGAACAAATCTACGCCCAGTGCCTTGCGCACTGGCCCAAGGACCCCGGGGTGCCCGAACTCCTCCTCCGCCAGGGCATGGTTTACCGGCAAATGGGCCTGCCAACCCTGGCTGTCACAAAGCTCTATTCCGTCATGACCAGCGCACTGGTCCTCAAAACCGAGCGGTTGGAATATTACAAACAGTTGGTTCAACTCGCCCAGAATGAAATCGCCCAGACCCAGTATGAACTGGGCAACTACCAGGAGGCCGCCAGTTCGTTTGACCGCTTGTTGAAATCGGACTCGCCCCCGGTCAACTGCAGCGCGATCCAATGCCAGTACATTCACTGCCTGACCGCCCTGGGCCGGCCAGGGGAGGCCATCATCCAGGCCCACGAATTCCTGGAGCGGTTCCCCACCGCCTCGGAACGGCCCGAAGTGCGGTTTCTCTGCGCCACTTCGCTCAAGCAAGTCCATCGCGACGGCGAAGCCCTGCGCCAGGTCCTCGACCTGCTCAAGGAACAGCGCACCAACGCCCCGCCAGACCCGCAGACCCTCGCCTACTGGCAACGCCGGGCAGGCAACGAATTGGCCAACCGCTTCTACCTGGAAGGCGACTCGATGAAGGCCCTGGACATCTACCTTTGCCTGGTCTCCTTGGACCCCTCCGTCGAATGGCAACTCCCGGTCTGCTACCAGATTGCCCTCGTCTTCGAGCGGTTACAACAACCGGCCAGGGCCATCGAGTACTTCCAGAAGGTCGTCAGCCGCGAAAAGGAGGTCCCTCCCACCGCCCCCGCCAGCCTTCAGGCCGTCCTGGAAATGGCCAAATGGCGCAAGAATCTCCTTTCCTGGCAAACCAACGCTGAGCTGGCGAGCCTGGAGTTCTCCCGCACAGTGGCCCATCCTCTCCATACCAATGCCAACGACTATGCCCTTCCAACCCCCCCGCGCCAATAGCTCCCCGCCGGCCTCCGCCCGGCCCGAGGGAGCCCCGGAAGACCAGGTGACCGACGCTCTCCGAGAGCACCTGGGCGTGTGCAACGCCCTGCTCGAGCTCGCCCACAAAGAGGCCCAGGCATTGAACAAACCCGCCCCTTTCCCCGCCCTGGCCATCCAGGTGGAAAGAAAAGCCTTGCTATGCCGGCTCGAATGCGCTTTAACACTCTTCAGCCAGAAACGTGCTCTATGGAATTGCTCCGGCAAAGAACGAGTACCGGGCGACCCTCGGTTCACGCGGCTCCTGCAGACCGCTCTGGACACGATCATGCGCGTGCTGGTGCTCGACCGCGAAAACGAACAGCAACTCTTGCGACGCGGGTTGCTGCGGGCCCGTTGTCTGCCTCCCGCCGAGCAAAGCCGGCCTCACTATGTGGCTCGGCTTTACGAGCGCCACACCCAGCGGTAACTCACCCACTATGTCCATCGAGAAAGTAGTCGTGGTCGAGGACGAACTCGCCCTGCGCCTGAGCCTTGAAGCCCACCTCCGGCAACGACGCTGCGACGTGTTGGCCGTCTCCAATCTCGCTGCCGCCAGGGAAGCCCTGGCCAAAGACACGTTCGACCTGGTCCTCCTGGATGTCCTGCTGCCCAATGGCGAGGAGGGCACCGACCTGCTCAAGGAACTCCAACAGCGCCCCCAGCGGCCCCTGGTCGTCATTATGACCGCCGCCGCCTCCGTCGAGTCGGCCGTGGACTGCATGCGCAATGGCGCTTTCGATTACCTGACCAAGCCCTTTTCCTTCAATCAGATCGATATCCTCCTCAAGAAGGCCGATGAGTTCTCGCGCATCGTCCGCGTCAACCAGTTCCTGAGCAAAGAAACCGACACCGACTGGGAGTTGCTGGGGAACAGCCATGCCATCGAACAGTTGCGCCTGTCGATCCGCCAGGTCGCCCGCACCCAGGCCACCGTCCTCATCCAGGGCGAAAGCGGCACCGGCAAAGAACTGGTCGCCCGCGCCCTCCACAAGGAAAGTCCCCGCGCCTCCGCCCCCCTCATCAAAGTCAATTGCGCCGCCATCCCGGACAACCTCATCGAAAGCGAGTTCTTCGGCCACGAGAAAGGCGCCTTCACGGGCGCCCTCAATAAGCGCGAGGGCCGCTTCGAGCTGGCCCATGGCGGCACCATCCTCCTGGACGAAATCAGCGAGATCGCCCCCAGCGTCCAGGCGAAACTGCTCCGCGTGCTCCAGGAACGCGAATTCGAACGGGTCGGCGGGTCCCGTACCATCAAAGTGGATGTCCGCGTCATCGCCACCACCAACCGCCATCTCGAGCATGCAGTCCAGCGCAAGGAGTTTCGCGAAGACCTTTTCTTCCGCATTAACGTCGTCCCCATCCACGTCCCGCCCCTGCGAGACCACCGGGAGGACATCCTCTACCTGGCCGACCATTTCCTCCATTGGTTTGCCCGCAAGCACGGCTGCGCCGCTCAACGCCTCTCGGATTCCTGCCACGGCATCTTGAATGCCCACCCATGGCCCGGCAACGTCCGCGAACTCCAGAACGTCATCGAACGCGCTGTCATCCTCGCCGGTGATTCCCCCGTCGTCGAACCGGCTCATCTCTGCCTTGTGGCCTTCTCAGCCCAACCTGCGCCGCTTCCCCTGCCTGTCCCCGCCCCCGAATCCCCGGCCCCTGCCTCGGCGTTTGCCTGCCCGCCCGCCCAAGCCGCCCCGGCCCAGAACCCCCTCCATTTTCCCCCGCTGCACGAACTGGAAAAACGCCACATCTATGCCGCCCTGGAACGCTGCAATAACAACCGCACCCAGGCCGCAAGAGTGCTCGGCATCAGCGTGCGCACCCTCCGCAACAAGCTCAATGAATACTCCGGCCAACCCGCCGGCGGCAGCCGGGGCCCCGAAGACCCCGAGGACCGCGACGACCTCCCGGAAGCCCCTCGCACCCTGAGCGCCGCATCCCGGAAATTCAATGGCTGACTATGACGGATTGCAAAGGGAATTGAAGGGCGCTCCGAAGACCTGGCTTGTCACCGGGGTGGCCGGGTTTATTGGCTCCCATTTGCTGGAGGGACTCCTCCGGTTGGACCAGCAAGTGGTCGGGCTGGACAATTTCTCCACCGGCAAGCGCGCCAATCTCCAGCAGGTCCAGGCCCTGGTCAGCCCGGAGCAATGGGCAAAGTTCCGCTTCCGGGAAGGCGACATCGTTGAGCCGGAGGTTTGTGAGCGGGCCTGTGCGGGCGCGGATTTCGTCTTGCACCAGGCAGCTCTGGGTTCGGTCCCGCGCTCCCTGGAAGACCCGTTGGGCAGCCACCGCAGCAACGTGACCGGCTTTCTCAACATGCTCGCCGCGGCCCGGGCCACTCAGGTCAAACGGTTCGTCTATGCCTCCAGCAGCGCCGTTTACGGCGACTCCCCAACGCTGCCTAAGACTGAGGAGAACCTTGGGCGGCCGCTCTCTCCTTACGCGGCCACCAAGGCCATGGACGAGTTGTACGCCGGCGTGTTTGGGCGATGTTACGGCCTGGCCAGCATCGGCCTGCGCTACTTCAACGTCTTCGGCCCCCGCCAGGACCCCGAGGGACCCTATGCCGCAGTCATTCCCAAATGGATTGCCGCCCTGCTCCAAAGGGCCCCGGTCCAGATCAACGGCGACGGCCAGACCAGCCGCGACTTCTGCTTTGTCGCCAACGTCGTCCAGGCCAACCTCCTGGCCGCCGCCACGGACCGGCCCGAAGCGGCCAATCAAGTCTATAACGTCGCCGTGGGCCAGCGAACCACCCTCAACCAGCTCTTTGGCCTCATCAGTGGGGCCTTGCGCAAGCACGATCCCGCCCTCCCGGACCAACAACCCGTTTACCGCGATTTCAGGCCCGGAGACGTCCGGCATTCCCTGGCGGACATCAGCAAGGCGCAACGCTTGCTCGGCTACGCGCCCATCCATGGAGTCGCAGACGGCTTGGACCTGGCGATGGCCTGGTACCACCAACACCTGGTCTGACCCGCCAACGCCCGGCTTGCGCAACAAGCTCCTTCTCAGGCGCAGGCCCTCCAGGACAGAATTCCAGGGATCGCTTGCTTGCCCTTGAGATTTTCCCGCAAGACGCTATTGTCTCCTTATGCCGATTTACGAGTTTCATTGCGACAAGTGCGAGAGCGACAGCGAAATCCTGGCCCGTTCCAGCGACTGGAAAGGGACGAAATGCCCGCATTGCGGTTCGGTCCGGCTCACCAAAAAGCTGTCCGTATTCGCCTCCACTGCCGGCAGCCGCAGTGAGGCGTGCTGCGGCGGCGGGGGCGGGGCCTGCGGCGCCAACGGCGGCGCCTGCAGCTGTAGCTGCGGCGGGGGCAAACACCACCATTGAGCGTGAAAGGCATCCGAGGGGCCAGGGGCGGGTGTCCAGGGGCCGCGCTCCGTTCGCTCGCCCCTCGACACCCCCCCTAAACCAATTGGAAAAAGGTTAGATACGACCCCAGTGTTTACGCCACCTGGCTGGGCTCGATCTGGGTCAAGTCGCTGACCGCCCAATCCGGCTGCTGGGACTTGAGCTCTTCGAGGGTGCAGCCGCCCGTGGCGACGGCGAGGACTTTGGCGCCGATCGCCCGGGCGCACCGAATGTCCAGCGGCGTGTCGCCGACGACCAGCACTTGCTCGTCGCGCAGCTCCTCTCCAAGGATTTCGCCGCCGCGCCGGCGGGCGATGGCGGCGATCTGGCCGCGCTCTTCGTGGTCGTCGGCAAACGCCCCGGTGGCAAAGGTTTCCCAGAGGCGCAGGTGACGAAGTTTGATTTCGGCGCCGAGGCGGATGTTGCCGGTCAAAAGGCCCAGGAGCGGCGGCTGCGGCAGGGCCTGGAGGCCGTGAATGAATTCCCAAACCCCGGGGCAAACCCTGGTCTGGCCTTCCCGCAGGAACCGCTCCAGCCAGAACACATACCGACTGAAGAACCGCCGGAGGTTCTCCTGAGTAACGGGGATGTTGTGAAAGCCGAAGAACTCGCGGATGAGGCTCAAGTCTGTGCGGCCTGCGAATTTCAACCGCTCGAAGCCCTCAACCGCGTTGAACTCCGTGGCGAACACCTTGGCGAAGGCCCTCATTCCCGCCCCGCCAGTGCGGATCAATGTGCCGTCAATGTCGAACAAAACCAAGCGGACCACAACGCTCACGAGGCCTGTCCCTGCGCCGCGGCGGCGGCCTCCTCGGCGGCCAGGCGTTTCTTGTCCTGCCGTTCCCAGTACCAGGCAATCCAGACGGAGATCTCGAAGAGGACTTGCAGCGGCACAGCCATCAGGACCTGAGTCACGACCTCGGGGGTCGTCAGCAGGGCGCCGAGGATGAAATTGATGACGATCACATAGCGCCGGGCCTTGGAGAGGATCGAGTAGCTCAGAATCCCGATTCTGACCAGGACCAGCAGAACCACCGGCATTTCAAATCCCAATCCCATGCCGAGCATGAACTTGCAGACAAAGCTGATGAAATCTTCGGCTTTCCACTGTTGCACGGAGAACCCCAGCCATTGGGTGTAACTGACCGAGGCCCGAAGCGCGACGGGCATCAGGACAAAATAGCAGAACCCCACGCCCGCCGCGAAAAGACCAATGCCAAAGAACAACCCGCGATAGACATACTTCCGCTCTTTGAACTTGAGGGCCGGGAAGACGAAGCTGGCGACAAAGTAGAGGATAAAAGGGGAGGCAATGAGTATGCCGGCATACATGGCCACCTGCACGGCCACCAAAAACGCCGCCGCCGGTCCCAGCGAGACGATCGGAATCGAGAGGTGCGTCGCCTCGGTCGAGTCCGAGTCCATTCTCGCGCCAAGGACAAAGAGATTGGCGTTGGTCCCATTCTCGGCCGCGTCCCGCGGGATCAGCTCGATGTGGAGGGTGACAAACTGGTTGGTCGTCGCATGCAGGGCATTCGAGCCCGAGCGGGGCTGTTGAAAAACCCCCAACCGGTTCGTCCCCCACAGGAACGTGATGACCTGCCGGTTGCTGGAATAGGAGATTCTGGCGCGGCTCAGGGGCCAGGTCAGGACCTTGACGACCTGGTCGCCGGCCACCAGGCAGACGATGAATGCCACGCCCAGGGCGACCAGGCTCTTGATGAGCACCCAGCGAAGGTCCTCGAGGTGTTCGAGAAACGACTTGACCGGGCCGCCCTCCTCTTCCTCTCCTTCAGAGGCGGTGCCAGTACGCAGTTCATCGGGGTCTTGGGCCATGAGCAAAAAGCCGGCAGCAGGAGCTTAGGCCTTCTGCTCGCTGGAGTGGGCAACCGCTCCCGGTTTCTCGACCGGCGTCGCTTCGACGATCTGCCGAGGCTCGATAGGAGCGGGCGGAGGCGGAGGCGGGGGCGGAGTGGAGTTCGCCGCGTTTTGAATCTCGTCCGTCACTTCGCGAGTCGCCTTCTTGAACTCCTTGATGCCCTGTCCCATGCCTTTGGCCAGTTCCGGAATCTTCTTGGCGCCGAACAAAACCAGGAACACCGCCAGGATTACAATGATCTCGCCGCCCCCTAAACCAAGGAATGCAAACATTTCATTCATACTTTAGCCTACTACATTAACAGAAGGTTAAACCCCGCCGCGCCAAGAGTAAAGCCCCAAAAGGAGGAATTAAGGCGCCGGCACACGCCCGGCGCCAAAGCCGCCGAAACGAACCCGGGGCCTGACTGTAGGAGACGACGTAAGGAGTCTCTTCCAATGGCTTCCGAGGGGGTCAGGCTTTGGCCGTGCCAAAAAGACAATCAGAGACTCCTTACGTCGTCTCCTACGGTGGAGAGACTCCTTACGTCGTCTCCTACGGTGGAGAGACTCCTTACGTCGTCTCCTACAATGGTGTACGGAGCATGTCGTCGACGGTGCCGGGCGCTGGGATTGTTCAGGGCGCGGCGGGGGGAGTCAGGACGACGAAATCGGAGCGGCGGTTGAGGCGCCAGGCGGATTCGTCGTGGCCGAGAGCCACCGGCCTGTCTTTGCCGTAGCTGATGGTTTCGACCATGAGCGAATCGATGCCTTGCTCGACCAGGACCTCGCGCGAGGCCAGGGCGCGGCGCTCGCCCAGGGAGCGGTTGTATTCCTCGGTGCCGCGCTCGTCGCAGTTGCCCTCGATTCTGACGGCCTCACCCGGGTGCCCTTTCAGGTACTCCGCCACGGAGGTAAGCTTGGGCCTCTCCCCGGATTTAATGACCGAGCTGTCGAAGTCAAAGTACACGGAATAAGCCTTCAAGACCTCCGGGTGGGCAATGTAATTCTTGAAGCGGTCCGGGCCGACCGACGGGATGCCCCCTTGGTTGAGGCGGGAGCTTGATTCGGCCTCGGCGCTTGGCTTGATCATGTCAGCAGGGGAGGCATTGGTGATGGCGTTTTCACCCGATGTTGCATTGTACCCCATTCGGGGTCCATTCATGTCCGTCACCTTGACCGGGGTCTTTTTGCAGCCGGTGGCGGCAACGGTCAGAATTAAGGAGAGCACCAATAATTTGCTGAACGGAATCGGCTTCATTTTTTTGTCTTTTGTGCGCGGGCTATTTGGCCCAACTCGGTTGTGACTCTGAGCTAGTTCCCGAAATCCGGGACACATCTTTCACCTGTTTTGTCATCACGTCAAGCAGAGAGAGCACATAATTGCCCTTGCCGCCGGCGCGCCGGGCGCAGATGAGAGTGCGGGAATTGGGCGCCCACGAGGGGTCTTCGCCTTCGGCAATGTCCTCGGCATCGCCCCCCCCTGCCGGAACGACGCAAATGCTGAAGTTACCCCCCCTCTGTGACGTGAAAGCGATGTACTTGCCGTCGGGCGACCAATCCGGCTCGGTGGGGCTGGAGGCCAGGCTGGTCCTCAGGCGCCGGGGCGCGCCCCCGGATGCGGCAATCAGCGAGAGCGAGCGCCGCTCGCCTTCTTTGGAAGCATAGCAAATCCATTGCCCATCCGGCGACCAGCAGGGGGAGGACTCGTCCTGGGGCGATTTGGTCAGGCGCCGCGGAGCGGAGCCGTCGGCATTGCCGACATAGAGGTCGGTCCAGCCGTCTTTGCTCAGGATCATCGCCACCCGGCTGCCGTCCGGGGAAACCGCCGGGCTCATATTGGAGCCGCCGTAGCGGGCGAAGACCCGGCGCGCGCCGGTGGAAAAATCGTGGTAGAGAATGTCCGCGTGGTTGAGCCTATAGGAGGTGTAATAGGCCGCCGTCCGCCCCGGCACCCAGCAAGGCGCCGCGACGATCGAGCCGTCCCGGGTCATCTGCTGGCTGTTATGGCCGTCGAAATCCGCCACGTATATCTCACTCGCTCCGCCCGCCTGGGCTTTGAACATGATCCGGGTCTGGGCGATGCCTTTGGCGTGGCCGGGGACGGCGTTGACGAAATCATCGGCGAACCGGTGGACCTGGCGGCGGAAGGGACCCGAATAGACCCGGTTGCCCAGCAACTCGCTCTTGTTGATGCGCTGGAGGACCCGGGCCTCGAGGTTGCCGTTGTTGCTGCCGAGGACCTGGTACTGCGCCGCCTCGGCATTGGTGAAGGCAAAGCCCTGAACGTAAAGATCGAATTGCAAGACTTGCGCAGCCTCGCCCGTCAGGCCGCTGATCGAGACCAGAATCGGCCGCTCCTGGCCGGGGCCGAAGTTCTTTTCGACGGTGATGACTTGGGAAGCGGGTGCGGAAAAAGCCGGGCTGCAAATCGCAACCAGGCCAAGCAGGAGAAGGGCGGATGCTTGACAGGCCGGCCGCGCCTTTCTCATTAAAAGCGTGGCTTCAGCCCGGTGCGCGCGGGCGCTGAGGTGCTCGAGTCGTTTTATTTTTCTTTTCATCAAGGTTATCCTTTGCTCTGGGGTCTGGCTTTAAAATTGATGGTGACGGGGATCTTATCTTCCTGGCAATTGGGCGGCAGCGGCGGCACCTGCCTCACGCGGTCCAAAGTCAACTGGACCGATTGGTCAACCACCGCATTGCCTGAGGAACGGGTGATGGCTGCCGAAACGACCGCGCCATCCCGGGCGACTAGGATCTCGGCCTCGGTGGTGGCATCGCTGTCCGCGGCCCCCTCCGGTATAATCCATTCCCGGTAATAGATGCTTTGAACGGCTTGATAAAAGTTGGCATAAGGCAAACCGCCCCCGCCCGGGCCTTTCCATTCGACCGAGACTGGGCCGGAGCGGCTGTCGCCAATCTGGCTGGCCGCCTGGCCGAGGGCCTGGGCCAAGCGCCGCCGCGCCTCGGCGGCCGCCTTGGCCTGGTCCCTGTCCTGGGCCTGGCTATCCTCCTCATTTTCCTTCGGCTTGGTTTTGCTTTTCTGGTTGCGCGGACGCGTGACGATAGTGGTTGTATCGATTTGCGGCCTTTTGCGCGTGGGACGCGTGGAGGGCGTCAACGACTCCTCTTGGGCCTTGGGCCGAGACTCCGGGGCGGTCTCCGGGGGAGCGGGTTCCGGCCGCCTTGGCATGACCGGGGCGGGCGGCGGCGGCGGTTGGGGGGCCCGGCCATTGGGATTGCCTCCGCCCGACATGTTTTCAAACGTGGTAATGACCGGCGTGAATTCAATGGGTTGGAACTCGAGCGCGGACGGGGCCGCAGACCGAAATGCCGAGACCAGGACGACCGAGGACAACAGCCCAACGTGCAGGGCTGTCGAGACGGCCAGGCATTTTCTTTGCGAGCGGTTCATTGGAGTCTAAGCGGCACGGTCTTCACATCCAGGCGGATAATGCCGTGGCGCTGGCAAAGGTCGAGCACGGCGCACAAATCCTTGGTCGGCACATTCCCGTCCGCCCGGATGGCGACGACCAGGTTCCGGTTGGCGTGAAAATCGCGGACCAGCACCTTCTCGATGTCGTCCAACTTCATGGGCGTTTTGTTGAGCCGGCAGGGGCCATGGACGGGGATCTCGACCGTGCGAACATCGCGCGGGTCCACGCGGGGGCTGGGCTGGCCGCCGGACGGCAGTTTCAAAGGCAGGCTCTGCTCCAGCAGGGGCGTCGTAATGACGAAGATGATCAGCAACACGAACGCCAGGTCCAGGAGCGGAGTGATGTTAATCTCGCTGAGAGTTACCAGGGCACTGCGTTGAGAAAAACGGCGCATGGTTCGAGGGCATCAGGTTCTCCGGACTAGTCCTCCAGGTGCTCGGTTTCGATCTTCGAGACGAGTTCCTGGGCGAAGTTGTCCAGCTCGACCGTCAGGACGCGCAGATTATGGACCAGCCAGTTGTAACCGAACATCGAGGGGATGGCGACCAGGAGGCCGCCAACGGTAGTGATGAGGGCGGCGGAGACGCCTGGGGCCATGGCGGCCATGCTGGCGCTGCCTTGCTGGGCGATGTGGCCGAAGGTGCTCATGACGCCCCAAACCGTCCCCAGCAGTCCCAGAAAGGGCGAGCCGCTCACGGCAATTGCCAGGAGGATCAAACCCGACTCCAGCTTGAGGGATTCCTGGGCCACGCTGGTCTCAAGGGAGCGTTTGACGTGTTCCATGCCCTTGAGGGAGATATAGCGCCTCCGGGTCCCGCTCTCGGGACTCTTGAGCCGCGCGTCCAATTCGGCGCACCCGGCATGGTACACCATGAACAGCGGGCACCCCTCTGCCTGGACCCGGCGGTCAAACAGGGCCAAAACGGATTTCTGAGCGCCAAACTCGCTGCTGAAGTACTGGTTGAGCTTCTTGGCGCGCCGCATCTCCAGCGCCTTCCCAATCATGACCGACCAGGCGATGATCGAGAAGATAACCAGGCAAAGGATGATCGCCTTGGCCTCCGGTGTGGCTTGCCCCCACACATAGACCAACTCGCTCTCATTGCCTTTGCCGACGCCGGCAACCGCCAAAAAAATTGGTGCGTTCATTCCGACACGATCTACAGCCAGCTCCGCAGACTTGGTCGTGAGGAATAGAATCGCCCAAGCGGAAGACGTTCAAAAAACAACCTGCTCAATCGGACAAAAACTCAACCACCGGCCTTTCTACCAGTATCTTCAAAAAATGCAAGACTCAAATTTCGGCAATTCTAAGAACTCTTGACCCCTTGTCCAGACCCCTTTATCGGGAATGAGCCATTTCTGCGAGCCTCTTCGGCTCGCTGGTCGGCTCCCGGCAGGCAGAGCCGGTGCAAAGGTAAACGGCGGCGCGCCCGAGGGGAGGCAACGCCCGGGCGAAAGGCTCGACGGCGCCCGCGTTGCCGAGGACGACTTTGTTGGGCAGATATACCGAATGAATGGCGCGCAGAAGGGCGCGGCGTTGGGAATTCTCCGGGTCAGCCGAAGGGTCGGCCAGCACGAAGCGCCTGGGCTCCTCGAGGGAGAAATCAAGGGCCTGAAGGAGGCTGGGGAGCGCCAGCGGGCTCCGCTCGAGGTGCTCGGCGAACAGGCCCAGAGTCTTCTCGGCTGCCCCGGTGAACTCCGGCCGGCCCGTGATTTTCCCCAGTTCCAACAATGCCAGGGCCGCCACCGCATTGCCTCCGGGCTCGGCCCCGTCGTAGTCCTCCTTGACCCGCACGATCAGGCCGGAAGCCCCGTTGGCGCTCTGCCAGAAGCCGCCATTGTCGGGGTCGAAGAACCTCGCCAGCAATGTCCGGGCCAAGGCCAGGGCAAAGTCGAGGCGCGCGGGGACGAGCGTGGCCTGGTAGAGACTCAGGACCCCGGCCAGAACAAAGGCGTAGCCGGTGAGCAACTGGACATCGTCGCGCGCTCCCTCACGCCACCGGTGATAGAGCGTCTGCGTGTTGGCGTCCCAGAGTCGGGCCTCGAGGAAAGCGACGTTCTTCTCCGCCGCCGCCCGCCAGGCCGGGTCGCCCAGGACGGCGTAGGCCCGGGCGAAGGCCCCCAGCATGAGGCCGTTCCACGAAGCCAGCACTTTGTCATCCAGATGCGGGCGTACGCGCCGGGCGCGCGCCTCGAACATCTTTGTCTTGGCCGAGGCCAGGAGGGCCCGCTGGGGCCCGGTCAAGTCCGCATCGACGGCACTCAGGACGTTCTGATGGCGCAAAGGGCTGGGATGGCTGTGGTCGAGAAAGTTGCCTTGCTCGGTCACGCCCAAGCCGCGGATGGCGGCCTCAAATTCGCCCGGCTCGAGCAGCTCGGCCAGTTCCCTGCGGGTCCAGCAGTAAAACTTGCCCTCGTGGCCTTCGCTGTCGGCGTCCTCGGCCGAGTAGAAACCGCCCTCCGGATGGGTCATGTCCCGGAGCACGTAGGCGAGAATCCCGCGGGCGACACCGGCGTAGCGTTCCTGGCCGCTGACCAGGGCGGCATCCAGGTACAACTCGGCCAACTGGGCGTTGTCGTAGAGCATCTTCTCGAAATGCGGGACCCGCCATTCGGCATCGACGGAGTAGCGGGCGAACCCGCCGCCCAACTGGTCATGGATGCCGCCCGCCGCCATGCGGTCGCACGTGTGGAGGACCATGCGAAGGGCTTCCGGGTCTTGAAAACGTCTGGCGTAGCGCAGCAGGAATCGGGGCTGGCTCGGGTGCGGGAATTTGGGGGCCGGGCCGAAACCGCCGTGGTGCGGGTCATAGACCTGCTTAAGCAGCTCGCCGGCGCGGCGGAGCGTGGTCTCGGTGGGCCGCAGGCCGCTGGGCGGGCGAGCTATCGCCTCCTGCAGCCGCCCCTGGATGCCGGCCGCAAACCGGGTGAGTTCGCCCCGGCGCGTTTCCCAGAACTGACGGACCTGCTCCAGGACATCCAGCAAGCTCCTCTGGCCGTGCCGAGTGTCCGGCGGGAAATAGGTCCCCCCCGCAAAGGGCTGAAGGTCCGGCGTCAGAAACACATTCAACGGCCACCCTCCCTGGCCGCTGGCGGCCTGGACGAACGTCATGTAGATGCGGTCGACGTCCGGGCGTTCCTCGCGGTCGACTTTGATGCTGACAAAGTGCGCGTTCAAAAACGACGCCACCTTCTCGTCCTCGAACGATTCACGCTCCATCACATGACACCAATGGCACGTCGAATAGCCGATGCTCAAGAAAATCGGCTTGTCCCCGCGACGCGCCACCGCGAATGCCTCTTCACCCCAGGGGCGCCAATCCACCGGATTATGCTGGTGCTGAAGCAAGTATGGGGACTTCTGGCCGGCCAGATGATTCGTATGCGCACAAGCGCCTTCAGGACCAGTTGTCATGGAATGCTTCGGTTCACGCGCCTTTCTTCCCGGACCCACCATAACCCGGCGGGGGGGCGAAGGCAAAGGGGACATGATTGTCGAGAAACCTCCATTTTTTGATGGTCGAACGGTTCTCTCGGATTAGAATTGGGTGCAGGATGAAGTTTAGGATTAGGAGCAAGATCGAGTCCAGGAGCCAGAACTGTGCCGGAGAATGCGGAACATGAACAGCAGGTCTTAGAGACGGCGCGCGTGGTTTTCAAACGCTCGCCGATTCACGGGACCGGGGGATTCGCCAGGCAGCTCATCCCCAAAAACGCCCAAGTCCTCGAGTATCTGGGCGAGCGCATCGATAAAGGGGAGTCGCTGCGCCGATGCGTGGCGGACAACCCGTATATTTTCACCCTGAACCAGACAACGGACATCGATGGCAATGTGCAATGGAACCCGGCCCGCTTTATCAACCATAGCTGCGCCCCCAACTGCGAAGCCGAGGTGATAGAGGATCGGATCTGGATTGTCGCTCATCGGGACATTCAGCCCGGAGAGGAAATCACCTTCAACTACGGCTTTACCCTCGAGGACTACAAGAACTACCCCTGCAATTGCGGCGCCGCAGATTGCGTCGGGTTCATTGTCGCCGAGGAGTTTTTCGAGCATGTCCGCTGGCAGTGCGCCCTGGCGCAGGAGGTCGCCGGGGAGCGGTTCCAGGATTAAAGGCAAAGAACGCAATTCGGATTTCGGCCTTCGGATTTCGCATTTCCGGCTCCGCCGGCTACCTCGCCGCCCGGTCCAAGGCCGCCAGGACAATGCCCGGCGTCAGGGCCTCGGGCAGGACGATGGGCGGGGCCTGGGGGTCTTTAGGGTAAACCAGGACCAGCGGCACGCCAGCCCGGCCGTACCGATTCAACTCAAGGGTGATGTTGGCGGGAAGCCGCGTGTAGTCGCCCAGAAATGCGCTGGCCTGGACCTGGCGCAACTTCTCGCGCACGGAAGTCACTTCCAGGGCGAATTTCTTGTTGGCCTGGCAGGTGAGACACCAGTCGGCGGTAAAATCCACGATCGCCGGATGGCCCGCTGCCCGGGCCTGGGTCAAGGCCGCCGGACTCCAACGCTGCCAATCAATCCCCCCTGGACCCTCTTTGAGACTCCCCTCGGCGACCGTTTCCGCCACGGGAAACCGCCATTGCAGTTGGCCCTCGATGACATAGTAATATCCCCCGGCCAGCAATACCAGGGCGCTGGCCAAAGCCAGTCCGCGCCGGGCGCTGCCGCGCTGGACGAACTGGCCATAGACCCAGGCGGCCATGGCGACGAGGACCAGGAAGATGAGGAGCCACCATGAGCGCGGGCCGTAATAAGCGGGGAGCAAACTGAACAGCCAGATGGCCGTGGCCAGCATGGGGAATCCCATGGCTACTTTGAACCGTTCCATCCAGGGGCCCGGCTTGGGCAGGAACCTCAACCAACCCGGATTCCAGGCCAGCACCACATAAGGGGCGGCCAGACCGACGCCGACCGTCAAGAAGACCAAGACAATGACCGGCGGAGGCTGCGTGAAGGCAAAGCCGAGGGCTGCCCCCAAGAACGGGGCGGTGCATGGCGTGGCAAGCACCGTGGCCAACACGCCGTTAAAGAAGGCCCCGGCCGGCCCGTGCTTCGCCGCCAAACCACCGGCCGCCCCCAACACCCGTCCGCCCAGGTTCACCTCGAACAGCCCGAACAGGTTCAAGGCAATGAGCGTCACCAGCGTGGTCAGCCCCGCCAAAAACTGCGGGCTCCCGAATTGCATCCCCCAACCCGCTTTGTGCCCGGCAGCTTGCACGCTAATGACCAGGCCGGCCAGCAGCAGAAAGGAGAACAGCACCCCCAGGCCGTAAATTAACCCCAGCGCCCGCACCCCCCGCGGCTCCTCTCTGCCCTGGCCGACAAAGCCGAGGACCTTCAGGGCGATGACCGGCAGCACACACGGCATCACGTTCAAAATCAACCCGCCGATGAAGGCATAGAGGAGCATCTTCCATAAGGACGGCGCCAAGGCTGATGAAGCCGGAACCGCTCTGCTCGCGGATTGCCCGCCAGAACCCTGCGCGGCTGGGCCGGGGGGGGACGTTGCTGCCACCGGCAGCGTTCCTTCCCATGCCAGCCGTTGCGAACCGGACCCTTGGACCAGCACCCCCGAGATTTGTTTCGGCCAGTCCCCCGAAATCTTCTTCACCTGTTTGCGCAGGCGGACTTTGCCTGCGTCTGCCGGGATTCTCTCGGTGGCCGGCTGGACCTCGAACTGTTCGCTGGCGTCCGGGTAAAAATCAGCTTCGCCGGCCTCGCCTACGGAGTTCCATTCCATTATCAACGCCCGCAAGTCCCCGGTCGGGGGTTTCTCCCACCCTGCGCGGGCGGCCACGGCGGCTGCCGGCTTGGGCAACTTGCCTTGCCAGGATTCGAGCAGGCCGGCCTCTTTGGAAGGGGCGGTTTGCGGGCCCAGGCTGATGGCGGCCTGGACAGCGGCGCTGCCCGGAATGCACGCCGCCTCGCACTCCAGCCACGAGACCTTGGCCTTGAGGACCAGCGGACCGCGAGGCAGGGAGGCTGCCAACTTGAGCGGCGCCAACAGAACAACCTCGCCCCGGTAAATGTAGGTCGTCAGGTCGTCGTCCGGCAGCTTTTCGGGAGCAGGCCATTGCAGCGGCCCGGCCGTCACGCCCCGGGGCAATTGCCACTCGACAGTGGTGGGGATGCCGGAGGCGCCGGGATTCCGCCAGTAGGTATGCCAGCGCGGCTCCATTTGAAGGACAATGCCCGCCAGGACCGTATCCCCGGGCCGCGCTGTCTCCGCCGCCAGAACCAGGCGCCCCTGGGTATGGGCAGCCTGAACCGGCATCCCGGCAAGACAAAGCAGCGCCGCCATGAGACTACCTCTGAGCTGGCGCCCAGCCGGATTGTCCAAGGTACTCTGCATTGGGGACTTACCGCGCCAGGGCGACAAGGTAGCGTTGGAGCCGGGTCGCCTCCTCGGCCAGCTCGAGCTGGAGATATATCTGGTGGAGGTTGGCGCAGATGCGCAACAGCAGCCGCCGCGGCGTGACAGGCGCCAGGTAATCGTCCCGCACGCTGAAATTGGCCTGCACCAGGTAGTTGATGCAATCCGCCTTGGCCAGGAACTTCCCGCCGTTAAAGACGTCCAGGTAAATCTCCACCGCCGCCGACTGGTAACGGCAAATAAAATGGCCCGGCAGGCCGATGCCCGCGATGGGCAGACGAAGACGCCGGGCAAGCAGGAGATAGACCAGGCACAGGTTGATCGGGTTGCCCGTGCGCTGGTCGATGACCCGGTTCAAATAGCTGTTTTCCGGGTCGTAATAATCCGCCTCATTGCCGGTAAAGCCCAGCTCGGAGAACAGGTAGTGATTGAAGGCGCCCAGGGTTTGCTTGGCCTCGCCGGCCGGATCGAGCCGCTCGCGCAACTCAGCGGCGTAGCTGTCCAGCAGCGCCCGGTAGGCCTCCGCGTTGATGTCCGGATATTGGGTCTGCGCCAGCAGCCATGCGCCGGTCTCCAGGTCGAAGTCCACCCCGTGTTTGAGACAGAACCCCAGGAATGCGTTGTCGGCGGTCTGCTGGTCCAGGTAGCGCACGATCTCTTGCGCGCGCCGGCGCAAGGCCGGCTCGCGGCTCAGGGTATGCGGCCGCAGCCACGCGGCAACCGAGGGCCCCAACGAGAGGATTTTCCGCCGAATCACCCGGTAAACCGCCGGGTCCTCGTCCGCCAGGAGGCTCAACAAGGCAGCCCGCTGCTTCTCGGACAGCTCTTCCGGCACATTGACGCTCGCGCCTGCACATTTCATACTCGTCGGCTGCAAGAACAATAAAGCAAACCCGCCGCAGAAATTCAAGAAAGAAACCGAGGCAAATCCGGCGACGCTACCGCGGAGCCGCCTTGCCCGGACTGGCGCGGCTCTGCCGTTGCGGTTTGGTCGCGCATTCGTCGGCGATCCGCTCCAGCGTGGCCTGGAAGAGGTGGCGTTGCTCGTCGAGGTGCTGGCGCTGGAGGGCCCGCAAGTCGCGAAAGGCCGCCACAATCGCCAGCCCCGTCAATACCAGGCAGACCAGCCAATACACCACGAACTCGACTGGCTTGAGGCGTCCGCAGAGGATAGTCTGGCCTGCAACCAGCATAGCCAGCGCGACGGCCACGACCAGGGCCCCAAACCACCGGCGGCGGACAGTAACATCCAAAGCCATGCCCCAACCATAGCACCGGAACCCCTGGGAGCATAGAGGAATCGGGGCGCCACGGCGCGCACGGAGTGACGCGCCCTGCCCTGCTTTTTACTACACGGATCTGCGATGGCGCTTGCGCGACCCTTTCTCGAAATCCCAAGCTCGCTACGGTCAGGCCATTCATCCCGGAGGGATGGAAGACGGTAGCCGGGGGTCGAAGCCAGGCGAGACCCCCGGAACGACGGCGTGGATGGCCTGCACCCCGGAGGGGTGCCAGAGGGGCAGCCCCGTTTTCTGGCACCCCTCCGGGGTGCCGCGGGATACCCCC